>Ga0209437_100935_pt1 | contig 11067 bp, 7 predicted proteins | sample AraplaL_Cvi_mTSA_FD_184266 | JGI IMG/M metagenome (GOLD analysis project Ga0209437, IMG submission 184266) | Arabidopsis root microbial communities from the University of North Carolina, USA - plate scrape CL_Cvi_mTSA (SPAdes) (version 2) | ecosystem: Host-associated > Plants > Roots > Endosphere ...
TTTCATGAATCCACTCTGTAAGTACGGTTCAGCTTCGAAAGCGGGGAAAGCTCCCTTTTCTGCTGCAATCTCTGCCGATGCCAGATAGGCCTCCTTCGCCATGAATCCATACAGTTTATCCAGAAATTCAAGGGATTCAGGACTGCCGTACCTTATACGCAGTTTAATCATCAGCTCTGCCAGCCCCATCGTGCCAAGCCCCACCCGGCGTTCACGCTGCTGATTCAATCTGTTTTCCTCAAAATGATATGGTGTTGCGTCGATGACATTATCCAAAAATCTAGCCGAGATACGAGTGGTTTCCGCCAGTTCATCCCATGCCACATCATGATTCGTTTCATCATAGAATTTGGACAGATTGATCGCTGACAGATTACATACACCCCAACCAGGCAGACCTTGTTCCGCGCAAGGATTAGTACAAATGATCGGATTAAAATACCAGCTGTTGGACATCTGATTGTAGTACTCCATGAATACTACACCAGGCTCTGCCGATTTCCAGGCTGATTCAATAATGGTATGCCAGATTTCGCGCGCCTTCAGCGTACGATAGTGTACCACCGAATGACCTGCGGCTTTCCACTGCTGCATATCCCCGTTCCACTCGGTGTCGTAGTCTGGATCGTTCGTATCGGGGAAAACCAAATCCCACTCTCCGTCCTGCTTGACAGCCTCCATAAAGGCATTGCTCACACATACAGACAGATTGGCATTGGTCACCTGACCCATCGTCTGTTTCACGGTAATAAAATCAAGAACATCTGGATGCCAGTCATTCATCATCAGCATGAGCGCACCCCGGCGGCTTCCGCCCTGTTCAATCAGTCCTGTCGTATAACTGAACAATCCACCCCACGATACCGAACCGCTTGATGATCCGTTGACACCTTTCACCACAGCTCGGCGAGGACGCAAAGAGGACAAATTAATGCCCACACCTCCCCCACGCGCCATAATCTCCGTCATCTCGGTCAAGGTCTTCATGATGCCACCCCGACTGTCCTGCGGAGACGGAATGACATAACAATTGAAGAGTGTCAGTTCATCACTTGCCCCCGCACCAGCAGCAATGCGCCCTCCGGGTACTAACTTCCAATCTTCCAACACGGAGCGGAACTTGGACTCCGACGTTGCCCGCTGATCCGCTGTGGATTCGACTGCAGCCATCGCTTTGGCAAGACGGTCCCACATCTCTTCCGGTGTTTTTTCGATGTTGAGTGTCAGTTTCTCCACGCTGGTCTCGATGATCTCTCCGCTTCGAGTCCTTACTTGTACGAGCTGACCCTGACGTTCTATAATTTCGCCCACTTCCTTGGTTGGGAACTTGGGGTCATCCTTCGTTAATACCAACACGACATCCCCGACCTTGGCATGATTCGGATTAGCGTCCTTCCAGGCGTATCGGTCCAGAAATATTTTTTCGCTGAGTCCTTCTAATTGGTAAGATCGTTGGTTTGATTTCATCGCTACGTTCAACCTCCCCGAATAACGCTCCATTTTCACTACAAGAGTAAATTATGATGAAACACCACATATAGTGATACAAACTAAGTATATTACACTATATATTGATTTTCTATATAACTTTTATCACAGACCTTATTTTTAGACTCTCCTGCTGGGACAAGCTTCTCGTTATAAACTGTAGTTCACATTGGTTCAACTAAACTTTTTACACATGAACGGAGAGGACAGAAATAACCTAAAGAAGCGAAGCGTTCGCCTTTATCCCCGGGTTTTCCCCTTTGGAGAAGGGAATCAAAAAAATCTGGGGATAACAGCGATCGGTAGGTTAATCTGTCATCGGAGTGACAAGTGTAAATATTCCTTATTTGAACCCACATAGTTATGAACTGACTCTCATTCGTCCATACTATTACCTACGAATAAAACGTCATCACGTATGGCAGGGGAGGAAGCACCATGAACCGGAAAAATCCGCACCACATGAATCAAACCGTAGCCGAACTGCCCGTTCCGTTGGAATTTGATCGAAGTTGGATCAATCAGTTGGAATCGCGACTGGATAAAGGAGGCCCTTGGGGGGATTATCGACTCTTCCAACTGGGCATTCAAGCCGAAGAAACCAATCTCATTCCCAATTTTGACGAAATTCAATGTTTGAAACATCTACAAGGCCTTACTCCACTCCCTCACCAGATGGATACTGCACGCAGAGTATTATTTGAAATGTCAGGCCGGGCCATTCTCGCCGATGAGGTGGGTCTTGGCAAAACCATTGAAGCCGGTCTCATTCTGAAAGAATATATGGTGCGGGGTCTCGTATCCAAGGTACTTATTCTCGTGCCTGCCTCTCTTGTGCTGCAATGGGTGCGGGAGCTGAATTCGAAATTTGGCATTCCTGCCATTGCCCAGAAAAAGGCCTATTCCTGGCAGAATGAAGTGGTTGTAGCTTCCATGGATACCGCCAAACGTGACCCCCATAAAGATATGCTGCTGAATACGGATTACGACATGATCATTATTGATGAGGCCCATAAGCTCAAAAACAAGAAAACAACCAACTATCAATTCATGTTGAAATTGCGCAAAAAGTATTGTTTGTTGCTCACAGCTACACCTGTGCAGAACGATATGAGTGAGTTGTTCAATCTGATCAACCTGCTGAAGCCCGGTCAGTTGGGTCGTCAGGGTGACTTTGCGGCCAACTTTGTCGTAGACAAACGAGTTCCGAAAAATCAGGAACAGCTCAAGAACGAGTTATCCAAAGTCATGATTCGGAACCGCCGCGGAGAAGGCCCCGTTCAATTTACCAAACGGAACGTCTCCAACGTGAATCTGCAACTATCTCCCGAAGAACAAGCGCTTTATGATGGCGTGACTTCCTTTGTTAAAGATCAGTACCAGGAAGCTGGCGGCAACCTGAGCAGCATGCTCTCCCTTGTTACTTTGCAGCGTGAAGTGTGTAGCAGTCGGGATGCGGTATTCGTGACACTGGTTAATCTGTCGAAGAAACTTCCGCTGGACTCTCCCCTTCGGGACAAGATTTGGGAACTCGTTGCCCATATTAAAGCGATCAAGGAAAATACCAAAGCCGAGAAAACGATGGAACTGATTCGGAACATGAATGAAAAAGTAATTATCTTCACCGAATACCGGGCCACGCAGGAGTATCTGCTGAACTATTTCCGCAACAACGGGCTTACGGCTGTACCCTATCGGGGTGGTATGAATCGAGGCAAAAAAGACTGGATGATGGATCTCTTCCGTGGGCGTGTGCAGGCCATGATTGCAACCGAAGCGGGTGGCGAGGGCATTAATCTGCAATTTTGCCATCATATGATCAACTTCGATCTGCCTTGGAATCCTATGCGGGTAGAGCAGCGAATCGGACGGGTACACCGGCTGGGACAGCAAAATGATGTGAACATTTTCAACCTATCCACGACCGGAACCATTGAGGAACATATTCTGAATCTGCTGCATGAGAAGATCAATATGTTTGAGATGGTGATCGGCGGGCTGGATGTCATTCTGGAACGACTGGAGAAAAAGGAGTCCATTGAGAAAAGTTTGTACAAAATCATGTTGGAATCACAAAATGATGAAGATATTCGCCGTAAAATGGATTCACTTGGACAATCGCTGAACTCCATTCAACGGGAGGTTGCCGATGAAGGCCCTGCCGTATCCGGGTTGTTAGATCTCCGCAAAGGAGGTAGCTGACCCATGACCATGTCTCCCCATGAAGTGCAGGCTTATGTCCTCACCTATCTGGAAGCACTCGATTGTCAGATTATGGAGCGTTCCCCTGCCCATGTTACAGTCAAACTTTCGCCTGAGGCGGACAAAGCATTGACCAATCGCCCCTATTATTGGGGGTTCGTGGAGCGAACCGGAGCACCCGCTGAGACGATGTCCTTTACATTTATATTCGATCCTGACAGTTATCAGCAGGCTATTGAAGCAGCAGAAGCCAAAGCTGCGCAAGCATTACCTTCAATTGTACCTGACCCTGCTGAAAAGAATGGCGTAACCAACGGCAGTCCTCAAGGCGAGCCACCAAAAGAAACCATCCTGGGCCGTTATTTCGGCATTACTCCATCCATGCCACTACTGGGACCAGGACGAATATTGCGTGAAGAAGTGGTGTATGGCAGTCGCAGGCTCCAACAGATTTTCGGCGCAGCCCGTGAAGGCGGTGCCTTCGTGAATCTGTTCGAACAGGCTGCCAAACGGCAATTGCGTGCTACAGCGCCAGCCGTATATGAGCCTTGGCTCGGTGTCTGTTTCAAGGTAGAATTCGCCTGTGATTTGAAACGGGAAGAATTGCATTTTCTCGGCATCTCCCTTCGCTCGGGTGAAATTATAGAAAAATTCGGCACCAAGCTGAACCGACGTGATCTCAGTCCAAGGCTCGCGGAGAACATGCATGTGCAGACAGCTAAAGTTTCGTTATCCGATGCCGGAGCAGCTCTCGAATCTCATTTGACGAACCGCTTGTTGGAACTCGATTATAGCTGGGCCGAGAAAGCCCAAGAGCGACTTGATCTGGAACTGGACGTGTTGGACACCTATTATGAAGCAGTACTCCGAGAAGATACCCCTGAGGTAGAATTAACAGGTAACACAGCCTCAGGCATGGAAAGTGTCCATTCTAACCGCACACCACCTGTACCACTAAAAAAAGTTCTGGATATACCTAACGCTAAACCCAATGGAGCAGATGTAGAACTGGCCGCAGAGGCCGTTGTGCCGATCGATACCGAGACAGATGCCGAAGAAGAGAAAGCCAAACAGGCGGTAATCGATCGTGAAGCCATGAAATTGCAATACGAGACACGCCGGACCGAGATGATCTGGCAATATGAACCCAAAGTGAAAGTGACTGCGATTAGCAGCGGCATGTTTCACTTAAGATAGACGAAGACACTACTTTTCCTGCAAATGCTGGCAAAAGTAGTGTTTATTCATGATCAGCTACCCGACAGGTTGCGGCAACCTTTGCAGAGCCTGTCCCCTAGAATGAAACTAGGACCCTTCAGGTAACGGATAAATGAAAAGTAGGTGTGAATTTGAAACGACTCTTCCATACGTGTTGGAACAACGCTCGGAAAACAACCTGTATGATCTTGGGTTTGCTCAGTTGTCTTGTCCTATTCTCCTTTTGGTCGATAGCCAATGCTGAAGAACAAAAAACGTCTTCACGATCTTTCGCATCATCCACAGAATATAGTCCCGAACATCATGCATTCCAGAATGACAAGCTAGTTCCCGCTACGGTACAACGATTTGCAGAGCAACAAGCTGTTACACTTGGTACGGCAAACGCCGAAGCAAATTGGAAGAACGCCGACCTGGACTTCTACCCTCTGGGGCCGGGTACACATAGCTGGCTGGTGCAAGCTGCATTGGATGGGAAACCAATTGGATATATGATTATTACCGCCACAGAACAGGGACATCTGATACTTAGTGAATATGGTCAAGGAGAGCAGTCACCATACAACAATGAACTTCTTGGACAAGCCTTGGATCGACAACATGTGAACCTTGAGGCGTTGCTTGCTGGTGGAGGAGAGCTTCATCTTGGTTACGCTCTTCCCCTGCTGGCTTATTGGAAAGTGGAACAACCCAACCAGCCTGCACTTTATATTGATGCTACGAACGGTGATGTACTACCCTCCGAGTTACTGAAGCTTTTGGAGGCTGATTCCAGACAGGGCTCTGCGAGCATAACTAATTTATCCACTGCTCCTTCTGGTTCAGTCGGTCCACTTCATCTGCGACCCGCCTTCAATCCGGCTGACAATCTGTTGTGGATGACATCCAAACCTATTGTTGCCAATCGGGTACAAGATGTGATACAACACGAGGAGAATCAAGAGATTGTTTTCTCAGCAGATGATCGTAACGTCGTATACGGCGGTCCTCTACCCGTTAGCGGTTATCAGCTATGGCATACAGATCAGAAAGCAGAGTCCATTCTATATGTAGCGCTAGGTGGAAAAACATCCATTCAACGCTTTGTGCCTTTGAGCACTTTACAACTAGACGGTCAGTTTTACATCTTGAAGCCTTGATTCTTAGGCCCGCTAAGTAGCTCGTACTAAAAAATAAAAGTCCATTCAGATCAAGTTATAATACCTTACAACATTCACAACAAATAAGACGCCGTCCCATGTATTATAGGGATGGCGTCTTTTGAATTTACATTAGTGAAACAGGTAAGCGTTAGTCATCCTTTGCCTGAAGAACTTCGTTTATGAGAAGGTGTATCCAAATCTTTTTCCTTTTTTCCCACCCACAGGGATACAGCGAACGGAATCATACCGAACCACTTCATTGTCCACGGCTCTTTCCTTTTGGCGCGACCTTTCCTCTCATCCTTCGGCGTATCGATATAATGAACAACCCGCTGTGTAATGTATTTTACCAATTCATCACTTTTGGCCATAACATCTGCCTCCTTCGCTCCTGCTCATTCGCGGAGCTTACGATAGTTCTATTGTGTGCAAGGTGCGTAATGATTAAACATTTTTTATTGAAAAGGGTATGAAAAAACTCAAAATGCACAGTCTAATGCCAAAGGTATCCAAACAGTCATTAATCTGCATCCGATACCTATTTCATGAAGGAGTGTGTATTGCCATGTATAAGCTGCTGACCGCTTCGGTAGCCTTGCTAATCAGCTTCCATTGCCTTCCCATGCTGCCCCATGTCGCTTATGGAAAAGCAGCCTATCTTGATTTTGCCGTATCCCAAAGTTCAGATCGTTCCATCCCTTCACAGAACAGTCCATCCATGCTGCCGGTGACCGATGGGGATGCTTATCGTTCAAGTCATCATGCCTTTGCAGCACCGGTTATCCTGCTCGATGTAGGCCATGGCGGTATTGACGGTGGTACGTCAGCCCAAGGTGTGCTGGAAAAAGATATCAACCTCGCCATTAGCCAAAAGGTCTATCTTCTGCTTCGCAGCAAAGGTTATGCCGTTATCATCAATCGACTTGGTGATTATGCACTTAGTGATGACAACCGCTGGCTGAACAGCCGCTCCCGTCATACCAGGGATCTTGCCCAGCGTAAGAGCCTTAGCGAAGAAGTAAGTACAGATATCGTGGTCAGCATCCATGCGAACTGGAGTCCCCGATCGGCTGCTCACGGCCCGGTGGTACTGCACCAGAAGGAAGGCAGGAGCTATCTGCTGGCCCAATCCATTCAGGACGCCATGAACCAATTGTTCAAAACGGAGCACGGGGTCGTGTGGGGCAAGCCCTTTTATTTATTGAATTACGTGAAGCAGCCTGCCGTCATCGTCGAAACCGGATTTTTGAGCAATGCCGAAGACCGGGCCAGAATGAGTGATCCCGCTGAGCAAAAACGAATCGCCCAATCTATTGCGAGCGGCATTATTTATTATCTGTCGGTAGTGTAGGAGCAGCATTCCAGTTCCACACTTCGCGCACAAGATCGCCAATACCTACAAACTCAACCTGACCCTGCAGACGGGAAACGGATTCACGAACTACAGCAGATGTGTTCATCCCTGAATGTCCGACATGACCAATGACAACACAGATATCCTTGTCGATTGCACGCTGAGCTGCCAGATCCATTTGCTTGCGAATGTGTTGCTTGGAGTTTTGATCATCCAGGAAAATGTCATTACCTACAGGTGGCATATTCTTGGATATGGCCAGTTCCCCCACCACGGAGCGAAAGTTCGTACGGCTGTCTACAAAGAAAAGACCCCGCTCCTTGCATACATCGAGCACAATGGACATGATGCGTTTGTCCGAAGTAATTTTTGAACCCATATGATTGTTCATGCCAATCGCGTGAGGCACATCATCAATCGCTTTTTCCACGCGTGAGCGTACTTCTTCATCTGTTAGATTGGATGTGATTGCACCCGGGCCCAGCCATTCAGGTCTTCCTTTCTTGGGTTCCATGGGCATGTGCACAATCACATCCATCCCCTTTTCATGTGCAGCTATCGCATCTTTCTTTGTTGTTGGCAAAAAAGGCATAACCGCTACCGTTAGTTTAACGGGCATCGCCAGAATCTCTGCCGTTCCCTTCATATCATTTCCAACGTCATCGATGATAATTGCTAACCGTTTATGATTCGATGGGGACTCTGAAGCTGCCGCTGTAGGCCCTTCTGCCGATATGCCTGCGCAAATCACAATCAACAATGCCATGCAACCTGCAATGAACCGAAAATGCTTTCTCTTTTCCTTCATCATGATTCCCTCCCCGTAAGTTTCTGTGATCTCATTGTTTGATAATGAAGGGAGTAATATGTAAGCCAAAGCCTTCCTTAAAACAACATCCCAACAATGGAGACCTCGATCTTAGCCGAGCATCTACAGCTTCCCACTCTTCACCTTTGTATTCAGACAAGAATTGTCATTGAACTGTAGAAAAAAGAGATTAATTAGAAAAAATACTGTAATTTGTCAGGTTTTCAGTATAGGAATTATTTAGTAGAATCAACAAATGAAAGAAGTTAGTTTGTTTCATTTCTTTCCTATGATTTGTGGAAGGGGGTTTTGAAAGGGTTTACATAAAATAAATGCAGACTATCAATTCTTCTTATTTGTTATCCCTGGTCGCGGTTTCTCTATGTAACCATTTACCATTATCGAGGAGGATGAAAGTAGTGAAATTCAAATTCAAAAAAACGATCAATGTTTTATTGGCCTGCTTAACAGCTCTACCCCTCATGTTAAGTCCTACACAAGTTTCGGCGGCAAGTGATGCCAACATTAATTTGTCCTCAGAAAAACAACTGATCAAGGGCTTTGGGGGCATTAACCTTCCTGCCTGGATTGGTGATCTGACTCCCGCTCAACGTGAAACGGCTTTCGGTAATGACCAGAATCAGTTAGGCTTTTCAATTCTCAGAATCTACGTCGATCCAGATTCTAATAACTGGTATCGTGAAGTTGCCACAGCCAAACGGGCTATTGAAAAGGGAGCTATCGTATTTGCATCCCCATGGAATCCGCCGAGCAGCATGGTTGAAACATTCAACCGCAATGGGGACACGAATGCCAAACGTCTGAAATACGACAAATATGCCGCATATGCGCAACATCTGAATGACTTTGTAACCTATATGAAAAATAACGGCGTAGATCTGTATGCCATTTCTGTGCAAAATGAACCGGATTACGCTCATGACTGGACCTGGTGGACTCCACAAGAAATCCTTCGCTTCATGAAAGAAAATGCCGGGTCCATTCAAGGCACCAAAGTCATGGCGCCTGAATCGTTCCAGTACTTAAAGAACATATCCGACCCAATCCTGAATGATCCGCAGGCACTTGCCAACATGGACATTCTGGGAGCGCATACGTACGGTACCCAAATTTCGAACTTTGCCTACCCTCTCTTTAAGCAAAAAGGAGCCGGTAAAGAACTGTGGATGACTGAGGTCTATGTTCCGAACAGTGACAACAACTCAGCAGACCGCTGGCCTGAAGCACTGGAGGTTTCCTATCACATGCACAATGCCATGGTAGAAGGTGATTTCCAGGCCTATGTGTGGTGGTACATCCGCAGACAGTATGGTCCGATGAAAGAAGACGGTACCATAAGCAAACGCGGATATAATATGGCCCATTTCTCCAAATTTGTACGTCCTGGCTATCTCAGAGTGGATGCAACCAAGAACCCGGATACGAATACATTCGTTTCTGCATACAAAGGTGATAACAAGGTTGTTGTCGTGGCAATTAACCGTGGAACTTCGGCCACAAGCCAAAAATTCGTTCTGCAGAATGGTAATGCCTCCACTGTGTCCTCATGGGTTACGGACAGCAGTCGCAACCTGGCAAGCGGGGCTTCGCTTACCGTATCCAATGGAGCCTTCACGGCACAGCTCCCGGCTCAGAGCGTAACAACGTTTGTTGCCAACATTACTGGCGGGAATAACGGCGGAAATACAGGCAGCGGTACTACTTATGAAGCAGAGACCGGAACGACACTTACGGAAGCTGCCATTGAAACGATCTATCCTGGTTACACTGGCTCCGGGTATGTCAACTTCAACGCAATGACTGGTTCAGCCATTCAATGGAACGCTATTAACAACACGATTACAGGCACCAAAAATGTAAAGTTTCGTTATGCGTTGGAAAGCGGAACCCGTAACCTCGACATTTATGTTAACGGAACCAAAGTCATCAGCAACGAGCCCTTTCCGGCAACGGGAAGCTGGTCCACTTGGGTTGAAAAAACAATACAGGTCCCCATGAACACGGGGACCAATACATTAAAAGTTGTGACCACCGGAACGGAAGGACCCAATATTGACAGCATTAATGTTACCGCAGCACAATAAAACATTCCGTATAGTTGATGTTAGGATAATATCAAAAAATGCAAACAAAAAAGACTCCTTAAGCATTAGCTTAAGGAGTCTTTTGATTAGATGCGGTCGAGAGGACTCGAACCTCCACGGGGGGTTAGCCCACACGGACCTGAACCGTGCGCGTCTGCCAATTCCGCCACGACCGCATATTGTATCTCCGTGATTAATCTCGGCGACAAGAAATAATATATCATGCGGCACCTATCATGTCAACACTGAAAATAATAACATTAAAGCCCGAACCAGACGTCCATGTCGATTCGGGCTTTACCTTTAACTACTCATCGTTTGGTTCATTAAAACGAAGGTATACTCAAATTACAGCTTGGAAGGCCAGTTACCATACCATGCATAACCGCCTCTTCTTTCTTTATCAATATCACTTAATTTGTATTTAACTACCCCGTCACGACCAATAAAGATGGGGTTATCCGTTCCGATCTCATAGAAGCGTGCCCAAATCGGTGCCGCTTTTGAGTCAGCAATAATCTTGCTATCTCCATTTGCTCTTTCATACTTGTAACCCGTAATTTTCACCTTGTTAAACCAATCCTCCGCTCCTTTAATGGATGCGGTAATTTTAGCGTTAGCAGGTCTCGTTTTCAGGAATTTAACAATCGTTACACTTTCTCCAGCTGTCAGCGATGGTACTTCGTAGATTCTTGCGCTCGCTGGTTTAAGAGAACCAGAATCATGTTGTTGTCCCCAAGCTGTCAGCTT
>Ga0209437_100936_pt1 | contig 11021 bp, 10 predicted proteins | sample AraplaL_Cvi_mTSA_FD_184266 | JGI IMG/M metagenome (GOLD analysis project Ga0209437, IMG submission 184266) | Arabidopsis root microbial communities from the University of North Carolina, USA - plate scrape CL_Cvi_mTSA (SPAdes) (version 2) | ecosystem: Host-associated > Plants > Roots > Endosphere...
CGGGCGCACGGCGGGCAGGGAGTTGAGCGCCGCGACAGGTGGCGCTACCGCTGTCGCGGTCATTGCCAAACCAAAGGCTATTAGAGGCAGGGCGGCACGGAGGCCACTGCGATGACACCGATCACCCATGCCCTGCCTCCCACGGTTGGCGCGTTGCCGATGGGCGAAGTATAGACATTTGGATCGAGGCAAGTCCCGCCAAATGTTGCAGCCGGCGCCACCATGGGCGACGAGTGTCGAAGTCGCCCGCCGCTTCATCCGACGCGCGGTGATGGCAGTGCGTGTCATTGGCTATGGCCATCGCCATGGCGATCCACGCAGCCGATCCGGCGCTGCCTCTTGTAAAAGAGGGCATATGCTCGTATATTTCAAATACGGGCATATGCTCTTAAACTTCAGGACAAGATCATGAACGCAGCAACCATTCTTGTGAGTGGCGCCACCGGGCGAACGGGCGGCGCGGCCATTGACGAACTACTCAAGCTGGGCCGCCATGTGCGGGCGTACGTACGAACAGACGACGAGCGCGCGGCCGCGTTACGTGCGCGCGGTGTCGATATCGCCGTGGGCGATTTCACTTCCATCGATGCCATCCGTGCAGCGATGGAAGGCGTGACCTCCGCGTATTTCCTTCATCCCATCGCGCCAGGCATCCTTGGCGCCGCCGCCTATTTCGCGCAGGCGGCAAAAGAGGCTGGCGTTGAAGCGATCGTGAATATGTCCCAGATTTCGGCGCGCCGGGAATCGACGAGCCATGCGGCGCAGGATCACTGGGTGTCCGAGCGCGTCTTCGACTGGTCGGGCGTCGCAACGACGCACTTGCGCCCGACGTTCTTTGCCGACTGGCTCGTCTATCCGCATTTCGCCCAAGAGATCTGGGCCACGAAGAAGATCGAGTTTCCCTTTGCGAACGGACGTCATGCCCCGATCGGCGCGGACGACCAGGGGCGCGTGATCGCCCATCTGCTGGCCAACCCCGCCGGGCATGGAGGCAAGATCTACACGCTGCACGGTCCTGTGGAAATGAACCATGATGAGATTGCTGCGGCGATGAGCGAGGTGCTTGGGGCCAAGATCGACTACGCGCCGACATCGATCGAGGAGTTCAAGCGGAAGATGGAAACCGTGTACAAGTTTCCGCCATTCCTGGTGCAGCACCTGGTCGAAGTGGCGCAACACTATCGGGAGGGTGTCTTCCGCGGCACTAACCACGTCGTGGAAGACATCACCGGAACGCCGGCGCTCACCGTCCAGGCATTCATTGAAAAACACCGGGGCGCCTTCGCCTGATCGACAGGACCAAGAGCTCGGGCAACTGACAATCGTGACGAGGATATCGAGATGCTGCCGGACAGCCAGGCCATCGGGGTCGATCAATGCAACTGCTTCAGGATGAGAAAGGCCGCCCGGCAGATCACGCGTCTGTATGACGCATGCCTCCAGCCGTCCGGCCTCAGGCTCACGCAATTCCTCATTCTTGCGACGCTGAACCAGCAGCCAGGCACATCGGTCAACAGTCTCGCCGAGCGACTCGATATCGAGCGCACCGCGATGGGCAAGATGATTGGTTTCCTGGAGCGCGATGGCTTCGTGCAGGTTCGGCCCTCGCCGACGGATGGCAGGACCCGGCTTGTCGAACTGACCGCTGAGGGAATGTCCCTCTTCGAGAGGGCCGTTCCGCTGTGGCGGCAGGCACAACAGCGCTTCACCGAATTGAACGGCGAGGCCAGGGTCAGCTCACTGCGCAAAAGTCTCTCCACCATGAAGGTCGGGGAGGTGGTGACATCCACTGGCGAATGACGTGCGCGCCAGGGCTTCGGTGAGCAAATGCATATCCGTTTCGATGGTGTCGGTGTACGACTCACCGACTTCAGCGTGTCGCATCGATTCCAATCCAGAGAAAAGTCGATAGCCAGGACACGCAAAGTCACGGCGGCGCCGGCGCGTGAGTGAATGTCACGACCACTCGCCACCGTGTCGCGGGGTCGAGCAACTCGACGGAGCCTTGGCGCCGCGCATTCTCGGGACGCTGTCCGACCGATGGCCGCTTGGGCCGGAGCCGTTGGAAAAGGCGACTATTGACGCTCGTCAATATCGGTAAGTGCCGTGCGTGCCTCACTGTCCTTCCGGGAGTCGCGATGGCGGCGTCATGGATAGACGGGACGTCGAGGATAAAGGTCGAGAGCAGGCGGCCCGGTTCTTGGATATCGGACGAAGGAGAAGGCGCATGCGCGTGAAATTATCCGTCACGTTGGCACTGCTCGGGTTATCCCTGGCCTGCCAGGCCGACTCCCCGTCTCCGTTGATGAAGCAGGCGCAGGCCCTGTTCAAGCCGATTCCCAGCCATCCACCAGCGCTGCCCGGCAACGCCTCATCACCTGCCAAATTGGCACTCGGCAAGGCCCTGTACTTCGATCCACGGCTGTCGGAGAGCCATTCCATCAGCTGCAATTCCTGCCACATGATAGGCATGGGTGGCGTCGACCTGCAGGAGACTTCCATCGGCCATCGGTGGCAGCGTGGAGGGCGCAATGCTCCGACTGTCTACAACGCCGTCTTCGATACGGCCCAGTTCTGGGACGGTCGCGCCAAGGACCTGGAGCAGCAGGCGGGCGGTCCGATGGTCAATCCCGTGGAGATGGATAGCACCGAGGCTCACGTCGTCGAGCAGCTGAAGGGTATCCCTGGCTATCAGGCGCTTTTCGACAAGGCCTTTCCCGGCGAGAAAGATGCCCTCACGTTCGAGGACGTGCGAAAAGCCCTTGCCGTCTTCGAGGCCACGCTCATTACTCCAAACGCTCCTTTCGATCGCTACCTGCAAGGCGATGAGAAAGCATTGGATGCAACGCAGCGAGAAGGCCTATCGTTGTTTATCAATAGTGGCTGCGCGGGTTGCCACAGTGGCATCAATCTGGGTGGTGACAAGTACGCACCCTTTGGCGTGGTCGAGCGGCCCGGATCGGAAATGCTTCCGGTGGCCGACAAGGGGCGCTTCGCAGTGACCAAGACCGTCAGCGACGAGTACGTTTTCCGGGTGCCGCCGTTGCGCAACATTGCGCTGACGGCTCCTTATTTCCATTCGGGAAAGGTGTGGGACTTGCGGCAGGCCGTTGGAGTGATGGGCGCCGCCCAACTCGGCAAGTCTCTGTCGGATGACGAGATCACGAAGATCGAGGCATTCCTGCAGACACTGACTGGCGATCAGCCGCTCGTCACCTTGCCGGCGTTGCCGCCCAGCGTGATCACAACACCGGTACCCAAGCCCTGATGGGGCGTTGTTCGACGCTGCGCTAGCCGGCAACGCCGAACAGTGCGCCCACGCCAGCCGTGATGACCATGGCCAATGCGCCCCAGAATGTGATGCGCATGGAGCCTTTGGCCACTCCGGCGCCACCGGTGCGCGCCGCTATGCCGCCCAGCAGCGCAAGGAAGATCAGTGACGTCACAAACACCGATGCCAGCAAGCCCTTGTTTGGGGCAAGCGTAACCACCAGCAGCGGCAGTGCGGCGCCCACGGCAAAACTGGCGGCCGACGCCGCAGCGGCCTGCAAAGGGCGCGCCTTGAGTGTTTCCGTGATGCCCTAGTTCGTCACGCATATGCGCATCGAGCGCATTGTGCGCCATCAGCTGCGTGGCGACCTCGCGAGCCAGTTCCGGGTCCAGCCCGCGTTGAACGTAGATCGCGGCAAGTTCCCTGTGCTCGCTTTCCTCATCCGCTTCAAGCTCTTTGCTTTCGCGGGCTAGGTCAGCGTGCTCGCTGTCGGCTTGCGAGTGCACAGACACGTATTCGCCGGCAGCCATCGACATCGCGCCGGCCACCAGTCCCGCGGTACCGGTCAACAGAATCGAGGACTGCGCAGCGTGGGCCGCGGCCACACCCATGACCAAGCTGGCGGTGGACACGATGCCGTCGTTGGCGCCCAGCACGGCAGCTCGAAGCCACCCGATCCGCGAGGTGACGTGACGTTCACGATGGCGATACTGCATCGGACGACTCCTTTGTGGCCACGAAAAAACACGGAAGCGCACCGCGAATCCCGGGCAGGTCAGTCGATGGCGACCAACGAAGTCCGCCTGGCAAGCACGCGTAGAAGCTCCAGCCAGAGCATACACATCACCAGTATAGGCAGCCCAAAAGCCAGGGTGCTCGCGCCAATGGCGCCGAATCCCAGCAGGGAGCGCAACGAAGAGCTGCTCGCCACAGCAAGCAGTATCAGGGTGAGGCCTCCGACCAGGCCAGCCAGGCTGCGGTTTTTGCGCAGATCCTTTCGCCAGACAGGCTGGCTGAGGTTCTGATTGACCAGGGTGAGTTGCAGTACGGCGACCAGCAGGCCCATGAATATGGCGGCACGTCCTTGTCCGCTGTCCATGCCAAGGTCTGGCACGCGGGCATAGGCACTGAGCAGAATGGCCGCGACGCCTAATCCCTGCACGATGCCATAGCCGAGATTGACGCCACGAAAAGGGGATTCGCCGATGCGTCTGGGCGGGCGTTGCATGATCGTTGGCGAAGCCTCTGCTGATTCGAAGACGATAGAGCAGGCCGGGTCGATCAATAGCTCGAGCAGTACGATCTGCACGGGCATCAGCAGGATGGGCCAGTGAAGAAGACTGGGCACCAGGGCGAGCGCGACAATGGGGACATGCACCGCCACGACGAAGCGGGCGGCCTTGGTGATGTTGTCGTAAATGCGACGTCCCTGCCGCACGGCCACGACCAGGCTGGCGAAATTGTCGTCCAGCAGTATCAGGGCGGCGGCGCCACGCGCGACATCGGTGCCGCGGCGCCCCATCGCGATGCCGACATTTGCCGCCTTCAAGGCCGGGGCGTCATTGACGCCATCGCCGGTCATGCCGACTACCTCTCCCAGGCTCTGCAGCACACGCACAAGCCGAAGCTTCTGGGCAGGCTGAACGCGCGCGCACACGTCGACAACACGCAGCCGTTCGCTCAGCTGCTGATCGGTCAAGGCTTCCATTTCCTTGCCGGTGATCACCGTCGGCACGTCGCTCAGGCCGACGCGAATCGCAATGGCGCGTGCGGTCGCCGGATGGTCGCCTGTCATCATGATGACGCGGATCCCGGCGTTGAAGCATTCGGCGATGGCGGCAGCAACCTCCGGCCTAGGCGGGTCCATCAATCCGAGCAGCCCCACGAACCGGTAGCTGAAGGCGCGCTGTGTCGCGGGCCATTCGGGATGGCTCCATTGGGCCGTCGCAACAGCCAGCACCCGCAGCCCATGGTGCGCCATGGCATGCACCTCGTTGCTCAGCCGTTCGCGTTCCACCACGCCGAGCTTGCAGAGCTCGATGATGGTTTCGGGTGCGCCCTTGGCGAAGAGCAAGTGTGGCTGACCGCTATCGCCTTCGAACGCGCGCGTCATGGCAAGCAACTCGGGGGCGAGGCCGTATTCCTTGACGGGCGTGGCCATCGCCGCTTCGCGTTCCGCGGCGGGCAGGCTCGCAGCAAGCGAAAGGATGGCTTGCTCCATGGGGTCGTTGGTGTTGGCCGGTGTCGCGAGCAGGGCGTCATGCACGAGTGATTGATATACCGATGGCACCTCGCCCTCCGTGACGACATGACGTTGGTGGCGCATGTTCAGTTCAGCCACGCGCATACGGTTCTGGGTCAGCGTGCCGGTTTTGTCCACGGCGAGCACGGTGATTGCCCCCAGGGCCTCGACAGCGGACATGCGGCGCGTGAGTACGTTCCGCTTCGCGATGCGCCACGCGCCGAGAGCGAGGAAAACAGTGAGGATGACCGGGAACTCTTCCGGCAGCATGGCCATGGCAAGCGCGATGCCGGACAGGAGACTATCGATAGGGTCGTGCCGATCCCATAGCCAATTGAGAAGCCACAGGCTGGTCGCGCAGAAGATGGCTGCCAGCGCGAAGAGGCGAACGATGCGAGTGGAAGCCGATTGAAGACCGGACGTGATTTCCATCGTCGCGCTCAAATCTCGCCCGATATGGCCCATGGCGGTGGCTGCGCCTGTGGCGTGCACGCGCGCCAGGCAGTGCCCCCTGGTTACCACGGTCCCCGCAAGAAGGCTTGTCTCGCCAAGGTGAGCTGCTTTGCGAACCGGCACCGATTCTCCCGTGAGCAGTGATTCGTCGACCTCCATGTGTCCACTCAGTAGTTCGCCGTCTGCTGAGATTCGGTCGCCTTCACGCAGCGACAGCACGTCATCCACCACTACCTCGGTCGAGGGAACCTGGATTTCCCTGCCATCGCGGATCACGTGGGCCTGCGGTGCCGACAGATCCCGCAGGGCCTCCAGTGCGCGTTGCGTCTTGCGCTGCTGGACGAGCGTGATGCCCACGATCACGAGAACCGATAGGAGCAGAAAAATGGCCTCGGCGAGATCACCGAGTGCGAGATACAGGCCGCCTGCCACCAGCAGCATGAGGAACATCGGTTCAAGCAGGACATCGCGGGCAATCAGCCACACCGATTTCGCTTCGCCGCCCGGCAGGGCGTTGGGGCCATCTCGATCCAGTCGCGCCATGGCTTCGCGCTGGCTGAGGCCGTCATGTGGCGATCGGTCGCCGTCGCGCATGATTCACTCCACGGTGATTGCCATTACATGCGCCCCTCGCCAAGACACGCGACGCCCTTAGCTGCCCGAGGTCCAAAACAACCATCAGAACACCACCAACAACCCTAAAAGGATGGCGGCCACCGGCCACTTGGCGCGTCCCGTGGTATCTGCGGGATCGCCTGGTTTGCGTCCGCTGATCATCGCGCCGATCAGGTTTTCGTGATGAAGCCAGCTACCGGCCACAACGCCCGTGACATGAATCCCCACGACAACGAGCATCAGGTTCGCGGCGAGTTCGTGAAGCTCCTCGGCCCAATCGCCGCCGACCTGGCGATAGGTCATCCAGCCCGACGTCGTGACCAGAATGGCCATCCCGAGCAAGGCAAGAATGGCCAGGGCGCCGGCGGGATTGTGGCCGACATAGTGCGTCGGGCGACCCGCGAACAGCGAGCGCAAATACCCGCTGATCGCGCGAGGTCCACGTACGAAATTCTTGAACAGCGCGTAACGTGTACCCATGACGCCCCAGAGGAGGCGGAACGCCACCAGAATCGCCAGCGTGTAACCCAGTGCCACGTGTAGCGATCGAAGGCCATCGTCTTCCGCTGAGAGGTATGCCCCGAAAAAGCAGATCGCCATGGCCCAATGCGTCACGCGCACCGGTGCATCCCACACAAGGACTCGGCCCCTTTTTTCGTTCCGCTGATGAGGGATAGCTGGAATAGCCATGCGGGCACTCTCCATCGGCCATGGGGTCGCCGCCGCGAAGAAGGCCGCGGTCGTCGCTGACACACACATTAGGAGGCCGCGCGGCGTGTGAAAAACTGACATTGATCAGTTTTTGGGTGATCCAGCGACAGTCATCCCGCCATGGTGAGAAGGGCGTCGACGCGCATCTGTCGCCGTAACGGGCACTCGGTCGCGGGAGGTTCCGGGTGGCCCGGCTTCACGGCGGCGCGGACGCCAGGGCGTCCCGGGATCGATTTCCCTTTCCACGCATCCGAGCTCCCGTTTTCCCCGTATATCGACAACAGGCCGCCCAAGCGTGGCTGCATACGTACGGGACAGGCGCATGCCGGTTGCCTCGTCCGCCATCCTGGTCGCACCAACGGCCGCGCATTCCGGAGAATTTCCATGGACGTAAAGTCAGGCCTACTTCCGATGTCTCATCGGGAGAAGGACGAGCAGCCGGTCTCCGCGCGAATTCGGAGTCGCATTCTTCGTGAGGGAAGGCGATTCCATGCGAACGACAACATTGGCGAGTTTCTGGAGGCAGGCGAGCTCGCGCTGCTGCAACAGGAGGTGGCAGAGAAGATGCGTGGGGTTCTGGAGTCGATGGTGATTGATACCGTCAACGACCATAACACCCGGGAAACGGCAGACCGCCTTGCCAAGATGTACATCCGGGAGATATTCGCTGGCCGTTACGACGCCATGCCCGACGTGACCGAATTTCCCAACATCAACCAGCTCAACGAACTCATGGTCATTGGGCCTTTGCGTGTCCGCAGTGCCTGCTCGCATCATCTCTGCCCGATCATGGGTCAGGTCTGGATCGGCGTGCTGCCCCAGAAGGACTCGAACCTGATCGGCCTCTCCAAATATGGTCGACTTGTCCAATGGATCATGTCCCGGCCGCAGATCCAGGAGGAGGCAGTCGTGCAGGTTGCCGATTTGCTGGAGAGCCGGTTGAAACCAGAGGGCTTGGCGATTGTCCTGGAGGCGGATCACTACTGCATGCGTTGGCGGGGACTGAAAGACGACGAGGCGCGGATGGTCAATAGCATCATGCGCGGATCCTTTCTCAAGGATGCCTCGCTGAGGGCTGAGTTTCTGTCCCTGCTTCCCAGGCGCTGACTCCGGAGGGCGATCTTCCCGTGGTTTGGGTGAAACGACACCCAGGCTTCGAATCGACCGCTACAGGTGCTCCAGGTTCGAGAGCAGCGTTTTGGCGCTGAAAGACAGCGCGCGCTGTGCCTCCCTGTCCATGCGGTCCCATTGGCGGTAGGCCATCGCCAGCCTGGGGTTTGCGCCCAGCAGCGGGCGATGCCGATCGAGGAAATCCCAGTAAAGCGTGGAGTACGGACACGCACGCGGGCCGGTTCGCAGCTTTGGGCTGTAGGGACATCGTGCGCAGTAGTCGCTCATGCGCTGGATATATGCCCCTCCCGAAACGTAGGGCTTGGTGGCGAGCAGGCCGCCATCGGCAAACTGGCTCATGCCGACGGTGTTGGGCAATTCGACCCATTCGAATGCGTCGATGTACACGCCCAGGTACCACCGGTGCACTTTCCAGGGATCCAGGCCGGCCAGAAGCGCAAAATTGCCGATCACCATCAGGCGCTGGATGTGATGCGCATGCGCCTCTTGAAGCGACTGGCCGATGGCGTGCGCCATGCACGCCATGCGTGTGCGACCGGTCCAGAACCAGTCCGGCAGATCGCGCGCGTGGCCGAACACATTGCTGCGGTCGTAGCCGGGCATGCGCGCCCAATACACGCCGCGCACGTACTCGCGCCACCCGACGATTTGCCGAATGAAACCCTCTGCGGCCGCAAGCGGCGCGCCTCCCTCGCGCCAGCACTGCTCGGCGCGCTCGACCACTTCGCGAGGCGACAGCATCTTGGTGTTGAGCGCAAACGACAGCAGCGAATGGAACAGGCGCGATGCCCGCGTGCTCATCGCGTCCTGGTAGCTGCCAAAGTGCGGAAGCACGTGTGCGGTGAAGAAATCCAGCTGCACCAGCGCCTCGTTGCGGTCCAGTGGCCAGCGAAACGCAGATGCCTGGGGTTCGCCGAAACTGCGCACGCCGTATTGCTGGACGGTGTCCCATAGCGCGCTGTGGTCGTGGCATGGGCGAGGGTCGGCCGGCTCCGGCGGTTCGCCATGCCACGCCTGCCGGTTCTCGTGATCGTAGTTCCACTGGCCGCCGGCCGGCTTGCCATCCGCTTCCATCAACAGGTGATGCTTGCGGCGCATGCTTCGATAGAACGACTCCATGAGCCAGCGTTGCCGCTTGCCGAAGTGCCCCAGCGCCTCGTGCCGCGTAGTGTAGAAGTGCTCGCTGTCGGCCATGAGGCTGTCGATGCGCAGCCGCCCGGCGTAGTCGCGGAGCTGCTCGTCCAGGCGCCATTCGTCTGGTGCCTGGTATTCGAACCGCGTCGCTCCGTATTCGGCGAGGAGAGCGTCGAGGTTGTCGCAGAGCGACTGGCTGTTGGCCGCAGCGTCGATGGCGAGATACTGCACACGGTGCCCGCGTTCGCTCAGCAGATCCGCAAAGCGACGCATAGCGGCGAAGATCGCAAGGATCTTCTGCGCGTGATGCAGCACGTAATCGGTTTCCTGGCGGATTTCCATCATGACGTACACGACGTCTGCGGAAACCTCGCGAAACCATGAGTGATCCGGGTTGAGCTGGTCGCCAAGCACCAGGCGAAGAGTCATCGCCACGCGATGGTTGCCTCGTGTCTGCGCTACAGCTTGAAGAACGGCTGCAGCGTCCGTGCGAGCCACCCGGAAAAACGCAGCGGCAGGTCGGTGGCGGCGACGCACACGCACGGTACGCCGGGTGAGGTCGCAGGCTGGTGCTCTACGTCGCTGTCCAGGTCGGCCACGTCGCCGGGGGCAAAATGGCCCAGTGAGTCGTCGTAGGCGCCTTGCAGGATCATCGTCAACTCGCTGCCGCCGTGGGTGTGCATGGGAACGCAGCGCCCCGGAGCGATGCGCAGCAGCATCAAGTGTCCGTCATCGACGCTGCGCGCGCGGATGTGGTGTACGCCAGGGCCAATGGTTCGCCAGCGCAGGCCGCTGTAGGTTTCACCAAAATAGGGCCAGAGTGGCTGCGGCAGGACATCGGGGTCGTGAGCACGCGTTGCCGGCGCGGCCACGGTGGGCGTCGATCGTTGTCCAAGCCGGCTCATGATGTCGTTGCGCGCGTGCGCGGACATCGACGCGCCGTCCTGCAGGCTCACCAGCTGGCCGCCCACGGCATCGGCATCCATCATCCGCTGGCGACAGCTCCGGCAGATGCTCAGGTGTGTCGACACCACGACACGGAAGGCAGAGGGCAGGGCGCCCGCCGAGTATCCGATCAACGTGCTGTCATCGAGGTGGTGGTGCGGCTTCATGGCGTGTGCCTCAGCCCGGCCTGCAGTTTGGCGAATGCGCGACGCAGGTTGGACTTCACTGACCCCAGTGGCATGCCCAGCTCGTGGGCGATTTCACTGTGACTCTTGGCTTCGAAGTAGGACATGCGGATTAGGCGGGCCTGCGTGGCCGGCAGGCGGTCGATGGCGCGGGAAAGTCCGACGTGGTCGGTGAATGCTTCGGTGCTGCTCGCCTCGTCTTCGGGTGCGGTCCGGTCGAGCCAGTCCAGGCCCTCCTGGATATCCAGCCAGTGCGGCTCGCCCCGGATGCTGTCGATATAGAGGTTGCGGGCAATACGGAACAGCCAGGTGGCGAGGCTGGCGCGCTTGGCGT
>Ga0209437_100938_pt1 | contig 10986 bp, 10 predicted proteins | sample AraplaL_Cvi_mTSA_FD_184266 | JGI IMG/M metagenome (GOLD analysis project Ga0209437, IMG submission 184266) | Arabidopsis root microbial communities from the University of North Carolina, USA - plate scrape CL_Cvi_mTSA (SPAdes) (version 2) | ecosystem: Host-associated > Plants > Roots > Endosphere...
GCACATCCTTGAAACACCAGTGGAATCCGGTTGATCTGCGGTGACAGTTCAAGCTGTTGGATCAGCCGAACATCAAGTCCGGGCAGGAATTGCCCCGTGCAACTCACCGTAATGAGATGTGTAATTTCCGAGGAGGATACGTCTGCATCCCGAAGCGCCTGTCCGGCCGCCTCCAGACCAAGAGGAACAGCAGCAGCTTTGTATTTGCCCATACGCTCCGATGTAGTCGGAACTTCCTCCCTACTAGTGAAAGGTAAATATCGGCAAGAATCCACAGGCTCAAGCAGATTGGGTTCACACGTGTAACGAGTCTCCACACCGCACTGATTAAAGATTCGTTTCGCCCATCTTCTCGCATCCGGCTCATGTTCCAGCGCCTGTGCGAGACGGGCAGACACATCCTTTTGCTCAATACGGTGGGCTGGCCACGCGGTTCCTATTCCCATAATACTTGCCCCTTTAGTTTCCTCAAGCTGGTTCATCGGCTTAACCTCCCTATATAGTCTTGTCTTTCGTAATCAAAAATGGGCTTTTTAAACAACCTGTATATCGAATAAGTTCATATAGAAATGTGCAGGATATAGTACAAGTCTATTCACTCCCTGTCCCGTTTATGTTCATATCACAACGAAAGGCGGACAACCTATGCGAGTTTCGCATGTGTTGTCCGCCTTTATCTACAGGGTCAAACCCTTTCACAAATTACATATAGGATCTTTCATAACTATTCTGGCCGAATTATGGTGAATCTCTCTCCGAGCTTGGCATAATCATTACCCGCAAGTCGGCTGACTGGTTTCAAATGATCCATCAAGATATACCCCTTGTCCGGATTATAGACTTCTTCGCTGAAATGATACTGCACTATGCGTACCAGCAACAGATCACTCATCGGTTTGCCATCATCGTTGGTTATGGGAATGTGCTGATACAGCTCACACTCCATCCGAATAAGTGCTTCCTTTATTCCCGGCACGGCGACCTTTGTACTTGGCACTGTAGTCAGTTTCGTCCGCTCAAGCTCACTTTCATGGGGTTCAAGGATAGCTGCTGTCTCATTTACTTCTGCTATGATTGCTTCATCACATATATGCACGACCAGCTCTTTATGAGCAAGTACATTACGCGCAGTATCTTTCATAATGCCGTCTTTACGTGCAATGGATATGGATAACAGCGGTGGGTCCGAACTAACCACATTGAAGAAACTGAAAGGCGCTGCATTGATCACATCATTCTCATCTGAACGTGTCGTCACAAAAGCAATTGGACGTGGCACCACCGAACCACTCATCAGTTTATAGTTGTCTCTTCCCGTTATCTCACGTGGATCCAATGAATACATATGTAAACATCCCCTTCCCTGCTCGTGTAACAAGTGTCAATTTCACTTCAAGACACGATCACACACTCATATTTATTATATAACGTATAATGCTGAATTAACAAAAAAACTCCCTGGTGCCTATTGCACCAGGAAGTAGAAACATGCTTTTTCATATCGACTATTTCTTATTTAACAATGCTGTTCTGAATGTCTTCCATAATTTGAAGGTTCGCTTGAACTCCGCTGTACAACCAGCTGCTGGAGCGGGTGAATTCAAACAAATTTCCATTTTTCACAGCCGGGATACTTTGCCACACTGGATCTTTCAGTGCTTCCGCCCCAGTACCTTCATCACTATTCACAAAGAACAAGTAGTCTACATCCATTTCCGCTAGCTTCTCCATAGAGATGGAAGACCAGTTACCTGTTGCATTGGCAGAGATTTCTTTTACAACTTCAGGCTCTTGAAGTCCAAGCTCTTTGTACATTACTTCTCCACTTGATACGTTGTCACTTACAATAAAGAACTTGCCGCTAACCAACCAAATGGCCGCTGCTGATTTTGTTCCACCTGTAACGTTGTTGATCTTTTCCTTGATTTCTGTAGCTTTAACTTCGTAATCATCCAGCGCTTTTTGCGCTTCATCACTCTTATTCAAAATCTCACCGATTTTCAGCAACGTTTTACGCCAGTCGCTATTGATCTCATCGCCAAGTACATAAGTAGGTGCAATTTTACTGTACTGTTCGTATTTTTCTCCTTCAACCACACTTTCAGAACCAATAATAATCAGATCCGGGTTAAAGCTTGTTACCGCTTCAAAAGGCAGATCAAAAGCAATCGTTGGGATACCATTCAGATCTTTTTGCAGATATTCCTGGATTCCGTTGGCTACCGACCACTGGGCAACTGGCTTAACACCTAGTGTTACCAAATTGTCTTCCAGATAAGACGCGATGACACGCTCCGGATTAGCCGGGATGGTTACTTCGTGTCCCATAGCATCTGTTAAAGTGCGCTCTGTAGCGGCTACTGTTTGCGTCTCTGTCTCGGTTGTTGTGTCGTTCTCTGCCGGCTTCGCTCCACATGCTGCTAACCAGATGGACATGACCATCACCGTAATCAAAAGTGTGATCATCTTTCTATTTCTCTTAAACAATTTATTATCCCCTTTCAATATGAAAACCTTAATCGGCGTGATTGTGACAGATATCTACGTTCAAAAACATTGATACTATTATTGATACATATAATATCCGTATGTACATTTGACCAATTCCATTGACAATGATAATTGTTATCAGTCCAGTTGTCAATCCGATTATGTCCCGAGTGGATCATATAAAATCTTCTTGGCGAGATTCACCTATAGGCGAATGCCGCCATATGCTGAATGCAGAATACGACGACAGGAAGGATGTTCTGTACATGTATTACGAATATAACCCTTATATAAGTTATGGAGAAGACCGTTCCTTTCAATTGCCTCCACTGTTCCCAGGAGGTGGCGGTGGCATACCGGGTGGTCAGACGTATCCGGGTACACCTGGCGGTCAAGGCTCCTATCCTCCATTCATTCCAGGCGGAGGACCAGGTCCATATATCCCTGGAGGCATTCCGGGTACAGCAACGGGCGTACCTGCGCAACTGGCACAAGGCAATCTGCCGACGCTGCTTAGTGCCTATCCCCGGCCAGTAGGTCAGCCTCCGGCAGAGATGATTTTTCTGTATAACCTGATCAAAAGCAGCCCGGGTCTGCTTCCACTCTTCCTCCAGCAACAGCCGCAAAGTCTCACTCAAGCTGTGCAATTTGCACAGACGGGTGCAGCGGCACCTCGAGAAAACGAAGAACGTGCACTGCCCAACTTTTGCTACAACCGGTGGTCTCTTGTCTTCACATACAATGATGTGTACCTGATGTGGCCCGCCATCAATCTGTTTGGTTTTGTGGTGGGCTACTTCTATCCATTTCTCACGCCAGGAATACTGTCCAATACACAAATTTTGTTTGCGCTCTGCTAAACTTGTCCTTACCCACAGCAAGAGCCTCGCTTGGAAGCATGATTCCTTCCAAGTGAGGCTCTTTTTCGTTCTATTAACCGCAGAATCAGTACATTTAACTCAACGCCTGACCCTTCTGACGCTTCCTGCCCCTACTGACCATTAGGAAGTAAATCACCAAGGCCCCGAGATCAGCACACGCGATAACGATTCCCATTGGCACAGCTGTGCCTTCTCCTCCGAGACCTACGAGTGGAGCAACGATACCACCGAACAGGAACGTCATCACACCAATAAGCGCAGACGCACTGCCTGCAGACTTCTCCTGATTGGCCATTGCTAGGGCGAAGGACGCAGTATTGACCAGCCCAACACTGGATACCACCAAAAATAATGGAATCAGTACAGAGATTAGATTACCTCCAGCCAGAATGGCGATGAGCAGTGATGTTCCTCCCAGCGCCGCGGTTAGCAGCCCTGCGATTAACAGGCGGGTTTCAGATACCTTACCTGCAAGTCTGCCTGCAACCTGACTGGCCAGGATAATGCCAAGCCCGTTTATGGCAAAACAAATACTAAACATTTGCGGGGATACCCCGTATATTTTCTGAAGCACAAACGGTGAACCGGATATGTAGGCAAACATGCCAGCCGCTACGAAACCCTGGGTCAACGCATAACCCATAAACTGACGATCGCCTGCGATTTGACGAAACGTAATCAACGTCTGTTTCAATCCCCCGCTTGATCTGCGGTTGGAGGGCAATGTCTCTCCAAGGCCGAAAATAACAGCCAACAGCGTCAGTATACCGATGAGGCTAAGCAAAATAAATACGCCCCGCCATGACGTATATGTCAACAATTGTCCACCAATGATCGGTGCAGCAATCGGGGCTACGCCGTTAATCAGCATTAACAGGGAGAAGAACCGTGTCAGTTCCGGGCCTGAATATACGTCTCTAACGATTGCGCGCGAGATGACAATCCCAGCCGCTCCGGCTACACCCTGAATGAACCGCAGCACAACAAAAGAGCCCATCGTAGGGCTGACCAGGCAGAGTATGGAAGCTATAGTATAGAGCACAAGTCCTGCAATAAGCGGTGTTCGCCGACCACGTACATCACTTAGAGGTCCGGCAAGCAACTGTCCAACCGCAAGTCCAATCATACACGCCGTCAGACTGAGTTGAGCATACGAGGTCGATGAACCGAACTCATCAGCCAGTGTAGGTAATGCGGGTAAATACATATCCAGGGACAACGGCCCGAAGGCCGACAGCGTCCCCAGAATTAAAGCCATCCGTACACGGGATGTGGAATTCGTGTTCAATGAATCTATTGTACTTTTCATCGAGTACTACTCCCCGCTACCCAGCAGTTTGAGCAAGTTGGACGGCAGTGTGAACTGTTGGTTGTTAATAATGATACGGCGCAGTTCTTCTTCATCCCGCTCGTTCTCGGCGTCCTTGATCTCCTGAATTTCCCGGTGAAGTCGTTCCATCTGTTGATCCAGAGCATTGGCGGAGTCTGCCGCACTTTTCAGTTCCCTGGTCAGATGCTCGGGAACATCCTTATTGTATTTATAAAAAATCTTATGTTCCAGACTCGCCCAGAAATCCATCGCGATCGTACGAATCTGAATCTCCACACATGCTCGTTCCTCGCCATTGGACATGTACACAGGCACTTCCACCAGAAGGTGAAGGCTCTGGTAACCATTAGGCTTCGGATTCTCGATGTAGTCTTTGACCTCCAGTACACGCAGATCACTCTGGTTGCACAGCATATCCTTAATGCGATAGATGTCCGAGATAAAGGAACATGTAATCCGTACCCCGGCGATATCCTTGATATTTTGCTTGATGCTCTCAAACGTTAACTCATGATTTTTACGGAACATCTTGTTCATAATGCTCTCAGGAGATTTCAGTCTGGACTTTGTATGCTCAATTGGACTGTAATCATGCAGAGACTGGAATTCTTCCTTCAATACTTCAATCTTGGTCTCCATTTGATCCAGAGCAAATTTATAGATCATCATAAATCTCGTAATTTCATATTTAAATTTCTTGAATTGATCGATTGGATGTGGAGCGTTCATCATGGCTTTCTCCCTTTCTTTCTGCACACTAAAGTTAGTTTTATGAATATGAGGACAAGCGGTCAATCCACATGTCTCCTGAACCATTATAAATCATCTGAAGCCAATAAACGAATTTCTCACCTTCGGGGTGGCGATTTAGCCTGGAAGGTATGGGAAATTATTTTACGAGCATCATATAGAAGCATCCCTGTCATTGGGCCATTCATTTGCCGTTCATTACTAATAAAAGAGGTGGATCTCCCTGCTCTATCAAGTGACGTATTCATCCGATACACTCCGGGTTAAAGCTTATCTATTCCTGCCACGAGGTTGTTCATTACCTGATATAACGACATATGAATCTTCTTATCCTCGCTCTGTCTCATCTGCCTTTTCGGACTTCACTTCCACACTTAAGTCTCTACATCTGCAACCGCTCGCCAGCGACTACCCTGCTGCAAAAATACATGATATCGCACACACACAAGAACAGTGGCCAGTGCTGATCTATTGTCGTGGCGGACTTGGCAGCTATGGCGGGGTAAATACCGTTTGGCTTGAGCAGTTTGTACATAAAGGTTATATTGTGTTCGCCCCATCCTATCGTGGCAACGAAGGTGGTGAGGGTCGTGACGAGTATGGCGGGAAAGATGTCGAAGATGTGCATGCCGCATACCGGTTGATGCAGCATTTACCTTTTGCCGACTCGACTCGGATATCGTTAATGGGGTTCTCCCGTGGGGCCATAAATGCTGTACATACGGCAACTGCCTACAATGAGGGCCCGGATAAAGTACATAAATTAGTTCTTTGGAGTGGTGTTTCCGATGTGGAACGCACTTACCAGGAGCGAACCGACCTGAGGCGCACATTGAAACGGGTCCTAGGTGGTTCCCCACGCGCAGCTCCGGAAGCTTATCTCGCCCGTTCTCCCTTATCCAAAGCGAACAAACTGTCTTGTCCGGTGCTGATCATGCACGGTACATCAGATACACAGGTGAATTATAGCCACGGAACCCGAATGTATCACTGGCTTAAGCGCCGAGGTGCAAACGTCACATTTCACGCTTATGGCGGGCAGGATCATCATTTTCACGAGAAAATACATGAGTCAGCGGTAAACAATATGTTTGATTGGCTCGCTGCACCTTAGCCTGGCGCTATGAATTTCATTTTGAAGAAGCATGGGGTATGGCTGTATACTGGAAGGGCTATGTTTTTTTGAAAGGACGGATAGAATGAATCAAAGCACCCTCCAAAAATACGCTATGCTGCTTCTCTGTATGTCTGCCGGAATGGTGGATGTGATCGGATATCTGGGACTGGGGCATGTGCTGACAGCCAACATGACAGGAAATATTGTTTTATTGGGTATTGCCATTGCCCGTGCTCAGGAATTTGTTGTGCTCCGCTCATTGCTTGCTCTCATTGGTTTTATTGCGGGCAATGCCATTGCAGCACATATGGTTGGACCTGTGCAGACCAAAAATGGCTGGTCTACTAAGGTCACCGCCGTATTTACGGTTGAAAGCATATTGCTCCTCCTGTTCGCAATCGCCATGATTAGTCCATTTTCAGAACAACTGTCCTATCTGTTAATTGTCATCCTAGCCGTTGCCATGGGAATGCAAACAACTGCGGCACGTCGAATTGGAATTGCTGGCATCTCAACAACCGTGCTAACCAATAATCTGGCCGCTGTGGTTGAGGACACCGTAAGCATCCTTAAAAGACTGCGACATGCTAATATCCGATCGTTAGCCACAGCCCTGTCTACAGACGCCTACCTTCGTGCAGGTGCTGTTGTCATCTATTTGGTCGGCGTCATTGCAGCCGCACTGCTATTCCACCGTGGGCCAATGATCGCAGTCTGGATTCCTGTCCTGATCATTGGCGGCGTAACCTTGTATGCCCGGTTGCATGGATGGGGAAGGTCACAGCAAAGTGAAGGCCAATAGTCGAAAAAGGATTCGCTTGTGGTAGATTGTTTCCTTTGAACACATTTTCCAATCGCACTATTCATTTCATCAATGCAGCTTCTTGCCGAATAAACTTGACCAGATGCTGTGCAGCAGGTGACAACACTTCCCCTGCTCGTGTACATACGGCAACCGCATTTCTCAGCTGTACTCCTCGAACGAACACACGTGCTAGCTTACCTTGCCGCACATCTTCCTTCACAACCAAAGAAGATATAAAGTTGGCCCCATAACCTGCCTTCACCGCACTGATCGTTTCATTCAGCCCGTTGAACTGAAGCGCAATGCGGGGAGCGGCCAGGTTATTGGTTGTGCATAGGGACACGAGTCGCTCACGTGTAGCACTGCCTTCTTCGCGCATGATGAACGGTTCTGCCATCATCTCTTGCAGCTTGATTTCTTTTCCTGCATACGGATGGTCTGGGTGCACAACAAACCACATCTCATCGTCAAACAATTCGTCCCATTGGACACCCACATGTGTAATACCACTCCCACCATACACTGCAATCTCTGCCTCATAGCGAAGTAACTGGTCAAATGCCATCCGGGTGTTGGTTGTGCTCACAACAATCTCCACATCCTCGTGCATTTGCTTGAACCGCGCAATCCAGGCCGGCAACAGAAAATTCGAAGGCAAATAGGTTGCTGTAAGACGTATCAGTCCTTTCTTACCCTCCCGAAAATCCTGCACAAAATTCTCGACATCCTGCTCCAGCAAGAATAGACGTTCTGCATAACCTGTTAATTGTACCCCCGCATCTGTAAGCACCAGCCTTCTCCCCTCCGAAACAAAAATCTGAATTCCCAATTCACGTTCAAACTTTTTCACCTGGGAAGATACAGCAGGCTGACTAATATTCAGTTCCTCTGCGGCACGAGTGACCCCGCCATATCTCACGATGGCATGAAATAATCGTAATCCATGCAGATTCATGTGTTACACCTCTTCCATATCAAATACATAACTTAAATTTATATTAACATACATAATATATATTTTATTTATACAATTACTCCAGCTATAGTTGAATTATGAAATCCAATACAAGAACCAAGGAAGGAACATTGAAGATGAAAAATACAAATACGAACCAACTACAGCATACCTGGACTCAAGTCGACGACTACATGAACGATCTGCTGATCCCCTCCGATTCCCTGCTGGAGCAAACATTGCAAACCAATGCCGAAGCTGGACTGCCCGCTCATGACGTAACACCAAATCAAGGAAAGTTACTCCAGCTCCTGCTGCAAATCCAAGGCGCATCCCGTGTACTTGAAATCGGCACACTGGGGGGCTACAGTACCATCTGGATGGCAAGAGCGCTGCCTGAACACGGACGTATCGTCTCCCTGGAATCGGAATTACGCCACGCGGACTTGGCTCGAACCAATCTCACACGTGCAGGACTTATGCACAAGGTTGACCTGAGAGTTGGCCCTGCCTTAACCACCCTTCCGGATGTTCAGGAAGAATACAGGGAACCGTTTGATATGATCTTCATCGATGCTGACAAACCGAGTAATCCCGATTATCTGAGATGGGCCATGCGACTGACTCGTCCGGGGAGTCTTATTATTGGTGACAATATCGTCAGAGACGGTGAAGTGATCCGCACTGACAGCACGGACCCCAGAGTTCAAGGTGTTCGATCATTCCTGCAGTTAATCGCGGATCACCCCCGGCTTGAAGCTACAGCACTGCAAACGGTGGGTAGCAAAGGTTACGATGGATTCGTCATTGCTCGTGTAACGGATGTCCCTGAACCAAAATAAACAGTGGTCAATTCTTCCGCAAATTCCCCTTTCCTGTTAAACTGGAATCACTGCACAGGCAGACTGGAGGGAACCACTTGAGAGTTTTACAACAGATCCATGCTGAAATTCGCGGCTGGTCCCGCAATATTCAACTTTTTTTCCTGGCAAGCATTCTGTATCAGATCGGAAATGGCATGTTCTCTGTCTTGTACAATCTGTACATTCAGGGGCTGGGCTATAATGATACAATGAACGGCCAGATCGTAAGTATTCAATCACTCGCAACAGCCATAATGTTTGTTCCTATCGGTCTATGCGGTGATCTGTTCAGCCGCAAGCGGCTGCTTATTACCGGGGCGTTATTCAGCGGAATCTTCCTGATCGGACGCTCCTTCGATTATTCAGCTACAGGACTGATCTGGTTCGCGGTATTTTCTGGCCTTTTCGCTGGTGTATTCCAAGTACTGGCCATTCCTTATCTAGCGGAAAACGTCAAGAAAAGCCAGCGGCTGAAGATGTTCAGTTATTATTCATCTCTTGTGCTCGCTTCCCAGGTGCTTGGTAGCCTGGGTGGCGGTGTATTCGCAGATTTGTTACATACGGCAGGACTCGCTAAAGTGACCGGATTGCAGACCGTTTTGTTTGTCGGCGGTGCAGCAACGCTGGCTGCGTTCATTCCACTGTTATTTGTAACTGAAGACAAGGCCCCTCCGCAGACAACAATTTCGGCGCAATCTGATCTTCAACCCAATGCGGATCTTAAAGAACGTTTGACAAATACCCCAAGCACGAATGATTCAGTCACCAGGAAAAAAGATTCCCGACTGATTGGTCAGTTTGTAGTAACCCAGTTATTAATCGGATTAGGTTCAGGACTAGTTGTACCCTATCTGAATCTGTATTTCACTAATCGCTTCTCGGTATCACTGAGTGGGATGAGTCTGCTGATTGCACTTGGTCAGATTATGACGATTGTATCCATGCTGATTGGTCCTACCCTGGCCGCAAGGGTCGGGAGCGTACGAGCCGTTGTCATTTTCCAGGTCATGTCTCTGCCCTTCCTTCTATTAACAGGCTTCACCAATCTGTTGTTCATCGCTTCGCTGAGTTTCTTATTCAGACAAGCGTTGATGAATGCAGCCAATCCCATTCATTCAGCTATACTGGTGGATCGGATCTCCGACAAACGTCGCGGGATCGCCAATTCACTGATGCAGACTGCTTTCATGATTGGATGGGCTACCATGGGCCCTGTTCAATCCTATCTGGTCACCACGTACGGAACGTACTGGGGTTACGCGATCACATTCAGCATCACAGGCAGTTTATATGTCATTTCATCATTAATGTACTATGTAATGTTCAGAGAACCCAAACCTTCCGCTGCTACTCTTGCAGGAGAAGCATGAGCAGGACAATAACAGCCTAGTTGTTCCGCAGATAAGCAACGTATCTCATCATCAGGAGTGATCACACATGAACAAGAATCTTCCATTGAACCTGAATGAATACCTGTACCTCATACCCCCTCATTCAACCGATAGGCTAAACAAATGGAACTGATGCGCAAGCTTGGTTCCTATGTTGTCTTTCGGTTTTTTCTTAGTCTGGGTGTCGCTGTTCTTGGTGGATTACTGTTCACAGCCATTCATACACCGATCCCATGGTTGCTCGGGCCCATGGTATTCATGCTGCTTGGTTCCCAAGTTGCCAAATGGCCACTCATGTGGCCCGCCTCCATTCGAGACTATGGCATTCTGATTGTGGGCTATTCGATAGGACTCACCTTAACAGAAGAGGCACTGCACGGTATTCTGCAACAACTTCCCATGAT
>Ga0209437_100939_pt1 | contig 10959 bp, 11 predicted proteins | sample AraplaL_Cvi_mTSA_FD_184266 | JGI IMG/M metagenome (GOLD analysis project Ga0209437, IMG submission 184266) | Arabidopsis root microbial communities from the University of North Carolina, USA - plate scrape CL_Cvi_mTSA (SPAdes) (version 2) | ecosystem: Host-associated > Plants > Roots > Endosphere...
TACTCGCAGGCTCAACTCAACGCGATTGCCAGACGACTTAATGAACGACCGAGAAAAACATTAAACTACGAAACACCGGCTCAACGGTTCTATCAATCTGTTGCATCCACCGGTTGAAACCGCCGCCAGAAGCGGACTTGTCAGGCAATTTCAAAATTGGATAAAGTCTGGCGAGTTATAAGCATTGCTGTTTAATTCTCTCAAGAAATAGAAAGTGGGTTAGATTTCTACGAACTTGATTTCCATCTTGCCTCAGCAGCACAAAGTTACATGAGCTAGCCATGAACACTGCCCAACCTTTATGCGAATACCGTTTTATGCATTTCGATGGCGAACAGTTCGACTGCTTTGATAGCCGCAATCGAAGTCCCTGTCTTATCTAATGGTGGCGACCAGGCGCATACCGCACCAAATCGTGGAATCACTGCCAGCACACCTCCACCAACGCCGCTCTTAATTGGCAAACCAATGCTGAAGGCGGTTTCGCCAGAAGCTTCATAGGTGCCGCTGCTCATCATTAGGGCACAGACTTGTTGCACTTGGCGAGATTGAAGAATCTGTCGACCATCGCGATCGACGCCGGCGTTCGCCAAGAAAAGTGCAGAAACTGCCAAGTCTCGACAGCTGGCTGCGATCGCGCACTGGGTACAATACGCACTTACCACCTCATCAACTGCGTTGTTGAAGTTGTTAAAGCTTTTCATCAGATAGGCAGCGGCCTTGTTGCGGTGAGCACAAGCGCGTTCGCCTGCCGCCACTTCCGTATCATAGTTAATACTTGGATTGCCAGAGAGCTCACGCATAAGTGTAACGACCGCTCGTTCCATATGCGTATTTCGGCTATAAAGCAAATCCGATACAACTAGCGCACCAGGATTAGAAATGGATTACGCGGCTTGCCAGACTCCAGCTCCAACTCCAACAATGAGTTGAACTGGTTTGAGCTAGGTAACCTGCCGACACGCATCCACAACGAATCTCCCTCACGACTCGACGCTAACACGAGAGCGAAGAGCTTTGAAATACTTTGAATGGAGAACGGTTCATCTGCATCACCCGCCGTATAGACATTTCCATCTAGGGTGGCCACGGCAAAACCGAATTTGGATGGGTCTACACGCATCAGTGCAGGTATATAGCCGGCTAGCTGACCTTGCGTGGCGAGCGGCCGCGATTGAATAGCGACCCGGTTAATACAGTCTTGAATATCATGCATTTGGTAACAGGTTTTACTTTCCAGTTGTCGGATGAGTAGACTCCTGCGGTCGCTTCGCGGAATTCTGAATCCAACCTCTCACTGTCTTAAACATAAATCTATTGCCATCAATGGGTCATACATCGGCGTTACCAGATGTTATTCCTGACTCGTTAATGCCAATAAACGTTCGGTCAGCCTGACCCAGTAGGTGGCGCCAATTGGCAACAGGTTATCGTTGAAATCGTAGCTGGTATTGTGCAGCATGCATGGCCCCAATCCGTGGCCGTGATCGCGGTGGCCGCCGTCGCCGTTGCCGATCAGGGCATAGCAGCCGGGCTTGGCGAGTAGCATGAAAGAAAAATCCTCGGAACTGAGAGGTGCTTCGATATCAGCATCGACGTTTTCTGCGCCAACAACATCGCGCATGACTTCGACACAAATGGCAGTTTCTGCGCGATGGTTGATAGTGGGCGGATAGTTGCGATTGAATACGACTTCTGCGTCACAGCCGAAACCATGTGCCAAATTTTCTGACATTTCGCGCATGCGTGACTCAATCAGATCGAGCACGTCAATCGAGAACGTGCGCACCGTGCCCCCGATCCAGCCGAAATCGGGAATGACGTTGCTGGCTTCACCTGCCTGCATTTGAGTAATTGATAATACGGCGGCATCATTGGGACGCTTGTTGCGCGTCAGGATAGTTTGCAATGCCTGCGACAACGCCGCCATCGCCGCCACCGGATCAATGGAATGATGTGGCAACGCGGCATGCGATCCTTTGCCACGCAAAGTGATCTTGAACTCATTGCTAGATGCCATGATGGCACCCGAATTAACGCCGAAAGAACCAAGTGGCATGCCCGGCCAGTTGTGAATGGCGTAGACCGATTCCATTTCAAATTGCTCGAACAAACCGTCCTTGATCATGCTCGCAGCACCACCTTTTCCCTCTTCCGCAGGTTGAAATATAAGATAGACGGTGCCGTCAAAATTGCGTGTCGCATTGAGATGCCAAGCTGCGGCCAGTAACATCGCGGTATGTCCATCATGACCGCAAGCATGCATTTTCCCTGGATATTGAGAGGCGTGTTCGAACGTGTTTAACTCCTGAATCGGCAGCGCATCCATGTCAGCGCGCAAACCGATAGCGCGCGTGCTGCTGCCGTTCCGGATAATGCCGACCAGACCCGTACCGCCTAAACCGCGATGCACCGGAATCCCCCAATTTTGCAAGCTGGCGGCAATAGCATCGGCGGTTCGTACCTCCTGAAAAGCCAACTCGGGGTGAGCATGTAAATCGCGTCGAATGTGTGAGAATTCGGCGCGCGAAGTTTCAATTTCTTTTATTAAATTCATATTTTGCATCGTATAATTTTGAATGGTTGACATGCTGTCAAGGTCATTCCGGCATCACATTTCACGCATGTAAACTTGTCGATACGTTTCAGATTCACCTGAAAATAACAGTCGCGCCAAGTAAAAACAGTACTATCTGGGCAAGAATGAACGCCGAAAAATAAGACGGGAAGAGCCGGGATTGAAAGTCTGGGGCGATTGTAGGTACGTTGCCTGGACTTGAAAATTACTGTTTTTGTATAGATAAAATACCTTCAAGGTATATCGCTCATCATGGAAATCCGACATCTTCGCTACTTCCTAGCCGTCGCCGAACACGGTAGTGTGGCCGAAGCGGCGCGCAAACTGAACATCGTCCAGCCGGCGCTCAGTCGCCAGATTCATGATCTGGAAGAGCAATTGGGAACGCAATTGTTCCAACGCAGCATCAGGGGAACCCAGCTCACAGTAGCCGGCGTGCAATTTATGAAGGATTGCAGTAAGTTGTTGATCGATCTCGAGGACGCCAAGAAGCGAGCCCTGCGCGCCGCTTCCGGCAAGCTCGGCTCGCTGCGCATTGGCATCTCTCCCAATCACACCGCCCATCCTGAATTATTAAAACGGCTGCGACGATTCCGCGAGATCTGTCCCGATGTTGCACTGATGCTGGAACCTGCATTGTCGCCACGGCAATTGCTGGACGTCAAAGAAGAACGTATGGACGGAGGCTTTATCGCGTTTCGCGATCTTGCCGATAAACAGTTATCCGGTATAAAGGTCTTGCGCTCGGGGCTAATGCTGGCGGTTTCGAGCGATCATAAGTACGCTGAACAACCACCTGATCGACTCAGCGAAATGAAGGATGAGCCTTGCGTTTGGTTTCCCCGCGACCGCGCTCCCGAGTATCACGACTATCTGATTCAGCAATGCATGGCGGCAGGTCTGACGCCCAAACAAATTCTTGTCGGCACCGACGTTGGCACTACTCTGGGTATGGTTGCGGCCGGCATGGGCTACTCCATCGTGTCGGAAGCATCGAAATACAATAGCCCTAACGGCGTCGTACTGCATCAACACGCCGACATACCTGATATCCATGACGTTGAATTCATTTTCCTCAGCGAAAACGATTCGCCTATTTTGCGCGCCTTCGCGGAAGTCATGAATGATGGCAGATCCGATATCCGGTCTTAAAAAATCGCAAGAACGACTCGCGCCGCACCAAATTATCGTCCAATGCATCGGTAGCAATGTCTTCACTGGTTTGCCCGACTCGAGGTGTGAGGCCACCAGCATGACACTCTCACCGGCTATAGCTGACGCCAAACATCTATACTTAACAAGCATAGAAGCAATAGAAAAACAGTAATTTTCAAACCTCCAACTTCTGCATATCCTCTCATCACAATGAAAAATATTGCGATATCGGCAGATTGCAAAAGGGCCTGAGTCTTTACCTGGCATTCATCTTTTTTCAATCGTTTCCGGTCAGCACAGGAGACCGATCAACGAGAAAATATCGAAACGTGTTCTGCCCGCTCTTGCCGTGAGTCAGGACTTTTCCCATTTCCCATTACATTTTTTGCTTCATTCATTTGAATGAAACCCAGTTCATGACCGGGGGGCGTTACGGCCTATGGATGCGGCTACAAGTCTCCTCCAATCGTCGTTGGCGGGGAAGCTTGAGCGCTCGGGAATAGACACGTCTGAAGATTGAAAATGCCGGATAACATTTACCTAGCGAGAAGTTTGATGATTTACCAGTTCGATTTTTCTTCTATCCTCGAGTATGCAAAGGTGCTTGAACAAGGCGTGTTGATGACGATACGATTAATCGTCATCGGCGGCGTTGCAGGCGTCTCACTTGGCATCTTCGGCGCCTGGGCGCGGACCCAAGGGCCACGCTGGCTCAAGCCGATTATCAGCGCTTATGTAGAGTTGATCCGTAACACTCCTTTTCTGGTTCAACTATTTTTTATCTTTTTCGGCCTGCCTAGCATCGGTGTGACGATCACCGAATTACAGGCGGCGATTATCGCCATGGTGATCAATCTCGGCGCGTACAGCACTGAAATCATCCGAGCCGGCGTATCCGCAATCGCGCGCGGTCAGATTGAAGCAGCGCTGAGTTTGTCGATGACGCGACTACAGGTGTTCCGCTATATCATCCTGCGCCCCGCTTTGCAAAAAGTCTGGCCGGCACTGTCGAGCCAGATTGTGATTGTCATGCTCGGCTCGTCGATATGCTCACAAATTTCGGTAGAAGAATTGTCGTTTTCCGCCAACTTCATCCAGAGCCGCAACTTCCGCGCCTTCGAAGCCTATCTGGTCACCACCCTTATCTACCTGATCATGGCGATTCTGCTGAGGCAGATTTTGCATTACACAGGAAGACGTTTTGTATTTCATCGATCCAGTGTCGTTGCCCCGAAATCCATTGCCATTCTCAAGGGAGGCCAGGCATGATCGGCTTCACAATCTGGGACATTGTCCGCAACTTATTACTGGCGCTCCGTTGGACAGTGGCGTTGTCGCTGCTGTCGTTTTTGATGGGTGGCACACTAGGTATCGTGCTGCTGTTCATGCGCAACTCCAGATATCGCATCCAGCGCGATATCATCCGCGTCTACATCGAAGTGTTCCAAGGTACGCCGCTGCTGATGCAATTGTTCCTGGTGTTCTTCGGTATCGCACTGTTCGGTATCGAGGTGCCTGCGTGGCTCGCCGCCGGCGTTGCGCTAACGTTGTGGAGTGCCTCCTTTCTCGCAGAAATCTGGCGCGGTTGCGTCGATGCCATTCCACGTGGCCAATGGGAAGCTTCAGCCTGTTTGGCGATGAATCGCTTTCAGCAAATGCGCCATATCGTCCTGCCGCAGGCACTGCGTATTGCGATTCCCCCCACAGTGGGCTTTGGCGTTCAAATCATCAAGGGAACAGCGGTGACCTCGATTATCGGATTCGTCGAGTTATCCAAGGCCGGCACCATCATCACCAACGCCACGTTTCAACCGTTCATCGTCTTCGGCCTGGTCGGTCTTATGTACTTCGTGCTGTGCTGGCCACTGTCAAAATATAGTCAATTCTTGGAAAGGAAGTTCAATGTCGCTCATCGTCATTGAGAACGTCAAAAAGAGTTACGGGAACAATGCTGTCCTCAGAGGCATCGATCTTGAAATCAATGCCGGTGAAGTCATTGCCATCATTGGCAAAAGCGGCTCCGGAAAAAGCACACTGCTACGCTGTATCAACGGGTTGGAAACCATCGATGAAGGTTTGATCAGCGTCGGTGATGTTCTGCTCGGCCGCAGTGAACGCGAGTTGCGCGAATTGCGTCTGCGCGTGGGCATGATCTTCCAGCAGTTCAATTTGTTCCCCCATCTGAGCGTAGGCCGCAACGTCATGATCTCTCCGATTATCGTCAAGGGCGCGAAAGAGCAGCAGGCACGAGAAATCGCACAACAAAATCTGACACGTGTCGGCCTCGCGGAAAAATTCGACAGTTATCCCGATCAGCTCTCTGGCGGCCAGCAGCAGCGTGTCGCGATTGCGCGAGCACTGAGCATGCAACCGAAAGCCTTGTTATGCGACGAAATTACCTCGGCGCTTGACCCGGAGCTGGTCAACGAAGTATTGGGTGTAGTGCGCAAGCTTGCTACCGAAGGCATGACGCTGGTCATGGTTACGCATGAAATGCGCTTTGCACGTGAAGTGTGCGACCGCGTGGTATTCATGCACCAAGGAAGAGTGCATGAAATCGGGCCACCGGAAGAATTTTTCAGCAAACCAAAGACCCCTGAGCTCCAACAATTCCTCGGTATGGTCAGCGTCTGATCTCCTGAAGGGACACAGAACAAAGGCCATTTTTTCAACGCCGGCATTCATGAGGATGCCGGCGTTTTTTTAGATGAAGCCAGGTTGGATCGGATTGGCGACAGGTATCAAGCGCGCAATAGTCTTCTGTGACTTGCTCCATTCTTCGGTGCAGACAATGCGGGCGAGGCTGGAGATGCTGTTGTCGCCACATGCGATGCCGCGACATTGCTGTCGGCAACCAGCGCTGATGAATCTGTGATGAACACGCTAACCAGCTTGGCCAGATTGGCCGCTTGTTGTTGCATTGCGTCGGCAGCCGATGCAGCTTCCTCCACCAGCGCAGCATTTTGCTGCGTCACATGATCAAGCTGCGTGACGGTATCATTGACTTGCTCTATGCCTTCGGCTTGTTCCTGGCTGGCCTCGCTGATTTCATGCACGATGGAGGTTACGCGCTTGACGCTGGTGACAACATTGGCCATTGTGGCGCCGGCGCGTTCCACTTGCATGCTGCCGTTGCTTACCCGCTTGACCGAATCATCGATCAGCGCTTTGATTTCTTTGGCGGCGGCTGCCGAACGCTGTGCCAAGCTACGCACTTCAGATGCAACTACCGCAAAACCTCTGCCCTGTTCACCTGCACGCGCGGCTTCAACGGCCGCGTTCAAGGCAAGGATATTGGTCTGGAAAGCGATACCGTCAATCACGCTGATGATATCAACGATCTTCTTCGAGGATGCATTGATTTCCCCCATGGTCTGCACCATGTCATCGACGGCATTACCTCCTTCGATCGCGATGCTTGAAGCGGAACTGGCAAGCTCACTGGCTTCGCGCGCGTTGTCCGCGTTGCTGCGTACGGTCGAGATCAGTTCCTCCATCGCAGATGCTGTCTCCTCAAGTGCGCTGGCTTGCGATTCGGTGCGAGAGGACAAATCCATGTTTCCTGCGGCAATCTCACGCGACGCTGTCGCGATGGTGACGGTGCCGGTACGCACGTTATTGACGATATTCCGGAGATTGGTATTCATGCCCTGCAATGACATCAGCAATTGCCCGACCTCATCCGTCCTCTTGATCTGGATCTCCGCAGTCAAATCTCCATCAGCTACTTTTCTCGAAATTTCCACTGCCTGCCTGAGAGGCCGAACTATACTCCGTGTAAGCAGCCACGCACACGACACGCCAAAAAGCAGCGCAGCGATTTCTACAATCAGCAAAAGAATACGGCTTTGGGCGGCGATGACATCAATCTGCAGAGAAGTCTTGTCGATTTCGGCTTGCTCCCATTCGAGCAGCTTTTGCAATGTTGCCTGATAGCGCTTGGAAGCAGGCACGAATTCTTGCACCAGAATCTGATTTCCTTCCTCGGCGTCGCCATTGGATTTGAGCTCCATCAAATGAAAATTGATTTTGGCGTAGTTGACCTGCTGTTCCAGCACCTGCCTGTAGAGCTCTTTTTCTTCGTCGCTGACCAGCAAGGATCCGATCTGCTTTTGCAAGGCAACGGCATCTTTTTTTGCGATCATATCTTCATTAAGAAAAAACGCATTGAGCATTTGGTCCGTGCTGCGCAAAATCGCGATCGTACGCAAAATTCCCCCGCGCAGATTCGTGTTGAGGGCCGAGATCAATCGTTCCTTGCGTACCGATTCGTCAACCATGGCGCGCGTCACCTTTGACACTACCTGCATGCGCCAGATGCCGATGCCGGTACTGACGATGGATAGCGCCAGAATGATGGCAAAGCCGATAGCCAGACGATCTCCGATTTTCATGTTGCTCAAGCGTTTCATTCTTCCTCCTTGATATTTGACGCAATTGCTGCGTTGAGTGACCTCCGGCTCAACGTTGCGTAGCGATTTGCATCACACTTCCCCCGATCCTTTTACGGTATGTGAGAAAGATGGAAATAGTTTCCCCGATCATTTCAGCTGCATCGACTTGGCATAGATTTACCATCACCAATCACTAAAATGGGGCACTGACGATTTAAGCCGGCTCCCAATACTTATAAGGGTTTCAAGGAAGTTTTGCTTATACTTTAAAAACATGAAATCTATGCCTAAACGGTAGTTTACATAGCGCGATCGCACTCCTAAACTTGCCGTCGCAATAACGGGAAACCGAACTAGGTGTTCATCACGTCACTTGATGGCTTCAGGCTTAATTTTTTATCGCTGTTCTTGTTCTGGCATTGCTGTCTTGCGGCCGCTTACCGTGCACCTCATTATCTGAAGTGCGTTTTACTACATGTTTAATTTGGGGAAGAAATGAAATTCGCGAAACTTCTAGTGCTTTTCTCTACCATTACCCTGACTTTGGCCGCGTTCGGTGTGCGTGCCGATGCGCTATCCGACATCACTAAATCCGGCACCATCCGTATCGCGGTCCCTCAAGATTTTCAACCGTACGGCTCGGTCAATTCTGATTTGCAGTTGCAAGGACTTGATATCGACGTTGCCCGACTCGTCGCCAAAGGTCTCGGCGTCAAAGTGGTGTTGGTTCCGGTTGCGAGTGCTAACCGTATTCCTTACTTGCAAACGCACAAGGTCGACTTGGTAATTTCGACACTAGGCCGCAACGCCGAACGCGACAAAGTGTTGGACTTTACTCAGCCATACGCGCCGTTCAACAATAGCCTGTTCGGCGCATCGGAGATCAAGGTTAGTGGTCCGTCGGACATGGCGAATCAGACCGTCGGCGTGGCGCGTGGCACTTTTGAAGATATTCAGTTGACCAAGACTGTGCCAGCGAGCACGGTGATCAAGCGTTATGAAGACAATAATACGTTGATCTCCGCCTATGTCTCGGGCCAGGTCAAATTGATAGGCACCGGCGACTTTGTGGCGATCACGCTCGGCGAAAAGGATCCCGACCACAAACCTGTCTTTAAATACACGATTCAGGAATCGCGATGTGTGATCGGCCTTAACAAGGGCGAAGCGCCATTGCAGGCTAAGGTCAACGAGATCCTGACAAAATCCAAGAAGTCGGGTGAGCTTAATGCTCTCGTCAAGAAGTGGTTGAATGCGCCGCTGCCGGAAAAACTGGCAACTACCTATGAGTAAATCGATGCACGTGACTAGCACTCACGATATTTTTTGGACCGGACAGTCGCTCCTTAAATGTTGTGCCAAGTCTTCTCAGGAGCGGCACTAATTTTTTCTTCGACGATGACCAGAGCCTAGCCGGGATTGATCTGGTGTGGCCGTAGTACATATCTATCGGGGGTCTCAGGATTTACGATCTTTAGCACCCGATCCTCCGGCCTGTGTCCACGATACGATGATGTTAATGCCCCCGAAGTTCGTCAATTCAATAGGTACCCGTATTCATTGTCACGTTACGGCCACCTGATTAACATTCGTCGAAAATTGATTCCGCTATGCCGTTTCAAAAGTCAAAAGCGACCTGTATGGGTGGCTTTTGACTTTGGAGCACTCGCAGTATTCCGTCCGCAATCGGCCATGAACGGACGTCCCCATATAATTACCTTTTCTCGTTCTTGTTTCGAAAATGGACTATTACCTTCGCGAAGAAGTACCTGATGCAACCACCTATATAGAAATAAGATTGGCTGCAGGGCTTAGCAGAAAATCTATTGAAGCTGCCACCATTGGCCTGAAGAACGGCCTATTCAGTGTCATTGTGTACGCTGCAGCCACGCCGGTAGGAATTGGAAGAGTAGTCGGTGACGGCGGGTGTTTCTTTGAAGTAGTGGATATTGCTGTCCTGCCGGATCATCAAAAGAAGGGACTCGGCCGCATGATCATGGAGCGTCTAATGGCATTTATCCATGAGACCGCGCCAGCAACAGCATACGTCAGCCTGATGGCCGATCACGGAACGCCTGAATTTTATAAACAGTACGGCTTTGAGGTCTCAATGCCGCCTCAAAAGGCTGGAATGTTTTTGCGAATCACCTAGTCTGCTTCCGGCCAGTTGCTGACATTGGGGAAACTCTTGGGATGCACGTACCAATGAATCGCGTAACTACAAATACGGTTTTACGAATTTTTGCTTTGCCAGCGTGTGGTGGACTGGTTGTGCTGCTGGGCATATCGCTGCCGTATATTTTTTATACATCTGACTATTCACATATCTGGGGGATGTCCGCGCTATTCTTCATTGGAGCGTTCGTGAGTGCAATCGTTGGATTGCCATTGTTAGCGCTGGTGGAATGGCGATTGCCGAAGAATAGGTTGCGATACGTCATAGGCGGAATTGCATGTTCTACCGGTATTTGGTTATTGCTTGACATGCCAATTTTCCCAAAAGACTGGAACAAGTGGCATGACGCAAATTTTTTACTTCATTACGCTTGGCGGCGATTAATATTTTTCTCGTGCTTTGGGCTTTTGTCGGGAAGTTTATATACAGGAGCCGTCGCGTTGATAAATAAATATGTTCCAAAAAACAGGGATTTTTTATAAAAAGTGCGACTGAAAAAGCCGTCTTTCTAAAATGTACGGCTGCAATCGGCGGCGGTTTCAACCGGTGGATGCAACAGATTGATAGAACCGTTGAGCCGGTGTTTCGTAGTTTAATGTTTTTCTCGGTCGTTCATTAAGTCGTCTGGCAATCGCGTTGAGTTGAGCCTGCGAGTA
>Ga0209437_100941_pt1 | contig 10890 bp, 12 predicted proteins | sample AraplaL_Cvi_mTSA_FD_184266 | JGI IMG/M metagenome (GOLD analysis project Ga0209437, IMG submission 184266) | Arabidopsis root microbial communities from the University of North Carolina, USA - plate scrape CL_Cvi_mTSA (SPAdes) (version 2) | ecosystem: Host-associated > Plants > Roots > Endosphere...
CGTGATGAGGCAGAGGATAAGGCTATGGCGGATGAACTGCTGGGTAGTGAGAAGGAACGGGCGGAGCATATTATGCTCGTCGATCTGGAACGTAATGATATCGGACGGATTGCAGCCTACGGTTCGGTTCATGTGCCTGAATTGATGACCATCGAGAAGTATTCCCATGTCATGCACCTCGTTTCCCAGGTGGAAGGCAGACTGGCAGAAGGGTTATCCGTATTTGATGTGATTGCTGCGACATTCCCGGGTGGAACGATTACAGGAGCGCCCAAAGTCCGCACCATGGAGATTATCGAGGAGCTTGAGCCTGTGCGTCGTGGACCTTATACGGGTTCCATCGGGTGGATGGATTACAGTGGAAATATGGAATTGAACATCGTCATTCGTACACTTGCCATTAAGGATGGTATTGGTTATGTACAGGCCGGTGCAGGGATTGTCATTGATTCCGATCCATATCGGGAATACAAGGAATGCCGCAACAAGGCAAGAGCGATGATGAGAGCTGTGAATTACAGCGAAGAGGCGGAAGCAAGCAGAGCTATTGAACAAGAACAAGTGGAGCGAACAGAAGCGATTAAAAAATAAAACGAAGCAACCGTCATTTGCATTGACGGAAGATGAGGAGGAGCAGGCATATGATACTGGTTATCGATAATTACGATTCCTTCACGTACAACCTGGTTCAATATCTTGGTGAACTGGGCGAGACGGTGGAAGTTCGCCGCAACGACGAGATTGATTTGGCAGGCATAGAGGCACTGGCACCTGATCATATTCTGATCTCTCCGGGTCCTTGTACACCAAATGAAGCGGGCATTAGCCTGGCAGTCATCGAGCATTTCAAGGGAAGCATTCCGATCTTTGGTGTTTGTCTGGGGCATCAGTCTATTGGACAAGCGTTTGGTGGCAATGTCATTCGTGCGGAGCGCATGATGCACGGCAAAACATCCGAGATGCACCATAATGGAACATCCGTATTTGCCGGATTGCCATCCCCATTTACAGCTACCCGTTATCACTCCCTCATTGTAGAGCGCAGCAGCCTGCCTGACTGCCTGGAGATTACAGCGGAGACAGCAGAAGGTGAAATTATGGGTTTGCGCCACAAAGAATATGCGATTGAAGGGGTTCAATTCCACCCGGAATCCATTATTACAGACCACGGGCATCAGATGCTTCGCAACTTCCTGTCCCAACAGGTGAAGGTATAATATGCAATATGCCGCGATAAATGGAGAGTTGGTCAATATGGCGGCAGCCGTGGTTCCTGTAACGGATCACGGCTTTTTGTACGGACTTGGATTGTTCGAGACGTTTCGCACCTATCAGGGTGTCCCATTTCTTTTGGAACGGCATCTGGAGCGCATGGCCTCGGGGTGTAAGGAACTTGGCATCCCTTTTACAACGACCGCGGCAGAGGTGACAGATTGGATTCAACGTTTGATACAGGCGAACGGACTTCAAGATGCGTACGTGCGATATACGGTATCCGCAGGTGAAGCGCCGCTAGGTTTACCTTCTGGTGATTATTCGAAGCCAAATCATATTTTACTGGCAAAAGCATTACCTGAACCCACTCCCTCTTTATATGAAAGTGGCAAAAAGCTTCAACGGTTGTCTACGCCACGCAACACGCCCGAAGGTGAAATCCGGTTCAAGTCACTGCATTACATGAACAGCATTCTGGCGAAACGGGAGCTGAACGGGTATGGGCAGGGTGTGCAGGGTGCAGAAGGTCTACAATTAACCCGTGATGGGCATGTCGCTGAGGGTATTGTCAGCAATGTATTTTGGATACGGGAAAATGTGCTCTACACGTCAGCACTCTCAACCGGCATTCTGCCGGGCATCACGAGAGCCGTGGTACTTGAGATCGCCACGCAGCAAGGAATTCCTTGCATAGAAACGTTAGCTACTTGGCAGGACCTCCTGCAAGCAGATGAAATATTTCTAACAGGCTCAGTTGCCGAACTGGTTCCGGTTACGACTCTGCGGGATCAGGACGGAGTCGAAACGATAATCAGCAACGGACATATAGGCCCGGTTACAACAGTCCTTCTGGGTATGTACCGGCAGAAAGCGGGGTATACTTCATGACACTTACACCTGTCATCTATGAACGGAACTATGCATGGGGGCCAGCTGGGTTGAAGCTGGGTGCAAGAACACAGATCATGGGCATTCTCAACGTCACGCCTGACTCATTCTCGGATGGTGGACGGTATACGAATGTGGAGCGGGCGGTTGCTCATGCCATGCAGATGATGGAGGACGGGGCGGACCTGATTGATATCGGCGGGGAGTCCACACGGCCAGGTTCAAAGGTAGTGGGCGCCGATGAAGAGCTGAGCCGGATCATTCCGGTTATCGAAGCATTGCATCAGCAAGCCCCGCACATTCCGATATCGGTAGACACGTATAAGGCCGATGTTGCGCGTCAAGCTATTCTAGCCGGTGCCCATATCATTAATGATGTGTGGGGTGCCAAGGCAGATCCAGATATGGCACGCACGGCAGCAGAGCTGGGGTGTCCCCTTATTCTGATGCATAATCGGCAGGAGCGAAACTATACCGATTATCTTGGTGATGTGGTGAGCGATTTGCAGGAGAGCATACAGATTGCGCTGGGAGCCGGTGTGAAAGCAAATCAGATTATCCTGGACCCAGGCATTGGATTTGTGAAGGATCTCGCAGAAAATCTGACTCTCATGTCATCGCTCGGTTTACTCAATGAAATGGGTTATCCGGTTCTGCTAGCCACTTCACGCAAAAGATTCATCCAGAACACCCTGGATGTTGGTGCCGATGATGCGCTGGAAGGAACGGCAGCGACCGTTGCCTTCGGCATCGCCCAAGGATGCCAGATGGTTCGGGTTCATGATGTGAAGTCGATTCGGCGGACGGCAGACATGTGTGATGCCATGTTATATGCTTCTCCGGGTATACGGAGGAAATAATTCTGGCGGGTCAGAGTGACCCGTCCAGTGGAAGCGCAGCGTTTTTCAAAAGGCGAAGCTAAGGGATAACTTCAAATAGATTAGGATTTCAATATATATAGAGGGCAGGCGGATCGTATGGATAGAATGGTCATGCATCGAATGGAGTATTACGGATATCACGGTGTATTTGCCGAGGAGCGGAAGCTAGGGGCACGTTATTATATTGATCTGGAGATTGACATGGACCTCGGTGAGGCTGGACGTAACGATGATCTGACCAAAACGATCAATTATGCGGAGATCCATGAGCTGGTCAAACAGATTGTAGAGAATAAATCATTCCAGTTAATTGAAGCTTTGGGCGAACATATTGCATCTTCTTTACTAGACACTTATACTATTATCAATGCATTGACAGTCAAGGTGACGAAGCCACATCCGCCATTCGATATTCATTTTGAGGGCGTAACGGTAGAGCTTCGCCGCACAAGAAAGTGAGAACCGATCATGATTGCACATTCGACCTCTGAATCTTCAGAGGCTTATATTGCTTTAGGGGCCAATTTGGGTGACCGGGAAGAGACGTTGCTTGAGGCGTTGTCTTTGCTCGATGAACACCCTCATATATCCGTTCTGCGTTGTTCTTCGCTATATGAGACGGAACCTGTAGGGTATGTAGATCAGCCTGCGTTTCTGAATATGGCAGTCGCCGTACAGGTGATGCTGACACCGGAGCAGTTGCTTACGGAATTACTGGATATCGAGAACCGACTTGGACGTGTTCGTGATATTCGCTGGGGACCGCGCACCGTTGATCTGGATCTGCTCTGGATGCAGGGTGAGACGCGAGATACCGAATTGCTCCAATTGCCTCATCCCCGTATGGGCGAACGGGCTTTTGTTCTGGTGCCACTGTCGGATATCGTACCGGAGGACGAGGTTTCAGGTTTGTATACCTTTGTACACGCATCGTTGTCTGTACTGGATGGAAAGGATGGAATACAGCTTTGGAAAACATGCAATTGGCCAATCGAATCCGGGCATTCCGGAAGCTGAAAGGTTTAACACAATATGAACTTGCTGCCGAGACCGGCATCTCGCTGGCCATTCTGGGAACCATTGAGCGGGGGAACCGTAAGGTATCACAGCAAGAACTGGATCGAATTGCTGGTGTGCTGGCAATCAGTATCGAGGAGTTGCAGGGTAACTAGGACCGTTTCGGTTTTGTCATGCTATAACAATAGAGATATCGATCGAACCATAATCGTTGATTTATATAGAATTGTAAAAGGAGTGAAACGACTACCGTGCTTAACATTGGTGGCATTGAAATGAAAAATCAGGTCGTACTTGCGCCGATGGCTGGCGTATGTAATCCGGCTTTTCGATTAATCGCAAAAGAATTCGGAACAGGCCTCGTATGTGCGGAGATGGTAAGTGGCAAAGCCATTGTCCATGGCAACCAGCGTACACGGGAGATGTTGTTTGTAGATGAGCGTGAGAAACCGCTGAGCCTTCAGATCTTCGGTGGTGATCGTGACTCACTCGTCGAAGCGGCCAAAATTGTAGACAAAGAAACCAATGCAGACATCATCGACATTAACATGGGATGCCCTGTGCCAAAGGTAACGAAATGTGATGCAGGTGCACGTTGGCTGCTAGATCCGAACAAGATCTATGAGATGGTATCCGCTGTAGTCGATGCGGTTGAGAAGCCTGTGACGGTCAAGATGCGTATTGGCTGGGATAACGAGCATATCTTCGCGGTTGAGAATGCGCTCGCGGTTGAACGTGCGGGCGGACAGGCGGTAAGTGTGCACGGCCGTACGCGTGAGCAACTCTATACAGGCACAGCTGATTGGTCACACATCAAAGATGTAAAAGAAGCTGTCTCTATTCCAGTGATCGGAAACGGTGATGTCCATACACCAGAGGATGCACGCCGTATGCTGGATGAAACGGGTTGTGACGGAGTTATGATTGGTCGTGCCGCTCTGGGTAACCCATGGATGCTGTATCGTACCATTCAATACTTAAGCACGGGTGAATTGCTTCCAGACCCGAATGGCGAAGAGAAGATCCGTGTTGCCATCCTGCATATGGATCGCCTGATTGCATTGAAGAATGAGACGGTTGCCGTACGCGAGATGCGTAAACATCTGGCTTGGTATCTGAAAGGCTTGAAAGGATCTGCCCGTATCAAGGATGTTATTATGGAAGGCACCAAGCGGGATGAGATGGTACAGATTCTGGAGAACTTTGTGAGTCAGCTGAAAAGCGAAGGTAATCTGGAGTCAGAACCGGTAGTTGCCGGAAGTGCATCGTAATTAAGGCTGGCTTAAAACGTTTACAGCTACAGATGACGTAACATTGACTTTTCGAGATCGTTCCCCTATACTTTCACAGTATAAATTCGCCATGTGCGTTAATTAAAGGCTAGTCATCAGGAGGAATATTCTATTTCTCTGGAGAACTTCATATAGTTTTGAAGATGTATGCGGGCGGAGCTATGTAATTACCACTGATTCCGTTGCCGTACAATCAAATTATTCCCATGACAGGAGAATCGGTTGAGATGAGCGACAAGGAAGTTATCCTTACACCAGAGGGACTTAAGAAGCTGGAAGAAGAACTGGAAACATTGAAATCAGTGAAGCGCCGCGAAGTGGCTGAACGGATTAAGGTAGCCATCGGGTATGGAGATATCAGTGAGAACTCTGAATACGAAGATGCCAAGAACGAACAGGCTTTCATTGAAGGTCGTATTATTACTTTGGAGAAAATGCTTCGGAACGCACGCATTATTAACAGTGATGAGATTGACACCGATGTCGTGAGTGTAGGTGCAACAGTTACTGTGGAAGATTTGGAATTCGGCGACATCACAGAATATACAATTGTAGGTTCTGCTGAATCAAACCCGCTTCAGAACAAGATTTCCAACGAAAGCCCTGTCGGTAAAGCGATCTTGGGCAAGAAAAATGGTACAGTTGTTGATGTAAGTGTGCCTGCTGGCGTAATTCAATATAAAATTGTAGATATTAAAAAGCTATAGTAACGAAGCAGTTGGGCACGGTAAACAAAAGCTTCCTTAGGGAAGCTTTTTCAACATTTGAGGAAGATTGTCCTCACGCGATGCCTGCAATGTAAATAAGGAGATGAATATAGATCATGACGGATGAAGTCTTGAATCAGGAAACCGAACTTAGCGAGCTTTTACAAATTCGCCGCGACAAATTGGACGAGCTCCGCAAATTGGGAATCGACCCTTTTGGCCAAAAATACGTACGTACCGAAGAAGCCGGCTCCATTCTGAAGAAGTATGAAGAACTGACCAAGGAAGAGCTGGAAGAGAAGCACATCGAAGTCAGTATTGCCGGACGGATTATGGCGAAGCGGGGAATGGGTAAAGCAAGCTTCGCACATATTCAGGACCTGAGCGGCAGAATCCAGATCTATGTTCGTCAGGATACCGTGCCTGAGGACAAGTATGCGGCATTCAGCCTGCTGGACCTTGGCGATATCGTTGGGGTAACTGGCGTGATCTTTAAGACCAAAACAGGTGAAACTTCTGTCAAAGTTAAAGACCTTGAAGTGCTGTCCAAATCGCTCTATCCGCTTCCGGACAAATTCCATGGTCTCACCGACGTAGAGCTGCGTTACCGCCAACGTTATGTTGACCTGATTATGAGCCCGGACGTACAACAGACCTTTATCGCACGTTCCAAAATCATTCAATCGATGCGTCGTTACCTGGATTCCCTTGGATATTTGGAAGTGGAAACACCTACGTTGCATACCATCGCAGGAGGAGCTGCAGCACGTCCGTTCATCACGCATCACAATGCGCTGGATATGGAATTGTACATGCGGATTGCGATTGAGCTTCACCTGAAACGTCTGATTGTTGGCGGACTGGAGAAGGTATATGAGATCGGCCGTGTATATCGGAACGAAGGTATGTCCACACGTCACAATCCAGAATTTACAATGATTGAATTGTATGAGGCGTATGCAGACTACAAGGATATTATGCAATTGACGGAGAACCTGGTAGCTCATATTGCACAGGAAGTGCTGGGTACGCAAGTGATTCAGTATGGAGACCATGAAGTAGATCTTACGCCGCAGTGGCGTCGTGTTACGATGGTGGATGCAGTTAAGGAAGTTGTGGGCGTAGACTTCTCCGTACATATGACGGATGAGGAAGCACATAGCTTGGCGAAGGAACATAAGGTTCCGGTTGAAAAACATATGACATTCGGTCATATTCTGAACGCATTCTTTGAGGAATTTGTGGAAGAGACATTGATTCAACCGACATTCATCACGGGACACCCTCTTGAAATCTCACCACTGGCGAAGAAAAACGATGTAGACCCGCGCTTCACGGATCGCTTCGAATTGTTCATCGTTGGACGCGAGCATGCCAATGCGTTCACAGAGCTGAATGATCCAATCGATCAACGCCAGCGCTTTGAAGCACAGATGCTGGAGAAAGAACATGGGAACGACGAAGCTCATGAGATGGATGACGACTTCATCCGTGCGCTTGAATATGGTATGCCACCGACAGGCGGATTGGGAATCGGGGTTGATCGCCTGATCATGCTGCTTACCAACTCCCCTTCGATTCGTGACGTACTGCTCTTCCCGCACATGCGTCCTCGTACGCAAGATTAAATAAGGAACGTATCATACGTTCATAATAGAAGAGGAACCTGCCGTTCAGTATGATGCTGAGGCAAGTTCCTCTTTAGGTTTACATAGGCGCTAAAATAAAGTTTGTCAGCACGCCGTGTTCTCAGCACGCCATTATGGTGGAACTGCGTCTTTGATTTAAGTTAGACTAACCTGTTCGTATTTTGTTAAAAGAGGTGCCCTTCATGAAGTTCAGGCTTCACTTTGCCAAATTCTTATCTCCCCCGTTAATCCTGGTCGGTGGTTTTCTGCTTATCATTGCCATTGGAACAGTGCTTCTCATGTTGCCAATCTCCAACCAAAGTGGTGAGCATCTGGCGTTTATTGACGCGCTCTTTACATCAACCTCTGCCGCATGTGTGACAGGACTTGTCGTTGTGGATGTAGGGACCACCTTTAATTTGTTTGGTCAGATCGTCATTATGGTATTAATGCAGCTCGGTGGACTCGGCTTCATGACCATGGCTACTCTCTTTGCGCTAGTTTTGGGCAAGCGAATCTCACTTAAGGACAGGCTATTACTCAAAGAGGCCATTAATGCAGACAGTATGGAAGGGATAGTACGTATTATCCGCAAGGTGCTGATTTTCTCCTTTACCATTGAAGGGGTGGCTGCTTTCATACTGGCGCTACGTTGGGCAACAGAGATGCCATTGGGTCAGGCTGTATACTATGGGATATTTCATTCCGTTTCATTGTTTAATAATGGCGGATTTGATCTGTTCGGCAACAGCTTTCAATACTATACCGGAGACTGGATATTCAACTTGACTGCTTCCGTGCTCGTTATCTCTGGTGGACTAGGTTTTGTTGTGTTAAATGATCTGTTTGAGTATCGCAAACGCCGTCGTCTATCCCTACAGTCGAAACTGGTGCTGTCTGTGTCGGGAGCGCTGATTGGTATAGGAGCGATTGTGTTGTTTGTTTTCGAATTTACCAATGGACATACACTGGCTTCGCTCACCTGGAGCGAGAAGATCTATGCGTCCTTCTTCCAGTCGGTCTCTACACGTTCGTCTGGGACGAGTACCATTGATATTACGGAGATGAGGCAGGCTACCCAATTCTTCTTCATTCTGCTGATGTTTATCGGGGCATCCCCGGGATCGACCGGGGGCGGAATCAAGACGACTACATTCCTGATCATGATTGGTGCAGTGTATGCCATGATTCGGGGGAATAAGGATATCGTGTTTTTCCGCCAACGTGTTCCGAAGGAGCTGCTGATGAGAGCATTGACCATTATTATGGTTTCACTGATCATATTCATGATCGTGGTAATGCTTCTACTTACGACCGAGGATGCGCCATTCCTCTCACTGATGTTTGAAGCTGCATCTGCAATCGGTACCGTGGGGCTTTCCGTGGGAGTGACGGATGAGTTGACCAATTGGGGAAAAATCATTATTACCTTTACCATGTTTGTAGGCCGGATCGGGCCACTAACCATCGCGTACGCCCTTCGTCCGCGCAAAGAGAAAAAACTGTATCGTCATCCGGAGGGCCGGATCATTATCGGATAAAAAGAAAAACCGTCAGACATTCAGAACTAACTCTCCTGTTATCGTAACAGGGTTTAGTCATATCGAATGTACTGCGGTTTTTTTTTGGGTTTAACGGCACAAGGAAGCAAGATGTAGAGTGAGAACATCCTCCATGAGCTTAGCATTCATCTGATCAGGTCTAAGCACAGTATGGATACCCAAGCCATCCACGAGTGCGTACAATCTTTCAATCTCAAGTTTAATATCAAGATCTGGTCTGGTAAGATCATGTTCGATCAGGTGAGTGATAACATAGCCTGCAGCCTGTCTGAGTTCATCATACACTGTATCGGCAAGTTCTTTGAGCGTAGAATCGGTTTTGGATCTGGCTGTAAAAGCGTACCACACCTCCATTTCGGCCAGTTTTTCATCTGTGTTTGGTAATAACTCGAGTAATAAGCATTTCATATTATCCACGGGAGATCCGGTGAGGGACATTTGTCGGATTCGGTTGGATACCCGTTCGGATACCAGATTCATGGCATATAGTAGTAGTTCTGACTGAGTGGAAAAGTAGTGACGCATTGAACCGACCGAAATTCCTGCTTCTTCAGCGATATTTCGAACAGAGGCTTGTTCCATGCCATCTCTTCGTATAATACGCCAAGCTGCCTGGGCCACGAGCAAACGCTGTTTATCATGATCAACAATTTTAGGCATATGAACATTATATCATTGTTGATTATTATGATACAAATGTGCTAAATTGTATTTAATACATTCGTATTATAAAAAAGGGGGCTAACAGATGATTGGTTATTTCATTATAGGATGTGAGATTGCCTTTTGGGTGTTTGTGTTTGCGGGTCTAAGTGTCAGGTATCTTCTTGGCATGAAAAGGTTAGGCATTGGTCTACTGATGGCAACACCAATAGTGGATCTGTTGTTGCTGGTGGCCACTGTAATAGATCTTCAGCGTGGAGCTACAACGAGCATGATTCATGGTATTGCCGCAGTATATATCGGAGTAAGTATCGCCTATGGTCATCAGATGATCGCTTGGGCGGATCGATACTTCCTATATTGGTTCAAAGGCGGAGAGAATCCTCGTAGCAACAAGTTATATGGCAGAGAGCATGCACGTCGTGAGCGTAGTGGATGGTTTAGACATCTTTTGGCCTGGGCTATAGGTAGTGCATTTCTATTCGCCATGATATGGTGGATTAGGGATGCCGAACGTACAGCGGTCTTCTATAACTTGATTAAAATGTGGGGAATCATAATCGGAATCGATTTTCTTATAAGTTTTAGCTATAGTTTATGGCCAAGAAAAGTTCCTGCTAGGAATGTTAAACAATAAAATTCAAATGGACGTGCATACGAATTTGCTAAAAAGGGAGAATACCCTATATACGTTCTGAACGTATCGTTTTAATGGTTGATAATATTTGAAAAAAAGACTTGCAATCAAGATCTGTACATGGTATATTCTAAGTCCGGCCAAGAAAACACAGTTTACATGGTGCGGCAAGCAAATCAATTAAGCTTCGAAAGAAACTTAAAAAAAGAGCTTGCAAAGTTGGGTCGGATGTGATAAGATATAAAAGTTGCTGAAGAGAACGACATTCGGTAGCGAAACAAGTTTGATCTTTGAAAACTGAACAACGAGTGAGTAAACATTCTGCTTGCAGAATGAACGCGAAAGTTTGAAACAAGCCTTGGCTTGAATCGACTGGAGCACAAATGAGATTTTAATCTCG
>Ga0209437_100942_pt1 | contig 10888 bp, 6 predicted proteins | sample AraplaL_Cvi_mTSA_FD_184266 | JGI IMG/M metagenome (GOLD analysis project Ga0209437, IMG submission 184266) | Arabidopsis root microbial communities from the University of North Carolina, USA - plate scrape CL_Cvi_mTSA (SPAdes) (version 2) | ecosystem: Host-associated > Plants > Roots > Endosphere ...
GTGGTTCCTGAATTGTCCACTCATGTGGAGGTCTGTATTCATGCAGAGGTAGCCTCAGAGGAAGGGCAGGAGGAGACGATATATGGTGGGATGGGCATGAAGCTTGTCCGTTCCGGTATAGGTCGATATGAAGGTTGTTACCGAGTTCCGCGTGATAGTGGATTTTCCTTCCGGTTTACTCGCGGTTTCCGTCGTTTCGAGACCGATGTGGATGGCAAACCTGTTGCCAATCGGGTATTTCGAGCGACAGATGATATGTCTGTGCATTATCTAATCCAATCCTGGGGCAGTACGTCGGCCAAAAAGGGAACAGGAGGCCCAAAATGATTATTCCTTCATTCGCTCCAGTGCTGGACATTCCCTATTATTATCCCTGCAATTTTCCTCTGATTCATGAAGTGCTCCACCAGCAAGGATCCACCACAAGTCTTGCACTGCTGGCGGCAAGTCGGTTGTACAGCCTTCCATCGTGCGGGGATAACGGACTGGTGAAGCCTTATTTTCACAAACTGGATTATGTAGAGCCGATCTGGGAGATGTATGGTCAGCGGGAGCTGGACAGCTTCGAGGAAGGCAAGGCGCAGATCAGGCAGCATATCGGCGAAGGTGGACTTTTTTTGGCTACAGGAACCAGTTATCATCTGCCTTACTGTGAGGATTATCAGAATCCCGAGTACATTCGCAAACACGTGAAGCAAGGCTCCCGACTGCATCTGGTAGATCATTGGATTGCCGTGTATGGTCTGGAAGATGAGCATGTGCACGTCTATGATCCAGTGCCCTCCAAGTACAAGGGGAAGGTTGCTCAAAGGGCCTTTCATGATTTCTGGAAAGGGAACCAATGCATACCTGAGCTTGCTCAGGCGAAGCGCAAAGAAGAACTCCGAACCTTTGGCACCATGGACATTCGGGCAACTGTGCAGCTGGACTCTGCCGGGTACCGAGACATGTTGACCCAGGCGTTAACAACGCAGATTGAAGAATTTCTGACAGGCCGGACGATTACACAAGGAGAGCGGAATTATTATTTTGGACATGCGGTGTCTCTGCAACTCCTGGATACGTTGCATGGAACGAAAGAAGGGGATCAGGCCAATGAAATGTTAATATCGGGTCTATTGTTCGATATGCGATGGAGCCGGTATTTTCTTCGAGATCTTCTTCAGGATTCTGCTTTATGGCTAGGTTCTCCACTTGATCAATATGCAAGAAAATTCAGCGACATCATTACACGGTGGGAGAAGGCATACAATATGCTGCAGGTCAGCCGGATGAAGAATCGCGAGCACTGGAAAGTACAGCTTACAGGTGCCATTAAAATGTTGGTCACGGATGAATGGCACTGGTATGAGTCGCTTCGACAGTCCATGCCTCAGGCAGATTGCTTTCAACGTCAGACCGTGCCAATGATTGAACAAGAACACAGAGAGGTTTTGCTTCGTATCGTGCTGGATAGTTGCCGGGAGTTAAATGCATACCATAATACATCGATTCCGCTTGGTGAGGGCGGTAACGCTCCACTATACGGACGAAATGGACAACTGGATTCGCTGGAGCTCGTGTCATTGCTTGCTGTGGTGGAGCAGGGAATTGAAGATCGATGGGGTACGGGAATGGGAGCTGCTCTGGCGGAGATAGCTGCTGCTTCCATGCCGGAAAGTCCCTATCAGACGGTAGGATCACTTGTTGATTATCTCGCACAACAATATTCGCCTTCCGGTGAGGAGGAAGCAAAATGTTGAACCAATTCTTGCTTGAACGATTCGCGGAACAGGGGCAGCATCCTGCACTGATCTGGAAGGATCAGGAGTACAGCTATCAGTGGCTGCTGGAACAGGTTGGCATCATGGGTGAGTGGATTATAGCAGAAGGGCTGAAGGGGCAACTTGTAACACTGGAAGAAGACTATTCTCCATATGCGGCAGCGGTATTGATTGCTTTACTCGGACAAGGGTGTATCGTGCTCCCCATGGATCGGTACTTGGTTGAAGCCAAACGACAGGAATACATCGAACTGGCACAGGTGAAATGGCGGTTGGGCGTTGAAGAAGGCAAGTTGTGCATTCGGCAAACATGTGAAACATCTGGAGAGGTTCCTGTGTTGTTATCTACGCTGGCACAGGAGGGTGTAGGAGGACTGGTACTCTTTTCATCCGGATCAACCGGAGTGAGTAAAGCGACTGTGCATCGTGCAGATCGGCTGTTACATCGTTTTCGGCGGCAGGTTCGGCCCTTGCGAACGATTCCATTCATGATGTTTGATCATATCGGCGGTGTGAATACAATGCTGCAATCCCTGTCCAGTGGGGGATGTCTGTGTATCATTGCGGATCGATCTCCCGAAGAAGTGTGCCGGACGATTGAGAAGTTTCGTGTGCAGGCGCTGCCCGTCTCCCCAACATTCATGAATCTGTTGCTGTTGGGCAGAAACGATGAAGGGTATGACTTGTCCAGTCTCGAGGTTGTATCATACGGATCGGAAGTGATGCCTGAGTCCGTACTGGCAGCCTGGAACCGGAGATTTCCACAGATAAGGACGATACAGGCCTATGGCATGTCTGAACTTGGTATTCTGCCAACCCGTTCCAAAGAACCAGGTTCTCTGCTGTTCTCTATTCAAGATGAAGAGGTCAAGTACCGGGTGGTGGAAGGAGAATTGCAGATTCATACAGCAACAGCGATGATCGGATATCTGAATGCACCATCACCTTTTACGGAGGATGGATGGCTGCGAACCGGAGATGAAGCTATATTGGAGCAGGGGTACATTCGCATTTTGGGCCGCCGTTCGGAGATTATTAACATAGGGGGACGGAAAGTATATCCTGCCGAGGTCGAGGGTGTTCTGGAAGAGATGGAATGCATTGAAGCGGCGGTAGTTTCGGGAGAACCGAGTGGTATCACGGGTCAGAGAGTGAAGGTGACTATCCGGCTGGCTACAGAATGTACTCTTACCGATCTGCGGCGGGGCATCTGGGAATATTGTCGGGACAAGCTGCCTTCATACAAGATTCCGCAGAAAATCGTAATTACACAGGGAGAACTCGTAAGTCCGAGAATGAAGAAAATTCGTAAACCGATGATGTCGATATCCTAAACGAAATAACGATTCTCTGATTCGTTAGCCCTTTAATCCGCTTATAAAATGAAGAAATTAACGTGTGGTGAGTTCGTTAGAATATGACGTATAAGATATAGGAGAGGCTGTCCCTGGTCGACAATATGACCTAGGAGACAGCCTCTTTAGAGTTATATTCCCTTGTTAGCTGTATTTATATCAGGCCTCAGCTGGTTGTTTGACCTCCATTTGCAGTAGGGAGAAGCCGTATGCTTCCAGATCGAGGGTCAGTTTATTTTGCCTAGCTTCCACGGTGTTTGATGTGTACAGATTCCGCCAAACGTTACGCTCTGCCAAAGGGAGTTCAAGAGTACACGGCTCATCTCCCGCATTCAGCACAAGAAGCATGCGCTCACCCGTATGCGAATCCGATCGTTCGATGGCAAGACAAGGGTCTCCGGCTTTTGCATATACAATCTTCAGTTCCGTGCTGCGCAGCGCCGGGTGCTGTTTGCGAAGGGCAATCGTATGGGTGAAGAATTCCAGAAGTTCACGATTCTGCTTGGTCTCATCCCATTCCATACACTTGCGGCAACCCGGATCATATCCCCCATCTAGCCCGACTTCGTCTCCATAATAGATACATGGCACACCTGGATACGTAAGCAGCAACGTAACGGCAAGTTTCATCTTGCGCTCGTCTCCATCACACAAGGTCAGCAGTCTGGGTGTATCATGACTACCGAGCAGATTGAAGGCAGCTTCAGTAACCGTTTGTGAATAGGCTGCAAGCAGTTTGCCGATCTCATTGGCAAATCCGAGTCCGTCGAGTTTTCCGTTCACGGTGTAGTCCAATACCGAATTGGTAAACGGATAATTCATCACAGCATCGAATTGGTCTCCCTGAAGCCACATGAGCGAATCATGCCAGATCTCACCGAGCAGATAAGCATCAGGTTTGATGCCTTTTACCGTCTGACGGAATTCGCGCCAGAACTGATGATCCACTTCGTTGGCTACATCGAGCCTCCATCCGTCAATGTCCATCTCCTCGATCCAGAAGCGTCCTACCTCCAGCAGGTATGCCTTCACGTCAGGGTGTTCCGTGTTCAGCTTTGGCATAAGCGGTTCAAAGGCAAAGGTATCATAAGTCGGAATGCCATCCTCCACACGCGGCGGCCAGTCTTTGATATAGAACCAGTCTGCATAGGGGGAAGCAGCTCCATTCTTCATGACATCGACAAAAGGAGGGAACTCTCTGCCGGAATGATTGAATACCGCATCCAGAACGACACGTATACCGCGCTGATGACAGGCCTCCACGAACGCCTTGAACTGTTCATTGGTTCCAAAGTGAGGATCAACCTTCATGTAATCGCCTGTATTGTATTTGTGATTCGTAGTGGCCTCGAACAGCGGACAGAAATAGATGGCATTGATACCCAGCTGGCTGATATGATCCAGATGATCAAGCACACCTTGCAGGTCCCCGCCGAAGAAGTTCACTGGTGTGGGTTCCCCTCCCCAGGGTTCAGCATTGTTGGGACTGATGGATGGATCGCCATTGGCATAACGTTCAGGGAAAATCTGATAAAACACGGCGTCCTTAACCCAGGCAGGCGGTTCAAAAATGTCGACCGGATTCATAAATGGAAAATCAAAGAACTCCAGTGGATGATCAGGCAGCGCCTGCTCGAATCCGCGCTCCGTCATCCAGACCGATTCCTCTCCCTGAATCAATTGGAAGCCATACCGTAATCTGCGATAGGGAGGTGAAGTCTCGGCTTCCCAGTAGTCGAACATTTCATCCCGGGCAAAGATGCGCATGGGGATGTGCGTGATCGTTCGATCCCAGGCATATTTATCCCCGGTGATAGCAATCACCGCATCCAGATCACCACGTTTGGAACGAAGTCGCAAATGCATGGTTGAGCGGTCATAAGCATAGGACCAATTGAGTTTGGGGCGATGGTAAATGGCTTCAAGAATCATGTAAATCACTCCTAGTTAGATGATGAGATTTCAGATCAATGCGGCCATAAACGCAAAAAAGGCACAACCTCAATTGTTCACGAGGTTGTACCTTTCGGCAGCATAGCCTTTTGATTATAGTGCTATTATACGAACTAACTCAGCAAAAGAAAACACTTTTCTTCCTTAAATTTCAAATAATTTTATTCGAAACGTAGGATCTTTTCACTTCATATCCCAGGTAAGGGGGGATGAGTATCTCCGCATACCTGAAGTTACTGTTTTTTAAAAATCAAATCCAAGTTTATTGGCATAAGCAGACAGTTCTTTGTGAAACTTCTCGATATTTTTCTTGCCGGCATCAATTTTCGCATTGGCTTGTTTCAGGACAGCACTGTTTACCGTTGTTTTGGAGACCGCTTTTTTAGCGAGCTGGAATCCTTCCAGCTGTGTATAGCTACCTTTGATCAGGTTGGCATGGATTTTTTTCAATTCCGCATTTTGCGGTTTAATCAGCTTCAGCTTGGATACATATTTGGTGTAGTTAGGAACTGCTGTGTTGGTCAGTTTCAGGTAAACGGACTTGCGATTGGATGATGTAATGTAAAATCCACCTCCCAAAGCATTGAAGGCTTTCTCCTCATATACCGACGCCGTATCCAACTGATCCAGGTAGTTCAGGAAATCTTCTTCTTCGGCTGTAGGGATCGGTTCTTGTTCGGACGTGTCAACTTCTTCATAGTATTCGTCTTCCGAATATGTAGTGGTTGAGTTATCCGCAGCTGCATAGGACCCAGCAGGTGCGAACACCCCGCCTAGCAAAACAAAACTCATAATGATTGATAGTACCCATGATTTCTTCACGTGTTAATATCCCCTATCTATAGATGTGATTTTATTCCAATGGATAATCTAACATAGTGCGACAAGAAATTACAGGAATTGTTTTACAGTAAAACCTTTGGTTGATTGCATATGAATGAATAATGTTTCACCAGCAAAAAGGGCATGCACTAGATGAAGCTAAAAGTAAGAAGAGAAATGGTATGTTAAGTAAGAAAGAAAAAAATTACATATATGGTTGATGTGGAATTGGATTGTATCGTTGATTTCAGAAGTGATATGGTTTGAAGTAGAATGAAAATTTTTTTCCAAATAAATGCTTGTATAATGATTTCATCTCCATTACAATTCAGTTGATAATGAGATTCAATATCATTTATAGGGAAAAGGGCAAGACGGGTTACATTACATTGTGGCTGTTCACAACAAGTCCGTCTACGCAGAAGGTAAACCGGAAGATCTCGTTACACAGGACATGGTCCAGAAGGTTTTCCAGATGGAGTGTGAGATTGCGGTCGGTCCACTGTCCGGCACACCAAAAATTTTCCCGCATGGAAGGGGAAGGAAGCTGAATGGGAACAGCGTTACACTCAGCTGGCTTGAGGATCTGAAGATGCATATTTTGGCTGCGGAATATCGGCTGACAAAGATCCCGAGGATTACTGTCCGACCTGTCTCAATTTAAACCATTAAGTATTTCTCTACGTGTTCCATGATTACTTCAATAATGATTCGACGAATGATTCAAGCTATATCTCTATTTTTAACCCTCCTCGTCAACGCTTCTACGTTCAATGCAGATAACAGGAACAGGCAAACTCTTGGTTTCATCTGATCCAGAGATTGCCGCGTTTGTTGTACCTGTTATTCGATGTAACAAAACCACGCCGACATAAACTCACGTCAAAATCAATCTTATTTTTCCTTAAAAGTTTATTATTGACAACAAAGAACAAATTGCCATAAAATAGATTTTATATGATATTGATAATCATTATCAATATCAAACATAATAAATATTGATGAACGTATGAGCGAGTACCTTCATTCGATCGAGGAGGATTTTCAGTGTTTCCGAAAGGGATTCATAATCTGCAAAACCGACTCATTATAAGCAAAGCCAGGGAAATGGGGATCACCTGTGAGCCACTTCTCGAGGGATGCGAAGATTTTCTGAAGCTGTCTGTAGGGGACAAGCAGATCATCATTAACAAAACCAGATCCCATCGTCTGCCGTTAATCGCAGGATTGCTCGCGAAGAACAAGCAGGCATGTAATATGCTGCTGCGTGAACAGGGCATGCCTGTACCTTCCTATATCGTGATCCCGGAGATGGGGAGTGATGCAGTAGCTTTTCTGAATAGATACGGTTCCATTGTGGTGAAACCGCTGGATGCGAGCAGCAGCGTGGGAGTAACGCTGGATGTGCGTACCGCAGATGAACTGGAGGCAGCCATTCGTCTTGCGAGTGTCCACGGCAGCAGCATTATGTTACAGCAATATGTGACCGGGATCGATTACAGAGTGCTGATTATCAATGGTGAAGTGGTGGCTGTGAACCAGTATCGACCTGTCTATGTCGAAGGAGACGGAACTTCAACCGTTCGGGCGTTAATTGAGCAGTTGAATCAGGATCGAATGAAGATGACGTCCATTGGCGAGTATGAAGCGTTTCCCCAGGTGGATGCAGAAACGGAACGACTGCTGGAGGTATTGCATGCACAAGGGACAACTCTGGATGAAGTTCCTGCTGCTGGTGAAGAAATCGAGCTATATGATCTCCGTAACTCAGCCGCCGGAAAAATTAGTGAATTCTACAAGGATTGTACCGAAATCATTCACCCCGAGAATGCGCAAATGATCATTCAGGCGGCCCAAACTCTTCAGATAGATGTAGCAGGGGTCGATGTTCGTTGTCGTGATATCCGCACGCCGATCTCCAGAGAAGAGGGGGGCATTCTGGAAGTGAACGCCTTGCCAGATCTGACACACCACGTCTTTCCCCATGGGGGGACAACTCGTGATGTGGTTCGGTTATACCTGGAGTACCTGTGCCACGAGCAACTTGAATATAAGTCGTATAACTTATAACAACGTATAGATGACAATATATAACGAATATCAAATGATGGATACCCTTATTTATAATTCGGACCTTGCCTGATTTTGAATCAATACCATGCCATATGCAAAATGCAGAACAAGAAATCACAGGCAGCAGTTAAGCCTGAATCGATGATAAGGAGCGTTAAAGGGCTATGTCAGTAGAAGTGCAGACGGAATATCTGAAGATGCAAAATGAGAAGGAATCCAATGCAAGATCGTACCCCAGACATTTCCCGCTTGTCATTAGCAAGGCCCATGGGGTGAAGATTACGGATACGGAAGGCCGCGTATTCTACGATTGCCTGGCTGGTGCAGGAACATTGGCGCTAGGGCATAACCATGACACGGTGGTCAATGCCATTCGCGATGTCCTGGATCAGCAAATTCCGCTACATACACTGGATTTGGCAACGCCGCTGAAGCTTTCATATATGCATGAACTGTTCTCCATTCTTCCAGCAGAGATGCAGAACAAGGCCAAAATCCAGTTCTGTGGTCCAACCGGAGCGGATGCCGTAGAAGCAGCCATTAAGCTGGTCAAACATGCAACAGGTGGCAAATCCATTCTTGCCTTTCAGGGAGGTTATCACGGTTCGACCCAAGCAACCATGTCGATGAGTGGCAACCTGAGCAAGAAACAGCATCTGCAAAGCCTGTTGCCGGATGTTCATTTCCTGCCGTTTCCTTATGAATACCGCTGCCCATTTGGTGTTGGTGAGGGCATGACGGCCCGGTTAAGTGCACAGTATATCGAGAACTTGCTCGATGATTGCGAGAGCGGTATTGCCGCACCGTGCGGAGTCATTGTGGAGACGGTGCAGGGCGAAGGTGGGGCGATTCCGGCAGACATTGAATGGCTGAAGGAGCTGCGTCGAATCACAGCAGAGCGAAGCATTCCACTCATTATCGACGAAGTACAGACAGGCATCGGACGCACAGGCCGTATGTTTTCATTTGAACATGCCGGAATTGTACCCGATGTAATTATCTGCTCCAAAGCGGTTGGCGGAAGTCTGCCCATGTCTGTCGTCATCTATAAGGAAGAGCTGGACCAATGGCAGCCTGGTGCACACACAGGAACGTTCCGTGGCAATCAGCTGGCCATGGCTGCGGGACTGGCCACACTTCGTTATATCCGGGAACAGAATGTTCTACACAACGTACATCTGCGCAGTGAGCAGTTCATGAATCAACTGAATGCATTGAAAGAGCGACATGCTGAGATTGGTGATGTGCGTGGCAGAGGGTTGATGATCGGCGTTGAGGTGGTTAATCCGGCAGGACGCAAGGATCGTCTGGGACATTATCTGCCTAATGGTGCACTTGCTGAGTCTATTCAACGTGAATGTTTCAAGAATGGATTAATTGTGGAACTGGGCGGGCGTCATTCAGCGGTTGTTCGTTTTCTGCCGCCACTGAATATTACGGAGCAAGAATCGGGCGCGATCCTGGCGATCTTTGAGAAATCGGTAGCTGAAGCGATTGCCTTAGCAACGGCTGCATGCTGAAGCTGTCCCTGATGAAGAGGCATGCCGTATTACTCGCGATTCTGCTCGGTGCTTTTTCGCTAGTACTAACCAACAGTGCATTCAACCTGCTGCTGCCTTATTTTGTGCAATATTATCAGATCTCTACGACAGCAGGAGGATGGATCATCGCCCTCTACATGCTGGCCATGACGTTAACGATGCCGCTGGCTTCCTTAATCGTAGACCGATTGGGCCGTAAGCAGACGTATATGTTGGGCATCAGTTTATACGGATTGTTCTCGGTGGCAGGTGCACTATTTTATCACTCGATTGAGGTATTGCTGCTTGTCCGTTTCATGCATGGGGTTGCCGCGGGACTGATGATTCCGTTATCGCTTGTGTTGTTGTTTGATGTCTACGGACCGGAGGTAAGGGGACGAATTACAGGAGCATGGGGCTTGCTGCTTATGCTGGCTCCTGCGGCTGGGCCAACGCTTGGCGGCTTCATCATTCAGTATGGACGGCTTGAAATGCTGTTCTGGCTCAATGTACCGCTGGCTATATTCTCGTTTATCGGGTGCGGTCGAGTCATTCAGACTTATATTCCTGCCCGTAGGAAACGATGGCATCCAACCAGTGTCATGCTGTTGATCTGCGCGGTCGGGGCCCTGAGTTTGGGCGTACAGTTGTATGCGAGTCCTGTCGTAGCGGTATGGGTACCTTGGCTGCTGATTGCGCTCGGTGTGGTGTTACTTATTCGTTTTGTCCAGACCGAGAACGGTCGCAAGGAACCACTGATACGTTACCAGTTGCTGCGGCGTAATGCCGTCTTTCCACTGACCGTGCTGATCTCGACCATTCAGGATTGTGTCATGTTTGGCGTGATCTTTGCATTGCCATTATTGTTCCAGGATGTCTTCCACCTGTCACCGGCCTTGTCCGGTGCGTTGTTCATACCCTTGTCGATCTGCACAAGTCTGTTCATGTGGATCGGAGGCAGTCTGCTGGATCATGGTCGGTCCATCCATTTTATCGCATGGGGCACGTTGCTGGTGTCGATATCGATCTTGTCGTTTGCCGTTCTGCCCATGGGAGCATCGATCTGGATCATCGGTATGCTCATGGCGTGCCGTGGAATTGGCGTTGGCCTGTCAGGCATGAGTATATCTGCGATTGGTCTGCAAGCATTACCGGAAGAAGACATGCACGAAGGGTCGGTGTTATCGACCACGATTGAGCGGCTGGCTTCTTCGTTTGCGGTGATGGGTATGACCCTGTATTACGATATGCGCTGGCAATGGCTTGCCGGGGCAGGAACGTCTATGGAGATGGCAAAATGGGGAGCGCTCAAAGAGATCTGTATCGGCCTTGGCTGCGCCATACTGCTTACACTTCCCCTAGTCTTACTTATAACCCGAAAGAAGGTTGGCATCATTGTTCG
>Ga0209437_100944_pt1 | contig 10879 bp, 1 predicted proteins | sample AraplaL_Cvi_mTSA_FD_184266 | JGI IMG/M metagenome (GOLD analysis project Ga0209437, IMG submission 184266) | Arabidopsis root microbial communities from the University of North Carolina, USA - plate scrape CL_Cvi_mTSA (SPAdes) (version 2) | ecosystem: Host-associated > Plants > Roots > Endosphere ...
TGTTGTCGGCCAGCGCCTGGGTCTCACCGAGCAGGCGCTGCGCGCCGAGGGCGCGCCAGTAGGCGTCGCGCACGTCCTGCACGATGTTCTGCAGCACCTTGCGGCGGCGCTCGTCGGTGGTGTTGACGTCGTCCGCCTGCTGCTTCGCACGGTAGTAGCTGAGGCCGAAGTCGAGCACGTCCCACGACAGCGTGGCGTCGGCGAGGTAATGCACGCGCTCCTCGGAGGTCGAGGGACGCAGGCTGACGACGCGGTCCTGAATGCCGATGCTGGTACCGCCCGAATCGTTGCTGCGCCAACGGTAACCGGCGTCGGTCATCAGCTTGGGCAGCATGTCCAGCTCGGAGACGTCGAGCAGGCCGCGCGACAGCGCGGTTTCCATCAGTTTGAGGCGATAGTCGAGGTTGTACTTGAGCGACCGTGCCATGACGTCGGACAGCGTCAGCGGTGCCGTCACCGCCTCCTGGCCCTTGTACATGGCCTGCTGGTCGTTCTTGACCCGCGTGGCGATTTCATCGTGGGTCAGCGGCTTGGGCTTGACGGCACCGCAGCCGGTAAGAAACACGGCGATGGCGAGCGAGGCGACCAGCGGTGCGCGACGCAGCGCGGGGGTCGTCGAAGTGGTCTTCATGGCGTGATGCTGGAGCATGGAGAGTCGGTCCTTGTGAGCGGTGCCAGCGATGGATCGCATCGCCGGCACGCGATTAATGGCGTGGCTGCGTAATAGCGGGCGCGGAAGTGAGCGGTACGGCGCCGGCCTTTGCCATCGCCGCGATCTGTGCAGTGAACGACGGCGCACCGGTCGGCGTGGATGCCGGAGGCGGCACCTGCGTCACGACGGCGACCTCAGCGGGCGCCGGATGCGACGCGTGTTTGGCGGGCTCCCCGCCCTGCGTCGGCGGCGTCGTTTCGTGGTCGCGTTCGTGGGCGTGGCCAGCCGGGACGTGCGCGCGTTCCGGCGCGGCCCGCCCGTAGGCTTCCCGCTCGCCGATGCGGCTCGGCGCGAACGGCGAGAAATCGTCCCACAGCGGGCTCGATGCCAGACCGAAGTCGTTGAGCGCGATGCGAGCACGCGCATGCGCCTCGACCAGAAGCTGACGCGAGAACGCCACGCCATCGCGCAGCACGAACTGCGTGTTGGAGGGATCCTGTGCGATGGCATCGGTCGCTGCCGTGGCATCGCCGCGTCCGCTCACCCACTGGTTCTGCCAGCGCAGCGTGTCGCTCTGCGACTCGCTGACTTCCGGAAGCACGAACAGTCCGGGCACATAGCCCTGGTGGATGTCCCGCGTGGTGTGCTCGTACGCGATCGGGAAGATCTGATCGCCCCAGCGAGCCTGCATCGGCGGCGTGGTGCCATGGATGGTGATGGTCAGGCGTGCCTCGCTGGCGTCGCCGTCGGCATCGGTGATCGTGTAGACGAACACCTCGGTCAGCGTGCGGCTGGCATCGAGCGAGCTGACCTTCGGGTTGCTCTTGTCGAGCTGGTAGCTATAGCTGCCGTCGGCGTTGAGCACCAGGGTGCCGTACTCGCCGCGGCTGCCGCCGCCAACGACGCCGTGCTGCCCCGTGTTCGACGAGACCACGGCGGTCAACGGGCCGCCCACGGCGGGACCATCCGCGCCGATGCGATCCGCACCGTCGTGGTTGGCACCGCTGCCGGTGAACACATTGCCGCCCGTGCTCGTCTGTCCGGCGTCCTGGACGATGGTGGCGCTGTCGTCATGCGCGGTGGGCACGTCGTTGGCAATGGCAACGACCAGCTGCCCGGTGGACTCGACGCCGGTGACGTCGGTGACGCTGAGCGCAATCACGTCATGCGTGATCGGAGCGTTCTGCTGTACCGCGTGGTCGAGCGTATAGGTGTAGTCGAGGCGGCCTGCCGTCGGCACGCCGTTCACCATGGTGGTCGGCGTGAATCCGGTGAGCACGAGCGTGCCATCGGGCGTGCGGATCGTCATCGGCTGCTCGGGGCTCATCGACCCGAGCTGTTCCGCCGTGAGCGTGGTGCCGCCTACGGTGACGTTGGCGAGGCCGTCGAGCGCGCCCACATCGATATGGCCCTTCGTCGTGTCGCTGCCGCCACCGTCCACGAGACCCGGCTCCGCCACGTGATCGCCGCCGCCGACGCTGCCGTCGCCATCGGGAACGATCGTCGGCTGCCCGTCCGTCGTGCCGTGGATGGTGATGGTGAGCGTGGCAGTGGCGCTGTCGCCATCGGCATCGGTGATGACGTAGGTGTAGGTCTCGGTCAGCGACTCACCGTCCTTCAACGCGTTGACGGTCGGGTTGTCGTTGTTGAGCGCGTAGCTGTAGCTGCCATCGGCGTTGAGCGTGAGTGCACCGTACTTGCCGTCCAGCGGCGAGCCGACGGTGCCGTTCGTACCGCCGAAACCGACGCTGGAAACCGGCGTGGGCGTGACATCGGCACCGACGCGGTCGTTGACCAGCACCGAGCCCGAGACCGTCGCGTCGTTTTCCTTGATGCTGTTGGCATCGTCGTGCGCGGTGGGCACGTCGTCAACGATGTCGACCGCGAGCGTACCGTTTGCACTGCCGCCGCCGGCATCGGTGATGGTGAGCGCGATCGGGTCCACACTGCCGGTGCTGCCCGGCTGGTCCACCGCGTGATCGAGCGTGTACGTATAGCTGAGCGTGCCCGCCGTCGGCACGCCGCCGACGCTGTTGCTGGGCTGGAAGCCCGTGAGCACGAGCGTGCCCTGTGGCGTCACGATGCTCACCGTCGATCCGCTGCTCAGTGCCGCGAGCTGCGCGGCCGTGACGGTGGTGCCGCCGACCGAGATGCTGGCAAGGCCATCGTCGGCGGTGAGGTCGATCGTGCCGGTGGTGACCTGCGAACCGTCGTGATCCACGAGACCCGACTCTGCCACGGTCGCATGACCGACAGCGGCGGCATTGCCATCCACCGGCAGGATGGATGGGCCGCCATCGGTGTGGCCGTGAATGGTGATGGTCAGCGTCGTGGTGCTGGTGTCGCCGTCCGCATCGGTGATCGTGTACGTATAGACATCCGTGATCGCCTGACCGTCGCGCAGCGCATTGACGGTCGGATTGTCGTTGTCCAGCACGTAACCGTAGCTGCCATCGGCGTTCAGCGTGAGCGTGCCGTACTGACCCTCGATGCGATCGCCCACGTTGCCCGTCACCGGACCACCCGCCGTTCCGGCCGCGACGCCAGAGACAGGCGTCGCCGTACCGTCCGCACCTACGCGGTCGGCCACGAGTCCCGCCGTGCCGCCCGTGACCACGTTGCCACCGATCGCCGCACCGTCTTCGTTGACCTCGGCCTGGTCGGCGCGTGCGGTCGGCGTGTCGTTCACGATGTCCACGACCAGCGCGCCGTTGGCAGTCGAGCCACCGGCATCGGTGACGGACAACGCGATCGTGTCGGTGCTGTGATCCGCACCGGCCTGATCGACGGACGCCGTGAGCGTGTACGTGTAGGTCAGCGTGCCACCCGTCGGCACACCGCCGACGAACCCGCTGGGCGTGAATCCGGTGAGCGACAGTGTTCCGTTCGGCGTCGTGATGACGACCGGCGACCCGCTGCTCAACGCGTTCAACTGCGCGGTCGTGAGCGTCGTGCCGCCCACGACGATGCTCACCAGCCCGTCGGGCGCAGAGATGTCGATGGAATCGGTCGATACGTGATCGTGACCGAGCGGACCGTCCGGCGTCAGGCCGGATTCCCACACGGTGGTATGACCGGTGGATTCGGTGCTGTTGCCCGGACCGTTGCCGTCATGCGGCGTGATCGCGGGCACGCCATCGGTATGGCCGTGAATCGTGATGGTGAGCGTGGTCGTGCTGGTGTCGCCGTCGGCATCGGTGATCGTGTAGGTGTAGACGTCCGTGAGCGTCTCGCCATCCTTCAGCGCGTTCACCGTCTTGTTGCCGTTGTCGAGCAGATAGCCGTAGCTGCCGCCGGCGTTCAGCGTCAAGGTGCCGTATTGACCCGTCACGCCCGCGCCCACATTGCCGCTGACCGGACCGCCGGCCGTGCCGGCGACGACGCCGGACACCGGCGTCGCGGTCACGTCGGCGCCGACATGGTCGGCCTGGCCGCCACCGGCGTCGCCGCTGACCACGTTGCCCGACAGCGCCGCGCCATCCTCGTTCACGTCGCCCGTATCGGCGTGCGCCACCGGCACGTCGTCGGCGATGTTCACCGTGATGCTGCCGCTGTCGGTGAAGCCTTCGCTGTCGCGGGTGGCGATGGCGATGGTCTCGCTGCTGCCGGTCGCACCCGGCTGGTTGACCGGTCCGGTGAGGTTGTAGTGGTAAACCAGCGAGCCATGCGCATCGTCCGAGCCCGGCAGGTAGCCGGTAACCACGAGGGTGCCGTGGTCGGTGACGATCGTGCGCTGGGCGACCGGCACGTTCGCCAGATCGCGCAGTTGCGCGAGCGTCAGCGTGATCGCGTGCCCAGGGCCGTCCGCCGGGTTGCCGATCGTCACGCTGTCGAGGTTGTTGAACAGCGCAAGCGTCGCCGTGCCGTCCACGCCCTGGCTGCCGCTGGCATCGGTCAGGCCGGCTTCGTTCACCTGCGTGCGGCTGCTGATGGTGACGTCGAACACGCGTGTGGTGACGAGCGCATTCGAGGTGCCGCCGTCGCCATCAGCGTAACCGTAATGGTCGCCCACGGTGCTGGGGTCGGCACTGGCGTTGTCCGTGCCGTCGGTATCGAGCGTCGGCCGATCCGGGCGACCGCCATGGTTGCCGTTGTCGTTGACGGCAACCTGCACCTGGAACGTGCCGTTCCAGAAGGCGTTGTTGTCGCCCGCTTCGGCGCCCGGAAGCTGCACGCCGATCGCATTGATGGTGGCTTCGACCTGGCCGACCGTACCGGTGATGGTGATCGTGGTACGGCCCTGCCCGTCTGCGCCAACGGTGTACGCGGCGCCGCCGAACGTACCGGACGTACCCGCGACGCCGTTGACGTCGTGTACGCCAAAGCCGGTCGGCAAGGTCACCGTCGCGGTAATCGGCGCGGTGCCGGCATCCGGATCGGCGAGCGTGACGTGGCTCAGCGTGTACACGCCGGCCGCACCTTCGTCGCCGGCGTTCGGCGCGGTAACGCCGATCGCGGTGGGATTGTTCACCGAGGACGGGAACACCACGCGATAAGCCGAGGCGACGTCCTGCGTGAGACCGCCAGGCACGGCCGCGTACGGATCGATGGAGGCGGTCGGCACGACCTGCGTGCCACCACCCGCCTTCGCGTTCTGACCGCCGTTCGCCGCGCCCGAACCGTCGAGGTTGCCGTTGGCGTCGCGCAGGCGGTCGTCGGCGATCACTTCCACGCGATACGACTGGTCGGCGTTCGCCAGCGAGCCACCAATGGAAACCTGCAGGCCCGCGAGATACGCATTGACCTGCGCACGCGTACCGCGAACGACCAGCGCGGCATCGGTGCCGTCGTAGGTACCGTCGATGGCCGCACCGGCCGTACCGCTGTTGCTGGAACCGAGCACGATGTTGGCGTACGCGGCCTGCGACAAGGGCACGCCGTTGGCGTCGGTGACGCGGACCGTCACCTGCATGAAGTCCTGCTCGCCCGTGGTGATGCCGCCGCCATCCGTGTAGTCGACGTCGCCCACCACGAATCCGCCGACGGCCGTATTGCCGTTGAGATAAATGGTGCCCGCACCGGTGCTGACCGTCGGTGCGTCGTTGACCGCAACGATGTCGAGCGCGACCTGGATGTCGGGCGGATTGTTGGCGACGCTGCCGGCACCGGTGTCGTCACCGATTCGCGACCCCGCATCGTCGAAGTGAAGCGTGAGCGTGACGTCGCCCGCCGCCGCACCGTTGAGGTCGTGGTTGACGTTGGCGGCGCTCTGGTAGGTCAGCCCCTTGCTGGCGTCGTTGAGCAACGCCTGGATATCGCTGGCCCGACCGGTGAGGACCAGCGTGCCGGTGTTGTCGCCCGTGATGGTGACGGCGCGGCTGCCGGCAGCACTTGCGATGGCGCTCGTCTGCGCGCCGTTGCCCCCGATGCCCAGCACCCCGCTGGGCACGGTGAGCGTGACCGTCACCGGCGTGTCGAACGCCGCCGATTCAGGATCGGCAACCACGAAGCCACCGCCGATGTAAGTCGCCTGGTCTTCGTAGACCGTGCCGCTGCTGGGACCGGTCAGCGTGCCCGGTTCGTTGATGCTGGATGCCCGCACTACGACGGCCGCTGCAGCGAGGTTGCCGGTGTTGGCTGGCACGGTAGCGCTGTACCAGTCGTAGTTGGTGGTGTCGACGGGACGCGTGCTCGTTCCCGTGCCGGTGCCCGGCGTGGCCGACTGATTGACGCTGCCGCCGTTGGCGCCGCTGGTGAGATCCCCGTTGGCATCGCGCAGGCGATCGTCTGCGATGACCTGCACCTGATAGGTCGCGTCGCGGTCGCCTGCGAAGTTGACCGTGAGGCCGGCGAGCGCGGCGTTGATCTGCGCACGCGTACCGCGCAGCACGAGGAAATCGCCGTTGCCGTCCTTGTCGCCGTCCACGACCACACCACCGCCGGTGGCGACGCCGATCGAGACGCCATCGGCGGCGTAGTCGGCCGCGCTGAAGGCCGTGCCGTTCGGGTTGAGCAAACGCACCGTGACCTGCACGAAGTCGGCCTCGCCGCCGCCGACACCCGCCGTCAGGTCGGGATCGGCCACGCTGAAGCCCGGTACCGGGTTGTGCTGTGCATCGGCGCCGCCGAGATTGATCGGGCCAGAGGGCGCGGTCACGACCGGTGCGTCGTTGGTCGGATCGGTGTAGATCCAGAACTCGTTGCCCGTCTGTTCCTTGTCGCCGTCCGAAAGCGTGAAGCCGAAGCGGTCATCCGGCGTGGACGGATACGACACGCCCGTCGATTCCGTGCCGTCGTTGAGGTAGTAGATCCGGCCTGCGGCGACATCGGCCTGCGTAAACGACGAGCCCTTGCCGAGGATGTGGAAAGTAGCGCCGCCGTCGGTCGAATACGCGATGTTGCCGTGCGCAGGCGCACTGGTGATCGTGTACTGCACCTGCTCAGCCGAGCTATCGGGATCGTAGGCCTGGAGCATGCCGGTGGTGATCTGCGCGTAACCACCCTCAGGCACCGTGAGCGGTTCGTTGACCGGAGTACCACCGATGTTGTTCGGCGAATCCGACGGTACGCCCGGATCGGCCTGGGTCGGATCCTTGGCGATCTGCGGCGCATCGTTGACGTTGGTGATCTGGATGGTCACCGTGCCGTCCGTCGCCGAACGCTGGCCCCAGCGATCCTGTGCCTCGACCGTGAAGCTGGCACTGCGGACCTCGGAGCCGTTGCTCACGAAACGCAGGCCCGTGGTACCTGCGCTACCGGTGACGATCGACGCGTCGAGCAGCGTGTTGACCGTCACGTCCTGCCAATGCGCGCCGCCATCGGTCGAGTACTGCAGCGTGCCGCCCGGCGGCAGGCTGGTGATGAGGAATTTGAGCGCGTTCGCGCCGGTGGCGTCGTTGTTGTAGGCGTAGTTGTTGCCGCCACCCGCAAGCGTCGGCGAGCCTTCGAGATACCCCTGGCTCGTGGCGTCGTCGGGATCGGTGATGCCGAGCTGGCCCTTGGTGATGTACGCAATCTCACCTTCGTTGATGACCGTGCTCGACGAGCCGGTGACGACCGGTGCATCGTTTTCCGGCGTCACGTAGATGTCGAACGACGGCGTCCAGCTATCGGCCACGGCATGCCCGTTCTGCACCGTGAGCAACCCCGCGGAGACCGAGAAGTTGGCGGTGACGTGGAAGTTCTCGCTTGCGCCATCGTGCTGGAAGCGCACGTGCCCGGCATCGAGGTCGGCCTGCGTGAACGTACCGTACGTGGCGACATCGACCCAGGTCCCGTTGACCTGCTTCTGCAGCGCGCCCGCGCTGCCGGCCACGCCGTCGTTGGTGAAGCCGAGGAAGGTGTACACGACCTGGGACGGATCCACGCCCTGCGCCGTATAGCTCAAGCCGGGCATGGTCGCGAAATCGGTCGGCTGCCCGTTGGTGGTCGTGCCGTGGATGACGATGTTGCCGCCTTCCGGCAGCACGCCCAGCGCGTGACCGCTTGGATCGACGCCCGCGAACGTGGAACCGTTCTCGGCCGTCACCGGGTCGTGGATCGGGAAGCCGCCGGCATTACCGTTCGGCGTCGGGGCGAGGTTGATGGCGAAGGTGTAGTCGCGCAGCGTGTCCGTCCGTGCACCGCCGGTGTAGTCGCCACCGATGCGGGTAAACGTGGTGCCGTCCGGGTTCCAGCGCAGGGCCATGGTGTTGTCCACGACCTGGAAGTGGAACGTGTCCTGCTGGCCCGCCGTGGCGCCCGTGGTCTGCACGTACTGCACGCGACCCGCAGTGATGTCGGCCATGGTGAACGTGGCGCCGTCTTTCAGTTGCTCGCCGTTGAGCAGCAGATAGCCGTGCGTGAGGCCTGCCTGGCCGGTCACGAAGCTGATGTTCTGGTCCGGCGAATCGACGTCGGACGCGCCGATCATCCCCGGCGTGAGCACGACCGAATAGGCGCCGGCAGGGCCGTTGCCCGGTGCTGTAACGGTGGCCGTGCGCGTGCTGCCGGCATCCAGCGACGGGTCGTCGTCGACCGCGTGGATGTCGAGCGTGATCGTGCCGTCCGCGCTGCCCGGCGTGCCCGTACCGCCGCCGAGATCGTTCACGCGGACGCCGAAGCTGTCCTGCGCGATGCCATCGACGCCGTCGTTGCTGTAGGTCAGGAGGTTGCGGTTGGCGTAGTCGAAGGTCTGGCCGACGGTGACTGCCACGCCGTTGTAGAACAGCGTGCCGTGCGTCGGCAGCGAGGTGATGGTGACGGTGAGCGAGGTGTCCTGCGGATCGCCGCCCGTGGTAGCCACGATGTACTGGCCCACGTTGCCGGTATCCACGGCGTTGCGCGGCTGGCCTTCATAGACCATGCCTTCGCCGCCGATGGTCGGCGCCTGGTTGACCGGCTGCACGTTCAGCGTCACGTGCACATCGGCGGACTTGTCGAGCGGCGTGGCGCCATCGTTCACCCGCGCGACGAAGCCGTCGCTGGTGTCCTGATCGGCACCTGTAGCCGTATGCACGTAGCTCAGGCGTCCGTCGATGACGTCCTGCTGCGTGAACACGGAACCGGCACCGAGGCGGTTGCCATCGAGCGTGAGGTAACCGTACTGCGGCAGCGCGGTGAGGCTGTAGACGATCTGCGTGGGCGTCTGCGTACCGGCCGTGACCTCGGCATCCACGGCCGCGAGCGTATCGGTGCCGATCACGGTCACGCTGGCGTGGCCGCTGCCATCGACTTCGGCCACGGTCTTGACCGCATCGGGCACCGCGACGGGATCGTTCGACGGCGTGATTGTCACGTCCAGCGACCGCGTGGCCGACAGCGACTGCGCATCGGTGACCGTCACGTCGACGGTGGTGCGTACCGCGGTGTTGCCGAGTTCGACGTCGGCCGCCACGAACGTAAGCTGGTTGAGCCAGGCGCTTGCCTGGGCACGGGTACCGGTAAAGGTCAATCCACCAGCGATTGCGGTACCGCCACTGGCCGACACGAGACTGCCCTTGCTGGCGTCGCCGACCACGGCCTTGACCGTGATCGAATCTCCACCCACCGCGTCGTCGACGATGGACCAGCCGCTCAACGTGGTGCGATCCGCGCCCGCCGCGTTCAGCGAACTCGGTTCCGCGACGGTAATGCCCTTGCTGGTCGTATCGACCGTCGGCGCCGCGAGCAGCCCGTCGTAATTCAACGCCAGCGCGCGCGTTTCGATATGGCCGACGCTGCTTTCCAGCACCCAGTCGCCGCCAAGCGCAGCCGCGCCCGTGGCATCGGTGGACGAGGCGATGTCTGCCTGGGTCAGGCGACCAAGCTGCGTCACCAGCGCGGTGTCGTGACTCGACACATCGCACCCGTAGAGAAGAATGTCGCCGTTGGTGCCGAGCGAGGCGCCGATGTCGTGCAACTGGCTCGTGTACGCCGCAACGTTCGCTGCCGTCACCGTGTCGCTGCCGAGCGAGATCGAGTCGCTGGCACCATGGCTGAGGATGTGGATGGCGGCAACGTCGTGCTCGCCGCGGAGTGCGTCGGCGATCTGCGTCAGGCCTGACGATTTGTCATCCAACACCACGACCTGGCTGCCCTTCGGCAACTGCGACACCAGCGACTGCCAGTTGGCCACGCTCTGATCGACGATGTAGACCTCGGTCGGCGGCGGCACGCTGGGTGCAGGAGGCGGCGTCGGTGCAGGCGCGGGCGCGGCGTGCCCCGGCTGTTCGCTGGCCGGGCTGACGAACTTGCCCGCGTCCTGCGCCGCATGCGCAGGATCGACGTGATGCGCCGCTTCGACGAGCGCCGCGCCGTCGTACATCTGGCGCGGCTCCAGCGCATAGCGGTGGGCACGCGGACGGAAGGGGTTATGTGACTTGGTCCCTGGCATGGGGCGCCTTACTGATGGACGGGCATGACATGGGCCGACGGGCTCCGCCCGAAGGCCGGAGGCGCTCGGGGAAAGGATCGGCAGCGTGATGCTGTGAACCACGTCACAGCGGCGGGGCCGATCCTATGTCTCATCGGCGATACAGAGAAGACGGTTACATGGGAAATTGCGTCACGTGCGGCGTGACGATCTTCCGCTCGGGCAAAGCTCCGCGACGGTTATCCGGCGCACGTGAAAACGCGGCGCCGAACTGCTGCGGCGCTGGGAAGGAACGGAACTGTGGCGAAGACGTTTGCTGCAGCGGACGCCGGGCGACGGCGGTCCGTCGTCGATTCAGTCGATTCGATCACGCATGGGAGTCGCTTCTTCGTCCGCCGCGGCCGCGATGAGGCGGACGACGCAGGTCACCAGCTCTGCTGCGGTCGCTGGTTTGA
>Ga0209437_100946_pt1 | contig 10802 bp, 9 predicted proteins | sample AraplaL_Cvi_mTSA_FD_184266 | JGI IMG/M metagenome (GOLD analysis project Ga0209437, IMG submission 184266) | Arabidopsis root microbial communities from the University of North Carolina, USA - plate scrape CL_Cvi_mTSA (SPAdes) (version 2) | ecosystem: Host-associated > Plants > Roots > Endosphere ...
AAGGGCCGCCAAGGCGCCCGCGTCGCTTGACAAGGGAACCAACCTTCCCGGCACGACGCAGCCACCTTGGCAGCCCTTCCTGACGTCATGGCGCTTGCGAGAACTTATTCAGAGCATCCCTAACCGACGATATAGCTCTCGAGCTGGCTGATCGTTTCCCGCTGCTCGGAGATGGTCGCCTTGACCAGATCGCCGATGGATACCATGCCCACCACGCGCCCGTCGTCGAGGACGGGCAGGTGGCGCAGGCGACCGTCGGTGCAAAGACGCATGCAGTCGTCCACGCTGACGTCGAGACCGACGGTCACGACGCTCGGCGTCATGATGTCGCCGACCAGGGTGTCGCGGGAGGAGCGGTCCTTGAGGATGACCTTGCGCGCGTAGTCGCGCTCGGAAAGGATGCCCACGAGCTGATCCCCCTTGATGACCGCCAGTGCGCCGACGTTCTTCTCGGCCATCTGCTGGATGGCCTCGTAGACCGATGCATCGGGCGCCACGGCGTATACGGCGCTGCCCTTGCCTGCCAGAAGATGCTTGACCTGCTGCATGCTCGACTCCCGGTGATGGCGCGGCCGGTGGCCGCCTTGGCCGAGTTTACCGCCGAGGCGAGGTGCGCTGGGTAACGTTCAGGTGAAAGGCGGCCGACCGCCGTGGCGCGATTCCACGTAATAGAGCGGGCGTCGCTTCGCTTCCGAATAGGTGCGACCCACGTATTCGCCGATGACCCCGAGCGCAAGCAACTGCGCCCCGCCCAGGAACAGGATCACCACCATGAGGGTGGGATAGCCGCGCACCGGATCGCCCCAGATCAGCGCCTTCAGCAGCACCCACAAGCCGTACAGAAAGGCGAGGCCGGCGGCGGAGACGCCGAGCCATGTCGCTACCCGCAGCGGCGCGGTCGAGAACGAGGTGATGCCTTCGACCGCAAGATTCGTCAGCCGCCAGTAATTCCATTTCGTGCGGCCCGCATGGCGGGCATCGCGGTGGTAGACGACCGATGTCTGCCGATAGCCGATCCAGGCGAACAGGCCTTTCATGAAACGCTGGCGTTCGCGGAGTTCGCGCAATGCCTCCACCGCGCGGCGCGAAAGCAGCCGGAAGTCGCCCGTGTCGCGCGGGAGCGGCGTGTCCGACAGGCGCTCCATGACACGGTAGAAGGCGGCCGAGGTGAAACGCTTGGTGCGGGTTTCGCCATCGCGCTCGCCGCGGGTGGCGTAGACGACGTCGTTGCCGTCCTGCCACCGGGCGATGAGTTCCGGAATGAGTTCGGGCGGGTCTTGCAGGTCCGCGTCGATGATGACCACCGCATCGGCGTCCACTTCGTCGAAGCCGGCCGTCATGGCCGCCTCCTTGCCGAAATTGCGCGAAAGGCGCAGCGCCTGCACGCGCGGATCGGCGTCGGCGAGGCTGCGCAGCCGTTGCCATGTGTCGTCGCCGCTGCCGTCGTCCACGTAGATGATCTGTGAGACAGCGTCGATCCCGTCGAGCACGGCGCCGAGCCGGGCATGGAAATCGGCGAGCACTTCCGCTTCGTTATAGGCGGGAACGATGACGGCGAAGGAGAAGGGCATGGCGGTTCTCAGCGAGTGCGGCCGGACACGGGCGCAGGACGGGTGAGATAGGCGGGCCCGCCGAGCTGGCCGATCTGCTGCGTGATCCACGCGGTACGGCGCTGGACGTAGGCGCTGGGGGCATCGACGCGGAAACGCTGCGGGTTCGGCAGTACGGCGGCCAAGCGTGCCGCCTGGGTGACGCCGAGGCGATCGGGCGTGGTGTGGAAGAAGACGTCGCTCGCTGCGCCGACACCGTAAACGCCGTCGCCGAACTCCGCGATGTTCACGTAGACCTCGAGAATGCGCTGCTTCGGCCACAGCGCCTCGATCAGCACGGTGAAGTACGCTTCCAGGCCCTTGCGCACGAAGCTGCGACCGTTCCAGAGGAACAGGTTCTTGGCCACCTGCTGGCTGATCGTGCTCGCGCCGCGCAGGCGCTTGCCTTCGTCCGCCGCATCGATGGCATCCTGGATGGCATCGACGTCGAATCCGTGATGGAACGGAAATTTCTGGTCCTCGGCCGCGACCATCGCAATGCCCACCTGCGGCGAAATCCGATCCCAAGGCACCCACCGGTGGCGAAGCGTGAAATCCTTCTCGCCGCTCGTCAGCGCTTCCAGGCGGCGCTCCATCATCGTGGCGCTGGTCCAGGGCGGTACGAAGCGCAGCACCATCACGATGGCGCACGAGAGCGCCAGCCAGGCGACGACGACAAGGCCGAGCAGGCGGGCGATCCGGCGTAGAGGTGAGCGAGGCGTCGGACTCATGGCGGCGCGATGACGAAGGATGGCGCAGTATACGGGCGTGGACTTGTCGGTGCCCCCGCGCGCCCCCATTTTTCGTCGGATTACCAGGAGGCCGCCGTGACTGATTCGATCGTCGATACCCTTGCGTCCGAGGACGTGCTCCATCGCTTCATGCTGGAGAAGGCTGGCGTGCGCGGCGTTCTCGTGCGCCTCGGTGCGAGCTGGCACGAAATTGCCTCTCGCGCCGATTACCCGTCCGGCTTGCGCGACACGCTCGGACAGGCGGTGGCCGCGAGCGCCTTGCTCACGGGCAACATCAAGTTCGAGGGGTCCTTGTCGCTGGAATTCAAGAGCCAGGGTCCGCTGCATCTGCTGTTTACCGAATGCACCGACAAGGGGCGCCTGCGTGGTCTTGCGCGCTATGACGCACAGGCGTTGCCGGCGAGCGTAGATCTCGGGCGGCTTCCGGAGGCCATGCTGGCCATCACCATCGGTCACGCCGAGCGTGGGCGCTACCAGGGTGTGGTGGAGTTGGACGAGAACGCCTCGATCGGTGAAGCGCTGGAGAACTACTTCGAGCGTTCCGAGCAGTTGCCTGCGCGCATCCTGCTGGCGGCGGACGGCAAGCATGCCGTTGGCCTCATGTTGCAGCCGATACCCGGCGAGGGTGGTCACAGCGCCGCCGACGATGACGATGACGATGCGTGGGCGCGGGTCGGCCACCTCACGGCAACCCTGAGCGCCAGCGAGATGCTCGCCACCCGGCCGGAGGAGCTGCTCTACCGGCTTTATCACGAGGAGACGGTGCGCCTCTACGATCCGAAGCCCCTGGCATTCGGTTGCACCTGTTCCCAGGAGCGGGTCGAAGGAATGCTGCGCGCGCTCGGTCGCGACGAAGTGGAAGCGACGCTGGTCGATCGTGGTGGCGAGATCGAGGTGATCTGCGAATTCTGCGCCACGCGTTACCTGTTCGACCGCGTGGATGCGGAGCGGCTGCTTACCCAGGTCGAGACGCCGCCGTCCCCGTCGACGTTGCAATAGTGACGTAAGAAGATTGCCGCGTCAGGCCACTGGCGCGGCGATCAGGCGTGAAGGGACAGCGGCGAGCCCAGCCATTTGCTTGCGGGCGCTGGCTGGGCGAACAGGAAACCCTGTCCGAAACGACAGCCGATACGGCGCAGCACGCGCATCTGCGCTTCGGTCTCGATGCCTTCGGCGATCACCTGCATGCGCAGCGAATCGGCCAGCGCCTGGATGGCCCGGACCACGGCGGTGCTGTGCGCCTCGCTGTCCTCCAGGGGTAGCTCGACGACGAACGAGCGATCGATCTTCAAGGTCTCGATCGGATACTGGTGCAGGTAACTGAGCGACGAGTAACCGGTGCCGAAGTCGTCCAGCGCGATACCTACGCCGTGATCGCGGAGATTTTCCAGAATCCGCTTCACTTGCGCGGGATTCTCGAGCAGCGCGCGCTCGGTCACCTCGACGCGTATGGAGCGTGCTGGCACGTTGTGCTGGGCCAGCAGGTCGAGCAGGCGTTGGTCGAGATCCGGCGAGCGGAAGTGGCTGCCCGAGACGTTGATGCTGATGAAGCCTTCGTCGCCCACAAGCGCGCGTGCCTGACGTGCCACCTGCTCGAAGATCTGCCAATCGATGGCTTCCGAACATCCGGTGTCTTCCGCCACGGCGAGAAAATCGCCCGGCGGCAGGATGCCGCGCTCCGGATGACGCCAGCGCAGCAGCGCCTCGTAGCCAACGACGCGGAGTTGTTCGAGGTCCACGATCGGCTGGAAGAAAGGTACGAATTCGTTACGCGTGAGGGCGCGTCGCAGGTCGCCTTCCAACTCCAGCAAGGAAAGCGCTTCACGTCGAAGGCGGTCGTCGAAGACGGCCGCGCGGTGGCGGCCTTCGTCCTTGGCGCGATACATCGCCGAATCGGCGTCGCGAAGCAGCTCCTCGGGACGCGTGTATTCGGAGGTGGGCAGGGCGATGCCGATCGATGCGGAGGTGAAGATTTCCTTTGCACCCAGGCGGAATGGCGTCTGCAACTGAGCGATGATGCGTTCGGCGATATGCGTCGCGGCGTGCGGATCGACGATGCCCTCGACCAGCACGGCGAATTCGTCACCGCCAAGGCGGGCCACCACGTCACGCGTCTTCAAGCACGCGCGAATGCGCCCGCCGACCTGGAAGAGGAGGTCGTCGCCCACGAGGTGGCCGACCGAATCGTTGATGACCTTGAATCGGTCTAGATCGATGAACAGCACCGCGAAGAGCTCTGCCGGATTTTCGCGATAGTGGTTCAACGCCTGTTCCAGGCGTTGCAACAGCAACGTGCGATTGGGCAGGCCGGTGAGCGAGTCGTGCAGTGTTTCGTACTTGAGCCGGCGTTCGACGCGCTCGCGTTCGGCGATCTGCTCGCGCAGGTCGCGGTTGGCCAGCGCCAGGGCGCGTGTGCGTTCGGTGACGCGGCGTTCGAGGCTGGCGTACGCCTGTTTCAACGACTCGGTGGTGTACTTGCGCTGCAATGCGTTCGCGATGTGGTAGCTGACGAAGGTCAGCAGCTCCTGGTCGCGAGCGCTGTAGGTATGTTCCGGCGTGTAGCTCTGCACGGCCAGCACGCCCATCGACTTCTCGTTCCAGATGAGCGGCACACCGAGCCAGTGCAGGGATCGCGAACCACTCGCGGTGAGCACCTGGTCACGGTTGAGTCGGTCGATCTCTTCGCGGTCGGCGAGCAAGGCCTTGCCGTTGCGCAGTACGTACTCGGTGAGGCCACGACCCAACTCGCGCGGCTCGCGCACGCCGTCGAGTTCATCGACCGAATAAGGAAAGGTCAGCTTGTTCTGGTCTTCCGAAAGCAGGGCAATGTAGAAATTGCGCGCGTATAGCAGGCCGCCGATGACCCGGTGCACGGCGGCGTAGAAATTCTCGATGCTGTCCGACGTGTTCGCCAGTTCCGCGATGCGGAACAGCGCCGCCTGAAGGCGCTCGCCACGCTGGCGCTGCAGCACTTGCTGCCGCAACACGCGGTTCGCTTCGCGCAGCGCCGCCGTGCGTGTGGTGACGCGGCGTTCCAGTTCCTCGTGCGCCTGACGTCGTTCCAGCGCCGTTTGCACGTGCTGGGCCACGTAAGTCAGCAGGTCCCGGTCGTTCTCGGAAAAATGCGTATCCGCTCGATAGCTCTGCACTACCAGGGCGCCGACCACGTCCTCACCGCGCTTCATCGGCACGCCGAGCCAGTCGTCGCTCGGCGGCCCAATGGGAACGCGCGGACCCGGCAGATTCTTTTCCAGCTCTGTGCTCGCGCCCATCATGGCGCGCCCGCTCTGCAATACGTGCCAGGTGAGTGTGTTCTCGATGGCCTCGATGGGCCGGATGCCTTCCGGATCGGGGATGTCCTTGTCTTCCGTGTCCACGAAATAGGGGAAGCGCACCGTGCGATTCTGCGCATCGTAGAGAACGATGAAAAAGTTCTCGGCATACATGAGGCTACCCACGATGGCGTGGAGTGCGCTCATCATGTCCTTCATGTTGTGCTCGGCGCCGGCCTGCTCCGCGATTGCGTAGAGCGCGCGTTGCAGGCGTTCGGCCAGGGCGAGGCGCGATATGGCTTCGTAAAGGTTGGCGGTTTCCGCCAGCTGACGCAGACGCACAGACGCCAGGCGTCCCAGCCAGCCGAGCATGTCGGACCATGTGACGAGGTCGGTGTCGCTGGCCACGGCGTCGAGTATCCGCTCGTTCTGCGGATCGACGGCCAGCTCGAATACTCGGGCCTTGTCCACCGGGGAAATCCCATCGGTGCGCCAGACGATGCCGGCATCCGACGACAGGCATCGGACGAAGGCCTCGCACTCCGTTCTGACCGCCTCCGCATCGCCCGCGCGCAGCAGCCGCTCGACGGCAGCCTGCAACGGCTCGACCTCGCCGCGACCGGGCGCCTGAAGAGTCGGGCTTTGGGATGGAGCGATAGTCATCGCCTGACGAGGTTCCGGTCGTGGTCGGTTCAGTCTATATGCGTTGTCGTGGCCGCGCGATGGGGCGCTCGCGTCGTCTCATCATTCATGCGACTCCCCTGGAGCCGGCCCCTGTCGTCATAAACGGCAGCTATCCTGGTTCCTGAAGGGGTCCCGGAAGGGTGTTAGTAAAAAGTAAAATGGGATACACTGAGCCCGTCTCCCGTCCAGGCTGAGGCGGGGGCTCGGGGAATCTCAGCCGATGCCGACAGACTAATCATGCGCCGATCCTTACTCACCATGCTCCTGATGATGCCGCTCGCCGCGGCAGGACAGGTTGCGCCGGTCGGTTCGGATGACACGGCGTCCCGTCTGCTGAATGGTCCCTCCGAGCGTGGCCGCGCCGATCAGGCGAGCCTGCCGCTGTGGGTGGCACCGGATGGTCGCAAGCTGAGCCTTGAGTCCAACGATCGCGCCGATCCGTCGCATCCGCTCGCCCTGCGTCCCGTCGAGGCCGGCCCTGCGCTGTCCAGCGGACTGCAATACGACCTTGGTCCGCGCGTCCAGGCTCATGCCAGCGTCAGCGGGCAGGGCTGGATCAATTCCGCCGAATCCTGCGGCGCGTCGGCGAAACCCGATCGTTGCAGTTCGCCCGGCGCGCCGCCGCGTATCGTAGGCAGCGAAGTAGGGGCCACCTTCCGTGGCACCGGTTACAGTGTCGGCCTCGGTGTCGGTTCGAGCCGTCCCACCGGCACCGTTGCCGGCCTGCCGCGCGTGCTGCCCGGTCTGACCACGGCGTCCGGCCTGCCGATCAGCGCCCTTTCGTCCAGCACCGAGTTGAATGCCCACGGCCGTGTCGATCTCGGCGGACGCAGCGGCATCGACCTTGGCGCCAGCATCGGGCGCATTCGCCTGCTGCCGGGCAACCTCCTGGGCATCGGTTCGGTCGATCAGAAGGCACTGAGTTTCGGCGTGGATCGTGGTCCGCTGTCGGGCTCGATCACGGGGCGCACCATGCAGCCCGAAGCCACGGCAGTGAACGGTCTCAATCCCGATCGCCGCTGGAGCGCCATCGATCTGGGCGTGACCTGGCGCTTGCCATGGCGCGGCGAGTTGTCCGTCGGCGCGCAGAACGTGTGGTCGTCCGGGAATGCGCCGAGCGGACCGACCGGGCCGGAACCGGATCAGTCCCGTACGCCGTACGTCCAGTATCACCAGGACCTCTAGCAGAACCTCTCGCGAGTTCTCCAACGAAGAAGCCGCCCCAAGGGCGGCTTCTTCGTTATGGGGCGCAGCGCATGCCGCCCCATAGGCCGATGGCTCACTCAGTGCCCGGCGTTGCGCACGCGAACGTCGCCACTGAACGATTCCACGTGGATGTACGCACCACCGCCGCCGATCGTGGTCTTCAATTCCTTGCCCGGACCGTCCTCGCCTTTCGATGGCGTGCCCCAGTCGCTGCGCAGGTCGCCACTGAAGGTGGAGGCTTCCAGGCGTGCCATGGTGTCGGGCGGCAACTGAAGCTGGACGTCGCCGCTCATCGAGTCGATGTTGAGCTTGCCGTCGCGCGTGGGGCCGCCGTTGACCTGGGTGTCGCCAGACACGGTGCTGAAGCTGGCTTCCTTCCACGGGCCGCCGCCGATGGTCATGCGCCCCGACACGGTCTGTGCATCGATCTTGTCGACGACGTTGGGTGCGGTGATGTCGCCCGACACCGTCTGCAAGTCGGCCTTGCCGGCGCGGCCGGCGAGATCGATGGTGCCGCTGACGGTCTGCATGCTGACCTCGGGCGACTTGAGGTTCGCGCGGATGCGTCCGCTCACCGATTCCACGTCGATCTTGCCGCCGTCGAGGCCATCCATGCTGACAGGGGCGCTGACCACGTTGATATGGATCTCGACCGAACGCGGCACGCGCACGTTGAGGGTGGTGGGCTGCATGCTGGAGTCGTTGCCCCAACTGAACCAGTTGCCTTTCCGCTCGCCGCTCTGGACGCGGATGTCGACGTTGCGCTCGTCTCCTTCGATCTCGAGCGGACGCGCGCCGTCGCCGAGGGTGCCGGAGACCTGGACCTGATTCTTGTCCCAGGTCGTGACCGTGACTTCGCCTCGGACGTTGTCGATGTTGACCTTCGCGTTGGGCCGGATGTCCTTCGACAGGTTGATCGGAGTCGAGGCGAATGCCTGTCCGATCGACAGCGCCAGCAGCAGGGGGGAGAGGTAGAGCGTTTTCATGGGGATGTCCTGGCTGTTCGCGTGTTAACTGGCTTGCTTGTCGAGGTTGCGCAGGCGCTCGCGCTGGCGTTCGGTGCGAATCAGCAGGCGTTGCAGCGCTGCCGACTCCGGTGAGTCCTGTATCGCCTGGGTGAGTTCCATGTGCGCGGCGTCGAGTTCCACCGCCGCGCCCGCCAGACGAGGATCGCTCGGTTTCCAGGCGTGACCGGTCGTGGCGAGGCTGTTGTCGCCGGCCGGTGCCACCAGATGCAGCCCGAGCCCGCCGCCCAGCACCGCCACGCCAGCGATCGCCGCGGCCATCAACCAGGGCCGGGCGCGATCGCGTCGACGACGCGGGGCCACGGTGGCGGCATCCAGTTGTCGGTCGATATCGGCCCACAGGTCGCGCGGCGGCGACACCGGGCGGTTGAGCGAGCGCATCTGGCGCAGGTAATCGAGTTCGTTCATGGCTTATCTCCCAGCACGCGACGGAGCAGGCCGCGTGCACGGTGCAACTGTGCTTTCGAGGAACCGACCGCCATCGACAACTCGATGGCGATCTCCTCGTGTTTCCAGCCTTCCACGTCATGCAGCACGAGGACGGCGCGAGCCCGTGGCGGCAGTGCCGCGATGGCTTGTTCCAGTTCGCCGCGTTCGAAGGCGCGGACGGGATTGTCGAGGTCGGCAACGTCAGGCAGATGTTCGTCGTCGACGATGGTGACCGGGTCGGCGTTGCGGGCGCGTATGGACATCAGCGCCACGTTCACTGCCAGCCGGTAGACCCAGGTGCCGAAAGCGCTTTCGAAGCGGAACCCTTCGAGCTTCTGCCAGGCACGGACGAAGGCTTCCTGCGTGAGGTCTTCGGCGCGAGCGTGGTCGAAGCCGGCCAGTCGAAGCACGGCGCCGTAGACGCGATCGGCGTGGCGCCGGTAAAGCGTTTCGAAAGCCTTGCGGTCGCCAGCCACCGCGGCACGTACGACATCGTCGTCGGACGAGGCGACGGGCAGCTCAGGCTGCATGAAGGATGTGGCGGCGAGGCATAGGGCGTTCATCTTGCCAGCTTGGATGCCGGCAAGGGGGAAACCGTTTAAGGCGGGGATGAAACGGCGGGAGCGCGTGGCGCGCTCCCGCCATGTGCGTCAGGCGACGTGGGCCGCCGGGCGGACGACGGCGGCATCGAGTGCCTTGGTCACACGCACGCGTTCTGCCTTGAGTCGCTCCGGCATGCGTTCGCCGAAGCCGTCGAGGTAAAGGCCGATGGCGCGCAGTTCTTCCTGCCAGCCTTCGACGTCCACCCGGAGCAGTTCGTCTACCACGCCCGTGGGCAGGCTCAGGCCGTCGAGATTGAGTTCGTCGCGGCTCGGCAGGATGCCGATGGGCGTTTCCACACCCTTGGCCATGCCTTCCACGCGGCTGATCATCCAGTCGAGCACGCGCAGATTCTCGCCGTAACCCGGCCACATGAAACGACCGTCGGCGTCCTTGCGGAACCAGTTCACGTGGAAGATCCGTGGCAGCTTGGCGCCTGGCTTGTCGAACGACAGCCAATGCGCGAAGTAATCGGCGAAGTTGTAGCCGCAGAAGGGTTTCATCGCCATTGAGTCACGACGAAGCACGCCGACGGCGCCGGTGGCAGCGGCCGTGGTTTCCGAACCCATGGCGGCGCCAACCAGCACGCCGTGTGCCCAGTCCTTCGCTTCGAAGACCAGCGGCACGAGCGACGGGCGGCGACCACCGAAGACGATGGCCGAGATCGGGACGCCGGCCGCATGTTCCGCCTCCGGCGCCCAGCTCGGGCACTGCTTCGCACTGACGGTGAAGCGCGAGTTGGGATGGGCTGCCGGACCGTTGGCGGGATCGTGAGGACGCCCCTGCCAGTCGGCGACCGGTTCGCCGTGGCCGAGGCCTTCCCACCACGGCTGGTTGTCCGCCGTGAGCGCCACGTTGGTGAAGATGGCATCGTGGCCCAGCGTCTCGAGTGCGGTCGGATTGGTGCCCGCGCTGGTGCCGGGAGCCACGCCGAAATAGCCCGCTTCCGGATTGATCGCCCACAGGCGGCCGTCGGCACCAGGCGTCATCCAGCAGATGTCGTCGCCCACCGTCCAGACCTTCCAGCCGGCCTTGCGATAGCCCTCACTCGGAATGAGCATGGCGAGATTGGTTTTCCCGCACGCCGACGGAAACGCGGCCGCGATGTAGTGCTTCTCACCCTTGGGATTCTCGACGCCCACGATCAGCATGTGTTCGGCGAGCCAGCCTTCACTGCGCGCCTGGTAGCTGGCAATGCGCAGCGCATGGCACTTCTTGCCGAGAAGTGCGTTGCCGCCGTAGCCC
>Ga0209437_100947_pt1 | contig 10780 bp, 7 predicted proteins | sample AraplaL_Cvi_mTSA_FD_184266 | JGI IMG/M metagenome (GOLD analysis project Ga0209437, IMG submission 184266) | Arabidopsis root microbial communities from the University of North Carolina, USA - plate scrape CL_Cvi_mTSA (SPAdes) (version 2) | ecosystem: Host-associated > Plants > Roots > Endosphere ...
CGACCCGACGCAGACGGGGATGTGGGGAGAAGTATTCATTATTGCAGAGGTCTTTGATCGTTTGGTTCGTTATAATGCTGAACGCCAAGTGTGCGAACCGAGTCTGGCTATGGCATGGGAGAGTCATGCGGATGGAAGGGAATGGACCTTTTATCTGCATAAAGGCATACCTTTTCATCATGGAAGGATACTGGATGCAGAGGACGTCAAGTTTACCTTTGATCGCATTATCTCTGACAAGAGTAACCCGTGCAGGCCGCTGTTTGGTTCCATTGAGAGCATAGAGGCGTATGACCTGTTGACGGTACGTTTTGTGTTGAATAAGCCGAACTTCATGTTCCCGGATCTGATGAGCAGTATGTGTGCATCTATCCTGCCTAGAGATGTGGAGATGAACCCGCTTCATCCGATCGGAACAGGACCTTATCGATTGACTCGTCATGATTCGAAGCTGCTCGTGCTTGAGGTGTTCCTTGCTTATTTCAGAGGGCGTGCTTATGTAGATCGCGTTGAAGTGTGGCAGCTCCCCCACTCGGCAAAGGCGGAATCCATCATCAAGCATGATTTATTTCCGGATGCACAACCACGTTCAGTGCAGCATGAGATGCAGGGCGGTGTGTATATGACGTTTAATATGCAAAAGGAAGGGCCACAGCATGATGTGAATTTTCGCCGGGCTGTTCAACAGTTATTGAATGCGTATGAGCTGTCGGAAGCGCTCGGGAGCACAAACACACAGGCTGCTTATAGTTTGATTCGAGGACGAGTACAGGAGCAGCATCTAACGATGAGTACGGATCAAGGGGAGCTATGGAGAAAGCATTCGGAACAACCGGATGGTTCTGTCACACCTGTACCCGCACTTTCCATGGAGTCCTCGCTGGCGCGAGCATCAGCATTATTGCGTCGTAGCTCTTACCAAGGGCAGAGTTTAAGTCTGTGGGTGGAAGAAGGAGAGAAGATGGAGGCAGACATGGTCTGGTTTGCAGAGAGATGTAAACAGATTGGCCTGCATATCAACATTGTGCCAGGAGATCCGGTCCATGCAGTCTATCAAGATGGGTTCGGGGACTGTGATCTGATCTATACAGGAGAAGTCTTCAATGATCATGTCATGCTGAGTCTCGTGACGATGTATACCTTTCGGAACACATTATTCCTGATCGCCATGAATGATTACTGGAGACATGAACTGGAACAGGAATGCGGACGAGTGGTTATGATTCAGAAACCTGCGGAACGGTTGGGAAGATTGATTCAGCTGGAAGATCGACTGATACAGGAGGCGTTGCTTCTGCCCGCGTACAGCTTCAGGGAAGAACATGCCCATCATGATTCTCTGCGAGATTATCGTGTTGCGGGGTATGGTCTGCCTGATCTGCGCAGACTGTGGGTGAAGAGAAGGCCTGGTGCCGAGCAAGAGGATGCGAGTTATCCGGTGTATATTCCGTTGTGGTAGGTATGGATGGTTACCTACCACAACGGAAAATATCAGGAATTCTCTATATAACTTGAATTAAAAATTTATACAAAACGGAGAGGACAGAAATAACCTAAGGAAGCAGAGCGTTCGCCTGAAAGCTTTCTAAGAGAAAGCTACATCGGAAGCATACGCTTATCCCCGGATTTCGCCTTAATGAAAAGGAATCAAAAAAATCTGGGGATAACAGCGATCAGAAGGTTGTTCTGTCATCGGAGTGACCAGTGTAAATATATTCATTAGTTCAATTTATATAGGTACAGATCATTTACGAAATCCTGTTGAATTCAATAGGCTTTGTACCCGGCTCAAGCAACAAAGGAATAGAGATGGATTGAGCAACTTCTGTTGATTCATTCAGGGTGAACGTAAATGTGAAATTTTGCCCGAATGTGACCAGTTCGACAGAGAACGTATCTTTTCCGGTGTAATCCATGGGCATTTCGATGGCGTTAAAGGTTGCCTGCAACCCGTTCGTTGTTTCCTGAATAGACATCTCGCCATAACCAGGATGCGTGTAAATACCCGCATAAGCGGTGTAAGGGCGATCACAAGGTATGATGAGAGGGTCTTCCATTTTTTCCTCAGCGGCAGTGTCTGCTTGAATAGGTACTTCCAAAGGATTCTCCGGATTAGCCTCCGTTTCTGCTGATTCTTTCCCCATTAATTTGCTCAATTTGGAACTCCAATTGACGGGCTCAAGTCCAAGCAGTCGGTCCATAATATGAAAAGCAACCGTATACGGAATTATACTTCCGTTGGTATTGCTCAGAACCACGATTCCAATCTGCTCCTCTGGCAAAAAGGCAACTTGTGATGCAAAGCCATCAATAGCCCCACCATGATGAATCATGGCATGTCCACGATAAGGCTCAATCATCCAACCCAGACCATATGTACTCACAGGCAGTTCTTGGCTTATGAACGGCGAATCACTAGTCATCTGAGGACTATGCATAATCTTCATCTGTTCCTTAGATATCAGTGACGCTCCTTCCCATTGACCTTGATTCAACTGGAATTGAAGCCATGCGATCATATCGACTAGATTACTGTTAATGGAACCAGCAGGTCCTACGGCATCAATGGCTCGAAAAGGTATTCTTGTATTCTGACCATCCTTCTCCATATAAGGGTAAGCATAGTCAGACTGAAGTTGCATTTCTTCAACTGAGAACAGACTTGAGTTCATACCGAGCGGATTAAATAAGGACTTCTGAACCATCTGCTCCCACGAAGTTTCATTGAGCTGTCCAACAAGGTAACCTGCTGTCATGTACATCAGGTTCTGATACTGCCATTTGTTACGGAAATCTTGATTTGGCTCCAGATACTGTAATGCACGCACAAGTTCTTCTCTTGTACGTGGGGAGTTGTACCATACCAACTCATGCCTTGGAAGACCGGAACGATGACACAACATGTCGCGAATAGTTAGACGTTCTGTTGTGACTGGATCGAACATTTTGAAATCCTTCATATATGACTTCACAGGGATATCCCAATCCAGTATCCCCCGATCAACAAGCAGAGCAGCGGTTGCTGCGGTAAAGGCTTTGGTACTTGAACCGATGGCAAACAACGTATTAGGGGTAACTTCAAGTTTGGATTCCAGGTCACGATAACCGTAGCCTTTTTGCCAGATGACCTCATCCTTATGGATCACAGCCACAGCTGTACCGACACCATTCCATAGTTGAAGTTGGTCGTTGATGAATTCATCCAGTCCTTCCAGTGATGCGCGAAGCTGAATTGTCGTCATACTTTTCCCTCCCAATAGTCAATAAAACGAATAATCTCCTACAATCCACTATGCCTTTTCTGGATAAAGTTAACATCCTCCCTGAGACTGATTTTGCGTAGCAATGCCGTATTAACCGACTTCATCGATTGCTTGTCAAACTAGTCCGCATATATCGAACAAGTCCCTCATAACATGTACTAATCAAGTAGGGGTTCTGCTGCAAGCACAATCCTGAAGTGAAAACATGTGCTAAAGGGGATGATGTCATGCGCCGAATATCATGGATGCTTGCCATGGTATTGGTCTTATCGGTCTTGCTTGCCGCCTGCGGGAAGAAGGATGCGGCAGCTGTGGTCAAAGATCTGAACGAAGTCGTAGGAGAGATGGAAAGTTACCAGGGGGCAGGCGTGATGACGCTGCATACCGGAGATACGCCGCAGCAGTACAAGGTCGAGGTATGGCATCAGAAGCCTTCCTATTATCGTATTGCGTTAACGAATGCCAAAAAGGATGTAACACAGATTGTACTGCGTAACGATGAAGGCGTGTTTGTTTTGACACCGAGCCAGAACAAAAGTTTCCGTTTTCAGAGCAATTGGCCAGATAATCAGGGACAGGTATACCTCTATGAAACATTGATTCGGAGCATCACGGGGGATACAACCCGTCAGTTTGCGGACGAGAAGGAGAGCTATGTATTTGATGTAGCTGCCAATTATAATACACATGCACTTGTCAGACAGAAAATTTGGCTGAACAAATCGGATTACGCACCTAAACAGGTGGAGGTATCCGACTCCAATGCCAATGTTGTGGTCGATGTGAAATTTGACTCCTTCAAATTCGGGACTGAATTTGAGAAAGATGCCTTTGACATGCAACGTAACATGACAGCCGCTACAGAAGAAGGCGGCAAAACAGGAACCGACTCCGGTGTGACTCCTGTGGAGCAAACCGGTAATGAGGGCGGCAAAGAACCAGCCAATCCTCAGACTGCGCCTGAACCTGACGGAGCTGTCACTGATGGACAGACAGGTGTAGGTGGGGACACAGAGCAGCAAGGTACAGAAGGTGCTGCAACAGGTCAGGAAGGCGAAGAGCCAACCCTCGCAGAACCGGAAGGTTCAGACAGCTTCGGTGTAATTCAGCCGACCTATGCGCCGGAAGGTGTACAGCTCAAGGATGATCAGATCTTGGAAGAAGCGGAAGACTATTCGGTCATGCTTCGTTATGAAGGAACATATAATTACACGATATTCGAAGCCAGACCGCAGGATCGAGCTGTATCGCTTGCTCCATCCAGTGTAGTGGATCTTGGATTCACACTGGGGATGATCAGCGGAGATGCATTGAAGACTCTGACATGGATGACAGATGGCATAGAATATCGAATCACCAGTGCAGACTTGCCTCAGAACGAAATGGTACGCATTGCAACATCGATGCAGGAAGAGTCAGGCAAATGATTTTTGCACAAAAGAACGAATAGTAGCATAAACATAAGGAATGCTAAGAAGCATCGGAGACCCGTTCTCCGGTGCTTTGTTTGATGAGAGATAGGTATTCATCTGGAACCGTTTCTCCTACTCCCATCATCCAATAATGCAAAATGCGCTTCTATGCAGGGGGAACCGGGTAAATAATCGATATAAGCAGCTCTTTGATGGGGTTAAAAGTGAAATTATGCCCTGTCAATCTCGCTTATCGGTCTTCTTCTGTATTCACATTGGTTCCTCAAACGGCGCGCCTTGCACCTGTTTTTGAATGCGAAACTTCGGTTCATTTGACAGCCACATGCAGGAGCATTACGATGGAGTCTGACGTGAGCCGGATTAAGATGATTAGAGAAGGTGACTTAACGTGCAAGGACAATATCGGCCGACCCAAGCGGACATCAATTTGGATCATTTGTGTACTAACGTAGAAGCTTTCCGCAAGGCATTGCCTCAGGGCATGAAATTCCTCGCCTGTGTGAAGGCCAATGCCTATGGGCACGGAGCGGTGGAGATGGCCAGAGAACTGGAACGAATGGGTGTGGATTACTTAAGTGTTGCTTTTCTTGACGAAGCTCTGGAACTGCGACAACATGGGATTACGATTCCAATTCTGGTATTGGGTTATACGCCGCCTGAAGGGATCGCTGTTGCATGGAAGCATGATGTGACCATCACGCTGTTCAGCAGGGAAGTGCTTGACGCTATTCGACATTTGGATGCGAGCACATTCGCGAACAAACTGAAGGTTCATATTAAAATTGACAGCGGCATGGGCCGATTAGGTCTGTTACCTGGCGATGAGGCATTGGCTTTCATCCAGGAAGTAGCTTCGCTAAATCAGGTGATGCTGGAAGGCATGTTTACCCATTTTGCCAGAGCGGATGAAGAAGACAAAACCTATACACTGGAGCAGTATCGACGGTTCCAAGGCGTGGTTCATGCGCTCAGGGATCAGGGATGTTCCATCCCGATTATACATACGGCGAATAGCGCCGCTGCCATTGATACACCGGAATTGTCCTATGATATGGTACGTGTAGGAATAAGCCTGTACGGACTGTACCCTTCGGCTGAGGTGAATCATCAGGTGGTGAAGCTGTCCCCGGTATTGACGCTGAAGACGAAAGCGGTTCTGGTCAAAACACTGCCACCCCATTGGGGGATCAGTTACGGAACCCGTTATTTTACGCAAGGGTACGAACGAATAGCGACCCTGCCGATCGGATATGCAGACGGATTCTCAAGAATGCTGACAGGTAAAGCACAAGTGCTTGTACGCGGCCGCCGCGTCCCTGTCGTCGGTACAATCTGCATGGATCAGTGTATGGTGTCGTTACAATCTTTCGCGGAAGAAGCGGAAGAAATTCAAGTCGGCGAAGAGGTTGTCCTCATCGGTCATCAGTCTGGTGGCGTTATAACCGCAGACGAGGTGGCATCCCAGCTCGGTACGATTGCTTATGAAGTGATCTGCATGATGGCGCACCGCATTCCACGGGTATATACCCGTGGTGGAGCAGTAGTCGCCAAAATCAATCCACTTTTGACATCCTGACAAGTAAACTGGACGTCATTACCAATAAACTTTTTTTCAGAACAGAAGGAAAACTGTCGGAGCATCTCGAATGTTGTATAACGGTAAGGATTTAATTCCTGAATTGAGATGTTTGGTCTGTACGAATATTGTTCACCGTGTTTATAATGGAGTACAGCATACTTGATATACTCGGGGCATATATATTCCTTTGTATAAAAGTTCTGGAAAAACGAAATACTGGTTCACAATGGCGAAAGGTTTGTGGGGGTGGAAGAAAGGTGGCCAACTTGCAGAACACCAAGCGGATCATGATCAGTTTACCTGATTATCTTTTGCAGGAAGTGGATGGCATCGTAGCGCTGGAGAATTCCAACCGCAGCGAATTGATTAGGCAGGCTATGAAGCTGTATTTAACGGAGCGTAAGAAACGTTACATCCGTGAAACGATGCAGCGAGGGTACATGGAGATGGCAAAAATTAATCTGACCATGGCATCCGAAGCCTTTCATGCGGAGGAAGATGCGGACAGCACTCTGGACCGCTTAGTTAGCGGGGTGTAGACATTGATCGTAAAACGTGGTGACGTTTTTTTTGCGGATCTTTCTCCCGTTGTCGGTTCCGAGCAAGGTGGAGTCAGGCCGGTTCTGGTGATCCAGAATGATATCGGCAACCGGTTCAGTCCAACTTGTATTGTGGCGGCTATCACCGCCCAGATCCAGAAGGCAAAGCTGCCAACGCATGTTGAAATTGATGCGGCGGCACATGGCTTTGACCGGGACTCGGTTATTTTGCTCGAACAAATACGGACGATCGATAAGCAGAGGCTGACTGACAAGATTACCCATCTGGACGAGGAGACCATGAAATTGGTCAACGAAGCCTTACAGATCAGTCTTGGTTTAATCGATTTTTAAGGCAGTAACCAGCGTCTTGTACGCTGATCTGCTGTCCGTTGGCAATGGATGTTCCTGTAAGGGAACACACTGAATTCAGACTGTAACCAAAAGAGCGTATGACATCCTTCGGGCTGTTGTACGCTCTTTTGATTAAAGCTTGATGAAAGCGTAGAACATTGGCGATCTTTTCGCTATAATGAAACCTGAGAAACCGTTTACCCGAAAGACCTATATATAGAGGTGGAGGAGACATATGAGCATTTACATCAATCAGGAGAAACTTCAGTTTCATTTACAGACCCGTGAGGCCAGTTACGTATTTCAGGTACTGCCTTCAGGATATTTGGTGCATTTGTATTATGGCAAAAAATTACGTGACACCGATCTGAGCTGGTTGCATGTTCGGACAGAACGAGCGTCCTTCAGCCCTAACCCGGTGCCAGAGGATCGTACGATCTCCTTCGATACGTTGCCAGTGGAATTGCCAGTGTATGGCACGAGTGATTTCCGTAACCCGGCAATCCAACTGGAACTTGAGAATGGCTCAACGGTTTCGGAGTTTACGTATACAGGTCATCGTTTGGTTAAAGGAAAAGAGGCGCTTACCGGACTACCGGCAACATACGTTGAATCCGATGACGAAGCAGAGACGCTGGTTATTGAGCTGGAAGACCGCGTCGCTGGTATCAAGATCGAGCTTTCCTATACAGCCTTTACGGCATTTAATGCGATTACACGCTCCATGCGTATCGTTAATGAGAGCGCTACCGATGTGAATGTGGTGCGTGCGCTCAGTTCTTCTGTCGATTTCCCGCATGCGGATTATGAATTGTTGCAATTGTCAGGGGCTTGGACACGGGAACGTGATATCGTGCGCAGACCGCTTGCGTCAGGCCTTCATGGAATTGAGAGTCGTCGCGGTTCAAGCAGTCACCAGCAAAATCCATTTATTGCACTGATGACACCAGGTACGGACGAAGATCAGGGTGAAGTCTACGGATTCAGTCTTGTCTATAGTGGCAGCTTCACCGCACAGGCTGAAGTGGATCAGTTCCATACCACCCGTGTATCACTCGGAATCAATCCGTTCGAGTTCAGCTGGAAGCTGGAGCCACAGGAAGCCTTCCAGACCCCTGAGACAGTTATGGTGTATTCGGCTGCAGGTTTGGACGGCATGTCACAGTCCTACCACGAATTGTATCGGGAGCGTCTGGCACGCGGCAAATTCCGTAATGCGGAGCGCCCGGTGTTGGTCAATAACTGGGAAGCGACTTACTTTGGTTTCAATGCGGACAAGATTGAACAGATTGCTCGCGCTGGACAGAAGCTGGGTATTGAGCTGTTTGTCTTGGATGATGGTTGGTTTGGACACCGGGACAGTGATAACTCCTCGCTGGGTGACTGGATTGTAGATAAGAACAAATTGCCACAGGGGCTGGACGATCTGGCTAACCGCGTAACAGGTCTGGACATGCAGTTCGGACTGTGGTTTGAGCCTGAGATGATCTCACCAGACAGTGAGCTGTACCGTGCGCACCCGGACTGGTGTCTGCATGTACCTGATCGTCGCCGGACAGAAGGACGTCAACAATTGGTGCTCGACTTCTCCCGTCAGGATGTACGTGATGAGATTGTACGCATGTTAACAGACGTACTTGGTTCTGCACCCATTACTTATGTGAAATGGGATATGAACCGCAATATGACGGAAGTGGGTTCTGCGTTGCTTCCGGCAGACAGACAGCGTGAGACCGCGCACCGTTACATGCTCGGATTGTATGACGTTATGGAACGAATCACTTCGGCGTTCCCGAACATTCTGTTCGAGAGCTGTTCAGGTGGTGGCGGCCGCTTCGATCCAGGTATGCTCTATTACATGCCACAGACCTGGACAAGCGATAACACGGATGCAATATCCCGCCTGCGGATTCAATATGGTACCAGTCTTGTGTATCCGGTGAGTTCCATGGGATCACATATCTCAGCGGTACCGAATCATCAGGTGAACCGGATTACTTCTCTAGAGATTCGGGGACATGTGGCAATGTCGGGCAACTTCGGGTATGAGCTGGACCTGACGAAATTCACGGAGGAAGAGAACGACATCGTGAAAGCCCAGGTTGAGTTGTACAAGGAGATTCGTGGAACTGTGCAATATGGAACATTCCGTCGCTTGCTCAGTCCGTTTGAAGGTAATGAGACAGCGTGGATGTTCATTGCCCCAGACGGAAGCGAAGCTGTTGTATTCTACTTCCGTGTGCTCTCTGAGCCTAATGCGCCACTTCAGCGCCTGAAGCTGAAAGGATTGGACCCGGATGCGGATTATCGTCTGAAAGGCGGATCAGAGACCTTTACCGGCGATGCCCTGATGTATGGCGGTATTTCAGTAGGCAGTGCATCAGGAGACTATCTGAGCGAACTGTTCCGGTTCGAGCGCGTTTAGATAAGTGAACTACAGTTATTTACACGGATACTGCGATGACAGAACAGCCTTCCAATCGCTGTTATCCCCAGATTTTTTGATTCTCTTTCTCAAAGGGAAAGTCCGGGGATAGCGTATGCTTCCGATGTAGCTTTCTTGCAGAAAGCTTTTAGGCGGAGTGTATGCTTTCGAAGTAGCTTTCTTGCAGAAAGCTTGTAGCTTCGCTTTTTCAGTTTTTTTCTGTCCTCTTCTTCATCGTGTAAATGAGTAGTTTCACTTATTAGATTGCATATGTGTATAGAGTCTTAAATAAAGGAGGACCGAGGAGCGTTGTGATGACGTTTTTCGGTCTTTTTTTGCCGTAATGGGGAAGGCTGGAGGATGACATCATTCTGTCAGAACTTGTATGGTTGCGGATTGATGGAAATCTAGGCGTGATTTTGTGATAATATAGGGTAGAGTGGAAAAAACAAATGGTTCAACTATACTGTAATTACAGCAGCAAAGCTGCCCTGAAATGATTGTAACGAACGATTCAGATTCAGGAAGGAAAGAGGGATTTATTTTGTCTGAACAGGAAACGGTTCTGGAACCCAATGAAGAAACAATAAAGGCAGAACGCCATGAACGAATCATCAAACAGGTAGCCAAGGAACTGTCACTGTCCTTGAAGCAGGTCCGTACGACGTCGGAACTTCTGGACGAAGGCAATACGATTCCATTTATCGCCCGCTACCGTAAAGAAATGACTGGAGAGCTGGATGAGAACCAGCTGCGATTGATTGAGGAACGCATTGTCTATCTGCGCAATCTTGAAGATCGCAAATTGGAAGTCATCCGTATTATAGAGGAACAGGGCAAGCTGACCGGGGAACTGAAGAAATCCATTACCCAAGCTGTGAAGCTGCAGGAAGTGGAAGACTTGTATCGTCCATTCCGTCAGAAGCGGAAAACACGTGCCAGCGTGGCAAAGGAAAAAGGTCTTGAGCCCCTTGCTGTATGGATCTGGGGTCAACCGAAGCAAGGCGATGCACTCCAGGAAGCTGCGAAATATATCAATGCTGAACTGGGTGTAGAAGATGCGGAGTCGGCGCTTCAGGGTGCTAAAGACATTCTCGCTGAGAATATCGCAGACGATGCTGCCATTCGTGCCTGGATTCGTCGGTACACCTTGGATCACGGAATGTTGACTTCAGAAGCGAAGGATG
>Ga0209437_100949_pt1 | contig 10732 bp, 8 predicted proteins | sample AraplaL_Cvi_mTSA_FD_184266 | JGI IMG/M metagenome (GOLD analysis project Ga0209437, IMG submission 184266) | Arabidopsis root microbial communities from the University of North Carolina, USA - plate scrape CL_Cvi_mTSA (SPAdes) (version 2) | ecosystem: Host-associated > Plants > Roots > Endosphere ...
ACCGCGTCGACGGGAGTGCCGGCATCCAGCAGCATCGCTGCCACGGTCGGTTCCGCGCTCAGCACGGCGCCATGCAGCGGCGTGTTGCCTTCGGCGTCGGTACCGGCTGCGTTGGCGCCGTTGGTGAGCAAGGTGAGCACCGCCTCGGGGCGACCGTGCCAACTGTCGCGACTGGCGGCAAGCAGGGCGGTCATGCCGTTGTGCACGCGATCGACCTTGGCGCCCTTGGCGATCAACGCACGCAGCAGTCGGGTATCGGGCGCCAATGCGGCGAGGGTGAGCACGGGGCGCTGATCGCGGTCACCCGTTTCGGCCGCCGTATTCGGATCCGCGCCTGCTTCGACCAGTGCCACCGCACGCGCGATGTCACCGGCACGCGTCGCCGCCAGCAGTTCGCGTTCGCGCACGCCCGGCTGGCTTTCTTCGGTACTGAGCACGGGGATCGGTGGGCGCGGCACATCCGCCGGGTCCAGCGCGGGCTCGCGCCGTGGTTCCGTGCGCGGCGTGCGGATGTTTCCGCGGCGGTCGCAGAGCAGCGCGCGCAGCGTACGGTTGGCAATGACCATGCATCCCAGGGGCAGCAGCACGACCGCATAGACACCCAGGGCCGCGACGCGCATCTCTGCGGGCAGTACGCCGTAGAGCCCCGACAGTGCCACGGCACAGAAGGCGAGGACGAGGAGGCCCAGCGACGCCGGAAGGAAGTGAGAGAAGAACCGTTCCTCGGCCGAGAGGTGCCGGCCGAAGCTGATCGAGCGCGCCATGGCGGTAAAGATCCAGGAACCGTTGCCGCTCTGCGCCGGATACGCGTCGTCCCAGACGAAAACCAGTCCGAACGCCGGCCACACCCGCCACAACGCCGCGAGGGCGACCACCAGCGTCGCGGCAAGGAGCAATGCCGCACCCAGGCTAGGCGTCTGGGTCAGCTTGAGCAGGGGCCAGGCGACCAGGACGAAGACCGCGAACGTGTAGGCCGTGAACATCACCACGTGCGCCGCACCGCGCCTCAGCACCGTGCGCACGTAGGTCGACTCCGGGTCGAAGCCGATCGCGTGACACACGGCGCCCATCGCCAGCGCGTTGGCGAACAACAGCGGAATAAGCGCCAGCGGGGAGGCGATGAAGCCTGCGCAGGCGACCGCCGCGAGGGCGGGAAGGAACCAGGGCAGCGCTTTGATCAGCGACGGTCGACGACGTTTGGGATTGGCCATGCGCAGGAGTATACGGAGCGAATACCGCCTACGCGGTAACGCCGCGTTAACTCAGGTTGCACGTTCGACGCACGCGCAGGGCGCGTGTGTCAGCTGCGCGCGAGCGTCTGCGTCGGGTCGATCTCATGATTGTGGTTGGGCTGGTTGCAGACGCTGAGTGTTTCGTTCGACGGGGTCTGCAAATGCCACCCCTGCTCGGCGAGATTGGCGAGCACGCGCTCGGTGTCTTCCTGCGGCAGCTTGCGCTGAGGCGTCAGCTCCACTTCGAGTACGAAGCGGAGTTCGCCCAGCAGGAGCAGAAGCGTCTCGGGCAGAAGATCGAAGGCCTCACGGCGGGGAAGCCATACGTAGGTGTCGGGCTTGCGCTGGCTGGCGTAGACGAAGCAGTGCATGACGGCAGGTCTCGCTGACGGCGTGGTAGTCCAACTTACCAAATGCGCGACGCGAAGTGAGTCATTGCGCCTGAGGCCATTTCAGCTTTGTTGCAGTTGCACTTGCAAATTCCTCGTCAACTCGTCCAGAGTTCCCACCGAGATTGTTAAACGCGCGTATGAAAAGGGGAAACTTTTCAGGTTTCCGCGCGTGAAATCCCCAGCAGAACAAGAAAGCAGGAGCCCCAAATGCAGAAGCTGAACCTTTCGACCCGGCCGCTGGCCGTCGCCGCCCTCTCGCTGGCCATCGCCGGCGCGCTGGTGGCTCCCCAGGCCGCTCAGGCCAGCGCCTTCCAGTTGAAGGAAAACAGCGCCAAGGCGCTCGGTCGCGCCTTCGCCGGTTCGGCGGCTGCGGGCGACGACGCTTCGGTGATCGTCAACAACCCGGCGGCGATGAGCCTGCTCCAGGGCAACGTGTTCCAGGCCGACGTCACCGGCATCAACTTCAGCACCAAGTTCCACGGCACCGCGACCGACGCGCAGGGTCGTCCGATCAGCGGCGGCAATGGCGGCGACGCGGGCACGACCATTCCGGTCCCGGCCCTGTACTTCGCTTCCAAGGTTGGCGATCGCTGGCATCTGGGCCTCGGCCTGACCGCCCCGTTCGGTTTCAAGACCGAATACGACTCCGATTGGAAGGGCCGCTACAACGCCGTCAAGTCGGACTTCAAGTCGTTTGATGCCACGCTGTCGGCCTCGTTCGACGTCACCGACGACTTCGCCGTCGGTGTCAGCGCCATCGCGCAGAAGACCAGCGCAGAGCTGACCAGCGCCATCAACTACAACACCGTGGGCCTGGGTCTCATCCAGCGCGCCGCGGCAGCCGGCCAGATTTCGCCGGCCGTAGCCCGCGCCCTCGCGACGCAGTACGCCACCGTCGTGCCGCCGGGCAGCGATGGCTACGCGAAGATCAAGGGTGACGACTGGGCCTATGGCTGGCAGGTCGGCGGTATCTGGAAGCTGACGCCGAACGATCGCATCGCGCTCAACTACCGCAGCAAGATCAGCCACACGCTGGAAGGCACCGGCAACTTCACGATGCCGACGAACGTCTCGGCCGTGCTGTCGAACCCGACCGTCGGCGCCCTGCTGGGCAGCGGCCAGCCGCCGTTCACCCACACCAACGGCAGCGCCGGCTTCACCACGCCCGCGATCGCCACCGCCAGCTTCTGGCACCAGGATCAGAAGTTCGGTCTCGGCTTCGACCTGTCGTGGACCAAGTGGGATTCGTTCAAGGACCTCACGGTCAACTACTCGAACCCGAACCAGCCGTCCACCACCGAGGCATACAACTGGCGTAACAGCTGGTTCGCTTCGGTCGGCGGCGAGTACTACGTCAACGACAAGCTGACCCTGCGTGGCGGTGTGGCCGTCGACAGCACGCCGACGTACGACGACACCCGCTCGCCGCGCGTGCCGGACTCGACCCGCAAGTGGCTGGCCTTCGGTATCGGCTACAAGGCCACCGATCGCTTCGAGATCAACGCTGGTTACGCTCACATCTTCGTGAACAAGGCTCACATCGGCGGCGTGTCCGATGCGACGGCCGATCGCCTCGTGGGCGAGAGCGACGACAAGGGCAACCTGCTGAGCGTCTCGGCCAAGTACCAGTTCTGATCGCTTCCGCGATCGACTGATCGGTCCATGAAACCTCCCTGGAAACAGGGAGGTTTTTTCTTTTGGTGGAGACAAGACGCGAGGCGAGTGACGCGCGCCTTCGTCACCTCGCGTGCGGTGAAGGGCGGGCGCGTTCCGGCGTGCGTTAAGAAAGGTCAGTAGGCGTAGTCGCGGAAGACCGGATCGACGCTGCCGTTCCACTCACCGTGGAAGAGTTCGAGCTTCACGTCCGCCTGAGTCTTGCCCGACAGCGCGATTTCCATCAGCGGTTCGAGATAGATGGATTCATCCGCGCCGCGACTGCTGAGGCGGTTGCGCCGCTTGAGGCCGGCATCCGAGATCTTGAGTGCCTCGATCGCGAGATCCTGCACGGTGTGATTGCGGAACGGCAGGGCCAGTGCGTGTTCCGGTACGCCGTCGCGCAGCGCGTGGCGCTCGGCTGTGCTGAAATCCTTGACCAGATCCCAGGCGGCGTCGAGCGCCGTGTCGTCGTAGAGCAGGCCGACCCAGAAGGCGGGCAGTGCGCACAGCGAATTCCAGGTGCTCGTATCGGCGCCGCGCATTTCGAGGTACTGCTTGAGCCGGACCTCGGGGAAGGCGGTGGTGAGGTGGTCCGCCCAATCGGTCATGGACGGCTTCACGCCCGGCAGTGCTGCCAGCTCGCCACGCATGAAGGCCTTGAAGTCCTGGCCGGCCAAGTCAAGGTACTTGCCGTCGCGATAGCTGAAGTACATCGGCACGTCGAGGATGTAATCGACGTAGCGCTCGTAGCCGAAGCCATCCTCGAAAACAAAGTCGAGCATGCCGGTGCGGTGGGGATCCGTATCGGTCCAGACATGCGAGCGGTAGGACTTGTAGCCGTTCGGCTTGCCCTCGGTGAAGGGCGAGTTGGCGAACAGCGCCGTGGCGATGGGCTGCAGGGCGAGGGCTACGCGGAATTTCTTCACCATGTCGGCTTCGCTCGAGTAATCGAGGTTGACCTGGACGGTGCAGGTGCGAGTCATCATGTCCAGGCCGAGCGAGCCGACCTTGGGCATGTACTCGCGCATGATCTTGTAGCGGCCCTTGGGCATCCACGGCATCTGGTCGCGGCGCCATTTCGGCTGGAAGCCCATACCGAGGAAACCGATGCCGAATTCCTCGGCAACGGAGCGCACTTCCTTGAGGTGATTGGTGACCTCGTCGCAGGTCTGGTGGATCGTCTCCAGCGGCGCACCCGAGAGTTCGAGCTGGCCGGCGGGTTCGAGCGTGATGTTGGCCTTGCCCTTGGTCAACGCGACGGGCGTTTCGCCTTCGCGCGCGATGTCCCAATCAAAGCGCGATGCCAGTCCCTCGAGGATCGCGCGAATCCCCGGACGGTCGCCTTCGAAGGGCGGTGGGGTCAGGTCGTCGCCGTAGAAACCGAACTTCTCGTGTTCCGTGCCAATGCGCCAGTCAGAGCGAGGCTTCTCGCCTTTGGCGAGATAGGCGGCCAGATCGTGGCGGTCGCCGATGGGCGTGCTCTTGGCGGCGCTGGGAATGGACACGGACTTTCCTTGACGTTTGGGCTCTGGGCCGGTTGCGCCTCACATGGGGGCGCGCTGACGCCGGGAAAAGGTGCATGCCGGCAAGGAAGCGTAGCAAATGTGCTGGATCACGACGCGTTTTCGCGTCAGGTCACATGAAAGCTATGATCCACCGAAGGAAAGCTGCCGCGGCGGTAGCCCGCATTGAGTCAGGACGACATGACGCAACGGAAAGAAGATCGTTTCAAGGATGGGGAAGATCGAGCGGAAGGCCAATTCGATCTGCCATTTGCATCGCCGTCCACGCGCCCAGAAGTCGCGCCGTTACCTACCGTCCCGCTGATCCAGCGCAGCCACTATGTGGTCTACGTCGACGAGAGCGGTGACCACGGGCTCGAAGCGGTTGATCCGAATTATCCCGTGTTCGCTCTCGCATTCTGCGTCTTTCACAAGGGGCATTATGCGGAGCGCGTCGTGCCTGCCATCGAGATGTTCAAGTTCAAGCACTTCGGACATGACACGGTGATATTGCACGAGCACGACATTCGCAAGGAAAAAGGTGAGTTTCGCTTCATCGACCGCGAGCACAAGGAGGCGTTCCTTGATGAACTCACGGGAATTATCGACAGCAGCAACTTCATTCTCATCAGTTGCGTCATCGATAAGGCTCGTCTGCGCGAGCGATCTCAATGGGGTAGCAACCCCTATCACCTAGCGCTTGGATTCTGCCTGGAGACGCTCTTCGAACTCGTCGGTGAAAAAGGGCAGGAATGCTTGCCGACGCATGTGGTCGTGGAATGCCGAGGAAAGAAAGAGGATAGGGATCTCGAGCTTGAGTTTCGCCGGATTTGCGATGGCGCCAATCGGTGGGGCAAGCAGCTTCCGTTCGTGATCGTGTTCGCCGACAAGAAGACCAACTCTTCTGGGCTGCAGCTTGCTGACCTGGTCGCGCGGCCGATAGGTCTTTCCGTGTTGAAACCTGATCGGCCGAACCGGGCGTTCGACGTTCTGCGAAGCAAATTCTTTTGTAAGGGAGGGCGCCGACGTGTTGGCGTAGATTTCGAGGGGTGGGGATTGAAGATTTTCCCGCACCCAGAAAGCGAAAAGCCCCGGTGATCACACCGAGGCCATGACGCCGACCGGGGTCTCCCAGTCCACTTAGGGGCTACTCTAAAAGTTAAGAGGCCTAAACTCAACAGCCGATTCTGAGCCTCAGATCCGGCTTTTGCCTCACGCTTTCGATCGACAGGTGGGAAAGAGGCCGCTTGGCTGGCCCCTTTCCGGCACCCGCGAGGTCAGCGCTTCATCGAGTTGAAGAACTCGTCGTTGGACTTGGTGTTCTTCATCTTGTCGAGCATGAACTCCATAGCGGCGAGTTCGTCCATCGGGTGGAGGAGCTTGCGCAGGATCCAGATCTTGGCGAGCAGGTCCGGGTCGATCAGGAGGTCTTCGCGGCGGGTGCCCGAACGGTTGATGTCGATCGCCGGGTAGACGCGCTTCTCGGAGATACGACGGGACAGGTGCACTTCCATGTTGCCGGTGCCCTTGAACTCCTCGTAGATCACCTCGTCCATCTTGGAGCCGGTATCGGTCAGCGCCGTAGCGATGATCGTGAGGCTGCCGCCTTCCTCGACGTTGCGCGCGGCGCCGAAGAAACGCTTCGGGCGCTGGAGTGCGTTGGCGTCGACACCACCGGTGAGTACCTTGCCCGAGCTCGGCACCACGGTGTTGTAGGCGCGAGCGAGGCGGGTGATCGAATCGAGCAGGATCACCACGTCCTTCTTGTGCTCGACCAGGCGCTTGGCGCGCTCGATCACCATCTCGGCGACCTGCACGTGACGCACGGCGGGCTCGTCGAAGGTGGAGCTGATGACTTCGGCACGGACGGTGCGGGCGATTTCGGTGACTTCTTCCGGGCGTTCGTCGATCAACAGCATGATCAGATGGACGTCCGGATGGTTGTACTGGATGGCCTGCGCGATGTTCTGCAGCATCATCGTCTTACCCGATTTCGGCTGGGAGACGATGAGGCCACGCTGCCCTCGGCCGATCGGCGCCACCAGGTCGAGGATGCGACCGGTGATGTCTTCGGTGGAACCGTTGCCGCGTTCCAGCTTGAACGCCTTGCGCGGGAACAGCGGGGTCAGGTTCTCGAACAGCAGCTTGTTCTTCGACGCTTCCGGCGGGTCGCCGTTGATGTCGTCGACCTTGAGCATGGCGAAGTAACGCTCGCCTTCCTTCGGATGGCGGACGCGTCCGGTGATGTAGTCGCCGGTGCGCAGGTTGAAGCGGCGGATCTGGCTGGGCGACACGTAGATGTCGTCCGGACCGGCGAGATAGGACTCGTCGGCCGAGCGCAGGAAGCCGAAACCGTCCTGCAGGATCTCGAGCACGCCTTCCGCCCAGATGCCGCCCCCAGAGCGCGCATGAGCCTTGAGGATGTTGAAGACCACATCCTGCTTGCGCTGGCGGGCCACGCCTTCGCGGACACCGAGCGACTCGGCGAACTCAAGCAACTGGATGGAGTTCTTGCGCTTGAGTTCGGTGAGGTTGATCAGGCGGTCGTTGCTGCCTGCGTCGGCGTTCTCGTCGTCGTCGACGGGGTAGCCGTTGTTGTTGCGCGGGTGCTGGTAGTTGCCGCCGCCGTTGCCGTTTCCGCCACCACCGCCACCCGGGCGCTGCTGCTGGTTGCGTTCGTTCCGGCGCCGCCGGCCGCGGCCTTCGCGATCGTTACGGTCGTTGCGGTCATTACGGTTGTTCTGCTGCGGGTTCGGGTTCTCGCCGCGAGCCTGCGGCTGGCCGGGCTGGTGGCCCCCCTGCGGCTGGCCCTGCTGGCCCTGATCCCGGCCTTCGGCCTGCTGCTGTGCGGGTGCCGGACGGGAATCGCCCGACGGCGCATTGCCCAACTGCAACTCAGCCTGAGGGGCCGGAGAAGGTGCAGGGGCAGGCTTGGCGGGAGCCGGCACCGGAGCGCTCGTCTCGACCGCGGGGGTCTCGGGGGCAGGTGCCTTGCGGCGGCCGCGCGGACGGGCTTCGGTCGCAGGCTGATCGCCGGCGCCCTTGGCGTCGATGGAATCTTTGGTTTCGATATCGGACACGGGCAAACCTCACGGGGCGCCGTTGGAAGAAAAGAGGGAGAGGGTTCGCAGCGTGGGGGACAAGCGTGGTCCCGGCGAACTCCTAGAGCCTAGCATCGCGTGAGGCGCGGCGTAAAGCGCCTCACGCGGCGGCATAAGAGAGGAACGTGAAGCGAACCGTCAGATCGACTTGTCGATGAACTGGGCGAGCACGCCCTTGTTCACGGCACCGATCTGAGTGCCTGCGACCTTGCCGTCCTTGAAGACCATCAGGGTCGGGATGCCGCGGATGCCGAATGTACGCGGCGTCTGCTGGTTCTCGTCGATGTTGATCTTGACGATCTTCACCTTGCCCTCGTACTCGTGGGCAAGCTGTTCGAGCGCGGGAGCGATGGCTTTGCAGGGACCGCACCATTCCGCCCAGAAATCGAGCAGGACGGGGGTATCGGATTCAAGCACGTCCTTCGAAAAGGCAGCGTCGCTCGTGTGGGTGATCTTGTCGCTCACCGTGGTCTCCAGGGAGGGGTAGAAGGGGGTTGACGACCGTGACGCTGGCATCGGCTACACTAAGGAGCCCCGTGTCACGGGTCCAACCGGAACCGAAGGTCTTGGCCATTGCAGCCGGCGGCCCTCATTCCAACCCAACTCGGGGCGCGATTCAAGCGATTCAAGGGCGCCGACGGATCGGTTCTCGTTGACATAGGTGAACAGGCTCCGGCCGTTCATGATCCGTCCGCCGCCAGATTTCGGCGAGCTTTTTCACCTATGCCAGCGGGAACCGTCGGGTCGCGCGCCGCCGCCTCCGGCCACCGTGCGCCGGGCGCGTCGTGCGGCCCCCGGCTGACAACCGGTCGCCCTTCGACTCTCCCGTGACGCCCGCCGGATCACCCACCGCCCCAGGCCATACACGCCCATGGGGCGCCGCCGCTCACCCGCGGCGCGCCAGTCCAGGTCCTTCAACTCCATGTCCCAAACCGTTCTCACCGACGTCTTCTACGAAAACCTCGATCTCCACCCGCTGCTTCACGAAGGCCTCGCCGCTGCCGGCATCACGCGCTGCACGCCCATCCAGGCGTTGACCCTTCCGGTGGCGCTGGCGGGGCGCGACGTCGCCGGCCAGGCCCAGACGGGCACCGGCAAGACCTTCGCCTTCCTCGTCGCGCTGATGGACCGCCTGCTCAAGCACCCGGCCCAGCCCGACCGCAAGGATTCCGATCCCCGTGCCCTGGTCATCGCGCCCACGCGCGAGCTGGCGATCCAGATCGAGAAGGACTTCCAGGCCATCGGCAAGGCCACCGGCCTGCGCAGCGCGCTCATCTACGGCGGCGTCGACTACGACAAGCAGCGCCAGCAGCTTCGCGATGGCTGCGACATCATCATCGCCACGCCGGGCCGCCTGCTCGACTACTACAAGCAGGACGTGTTCGGCTTCGGCAGCGTCGAGGTCATGGTCATCGACGAGGCGGACCGCATGTTCGACCTCGGCTTCATCAAGGACGTCCGCTTCATCTTCCGTCGCCTCCCGGCGCGCGAGAAGCGGCAGGTGCTGCTGTTCTCCGCCACCTTGAGCCACCGCGTGCTGGAGCTGGCTTACGAGCACATGCACGAAGCCGAGAAGCTCGTGGTGGAAACGGACAACATCACCGCCGACCGCGTGCGCCAGGTCGTCTACTTCCCGTCGAAGGAAGAAAAGATGCCGCTGCTGTTCAACCTGCTCGAAGAGAGCAAGGCCGAGCGCAGCATCATCTTCGTCAACACCAAGGCCGCCGCCGAGCGGATCACGGATCGCCTGAAGCGACACAACTTCCGCGTCGGCGCCATCTCCGGCGACGTGCCGCAGGTGAAGCGCCAGAAGCTGTTGCAGCGCTTCCAGGAGGGCCAGATCGACCTCCTGGTGGCCACCGACGTCGCTGCCCGCGGCCTGCACATCCCGGCCGTTAGCCACGTCTTCAACTACGACCTGCCGCAGGATGCGGAAGACTACGTCCACCGCATCGGCCGCACCGCGCGCCTCGGCGCCGAGGGCGACGCGATCAGCTTCGCCTGCGATCTCTACGCCATGGGCCTTCCGGACATCGAGGCCTACATCAACCAGAAGATTCCCACCGCGTCGATCGAGGCGAAGATGCTGGTGATGCCGGCGCCGCGGCCCCGCGCCGATGGCGTGCAGGACGAGGTCGACGACCCGAACGATACCGGCGGTCACGTGCCGACCCGTGGCGCACCGCCCGAGAAGGGCGGTCGTGGCGGTTCGCGTACCGGTAGTCGTTCGGGCGAGCGCTCCGGCGGCCGCGAGCGCCGTCCGCGCCCGCCGCGCGAAGATCGTCCGGCTGCCTCACCGACCGAAGTGCCGGTGAAGACGGTGGTAGTGGCCGAGACCGTGGCCGACTTGCCGGCTGCTGCGGAAGCGATGGCCGACGCCTCGGCGCCGAAGAAGCGCCGTCGCCGTCGCGGCGGACGGGGCCGCGGTACCGGCGAGGGCGCAGACGCCTCCGGCAACAACGGCGCCCCGCGCGCCGAGAAGGCCGCCACGCCACGCGCCGCGGACGGCCAGAACGGTGCGACGCGTCGCCCGTCGCGCCAGGTGACCGCCACGCGTCCGGCACCTTCTCCTGCGCCGGCCGCGGCACCGCCGAAGGAGAAGGTCGGTTTGCTGCGTCGTATCGGTCGCTTGTTCGGCGGTCGATGATCCAGCGGCAGTTGTAGGAGCCGCCATGGCGGCGAGGGGAGCTTGCCGGTGGGAGGCCAGCCTGCTGGCGATGCGGGCTTGCGGTGGGAGCCAGCCTGCTGGCGATAGGGGCTTGCCTTGCTGCTACACCGCTTCGTTGGCTTTTCGCCACCAGGGTGGCTCCTACCTTTGCTCCGTGGGCTTCTCGCCACCATGGCGGCGC
>Ga0209437_100950_pt1 | contig 10724 bp, 9 predicted proteins | sample AraplaL_Cvi_mTSA_FD_184266 | JGI IMG/M metagenome (GOLD analysis project Ga0209437, IMG submission 184266) | Arabidopsis root microbial communities from the University of North Carolina, USA - plate scrape CL_Cvi_mTSA (SPAdes) (version 2) | ecosystem: Host-associated > Plants > Roots > Endosphere ...
CGACCCGCGCATGCCAGCCGTAGTCACGGAGCTGGCACGGACGGCCGTCCCCGCCGCCAGACGCCGGCGGCTCCGGTAGCCATCGATCCGGAAGATCCGGCTTCGCTCCGGACCAACCGGCAGGGCATGGTACGGATGCGCGGTAAAACGGACAAGGGACGTCGCTGGCATCAGGAAGTGGACATGGAACTCGCGGTCACGCTGGTGAAGGAAAAAGCTGCGGTGGTGGTCAATCGGTACACGATTCGTCGATTGTTCAGCAACAAGGATTTCAAGCGGTATATTCTGACGCGGGATCACTACACTTGTTACTTCTGTGGATCGTATGGGGATACAATCGACCATCTGCTGCCGCGTGCCAAAGGTGGACATACCACCCCACTTAACTGTGTCTGCGCCTGCAATCTCTGCAACCAGTCCAAAGCGGCAATGGATGCTGAAGAGTTCATGCGTTCCGGGATTCCCGAATGGAATGCTGCCCATCAGGCAGAATTAATTGAACTCGCAATGCAGGAAGCGCAGCTGGAATAAGGATGATATACTCCCGAAGATAAAATCGGGTTTTAATATGAAGAGCACACCAAGACCACAAGAGGGTCGAGGTGTGCTTTTTGGATTTCATTCAGATTTTGATGGGAATTCAGTTCACTGTGCAATAATTTCTTCAAATTGACAACGGTGTTCATCGAAGATGTACGTTATACTGGGAGGGAGTTGCGTAAGAAGCTTCATCATTCAGTTGAATGATGAAATGTATAGTGAACATCAAACCTAAGAATTTATATTGTATAGATTGGATGGATGCAAATGACCCCAGCAGCATTGGATATTATGTCATATATTACGGAAGAAAATATTCGTTTCTGGCTGGAGAAGTTTCGCTCTTTCGGCCCGTTACCGGGAATATTGCTTACGTTTATGAAATCATTTGTGCCGCCACTTCCAACGCTGTTGATTGTGGGCGTGAACGGTGCGGTATATGGTCTGTGGGCAGGGTTCTTATATTCATGGATTGGCATGATTCTCGGTTGTACCGTGACATTTCTGATCGTAAGGGAGATCGGGAAATCTGCTTTTGTGGAACGCTGGGCACGCAAACCTCGTGTACAACGCAGCATGGTATGGATTCGGAGGAACGCGTTCGGGTATGTTTTTCTGCTCAGTATCTTCCCGGTGGGTCCGTTCGTCATTATTAATGTGGCGGCAGGAATCGCACGAATGCGGTTATTATCCTTCCTGCTTGCGGTGGGTTGTGGTAAAGCGATCATGATCTTCTCTGTGACGTATATCGGTTCCAATGTGGAACAATTCCTGGAGCACCCTGTACGATGGGTAGGTGTATTGCTTTTTATTGCAGTATCCCTGTGGGCAAGCCGCAAACTGGAGCGACATTTTACCCGGTCATCGTCAGATGGTGAAGAGTTGAAAGATCTGAATCAACCATCTGGAAAATCAATCTCCTCATAAACAAAGTATCAGTGTTCAGATATAGTTTCTGTCAATATTGACGTTAGCTTGAAGGAGGATCAGCATGATTGATGATATCTTTGCTTTCAGTCGATTGTTGAATCGCATGAATGAGAATGAACTTCGTTCAGTATTGCGTGTGCTTTATATGAAATCAGCACAGGTGGTCAAGCGGCAGGAGGAGCAAGGCGAAAAGGTGGATTTTGCGGATGCGGTACAGTCCCTGTTTCGGAATATGGAACCCCCTTTTGCACTGGAATTGCTGGAACAACAAGCTCTGGCTGAGACCGACAAGCCAAATGAAATTCATATTACGTTTGGAGAATCACCTCTGAGTAGTCTGAAAATGGGAATGAGCACATTACCTAATCAGGAAAAGCGGAGCTTTTTCTCTATGGATGATGATTATGCTGTGGGTCCTTTAGGTGATCTGACCCATCGTGCAGATTTGCAGCGCAGGCATCTTTGGCTGACCGAACGAATGTGTCTCAGTGACCGCGAGGCTTATGCCATGCATGAACTTGAATCAATATTTGAGCTTAGCTCCACAATGCAGTCTATTGATTCCAAGACGTCAATCACCCTCTGGTATTCGAATAATGCACGTGAGAAGACGGGACTGCTCTATGCGATGCATCTATTGCGCAGCAGTAAGAGTCCTATATATCTGATCGAAACGAGCGGCTTATATCAGCAATTATTCAATAGACCTGATGTTCAATATGATGTGCTCCACACAGGCGAGATTCTTCCGGAAAAGCTTCTGGCGATGTGGCAAATCTGCTCTGAGCAAGAGCCGCTGTCCAAGCAAGAACGCCTGCAACTGGAGCAGGATTGGCTGGAGCTTTCGGTACAGCCCGGATTATTGCGTATGATGGACAATGGCGAGATTCGGAGTCTGCCTGAAGATGCGTTGGACGAGTACATTATGCAGAAGGTAAGGGAATTGACACCGAACTGGGAGCCAGGCAAGTATATCCGAGCAGCTCGTATTGTGGGTGAAGTGATAGGTATGAGCAACCAGCATATAAGTGATGTCTTCGTGGAGTACCGTCTACGCCAACTGGTGCTGCAAGGCCAACTTGAGATGGATGGAAAGCCACTTGCAATGAGGTATTACAGTGTTCGGCTTGCCGAGCGCTGAAAGGGACTAAGGCTGAAACGTACAGATAGAAAACAAGATACGTGATCGAAAAGTTTGAAATAAGACGGAAGATCTAAGCATTTCCTTCTGCAATCAGGAAGGTTATCACGAAGTGTCTCCGATACCAGATGTTCATAATTCCCACTTAAATAGACTGTTCCACCGGTGGATAACTCCTACATGTCCGGGGAACAGTCTATTTGTTTCTCGTTAAAAACTGAACCAACTTCAACTGTGCATGGTCCAATAGTATTCTTTGCTTCATTTTCTTCATATCGGTTATGACTTCTTCCCGCTCCAAATTTCCATTAGAGGACCATCCTGCCCAAAGACCGGATCGGTATCCGGAATCGGAACCTCTCGGATTTCCTGAAGAGCCTTGGCACGTTCGGCGTCCTCGCCTGTACGTGTGTTGTAACTCATACCGCCCGGATAGGCACCGACAATACGAAAATCAGTGCTAGAATCCAGACGTTTATGCCCTGTCCCAGCGGGAAGCACGACAACGTCGCCTGTTTGAAGATAAACTTTCTGCCCATGTTCTCCGCCCAGAATCAGTTGCACGAATCCACTGACCACCGCAAGAGCCTCATGAGCGTTGCTATGATAATGATGATAATTGAACACACCATTCAACCAGCTATTTCCCCATCCATTATGGTTCAGTAACGATTCTGCGTGGAGGGCCTCTTCAGCCCATACGTTCTTATACAAAAGCACGGGCAGGGTCGGATGATTGGGAATCACACCGTTATCCTGAAGAAATAACGTCTTTATATTTTTTTTCCATTCATTCATCTCATATCACCTCTTCTATAAATTACCCGCGAACTATAAGTGTGAACAAAAATATGTTAAATGATAAAACATGTACCATCTTAAGGTCATACTTAGCGCATTAAATTCTACAACAAGGGAAACGCGCAGTTTCATTATCGATATGGCAAGATACTCAGTTCCAGCGGTATAAAATGCACAAAAAAAGCCAGAGAAGGGTGTATTGAGTAACACCTTCCTTGGCTTTTTTGCGCCTCCGTCTCATTTTCGAATTTCATCGGAACACGGACGGTCAGGCTAGTTTAAAACGATCTATTGCACGAAATCTTCGTGCTTTCTGAGTTTTACATCAAAAGGATCTAGTGATCTCTTTTAACGTCGGCAATTTTATCCTGTACAGCACCTTTGGCTTTGTCTTTCTTACCCTCAGCCTGAAGGGATCTGTTATTGGTTGCATTACCGATCTGATCCTTCACTTCGCCTTTGGCCTTGTTTACGCCTGCTTTGATTTTATCGCCAGTTGAATTACTCATATCGAACATCTCCTTCGTTTCTGGTGTAGTCCTTATTAACCGGGATGTCCGCATTCTAAACGTTCACTATTTCATGGCGGTCAAAAATTTGTTCTGGATATTCTGTCAGAAATGATCTGTACGAAGAGTCAGTATAAGTATAGGCATTGCTTAATCGCGTGCTTCATTAAAGGAATGAGAGGATGTTATGATATGAGCAATTATATTGGAAATGGTGCATATTGCTACGCCAATTCAGCTTCAATGCTGCTGTCGTCCATTGGAGAAAAGATAGATCCCGGTCTGCTTGAAACCATCGGTGGCTTTTCACTAGGGGCCTTTCTATCGCAGGAAAATATGCTTTTTTTTGATAACTGTACCTCCAGTCCTGATCTGGCGATCAGCAAAGCGATGAGCATTCTGGGATTTAGTGTGCGCGAAAGTGTGCAAGCACGGGGTACGGAAATGCCTGTAGATGAGCTAAGAGAGGCTTTGAAGCAGGGCCCTGTAATGATGGGTCCGCTGGATATGGGCAAACTCGTCTACAATCCCAACTCTCCCAACCTGGGTGGTTGCGATCATTATGTAGTGGCGCTCAATATGAGGGGCGATGAAATATGCCTGCATGACCCGGCTGGATTTCCGAATGTCTTCCTGACACTGGATAAACTTGAGGAAGCATGGAAGTCTGAATTCCCATGGAGTAGCGGTGTGTATCGACGATGGTGGAGTCCTGAACGCATTGAACATCCTGATCTGGAGGAGATTAACCGCCGGGCTTTTACTTGGTTCAAATCAACCCTTACAGAACAGACCCATGATATTGCTGCACAGGAAGGACGAACCGGAGCTTCAGCCATTCTGCATAAGGCCGAACAGGTTCGTACTGGAGCAATAGATGGTAATGAGTGGGCTCATTATGTGTATTTTTCTCTGCCAGTAGGCGCGCGTCGTGCCCATGATTATGGTTTGTTTTTTAACACAATCCATCCTGACCTTTCTGCTTTGAAATACGCACAATCCCGCCAATTCGGTGAATGCCAATCCCGTCTTGTCTCTCGGAACTGGGAGGCTGCTGCTACAATCATGGTGGCACTCGCGGAGACGGAAGCCATGATCGAAGCTTCTATTTTGAAGATGGAGTAATGAAAGTGAAGCGGCGCTATAAGAAAGGGAGATATACATGGATGGATTAACTAACAATCGCCATATTAGACCAGGGGAAGATGAGATATTAGAGGATCGGCAAAAGGAGCAGGATATCACGCTTATCCAACGAGCCCAAACGGGGGATACAGACGCCTTTGGAGAGTTGATTCACCGTTACCGTGGGCAATTGTTTCGTTATGTACGAGCACTTACGTATGATTCTTATCTCGCAGAAGACATTTTACAGGATGGGCTTATTCGTGCGTTCATTCATATGGGACAGCTTCAGAATGCTGAGCGTTTTATGGCCTGGATGCAGCGCATTGTGCGTAATCAGGCATACTCACATATGCAGCGCCAAAAGCAGCAGCGGGAAGAACATTTTTCTTCGTTCTTTGCATTTGGATTTGGAGCCGATGATGCCTCATGGAGCGATCAAGACTCGCTCGACATAACGCTGAATCATCTTTTGAATGACTCAAATCGGAGATCGCAGGAGACAGGCTATGATCCGTATCAAGCTGTTGCTCAGCAGGAAATGAGGAACAATCTCCACAGGCTGTTGGGTTGTCTGAATGAAAGAGAACAACAGGTCTTCACATCATATTGGATGGAGCAGCTGTCACCGCAAGAAATGGCCTGCAAATTCAATCTGACAAGTGCCAATGTGTATCAAATTCTATCTCGTTCACGTAAAAAAGTGGCTCAGCTTCATATTCATTTATCTGTAGAAGAAATGCTGGCAGAGTGGAATTCACTCGGGCAAAATCGATTGACTCTGGAGGAACCCCTTTCGTTTCGGGCTCCCCAAACCTGGAACTCGGCAGCAGCATCCATTCACGAGATGTTAGGTTATATCGGTCCAGCTCCGTCTCTCCCCATGGTTATGGGGATGAGTGGACTTTCTTTTCGGCTGACCATCCTGCCTCAGGACATACATATCGCTGGACCTACCGCCTATAACTTCAAAGAGGTGCTTACAAGAGGATTGCAACATATGGGTTATCGTTCCCATGCGGTTGAGGCTTTGGCGAGTGATGCGGGACTAAATGCCAATCTGGTCGATCCTTCGATGCTAGAGGAGAAAGCGAAAGGGAAAAGGTTGCTTAATCCAAGACTTGTCCAGGCCCTCTCCCTGATACGTTACGCCATTCATCGGGGAATTCCGGCCGTCGTGTGGGACCTGAATATTCCCGAATTCGGGTTGATCTATGGCTATGATGACGCAGCCCGCACCCTATACGGTACCGATTTCATTAAATCAGGAACAATTCCCTATGATCATGTAGGCCGGGGTGTGAATCAGGAAGTATTTGTACTGGCAGCGGAATCGGATGGCATGATACGAGAAATGAACTTGCACGGGGCACTGACAGCTGTGTTGGCTCATTATCGTGGAGAGGACCCGTATACCTTGCCGAACACAGTCAGTGGTGTGGCTGCCTATGCAGTCTGGAGAGAAGCCCTAGAATACAGACGGGTAGAACCAAACGGTCACGCCTATAACATTGCGGTTTTGTGGGATGCAAGACGTTATGCAAGTGAGTTTTTCAAAGAAGTTTCTCTAAAGTGGGCTTCGAATGCCTGCTATTCCAGTTTAATTCCATTCTGTCTTCAGGCAGAAGAGTTATATCGAAACATGTCCCAAAAGTTAAATACACTCGTGGAATTATTTCCTTTTCCAGATGGAGGACTGCCTAATGAGAAGCTTCATGCTGATCAGGCTATCTCGATACTTCTGGAAGTGGAGGAATTGGAGCGAGCCGCTGTCGTTGTAATAAAAGCGTTGCTTGAAGGAATGGATCAGCATTCCCCAGAAATAGTTATGGTGTGATCTAATTGTAACGATCAGATTGGGCAAACAGCGGAAACAAATATCAGGAGGCAGGGCGATACGTCAGGCGTTCTTTCTGTCTTTTTTTGCATTCGTGACGCAAGAGGTTCATACTTGAAATAGAAAAGATGTCTCCGTGATGGAATAAGGCTGCGCTCATCGCTGCATAATAACGACAGTGACCAATTTCGTTGCGCGAAATGATTGAATTTGGAAAACAATTCCTGTAAATATCAACAAACGAATCCTTCCTTGTGTACATATCGCACATCTGGTCATATGTGATCTTGTCTTAATACCACATGTGGTAGGATAGCGGATCTTGGACAGGAGGATCGGCAGCTTTAGCTTGCCTGCATGGGTTGACAAAAAAATCGATTTTGTTACAATGTTCACAATATCTTCACAAGTGTAAAAAATTTCTTTTTCATGTTCATGTGTAAGAGGTGTAATATAAGGGTATAGAGTTCGGTTTCGGCCTGCTTGTCGTTTTGTGCGTCAACACATGTTGTCCGCAATAGATCCAAGATACAATGCATGATGTGGAAGTAGCCATGAGCTACGCTCATCCTATTGTGTGAAATTTGGTACATTTAGATGTATTCGATGTATTTTGTGGTTCGGCTCTGCTTGACAGGCATCATGAAAGTCGCGGACTTCTATCCCAAAGTAAAGGAGGACTTTCTCTTATGTCACAATCGCCTACTCAACAAGAGGTGCCAGTTACAGAAGGTGCCAACGTTTCCGAGCGCCAGTCCTTGGACGTTCTGGATCAACTGATGAAGCCTGAGGTACAGGAGTCTTTAACCGTTCTGGTGGAGAACCTGCCTAAATTGGCTGAAATGGTTACTGCTATGACGAAAGCTTATGACTTTGCACAAAGTGTAGCAACAGACAAAGTTCTGATCAGCGACACAATGAGCGCAATGGGCGAGTTCGCTAAGCCTGTTGTAGACAAAGCTAAAGGTGTAGCTTCTGCTGCCATCGAAGCCAATGACCGTGCGCAAACAGAGCAAACTTCAGTTGGCTTGTTCGCTATGCTGAAAATGCTTAAAGATCCAAACGTACAACAATCGCTTCGTTTTGCTCAATCTTTCTTGAGCATCTTGAACGAGCGTCAACAACCGAAACGTTAAGACTTAGAAGAACGGAGGATGGATATGTCGAAGCAAATTTTGATCTTGGGTGGAGGATACGGCGGTCTGTTGACTGCATTGACTGCACGTCAATACTTGTCTCCGGAAGAAGCGACAATTACTGTCGTTAACCGTTACCCTACACACCAAATTATCACGGAACTGCACCGTCTTGCAGCAGGAAGCATTGCTGAACAAGCTGTTGCTCTTCCACTTGAAAAATTGCTGCGTGGCAAAAACGTGAACTTGAAAATCGATACGGTGGATACAATCAAGCCGGACGAGAAGAAAGTTCTGATGACCAGCGGCTCCACATACTCTTACGATGCGCTTGTCGTTGCCTTGGGCAGCGAAACGGCATTCTTCGGAATTCCGGGATTGCAAGAGTACAGCTTCACGCTCAAATCGGTTAGCGATGCAAACCGTATTCGTGCACACGTTGAAGCTCGTCTTGATGCTTACAAACAGTCCGGCAACAAAGCAGACGCTACGTTTGTTATTGGTGGCGGCGGCTTGACAGGTATTGAGCTTGTTGGCGAATTCGCTGACCTGCTTCCTGCAGTATGTCAAGAAAAAGGGATCGATTTCAAAGAAGTATCCCTGTACACGGTTGAAGCAGGTCCTTCCATCCTGGCAGGTTTCCCGCCAGAGCTGGTTGATCGTGCGAAATCGAGTCTTGAGAAACGTGGCGTTAACTTCATCGTTGGCGTAGCGATTACTGAGATGAAAGAAAATGAAGTTCTGCTGAAAGACGGCAGCTCGATCCCTACGAATACACTCGTATGGACAGGTGGCGTACAAGGCAACGCTGTTGTTGCTAACAGCGGAATTGAAGTGGATCGTGGCCGTGCGAAAGTTACGGAAGTTCTGCAATCTACTTCTCACAAAGACGTGTTTGTTGCTGGTGACAGCGCAGTGGTCTTCCCTAGCGAAGGTGCTCGCCCTTACCCTCCAACAGCACAATTGGCTTGGCAAATGGGTGAAACCATCGGTCACAACCTGGGCGTAATGTTCAAAGGTGGCGCAATGGAATCCTTCACACCAGTATTCTCCGGTACGCTGGGAAGTCTGGGTCGTAAAGACGCTGTCGGCATGATCGGTGGCAACCAGACTCGTCTGAAAGGTCTGCCTGCAACCATGATGAAAGAAGCAAGTAACATCCGTTACCTGGCTCATATTCACGGTTTGTTCGCACTGGCTTACTAATCTTCATGCCATTCAAGGGCGCCCTTTTGGGCGTCCTTTTTTCTGTTGTAATGGACAACAAAGATCATTAATATTCAGATGTGAAGAGAGTGCGGCGGAAGTGGTCGATCTGAGGTCGCGTATAAATCATCTAGGGTATAAGGTATATTATTAGACAACGGAATGTTACATTTCCCATAGATGTTCAGATGATGTTCGGGATATGTATTTAACGGACATGGACCAGGAGCCGGCGCTTAGAAGCGCCGGCTTTCGTTTAAATTATAAGATGAGCATCTTTAAATATAAGGAACGGGTAGCCGTAACAAGCAGTCCGTTCAACTGAGAGGAGAAATGACGTATGAACGTTTTAGTTATAGGAGCAAATGGGCAAATCGGCAAGTTTGTGGTAGAGCAGCTGGCACAGGAAGGCAAACATAAGGTAACGGCCATGATCCGCAAACCGGAGCAGGCGGACGCATTGAAGAAACTCGGTGCCGATGTGGTGATCGGGGATCTGGAAGGCAGTGTGGAGGACTTGGCTGAAGCCATGAAGGATCATAATGCCATAGTGTTTACAGCGGGCTCTGGCGGATCTACTGGTCAGGACAAAACCCTTTTGATTGATCTCGATGGAGCAGTTAAAACGATGGAAGCCGCTGAGCAGCAAGGCATCTCCAGATATATTCTGGTCAGTGCGTATGGTGCAGATCAACGGGAGAAATGGTCAGAGTCCATCAAGCCTTATTACGTGGCGAAACACTATGCGGATCGTGCCTTGTTTGCAAGTGATCTGAATTACACGATTATTCGCCCGGGTGGTCTGAAGAATCAACCGGGTACGGGCACGATTGCAGTTGGAACCGATCTGGAACCGGGAAGCATCCCGCGTGAAGATGTGGCCCGCGTCATCGTGGCATCTTTGCAGGAAGAGAAGACGTACCGAATGGCCTTTGATCTGATTGCCGGGGAGCATCCGGTTGAAGATGCCTTGGGCAAACTGTAGATGTTATTGTAAGATAACGGGAGAATGAAATGATGGGGATGAGGGGGAGCGCTGCATGAACGAAGCCGTGCTGGTCATAGAGGATGAGCCCAAAATAGCACGTCTGCTTGAACTGGAATTACAGTATGAGGGATATCAAGTAGGCAAGGCGGGGAGTGGAACAGAAGGACTGGAGAAGTATGGGGAAGGTCAGTGGGATCTGATTCTGCTTGATGTGATGCTGCCTGGTCTGAGTGGAATTGAAGTGTTGCGCCGAGTTCGAGCCAAAGATGCTACAGTTCCGATCATTATGCTCACCGCTAAAGATTCCGTAGAAGACAAAGTGTCCGGCCTAGATCTCGGAGCCAATGACTACATCACCAAGCCATTCCAGATTGAAGAACTGCTTGCCCGAGTTCGGGCCGCATTGCGGCTTAGTGCCGTGGCATCGGCTGTTTCTTCCGTTTCTTCGTCTACACCTGCTGATACAGGCAATGACTCGTCTGGGCATAAGCATGAAGCTGATGCAGGCTGG
>Ga0209437_100951_pt1 | contig 10699 bp, 9 predicted proteins | sample AraplaL_Cvi_mTSA_FD_184266 | JGI IMG/M metagenome (GOLD analysis project Ga0209437, IMG submission 184266) | Arabidopsis root microbial communities from the University of North Carolina, USA - plate scrape CL_Cvi_mTSA (SPAdes) (version 2) | ecosystem: Host-associated > Plants > Roots > Endosphere ...
GAACCAAAAAAGAGCCCGGCTTTCGCCGGGCTCCTTTGTGTTGCTACCGATCTTGCTTGGATTACTGCTGAACCTGCAGTTCCGTGCGACGGTTACGAGCGCGGCCTTCGGCCGTGTCGTTCGTGTCGATCGGGTTGTTCTCGCCGTGACCGATCGGGCCTTCCAGGCGGTCAGCCGAGATGCCGTGCGAGGTCAGGTAGTCGTACACGATCTTGGCGCGACGCTCGGACAGGCCCTGGTTGTAAGCGTCCTTACCGACGCTATCCGTGTAACCGGCAACCGTGACCTTGACCTGCGGGTAACGCTGCAGGGTGTCGACAGCCTGGTCGAGAACGCCCAGCGACTCGCTGGTCGGCTCCTGCAGGGTCGGACCGATGTTCGTCTCGCCCTTCTTCGGACGGTCGAACTTGAAGTTGACGCCGCGCAGGTCGATGACGACCTTCTGCGGGCAACCATCCGGGCCGACGATCGTGCCAGCCGGGGTGGCCGGGCACTTGTCGTCGCAATCGTTCACGCCGTCGCCGTCGCTGTCGAGCGTCGAGCAGTCCGGAGCAGCCGGGGCCGGAGCAGCGGCCGGAGCCGGAGCAGCCGGCGGCTCGCCGAAGCGCGAGACGATCGAGAAGCCAAGGAACCAGTCGCCGTAGCCGTTCTCACGGTCGTTGGTCTTGTCGTCCCAGTCGTAGCGGTAGCCGGCTTCAACGCGGAAGTCCGAGCTGTCGGTGATGGTCTTGGACACGCCGACGCCGAGCTCGGCGGCCGGGGACCAGCCGTTGTCCGACGGGTTGTGGTGGTACGAGCCCATCACACCGGCGAGCAGGTACGGACGCCAGCTGTCCCACGCACCAGCGTAGAAGCGGGCGGCAACGCCGTAGCTGTTGTTCGACCAGTGGCCAACGCCATCGTTATCGCGCTTGGTGCGATCGGCAAAGATGTCGATCGACGCGTTGTTGGAGATGAACTTACCGAAGCCGAGGCCGTAGTAGACCTGGCGGCTGTTGGTGTTGCGGTCGGTATCGTTGTAGTAACCGCCAACCGTCGGGGCGATGTACCAGCGGCCGTCATAGCCGTTACCCGCGGTGTCAGCGGATTCCTGCGCGTGAACGGCACCCACGCCGCCCAGGGCCAAGCCGATCAGCAAAAACAAGCCCTTACGTTTCATCGGTGTCTCCTCATTATTGGTATTCGCGACCGCGCTCCACCCCAGACGGAAATCGCGCGTAGAACTCTTATCGAATCCGGGGACTTCAGCCGTCCCTCGCTTTGATACCCCTTCAACGGGCGGCGGCAGTTTAGCAAAAATCAAACATTTGAGCACATGCTAAATACCGCCGTTCATACTTGAGTCACGGCCATTATCAAGCCGTGAAGAGCGTCATGAACTCGTGAACGGGCATGGCGTCCAGTTTTTCGGGCGAAGCGGTGATCGCCAGGACCTTTTCCACGCGGTCGGCGGGCATCTCCGCACGCAGCGCAGCCTCGAATTTCTTGAGCAGCACGGGGATGCCTTCCGCCCGGCGCTTGCGGTGCCCGATCGGGAAATCGATCGAGACCTTTTCGGTCGATGTGCCGTCTTTGAAGAAAACCTGCACCGAATTGCCGATGTAGCGCTTTTCGGGGTCGAAGTAATCCTTGGTGAATTGCTTGTTCTCGACCACGGTCATTTTCTCGCGCAATGCGTCGATGCGCGGATCGGCAGCCACGGAGTCGTTGTAATCGTCAGCCGTCAGACGCCCGAAAATCAGCGGCACGGCGACCATGTACTGGATGCAGTGGTCGCGGTCGGCGTAGTTCGCCAGCGGGCCGGTCTTGTCGATGATGCGGACGCCGGCCTCCTGGGTCTCGATGACGACCTTGTCGATCTGGTCGATGCGCGAGCCGACCTGGGCGTGCAGTTGCATGGCGCATTCCACTGCCGTCTGGGCGTGGAATTCGGCCGGGAAGCTGATCTTGAACAACACGTTCTCCATCACGTAGCTGCCGAACGGGCGCTCGAATTCGAAGGCGTTGCCCTTGAAGGCGACGTCGTAATAGCCCCAGGTCTTCGCCGACAGGGCCGACGGGTAACCCACCACGTCGCGGTACACGGCGTTGATGGCGTGGGTGACGGCACGACGGCAGGCGTCGCCGGCCGCCCAGCTCTTGCGCGGACCAGTGTTCGGAGCGTGGCGGTACGTGCGCAGGGCGCCGTTGTCGATCCAGCTATGCGAGACCGCGGTCGTGATCTGGTCCTTGCCGCCACCCAGCATCGCCGTGGTCACAGCCGTGGACGCCAGGCGAACGAGAATCACGTGGTCCTGGCCGACCCGGTTGAAGCTGTTCTTGAGGGCGTAGCAGCCCTGGATCTCGTGGGCCTTGATGGCATAGCCAAGCACGTCGCGCACGGTGAGCGGCGCACCGCCCTCCTTCGCCGCCTTGCGCGAGAGGTAGTCGGCGACCGAAAGAATGGCGCCCAGGTTGTCCGACGGGTGACCCCACTCCGCAGCGAGCCAGGTGTCGTTGAAGTCGAGGTAGCGGATCTGGGTACCGATGGCGAACGCGGCCTGGACGGGGTCCAGCTCGTGCGAGGTAAACGGCACGCGGACGCCGCCCGGCAGCACGGCGCCCGGCACCACAGGCCCCAGATGCTTCACGCAGTCCGGAAACTTCATGGCCAGGGCCGAACAGGCCAGCGAGTCCAGCAGCATGTAGCGCGCGGTGTCGTAGGCCTCCTGCGAGTCGATCTTGTAGTCGGCCACGTAGTTGGCGATGTCCACCAGCGGCTGGTCCGGGTCGGGACGCGTGGCGGAACGGATGTCGTGTGCGCTCATGGACTTCACTCGCGAGGGGGTTGGGAAAGCCGACGATTTTAACCGGGCGCCCCCCTCTGGTGTCTTGCCGCGGCGCAGCTCAACGGGGACAATGCGGGCTCTACCACCCGAAGGGGAGTAGTTCCGCGGGGCCGTTCCTTGGCCCCGTGCGCCACGATCGTCAGTACGGATGCCCCACGCATCCCGGTCGTCGCGGTGGCTTTGCGCCGGGAACGAGACTTTTGCGGTGACGACGGGCGCGCGTACCCGTCGCCGCCGCATTGGTCCACACAGCGCGCGAAGGGTCTCACCGCATGGATTTCCTCACTCCCGAGTTCTTTTCCGGCCTCGCCGCCATCGTTCTCCTCGACCTGGTCCTGGCGGGCGACAACGCCATCGTCATCGCGCTCGCCGCGCGCAACCTGCCGAAGAATCTCCAGAAGAAGGCCGTGTTCTGGGGAACGTTCGGTGCGATCGCGCTACGTGTCGTGCTCACCTTCGCCGTGATCTGGCTCCTTAAGCTGCCGGGCCTGATGCTCGCGGGCGGCCTGCTGTTGCTGCCCATCGCCTGGAAGCTGCTGAAGCACGAGGAGCACGATCCCAACATCGCACCCGCGTCGAACTTCTGGGTGGCCATCCGCACGATCATCGTGGCGGACGCGCTGATGGGCCTGGACAACGTGCTGGCCATTGCCGGCGCGGCGAAGGGCCACATGGGCCTGGTGATACTCGGCCTGGCGATAAGCGTGCCGCTGGTGGTCTGGGGCTCGACCTTGATCCTGAAGCTCATCGAGCGCTTCCCGGTCGTCGTCTACATCGGTGCGGGCGCGATCGCCTGGACCGCCGCGCGCATGATCGCTCACGATCACCTGGTGGCGCCGTGGTTCGAAGCGCGTCCGTGGGCGCCGTGGACGCTGGACGTGCTGCTGGTGGCAGGCATCTGCGGCGGCGGCTGGCTGTGGGCGCGTCGAGCGCGCCGTCGGGCGCCAGGCGCTTGATGGCGATGTCCCCACTCGGCTCAGCCCTCGCGCCTGGCGTCTGAGCCAGCCAAAGAAAAAGGGCCGCCTCGCGGCGGCCCTCCTGGACTTCGCCGGAACAGCGGGAATCAGAAACGAAAACGCACGTAGGCCGCGGGACCGTGGAGCTTCATGTCGAGGTTGAGGTCGTAGCGGCTCTTGTCCTGATTGAGCTTGATGCGGGTGTAGGCGTATTCGGCGCCAAAGCCCACGTTCTGCCACGGGAACCACTCGACGCCGACAGCAGCGTCCCAGATGTGGCCGTTGAGCGAGCCGCCATTCTTCTTCACGCCCGAGGCGTTGACGTACATGCGCCACTGGTCGTTGAACGCATGGCGCCAGCCCAACTGCAGGTTCGGCGCCCAGGCGTTGGTGTTGGTCGACGCGCCGTCGGAGACGGTCTGCCCTGCTGCCGAGGCCGTGCCGTAGATGCTGGCTTCGACCTTGTAGTAAGCGGCACCCAGGCCGACGCCGAACACATCGTTGCCCGTACCGAACCACCACTTGTACGCCGCGCTGCCGAAGGTGAACTTCAGATCACCCTTGACGTAGGCGTCGGCCTGAATCGGGTTGCCGAGGAAGTTGATCTGCTCGGACAGCGACTTCGAATGCGAGCGATCGACCTGGTAGTAATCGAAGGTGAAGCCCTGGTGCTCGCCGATCAGGAAGTCGAGGCGCACGCGCGGCACCGTCTTGTGCTTCTTGAAGTCGAGATCGTCTTCGAGATTGACGTCGCCGCTGGTGTTGAGGACACCGGTCTTCGCGCCGATCGTCGTGTCGTTGTTGGTGTAGTAACCACCCACCCACAGGCTGATGTTATCCAGTGCGGGCGACTGGGATTTCTTGTTGCTGCTGTCCTGCGCATGCGCAGTGGCACCAAAGACGGCAAGAGAAGCAATGGCCAAGCCCGTGGCGACCTTGGCGTGACGATGTGGACGAGTGCGCATTGATAAAACTCCCTGCAAAGTATTTGTGTTGTACCCCCGAGCGAAATCTTAACGAGCCCTTACGTGTTTGTTACGTGCACGGGAACCCGCGCGCGTTTCAAACGAAAGCGCCCGCATACGGTGAAGCGTTCGTGAAATAGCGCGCAGAGCGCGTCAGAGCGTGATGGGTAGCCGCACGGTGACCGTCGTATCGGGCGTATCGCGCGTGATGCCGACGCCTAGCGTGACGTTCAACGTTTCCTTGTCGTTGAAGCGATACGAACCACCGATCAGCAGCGATCCCAGTGTGGATCGCGCCGATGCAGCCAACGGATGGCCGTTCTGCGTCGTGCGTGCAACGAAGGCCTGGTCGTAACCGATGCTGATCGACGCCTTCTCGTTGAGCGACAAGCCCATGCCGATGCTGATGTCGGCAATATCGCCGGCCTTGATGTCGCCGAGGAACTGCTTTCCCGCAGCAAGCACGTTGCGACTGACGTTCTTGCGTTCAAAGTTGTGCAGATAGCTGAGGTTGCCGAAGAACACGACGGGGTCGGACGGATACAACCAGGTCACGCCGAGTTGCGCGGAATAGAAACCGGAGCCGGTCGGATTGCGCAACGGCAAACCCGTGCCGGTGAGGTTCTCGACGCAGCGCGTCACGCAGTCGCTGGTGACTTCGAAGGGATCGCGACCCGTGCGCGACTTGGCACGAAACCACCCGATGTAATACGGCTTGTCCGCACCGCCGTCGTTGATCTGGTAGCGCAAGGTCGCTTCGATATCGCCGAGGCCCTTGCCGCTCGTCGTGAACAACCGATCCTGCGCGGTGCCCGTGAAGATTTCGCGGCTGATCGTGTCGGTATGCGTATCCACGTACGGAATACGCACCTCCACTTCCATGCGATTGGTGAGTCCGTAACGGAACGCCACCGCGCCCGTCTGCGTGGTGGTCTTCACCTGGCGGACATCCACCAGGCCGATGAGTATCGCGGGGATGACCGTGTAGCCCACAAGGGCAACGCGATCGCTGGAGGAATAGCCGTACTGGTACGACGGTTCGACGATGAGGCGGCCGCGCGGCGTGAGGACGCCGGGCTGGTCGAAGATGGGTGCGACTTCCGGCGGACGCTCATCCTGTTCCGGTCGACGCCCCACGGGCTGGGTAGCGACCACGGGTGCCGTCGCCCCCGGCGATGGCGCGCCCGGTGGCGGCGCCGATGGCGTTTCCTGTGCCGGGTCCGCCTGCGCACGTGGATCGGCGAGTGCCGCCGAGCCACCGCGCGCCTGCTCCAGCGCGCCGAGCCCGACCGCCTGGCGTAGGTCGTTGTATTGCCGCTCCTGCACGGCGAGCTCGCGCTTCATCTGTTCGAGCTGGGCCAACTGCTCGGCCATGCGGCTGCGCATCTCGTCGATACGACGGCCCTGCGCATCGATCTTCTCGCGCAGTACCGGATCGGTGGCCGCCGCCGACTGCGCTAAACATGTGCCGGACCATAAGGGAAGCGCGACCAGCGCCAATGCGCCAGCACATGTTCTTGCCTGGATCACCCTGCCATTGCGAACCATGCGTTAGTTCCCCCTGAACTGGATCACCGCGTCATGCACCGACTCGGCGACACGCATGCTTTCCAGCATGTGCGCCGTGTTGACCGAGGTGTCGATGGTGGTAGTGGCCGAGATGGCCTGATTGTCGAGCGCGTTCTGCACGATGAGCCCCGGCGACGTCGACGCGGGCAGCGTGGCGGTGAACGTGGGTGCCTGCGCCGCGACCGCTGGCGCAGTGTTCGGCGCGTCGGTCGGCAGCGGCGCGCTACCCGGAGTGACCGGAACGGCACCGGCCACGAGGCCTGCTCCGTTGGTGACGACGGTGGTGCGCAATGCGTCCTGCAAGGCGGTCGCCTGTTCGCGTGTGATGTTGGCGATGTCGGGCACGTTGATCGTGGTGCGCATCGTTTCCATGCCATTGATCAGCACGGTGCGCTGCAGGGCGAACGAAGCGCGCAGGTTGTCGCCAAAGTCGAAGCCGCCGCGTATGCGGTCCAGCCGCGCATCGGCGATCGCGCGCTCGGCGGGGAAGTCCGCCGCCGTCGCCGCAGCGCATAGCCCTCCGCTCAGGGCGGCGATCATGAGGATTAGGGTTTTCATATATCCCCCGGTCCGCGCTTGGGCATGACGATCGGCGCAAGTCCGTTCCGCTCGATGCCTTCCCCGATGGGCGCCGCGGGAGCCACGGCCCAATCGCGAGGACTGTTGAAGATGGCGCGATCGCGCCGGTTGTGAATGACGAACACGACGTGATTGGTCCACATGTCGTCGAAGCGTCGCTTCGACATGGAACGCGTTCCACGGGCGGGATCGCCCACCAGCACGCGGCCGTTCTTGTACCCCTTCACCACCACGAAATGGTGATAGCCCCGCTCGTTGATCAGCACGATGGCGGGAATGCCTTCGTCGTCGAGTCGTTCCAGCGGTACCTCGAAGCCGTCGGCGTCGAAGCCCTGCGCGGCGAGGAAGCGCTTGATGTCGAGCAGCGAGAAACCTTCCTTGCCGATCTTCGCCTGGTCGCCGTGCGAGAACATGACGTCGAAGGCAGACTGCTCGTCCACCGGATAACCGTACTGGTAGGTGAGCAGCGTCGCCACGGCCGCGGAGCCGCAACTGAAGTCATATTTCTGCCGGATGGTATTGCGGAAGCGGGCTTCCTTCAGGCTGGTCATCCGCACCGGATAGGACGTACCCGGACTCGTCTGCACCTCCGCCTTCATCGCCGAAGCGGCAGGCATTGCCAGCAGCAAGGCGAGAGCGAGGGCGCAGGCGACCTTCACGGGTTCATCCGCACGGTGACGATGGTCGAGTTCTGGATCAGTACGTTGTTGCCGGAGTTCTGGATCACCGTGGGCAGTCCGGCGGCGTTGCCGAATGCCGTGCCCGAGACGACGTTGCCGCCGCTGACGGTGTCGCTGGCTTCGGTGTTGCTCATGGTGCCGTTGAGCGTCTGCTGGTTGATGTTGTTGGTGGTGTTGGTGCCACCGGTCATGCCTTCCAGCCGCTCACTGCTCGTGGCCTGACCGAAGGACGGCGGAGGTGGTTCGTTTCCGGCTGGCGTGGCACAGGCCACGCCGACGCTGCCGACGATGGCGAGCAGCGCGACCGCCACCTGCATTCGATGTGCGCGAATCTGCCGCATGGGGTTCTCCTCAAGGTGTCCAGCACTGCGTCGGGACGACCACGGAGCGCTCGCGCTCCGTGGTCTCCTTGCCGTGACTGCCTTACGGAGCCGAACCCACGCTCAGGTTGGCCTGGACGTTCACGCCCTGCTGGATCAACGACGCCGCGCCACTGTTCTGCGCGAAGTTGGAGATACCGGCCGCCGCGGCGCCCGCGCTGCCCATGTTGTTGGCCATGCTGAAAGAGCCCGCGTCGGCATACGCCGTTCCGCCCGCGCCACCGGCACCGCCATCCGCGCCCGAGCCCGAACCGCCCGTGCCGGACGCGCCCGCACCGCCCGCGCCACCGGCGCCGCCGGCCGCCATGGCTTCACCGCCCGCGCCGCCCGTTCCGGTACCACCGGTGGACGTGCTGGTGCCGTCGCCTGAGGTGCCCGCGCCGCCCGTGCTGGCACTGGCGCCGCCGGTGCTCGCCGTCGAACCACCCGTCGGCGCGCCGCCACCTGCACCACGCGAGCGTGCATTGCCGCCGTCGCCACTGGCGTTGCCGCCATCGCCGGAAGCGCTGCCGCCCATCGAGGCAGTCATCGCGCCCGCGTCGCCGCTGGACGACGATCCGTCGCCACCGACCGCGCCACGCGCCCGTGCGTTACCGCCATCGCCGCCGCTTCCACCATCGCCGCCGTATCCGGTGGCGCCGTAGCCATCGCCGCCCGATCCTCCGCGTCCGCCGTTGGCATTGCCGAGGTTGCGTGCGACGTTGCCGATGCCGCTTACGCCCACGTTGCTGACGCTTCCGTTGAGCGTCGTGTACGAGACGGCATTGGTCGTGTTGAACGATCCCGAGGTCGTGTTGGTGTTGGTGTGGGTCGAGCTGTCGGTATAGGTCGAGCTGTCGGAGTACTGGATGGCCATCGAACGGCGCTGGGCGCTCGGGCCCGAACCACCGGTCTGGGTGTCGTCAGCCATGGCCGGAAGGGCCAATCCGATACCGAGGCAGATCGCCGTGGCGATAAGAGTCTTGCGCATGGGAGATTCTCCTGTGAATGCGACGCGGAACCCCTGTTTTTTCTTGATGACCGGCGCGTCCTGCCAAACCCACCGGGTTCTAACCTGAGAGCAATTTGCGTGCCTTGCCCGAGACTTGCGGCGAGCCGCGAAATACTGCGGGTTTACGCGACCGATGCGAGATGGGCCGCTTCTGCGCTGTAACGGCGCCGATACACGCCGTAACGCGGGTGCGGCGCTTCGCGTCGGTCGCAAGGTGGACGGCGTGAGATCCGGCAGGGTCAGGGCACGGCGGTGCCCCTTGCCGTGCGCGCCGCTTGCGACGATCATTCGAACGGTCGTTTGAACCGGAGGCCTCCGTGCCCTACCCGCACCTGCTCGCCCCGCTCGACCTGGGCTTCACCACCCTGCGCAATCGCGTGCTGATGGGCTCGATGCACGTCGGCCTCGAAGACAAGGCCGCCGACTTCGACAAGCTCGCCGCCTTCTACGCCGAGCGCGCGCGTGGCGGTGTCGGCCTGATCGTCACCGGCGGCGTGGCGCCCAATATCCGCGGCTGGCTGAAACCGATGTCCGGCCGGATGTCGATGCCCTGGCACGTACCCCGCCACCGCAAGGTCACCCGCGCGGTGCACGCCGAGGGCGGCAAGATCTGCATGCAGATCCTGCATGCAGGCCGCTATGGCTATCACCCGCTGTCGGTCGCACCCTCGGCGGTGAAGTCGCCGATCACGCCCTTCACGCCACGGGCGCTGTCCGCGCGCGGCGTGGAACGCACCATCGATGCCTTCGTCGACAGCGCCAGGCGCGCACGCGATGCCGGCTACGACGGCGTCGAGGTCATGGGTTCGGAAGGCTATCTGATCAACCAGTTCCTCACGGCCCGCACCAACCGCCGCACCGACCGCTGGGGCGGATCGGCGGAGAACCGCATACGCTTTCCCATCGAGATCGTGCGGCGCATGCGCGAGGCCGTCGGCAAGGACTTCATCATCATCTACCGGCTCTCGATGCTCGACCTCGTGGACGAGGCGCAGTCGTGGACCGACATCGTCACGCTCGGCAAGGCCATCGAGGCGGCCGGGGCAACGATCATCAACACCGGCATCGGCTGGCACGAAGCGCGCGTGCCAACCATCGTTACCAGCGTGCCGCGCGCGGCGTTCACCTGGGTCACGCGGCGGATGAAGGGCGAGGTGTCGATCCCGCTCGTCACCACCAATCGGATCAACATGCCCGACGTCGCCGAACGCGTGCTGGCCCAGGGCGATGCGGACATGGTTTCGATGGCGCGTCCGCTCCTGGCCGATCCGGAGTGGGTGAACAAGGCACGCGCAGCGACGCCGGAAGCCATCAACACCTGCATCGCCTGCAACCAGGCGTGTCTCGATCATGTGTTCATGAACCGGCGTGCGTCGTGCCTCGTGAATCCTCGTGCCTGCCACGAAACCGAGCTGACGATCGCGCCGGCAGCGACATCACGGCGCGTTGCCGTGGTCGGCGCCGGTCCGGCGGGGCTGGCCGCAGCGACGACGCTCGCCGAGCGCGGCCACGCGGTCACCCTCTTCGATCGCGCCTCCCGTATCGGTGGGCAGTTCAACATGGCCAAGCGCATTCCGGGCAAGGAAGAATTCCACGAGACGCTGCGCTACTTCGATCACCGCCTCGATGCCACGGGCGTCGAGCGTCGGCTCGGTACCGAAGTCTCGGCGGACACGCTCGCGGAAGGCGGCTTCGATACCGTCATTCTTGCCACGGGCGTGCTGCCGCGCCCGCTCGCGATCCCGGGCGCC
>Ga0209437_100953_pt1 | contig 10666 bp, 6 predicted proteins | sample AraplaL_Cvi_mTSA_FD_184266 | JGI IMG/M metagenome (GOLD analysis project Ga0209437, IMG submission 184266) | Arabidopsis root microbial communities from the University of North Carolina, USA - plate scrape CL_Cvi_mTSA (SPAdes) (version 2) | ecosystem: Host-associated > Plants > Roots > Endosphere ...
CCACCTTGCCGGTGATCGGAGCATGCGTTTAAATCAGCGCGCAACGCGCCGAAGACAATACGGAGAGATGGCCGAGTGGTTTAAGGCAGCAGTCTTGAAAACTGCCGTAGGTGTAAGCCTACCGTGGGTTCGACAAGGCGGCGCAGCCGCCGCAGGACGCCCGGAGGGCGGTCCCGACCATCGGGAGGGATTCGTCGCGAAGCGGCGAACAATCCCACTCGGCGTCCGAGGCACCTTGTCGGTGATCGGAGCATGCGTTTAAATCAGGCGCGCAACGCGCCGAAGACAATACGGAGAGATGGCCGAGTGGTTTAAGGCAGCAGTCTTGAAAACTGCCGTAGGTGTAAGCCTACCGTGGGTTCGAATCCCACTCTCTCCGCCATGAACCCTCAAGGTGACCTTTTTCAGTCACTTAGACGAGGCTGGAGAAATTCGGTGGTAGGCACCCGCATAGGCACTTCGCATGCGGATAGCACATTATCTTGATCGTTCCCCCACGGGGATGTTCCATTTTCGGCAAAAGGTGCCACTAGACCTCCGAGAGGTGTTCCGACTCACGGTGATTCGCCGTAGTCTTGGGACGCGGGACCCTCGCATGGCACAGGTGCAGGCCTATGCCTTGTCCGCGCGCTACGCGGCCCTGTTCGACCAGGCAAGGAGGCTAAGGGGAATGAAGCAACCGGCACCCGACGATCCCTTTCTTTTGGACGTGGACGATCCCCGGCACCCGCTGCACATTGCGCCATGGAAGCTGGAGCAAACCCCTAACGGGTTTACTCTGGCGACGGAGGGCGATTCTGATAAGGAGCATGCGAAAGCCGTTGAGGTGCTCCGTGTGTTGATGGGTGCCCAAGCGTTGCCGACGCCCTCATTGCCGGTCGGTGCATCGCTGCGCGACAGAGCGACCGCGTCGCGCACCAAGGTTGGCATCACGGTCGGTGAAGCCGCGCGGAAATATCTGCTGATGCTGGACTCGTCGTTGCTGCCAGATAAGACGCGCAGCCAAAAGAAAGCCGCCGTGAACGGATTCGCGCAATGGAAGGGCTCTGCAGAGCCCCTAGCGTTTTGCTCGCGCACGGACATTGCGGAATGGGTGCAAAGTCTTCGTGCGGCACAGCTTGCGACGCCGACGCTGGCGAACAAAGCTTCATACTTGAAGGCATTCTTCGCTTGGTCCCAGACGGCCGGTCATTACCCTCCGGGCGATAACCCTGCTCAGGGTCAGGTCAAATACGGTCTGCGCGAGAAGCGCTTGAGGCGAAAGCTGGGGTTTGAGGCGTTCACAGCGGAACAGCTTGCGGTGATCTACGGGCCTGCATTCTCCGCCCTCAGGAAGGATGTTCAACTCGGCGCGCTGCTGGGTCTTTACACCGGTGCACGCGTGTCCGAACTCGGCCAACTACACCTCGGTGATTTCATCGAGGAAGATGGGCTGCCGTGCATCCGAATTTCTGCTGATGGGGAAGGGCAGAGCCTAAAAACTGACGCGAGTGCTCGTACTGTGCCGCTTCATCCGCGTCTCATCCAGTGGGGCTTGATGCGGCATGTGGAGGCGCTGCGAAACTCTGGACAAACCAGATTGTTTCCCAGGACCAAAGTCGGCTCCGTCAACGGTCATGGCAACTTCTTGTCTGCCGCATTTGGCCGCTACATCAAGTCCATTGGCGTTGAACCGCGTGTTGGAAAAGCAGGCTTCCACAGCCTCAGAAAAACAGTCGTTCAGACGATGCAGAGCGCAGGTGTGCCCTCAGAATATCGTGCGCAATTTGTGGGTCATGAGCTTGGGGACGAGCACCACGCGGCTTATTCTCGACGATACAGCATGTCGGAATTGGCGGCTAAAGTGCATCCGGCGCTGCATTCGCTGGGATAGGTGCGGCGCTAAATTCGCATAGCCTGATTAGAGTTGTGGCACCGGAAAGCGAAGCACGGGTTCGCTCGATGAGTAGTGAGGGAGCGTCGCGCGCGAGATATGGCGATAGAAGACCTTCGCTTGGGCCGTCCCTTCTCTAATGAAGTGGGATGCGTGTGGCACCAACACGTTGTCGAACTCGAGTCCCTTCGGCAGAAGCGTTGTAGATCATGTGCGAGCAATGACCGGTCGTCCGCTGTGGCTCAGCCGCTGGCACATCGCTTCCGCCGCCAGCGTAAGCTGTTCATGTCGAGCCGAGGCCACAGGAAAGAAGCTATTTCTTCGGCTTGTGCACGGGCAGCGTCGGATGCTTACCCTTGTTGGGGGGATCGACGTGGTGGCGTCGGTCGTCTTTGCCATCTTCGCGTTTCGGCTTCGGCCCGGGCTTGATCTGCGTGGTCATGGATAACGCTCCCCTGTGATGAGTGGATGCGGCTCAAGCAGTCAGCATTCAGGACGCCGACGGTACGCCGGAACACCGCGCAAACAAGATGCCACGACTCAACCTCGTGCTGCCATACGAGCACAGGCCCATGGAGTTCCGTTTGCCGAATTAGCGCACAAGCGGCGGCTGGGTCCCGTGGGTTTCCGCCGCTTATCACTGACTACCGCCATGGGCCGGCGCGTCGCATCTGCAGGGAAAATCGCTTGGTGGCGCTCAGCGACGCACCGAACGGGCCTCGCGCGAGGCATCTTTCCCATTCAGTGAACCGACGCGCTGTCTTGTCTCGCAGCCGCCGGCCGAAGCGCGGATGTGACCGCGTTCGCCGTTTGACAGGTTTGCTGCGTTTGTAGGCGTTGCCCTACAGCTTTCCGTGCGTCGACCTCGTAGGATTTCGCGACCCCGCGATCGCGGCTTCAAGGATGCTCCATGGACAGGCAGGCTTTGGGAAGGGTGGACGCGCCGAGCGCGCGTCTGAGGCAACGCTCGGCAGTGTCCCGACTGTGCCATCTGGCGCGGCTCGCCGCGATAACCGGCGTCTGGGTGGTCACGGGCGCCCAGGCCCAGGTGGGGAGGGCGCCGCCGCCCTCTGCACGCGCGCGAGACGCCGCGGTCCAGTCAGCTCGCGCGGCTGGCGACACCGCCATCGATGTGGCGGGCAATTGGCACGGATATCTGTCTTCCCCAAGTGACAGCAGCGCCGCGCAATGGGAAGAGAGCTTTTCGTTCACGCAATCGGGCAACAGCGTGTCGGGCAATCGCAAGACCGTGGCGCTCGGTGCAAGCAAGCAATTCATTTGGTCCGAGGCGGGCACGCTCTCGGGCACCAACTTAATCTTGCAAGACACAGCGCTGGTCAGTTCTGTCGGCTCGACGACCCCCTGCAAGGTGACCCTCAATCTCACCGTCTCCGCCGACGGTTCGTCGTTTAGCGGCACATGGGAGGCTCCACAGCAGTCCGGCTGTGCAAGCGGCACCATCTATGCCAACAAATACGGTGGCAGCTTGGCCAAGCGCTTGGGTTCAGGTGTGCCATGCGACGGCGGCCTTGGCTCTTCAACGCCGTCAGCCAGCAGCGGCCAAGCGACCAATGCCAATGGGCAAAGCTGTGCCGAACAAGACGGCGCGCTGGTTGCCGGCGATCCTATTGATGCATCGACCGGTAACTTCTTCTTGCAAGAAGACGATTACGCTGCGAACGAATGGCTCAAGGTCACCCGCTTTTACAACAGCCTGCCCGGTGGTGCCCCAGGGACCATGGGCTTCAATTGGCGCCACAATTACGAGCGGGCCCTGCAACTGGTGGGTCAGCCGGTGAGCACCATCATTCTCCTTCGCCCCGATGGCAAGCAAGAAACGTTCGCCAAGACAGCGGGCGGTTGGGTCGCGGACACGCCGGTCGATGTGCTCACCGAGATCACCGATGGCGCTGGAAGCGTCACCGGATATCGAGCCTTCATCGGTGGCGTGCAGCAGACCGAAGAATACAGTGCCGACGGCAAGCTCACCCGGGTGACCGACCAAACCGGCTTTGGCGTGACACTGACCTACACGCCGGCCTCCACGTCATCGGGTGCGCCTCCGGCCGGCCTACTGAGCACTGTGACCGACAGTTTCGGGCGAGTGCTTAAGTATTCGTATGACCGCTCTACCGCGCGACTGAACTATGTCACCCTGCCCAATGGTCAAGGGCTGAGCTACAGCTATGACGCCAAGAGCGCCAATCTGACGCGAGTGTATTACCCGGACTACGACTCCAGAGCTTACGCTTACAACGAAGCGGGGTATGTGGGCAACGTGGCGCTCCCGAATGCCATGACCGGCATCGTGGACGGCAAGAATCGTCGCTACGAGAGCATTACGTACGACGATTTGGGCAGGGCGACGATGTCCGCCTTCGCCAATGGCGTGGGCATGACCAAGTTTGCCTACAACGCGGATGGATCAGTTGATCTGACCTACCCGTTGGGCAACACGGTGCATGTAGGCATGACCTCAACGGCTACCGGCCAAGGCAGAGTCGGGACACTCAGTGCCCCGTGCGCGCCCGATTGCGGACAGCTTTGGAAAACGCGCACCTACGACGCTTTCGGCATGCCGGCCAGCGCGGTGGATTTCAATGGTGTAGCCACCACCACACGCTACAACGCCTTGCGGTTGCTCGAGCAAACGGTGGAAGCGGTAGGCACCGACAGCGAACGGACCACCACAACGACCTGGGACGCCGCGCTCCGCCAGCCGCTCAAGGAAGTCATCAGCGGGCCCAACGCAGTGGTTTTGAAGCAAACTTCATGGGTCTACGATGCCGCGGGCCGCACGCTTGCTGTCTGTGAGGCTGACGGGAATGTGGCAGGTGCAGCAGATTACCCCTGCGCCCTCACCGACGTTGCGCCTGCAGGCGTTCGCCGAACGCGGTACAGCTACTGCACGGCGGTGGACGCGACCCAATGCCCCCGAGTGGGCTTGCTGCTGAGCGTCACCGGACCGCGAAGCGATCTTTCCGACAAGGTGTCCTTCGCCTACTACGTCTCTGACTCCAATTTTTACAAGGCCGGCGACCTCAAAACGTCCACGAACGCACTGGGCCAAGTGACGACATTCGACAGGTACTCGGCTTCCGGTCAGCCCATTCGAGTCATTGATCCAAACGGCACCATTCGCGAACTTAGCTATGACGCGCGCGAGCGCCCGACATCACAAACGATTCGCGCCATGACCGATGGGTCATCGAACACCAACGATGCCATACGTTCGGTGAGCTATCAGTATGGATTGGTGCAAACGGTGCGCGACCCGGACGGTGTCAGTCAGACGTTTGTGTATGACGACGCACACCGGATCACAGATATCACCTTCGGCGGCGGGCGGGTGCATTATGACTACGATAACGCCAATCACCGCATCCGCACGCAGGTGCTCAGTTCTAACGGCGTCGTGGTCAAGAGCACTGGACAAAGTTTTGACGCGCTGGGCCGGCTGGTTGAAGAGACCGACGGCTTGGGCCAATCCGTTTACCAAGCGAAGTTCGCGGACAGCTTCGACGGGAATGGCAATGTGCTGCACGCGTCTACCGCGTGGAATCAATACCGTCGCGTCTATGACGCCTTCAACCGTGTGGTCAGCTCCACCGACGGAGTAGGCGCGTCAGACCCCGGCTCTAAGGACCGGTTGAGTGTCTTCACCTACGACGCGGTTGGCGGCGTATCGGGCGTGAGCGACCCGGCCGGCCTCACGACTACCTATGTTCGTTCTGGGTTTGGCCAGGTTTCGGCGGTGAACAGCCCGGATGCGGGGGATAGTTCGGTCGTCTACGATGAAGCGGGGCAAGTGGTCTCGCAACGAGACGCCAAAGGACAGACCGCGTCATTCACCTACGATGCGCTGGGGCGACGCACCTCGGCTACCTTCGCCAATGCGGCGGACAACATCGCCTGGTTCTACGATGAGGACAACGCCGCGACAGGATGCGTCAGCTCCGCGCCGGTGGGCCAGTTGACCCGTGTGGTGCAGGTAAATTTGACGACGGTGTATTGCTACGATCGGCGCGGGAACGTCATTCAGAAAATTCAGACCCAAGGCACCAGTGTGGACCGGGTGGCATATACCTACACGCCCGCCGATCGACTGGCGTCCGTGTCGGTCAACGGTGCCATCACCCTCAATTACGCGCGCGATTACAATGGCAACATCAGCGCATTGAGCTTGGCTGGGTCGAATGCGAGCACGGACTTGGTCCGTGGGGCGACGTACCTGCCACTGGGACCGGTGGCGAGTTATAGCTTGGGCTCTGGCCCGACCATTGCGCTCAGCTACGACGCCAATTTCCGAGTGACTGACATTGCGAGCACCCCCTATAACTTCCACGCGCGGCGAGACAGCGCCGGCCGCCTTGCCGCGATAGGTCAGGCGACGGGGGCTCCTGTTCCTGATGAGACCTACGGCTACGATGGCGCGGGACGCTTGGCGAGCGTAGCTGGACCGTCCGGCACGCTCGAGAGTTACGCCTACAACACGTCAGGCGATCGGGTCAGCAAAACCGGCGCGGGATTGGCCACGGGTACGTACGGGTATGCGCCCAATTCGCATCGCTTGACCAGCACCGGCACGGCGTCCCGCAGCTACGATGCCAACGGCGCCCTCACGTCGCTCAACTCAGGTGGAGAGTCTTGGGACCTGAGCTACGACGCCCAAGGCCGATTGACCGAGGTCAAGCGTGGCGGTGCGATCGTGGGTACGTACCGCTACAACGTGGCCGGCCAGCGTGTGCAGAAGGACGCGGCAGGCGTGCAAACCCGGTTCGTCTACGGCGAAGATGGGCTGCTGCTTGCGGAAATCGGCGCCACCACGCGCGTGTATGCGCGACTCAACGACCGATTGGTGGCCACTGTAGACCGAACTGCGGGTGCGACGACCGTGGGCCGGGTCTACACCGATGATCTGGGCGCCCCACGGGTAGTCACCGATGACAACCAGGCGGTGCTGTGGAGTTGGGCTCGGACGGCCAATCCGTTCGGTGAGGGACGCCCCGTCGCGAAGGCGGTCTATGTCCTCAACGAGCGGTTTGCAGGCCAGTACGCCGACAGCGAAAGCGGCTTTTACTACAACAACGCCCGCTACTATGACCCGACTGTGGGCCGTTACTTGTCCAGCGACCCGTTGGGTTTGAACGCAGGCTTGAATACCTACGCCTATGTGGGCAGCTTGCCGCTGGACCTCACGGACCCGACCGGCTATTGCGCAAAAAACCCCAACAATCCCAAATGCAAATTGCCGATCATGCAGCCGGCTATCACCAAAGTGTTTGGCAGCATGGGCAAAGAGCTTGGAATCGACCCGCTGTTTGTCATGTCCAGCGCGCTGCAGGAGAGCGGGTGGGACATGAAGCATGTCTACGAGACGAACGCAAAATCAGGCGGTAAGCCCTTGAACAATCTGTTCGGCATGACGCGTGCCGGCAAGTCGAACTTGGCTTACCCCAGTTTGGATGCTGCGGCGGATGCGTGGATAGCCAACTGGGGCAGTTACTTGGCTGGAAAGCCCCAGACGATTCAAGATTACGCGAAGGCGCTGACAAGCACGCCGGGGCATCAATACAACGCCTCCCCCAAGTATCCCGGAGAACTGGCTGCACGCTACAAGCAACTCGTGAGCGCAACGGCCGACTGCGGCACCACCTTCTGAGGACACGTTATGCAAGCGAATCAATCGTTGTGGTGGGTTGCTCTGATGGGTCTGCTGGCTCAGGGTGCGGCGATGGCCGCCCCCGTGCTCACGTGCTCGCAGGTCACCAGCGCAGCGCCTTCGTTGGGCGCAAAGTATCAAGGCTTGGTCGTTAACGACGACTACCACCTGCGCGTGCGTGTGCCAAAAGGATTGACGGGGTGGGGCGCCGCAGTCTTTCCCGACGGGACCGGCGCGCCGTTTCATGGGTTTGCGGTGTACCCGTCGGATGACCGCCGTGGTTGCATCGTGGTGACTATCGGTTGGCGGGTGGACGAGGATGACGCACCCAAGCGACCCCAAGGCGCGCCGTCGGTGATGATTCCCGGCGCCACGGCCTGGATGGAGGAGGCCAGTGGCGTCGCGGAGGGTCAATCGCTGTTCAATCGGACGGTGACGTTCAGCGCAGCCGTTGGCCACTCATTTGCCGATGGGTCCATCCAGATCATCGGGCCCTCAGCAGAGCGCAAAAGACTGACCGCGATTGGCGATGCCATCGTTCGGTCGATGGCGATTGGTCCTTGACCATCCGGGTGGCCATTGCATGCCGTTCGACGGCGATACCGCCGTCGAACGCCCCATAACTTTCACTGGCGACTCGTGCGAGCGCTCGGGTGGCGCACGAGGACGCTGCCTCCTCGAAGGCCTCCTCGAGCGCGTCGCTCCGCTGCATGCGTGTCTCACAGGCGCGAAGTCGGTAGCGAAGCAGTCGGGCGTGTGATCCACTGGGCTTCGAGCTGCTCTGCGGTCAGTGTGGCAATCGCCTCAGCGAGGTAGCGTGCTTGCACGTCCGCCCATGGCGAGCCGTCCAGCGTGTCATGTAGGCATGCCGCGGCGGCTCAGGACGGGCGCGCGGCGGAAACGCGTGCTTGGCCCATCGCCACTGCGCAGCGTGGGCCGCCTCGGACGCCGGTGACGGAATCGGCGTCTTTGGCGTCGGAGTAACAGCCACTTAGCGTTCTAGCTGCTCGCGAGGCAGAGCGCTCATGATCGGTGCCGGAACTGTCCTATTTCCGACGCTGTTCAAGCGTACTGTCAGGCTACGCCATGCCTCGGAGGTGGGTCGAAATGAGCAGACCTGCTGCCTCCGCTGATTCGAAGACAGCTATGCGAGTGGCAGAGTACATTCGCATGTCCACGGATCAGCAGACCTATTCGCCAGCGAATCAGTCCGCCGCCATCAGTGCTTTTGCTGCTGCGCGGGGCATGCATATTGTTCAGAGATACTTCGACGGGGGAAGGAGCGGCGTTGGCGTGGCCCGCCGAGACGCTTTGCAGCAGCTCCTGGCTGACGTCAGCGGTGGGCATGCCGATTTTGAGGCTGTGCTTGTCTATGACGTGAGTCGGTGGGGACGCTTCCAAAATGCGGACGAGGCTGCGTACTACGAATTCATCTGCACGAGAGCAGGAATCCCTGTCATCTACGTAGCGGAAGCCTTCACTGGCGATTCCTCTCCGTTCTCTTCGGTGATGAAGGGCCTTAAGCGGGTCATGGCTGCGGAGTTCAGCAGAGAATTGTCCGTCAAGGTCGCTGCTGGGCATCGGCGGCTTGTCGGTGAGGGCTTCCGACAGGGAGGAACCCCAGGCTACGCCTTTCGGCGCATGTTAGTTGACCACAGCGGCTTTCCGAAGCAAACACTCGCGCCCGGAGAGAGGAAGTCACTTGGAACGGATCGGATCGTCCTGGTGCTTGGCCCGGAGAAAGAGCAGCTAGTCGTTAGGCGGATATTTAGAGAGTTCCTGGCTGGGCGAAACGAGGTCTGTATTGCCCGTCGGTTGAATCAAGAAAGTATCCCCAACGTGAAAGGGGAGCCATGGAAAGGAGTGAACGTCCACTCGATCCTGACGAATGAGAAGTACGTGGGGGATATGATCTATGGACGGACAAGAGGGCGGATTAACGGCCGAGTGATCCATGCCCCCGCCGAGGAGTGGACAACACGGAAGGGAGCATATCCTGCCCTTGTTTCTCGAAGGACCTTCGCGTCAGCCAAGCAGCGCATTCGGCTAAGGGGGCCACACATCACCGACGATGAACTCCTTGATGCCCTGCGCGAAATCTTGGCAAAACGCGGAAGGCTCACCACTGCAGTGATCCAGTCAGAACCCGGTGCATGGTCCATTCCTGTCTACATCCGACGTTTTGGTAGTTTGCGGAAGACCTACGAACTGCTGGGATATGAGGCGACGCGAAGCCTCAAGTATGCCGATGCCCGCCGGCGGGTCGTAGAGGCACGTGCGAAATGTGTCGAAGACCTAGGCGAGCTACTTCGGGGACGTGGAGTGGTGGCAGTCGTAAAAGGGCGCAAGCTCGCCCTAAGTGCGGGGTTGGCTATCGCGGTCGTCGCACTTCGTGCCTATCCGTACAAGGGACGAGACCGGTGGTTCATCCGTCAGCGGCTTCAGTACGCCGAACTCGTGGTCTTCGCTCGCATGGACTCAGACGGCGAGACAATCCATGACTACGTGCTGTGGCCCCATGCGGTCTATCAGTGGGCTCCTAAGGAAGTGGCGACCAATGCACATCGATGGATCGCCAAGTACACGTTTGGGTCGCTCCGAGAAGTGGCAGCCGCAATCACGGGCTGCGCCAGCGACCTGGAGTGCCCCGACGGAACGCTTGAGTTCGAAGAGGATCCCGGAGAAGCCTTTCGAGACCTCCAGCGTTGCTGCTCGTCCCATATTGAGGCTGTATCTCGCGCCGTTCCTGCGCTTGGACTGTTCCCAGGCCGGATCCATCCATCAGTGACACGCGAACTCAGCGTGAGAATTGACGGTCAACGGGCGGTGTTAGTCCGAGACGCACAGCCAATATGGGACTTTGTGATTGTTCGGACAATCTTAGCTCGACTCGTCACACAAGCCGACCTGATTGGATGGCTTGCGCAGCACAAACCCGAAGAGCTGCGCATCGTTCAGGCTGCAATCGATTTCTCCGGAATGGAGCAACGTTTTGAAATGGCCAGCTCATCCAGCGGTCAGCGATGGCTAGCCACCGTGCGTGGAAGGACTCAAGTGCGTGAATCGACCGTCGAGGCGCCGGGACGGAAACACACCCCGGAAACGACCTAGTTCCTAAGCAATGGCGGGGC
>Ga0209437_100955_pt1 | contig 10606 bp, 9 predicted proteins | sample AraplaL_Cvi_mTSA_FD_184266 | JGI IMG/M metagenome (GOLD analysis project Ga0209437, IMG submission 184266) | Arabidopsis root microbial communities from the University of North Carolina, USA - plate scrape CL_Cvi_mTSA (SPAdes) (version 2) | ecosystem: Host-associated > Plants > Roots > Endosphere ...
AATCTGCTAGTTTTCCCGCTTTTCCCCCTTCCTCATTCGACCTCGCCGGAGCCGCATGTTCGACTGCATTCTGATCGCCAACCGTGGCGAGATCGCCTGCCGCGTGATCCGGACCTGCCGCCGACTGGGCATCCGCACCGTCGCCGTCTATTCCACCGCCGACGCCGACGCGCAGCACGTCCGCCTTGCCGACGAGGCGTACCCGATCGGCGGCCCGCGCCCCGCGGAATCGTATCTGCGCGGCGACGCCATCATCGAGGTGGCGAAGCGCAGCGGTGCCCAGGCGATCCACCCGGGCTACGGCTTTCTTTCCGAGAACACGGACTTCGCCCGTGCCTGCGCGGCCGCTGGCATCGTCTTCATCGGGCCGCGGCCGGAAAGCATCGATGCGATGGGCTCCAAGGCCGCGGCCAAGGCGCTCATGTCGCAGCACGCCGTGCCACTGGTGCCGGGCTACCACGGCGAAGACCAGGATCCCACGCGGCTCGCCGACGAAGCCGGGCGCACCGGCTTCCCGCTCATGATCAAGGCCGCCGCGGGCGGTGGTGGCAAGGGCATGCGCATCGTGCGCGACGCCGCGGCCTTCGCCGACGCGCTCGCTTCGGCGCAGCGAGAAGCTGCCAACGCCTTCGGCGATACCCGGGTGATCCTGGAGCGGTACGTCGAGCATCCTCGTCATATCGAGTTTCAGGTCTTCGGCGATACCCACGGCAACATCATTCACTTGAACGAACGCGAGTGCTCGGCGCAGCGCCGCTACCAGAAGGTGCTGGAAGAGACGCCCTCGCCGTTCCTCGACGACGAACGCCGCGCACGCATGGGTGCCGCCGCCGTGGCCGCGGCGCGTGCCGTGGATTACGTGGGCGCCGGCACGGTCGAGTTCATCGTGGGTCAGGACGGCGAGTTCTTCTTCATGGAGATGAACACGCGACTGCAGGTCGAGCATCCGGTCACCGAGGAAACCTTGGGGCTGGACCTCGTCGAATGGCAGCTCCGTGTCGCCTCGGGCGAACCACTGCCGCTGACCCAGGACGCCATACACGCCGTCGGCCATGCGATCGAGGTGCGCCTCTACGCCGAAGATCCCGAAGCGAATTTCCTTCCGGGCTCCGGACGCCTCAGCGCGCTCGCCCTGCCCCCCGTTTCCCGTCACGTGCGACTGGATGGCGGCGTCGTTGCGGGCGATACGGTCACCATCTTCTACGACCCCATGATCGCGAAGCTGATCGTGCACGATCGCGATCGCACGCAAGCGCTGGAGCGTCTGCGCGAAGCGCTGGCGCAGACCGAGATCGTCGGTCCGAAATCGAACGTGGCGTTTCTCGAGCGCCTGGTACGCCATCCGGTGGTGGTCGAAGGTCGCATCGATACGGGCTACCTCGACCGCCACCTCGAGGAATTCCTGGTCGGCGACGCCGAGCCTGGCGATGCCGACTACGCCGCTGCGGCCACCGCGCTGCTGCTGGCCGACGAGGCGTCGCCCCACGTCGTCGAGGCCGATCCGTATTCGCCCTGGGCGGCTGCCGACGCATGGCGCCTTGGGCATCACGGCAAGCGCGTGGTCGCGCTGACCGAGAACGGCCGTCGCCACGAAGTGGATGCACACGGTCACGCCGGCCACTACGTACTGCACCACGAAGGACGCGCATGCACCGTCACCGGGGCGCGCTTCGCCGATGGCGTGCTTTCCGCGCGCTTCGACGATCGGGCACGCCGCGTGCCGCTCGTGCTGCACGGAGACCGGGTGCGCTTGCACGACGAGCAAGGCCGCCGCTGGACCTTCGAGCGCTCGCCCGCCTATGCCTGGGCCAGCGAAGAAGCCGGCGGCGCCCGACAGCTCGCTGCGCCCATGCCTGGGCGCATCGTTCTGGTGCGTGCCCAGCCCGGCGACGTGGTGGCGGAAGGGCAGGAACTGCTGGTCATGGAAGCCATGAAGATGGAACTGGCCTTGAAGGCGCCGCGTGCCGGCACTATCGAGTCGATATCCGCTACCCAAGGCGACTTCGTCGAGGCGGATGCCATCCTCGTCCGCTTCGCCGAAACGACCTGACCTGCGAGTTGCCATGAACGCTTCCCATCACGTACGCATCGTCGAGGTCGGTCCTCGCGACGGACTGCAGAACGAGAAGACGCTGCTGCCCGCGTCGGTGAAGATCGAGCTGATCGATCGCCTCTCGGCGACCGGCCTTACCACCATCGAGGCCACCAGCTTCGTCAGCCCGAAGTGGGTGCCACAGCTTGCGGATGCCGCCGAGGTCTTTCGTGCAATCCACAAGGCGCCGGGCGTGAGCTACCCCGTGCTGGTGCCGAACCTGCAAGGCTACGAACGCGCGCGCGAGGTGGGCGCGTCCGAAGTAGCGGTGTTTACGGCGGCGTCGGAAGCGTTCAACCGCGCCAACATCAACGCCAGCATCGACGAGTCCATCGACCGCTTCCTGCCGGTGCTGGAACGGGCGCGCGCGGATGGCGTCGCGGTGCGCGGCTACGTATCCACCGTACTGGGATGCCCCTACCAGGGTGAGGTCGCCATCGCGGACGTCGTCCGCGTAGCGCGTCGGCTGCACGACCTCGGCTGCCATGAAATCTCGCTGGGTGACACGATCGGCGTCGGCACGCCCGCCAAGGCGCGCGCGATGCTGCGTGCCGTGGCCGACGAGGTGCCGATGGGCGCCCTGGCCGTGCATTTCCACGACACCTACGGGCAGGCGCTGGCGAACATCCTGGCGTGCCTCGAAGAAGGTGTACGTGTGATCGATAGCGCGGTGTCGGGTACCGGCGGCTGCCCTTATGCCAAGGGCGCCACAGGCAATGTGGCAAGCGAGGACGTGGTGTACATGCTGCACGGCATGGGCATGAAGACCGGCGTGGATCTCGATCGCCTGGTGGAGACCGGCGCATGGCTCGCCGCGCGCCTGGGCACCACCACGGCCAGTCGCGTGACGCGCGCCCGCACGGCGGCCTGACCGCCGGCTACGACACACGACCCGCACAGCGCAGGCAACACGCGGCGCGGGCTTCTTTGCCGTTGGCAGACGTGGCAGCATCCGACCATGCCTGCCGACTTTCTCATTCGCCCCATCGAACCGCGCGACGATGCCGATATCGCCGCGGTGATCCGCCAGGTCATGCCCGAGTTCGGTGCCGACGGGCCTGGCTTCGCCATTCACGACACCGAAGTCGCGACCATGTCGACCGCCTACACGCGTCCCCGCACCGCGTATTTCGTCGTCGAGATGAATGGCCGCGCCGTCGGTGGCGGCGGTATCGCCCCGCTGGAAGGCGGCGACGACGACACCTGCGAACTGCGCAAGATGTATTTCCTGCCCGAGGCACGCGGTACCGGCGCCGCCTCGCAGCTCATGCGTCGCTGCCTCGATGCCGCCCGCCGCGCGGGATTCTCGCGTTGTTACCTCGAAACACTCACCGGCATGGACGCGGCCCAGGCACTTTATGTGCGTCATGGCTTCACCCGCATCGACGCGCCGATGGGCGGCACCGGCCACTTCGGTTGCAACCGCTTCTACGTGCGCAGCCTCAACGACGGCGACCTGCTCGTCGCCCCCAAGCCGCCGTCGCTGGTGTTCGCCATCGACGATCCCGGTCGCGAGGACGTGCTGCCTCTGATCGAGCAGCTGCATGGATACCTGTCCGAACTCGACAGGCATCTCCCGCCGCCGTCGGTAGGTGTGGAAAGCCTGCGCCAGCCGCATACGACCTTCATGACCGCACGTGTAGATGGCCTGCCGCTGGCATGCGGCGCCAGCGTCGATCACGGCGACTACGTGGAACTGAAATACATGTACGTGTTGCCCGCCTGTCGAGGCATGGGCCTGGGCAAGCAGATGCTCGAAGCGCTCGAACAACAGGCGCGTTCGGCGGGCGGCACGATGGTGAAGCTGGAAACCGGTACGGCGCAGACGGAATCGATCGAGCTGTACGAACGCGCCGGTTACAGACGCTGCCGCGCCTTCGGCGAACATCGCCAGCAACCGGGCAGCATCTTCATGGAGAAGCCGCTGTGATCCGTGTCGCCACGGTGTCCGACGCCGCAGCTTGCCACGCTATCTACGCGCCAGTCGTCGGGACCAGCGCGATCACCTTCGAAACCGCGCCGCCGGGCGACGACGCCATGGCAGAACGCATCCGGACCCGGCTGGCGAACCATCCGTGGCTGGTTTGGGAAGAACAAGGCATCGTGTTGGCCTACGCGTATGCCGGCCGCTTCCGCGAACGGGCCGCGTACGACTGGGTCGCGGAGACCTCGATCTACGTGCATGAAAACGCGCGCCGCCGCGGCATCGCCCGCCGGCTGTACGGTGCCCTGCTCGACACGATGGCGATGCAGGGCATCAACCAGGCCGTCGGCGTCATCACCCTGCCCGGCGACGCCAGTGTGGCGATGCACGAAGCCATGGGTTTCGCACCGGCCGGTGTGTGGCCGAAGGCGGGTTACAAACTAGGCCAGTGGTGGGACGTCGGCGTCTGGAGCCGGTTTCTTTCCGAGCCGGTCAACCCACCGTCCCCGGTCGTCCCCTTCGCCCGGTTGATCGGCACGCCGAACCTGGACGCGCTGCTGGCGCGCGGCTGACACGAGCACGGTCATCGCGGCGCTGCGGAAAGCATCGCTACCCGCCCTCCGCTAAGATGCGCTTCTTTGCCATTCGCACACAGCGGAGTCTTCATGCAGCTCGAAGAAGTCAGGGCCGTCGTCACCGGCGGTGCCTCCGGACTCGGTTATGCCGTCGCGCAACGCCTCGTCGCCGCGGGCGCCAAGGTGGCGCTGTTCGACGTGAACGAGGAGAAGGGCCAGGCCGCGGCAGCGACGCTCGGCGCGAACGCGTCGTTCCAGCGCACGGACGTCACATCCGAGAACGGCGTGGCCGCCAACGTCGCCGCCGCACGCGACGCGATGGGCGGTCTCAACGTGGTGGTGAACTGCGCCGGCATCCTCGGCGCCGGGCGCGTGCTCGGCAAGGAGGGCCCCATGCCGCTCTCGACATTCGCCACGACGGTGATGGTGAACCTCGTCGGCAGCTTCAATGTCGCCAAGGCCGCAGCGCAACTCATGCAGGCCAACCCGGCCGGTGAAGACGGCGAGCGCGGCGCGATCGTGAACACGGCTTCCGTCGCCGCCTACGAAGGCCAGATCGGCCAGGCCGCGTATTCCGCATCGAAGGGTGGCGTGGTCGGCATGACCCTGCCGATGGCGCGCGAGCTGGCTCGCTTCGGTATTCGCGTCAACACGATCGCTCCGGGCATTTTCTGGACACCGATGGTCGACGGCATGCCCGCGCAGGTGCAGGAATCGCTGTCGGCGTCGATCCCGTTTCCGTCGCGCCTCGGCAAGCCCGAGGAATTCGCCGAAACCGTGGCTTTCATCCTCGCCAATCGTTACATCAACGGCGAAACAATCCGTCTCGATGGCGCCGTGCGCCTCGCCCCGAAGTAATCCCCTCAACGACATCGAAGTCGAACCGACATGAAAGCATCCGACATCAAGAAAGGTAACGTCGTGGAACACGACGGTACCGTGTACCAGGTCCGCGACATCGAGCGCAGTGCTCCGACCGCGCGCGGCGGCAACGTGACCTTCCGCTTCACCCTCTATTCGATTCCCGGCAGCCGCAAGTACGACCTCAGCCTCCGTGCGGACGACGATCTGAAGGAAGTCGAGCTGACCCGTCGCCAGGCCAAGTTCTCGTACATGGATGGGGGCAACTTCGTCTTCATGGACGACGAGGATTACACCCAGTACACCCTCGGCCCCGAGGTGATCGGCGACAACGCGGGCTACATCGTGGAAGACATGGAAGGCTATTACGTGCAGGTGATCGACGATGCGCCGGTGGGCTTGCAGGTGCCGACCTCCGTCGTGCTTACGGTGACCGATACGGCACCCGAACTGAAGGGCGCCAGCGCCACGAAGCGGACCAAGCCGGCGACCCTGCAGACCGGCATCGAAGTGCAAGTGCCCGAGTACATCACCACGGGCGAGAAGGTCACCGTGAACACGCTGACCGGCGAATTCGCGGGCCGCGCATCGTGACCGTTCGGACGGAGGCGCTCTTGCGTCTCCGTCCCTCGCTTGCCGTCCAGTCAGCGAGACTGCGGCAGAATATGCGGCTCAGAGAATGAGCCCGCAGACACCATGAACAACGGCTACTCGCTCCGCGCCAGCGTCATCCAGACGCTGCTCCGGACGAAACGACCGGACGTCCCCCTGCGGGTCGCCCTGCGCAATACGGCAGCGGTGGTGCTGCCGCTCGCGCTGGGCATGCTGGCCGGTTACCCGCAGGTGGGCATCGGCATCGCGGCCGGCGCGCTGGATACGATGTTCTCGGATCAGCCCGGCCCTTACCTCCAACGTCTCAATCGACTCTTCCTCGCCGCCCTGGCAGCGGGAACGGCCTCGCTCGTGGGCTTTTTCATCGGCGACTGGGTGTTGCCGATGGCGATCGCCTGCGCGATCTGCGGATTCCTTGGCGGCATGCTCGTCGTCTTCGGCCCGGACATCGCTCGCGTCGGCATGACCAGCATGCTTCTACTGGTTATCACTGCGGCGACACCGAAGGATCTCGGCGGCTCGTTGGCCGGTGGCAGCCTGATCTTCGCGGGCGGCATGCTGCTGGCCGTGTTCTCGATCGCGGCGTGGCCCCTGCAACGCTACCGCCCGGAACGGCAGGCGCTCGCCATCGTGTACCGCGGGCTGGCCGACCTGGCGCGCAAGCCCCACAAGGATGGCGAGGCACCTGGCCTGACCGACGCGATGAACGCGCTGCAGACCACCTTGCTCGGCCGACACCATGCGCGAGGGCGCGCCATGGAGGCTTTCCGCGTGCTGCTCGAACTGGCCGAGCGCATCCGCCTCGAACTCATTGCCATGACCGAGCTGGAGACCCGCCGCGACGGCATGGGCGAGATGTTCCGCAACGACACGGCTCGTGTGCTGGGCGCCGTGGCCGACGCGCTCGACGCCGCCGAGCCGCCCCAACGTGCGGAACGGGCACTGGCAACGTTGCAGGCCAGCGAGCGCGCCCTGCTGGCCGGTGGCGGCACGAGCATGGGCCTCGGCGCACATATCCAGGCGCTCTCCGGCCAGCTTGCCGCCGTGGTGCGCAATGCCAACTGGGCCGGCTCGCGCGGCGAAGAGCGCGCGCAGCGTGCGGAATCCGCGCTGCCGGAAACGCTGCGCAGCGCGTCCGCCCTTTCCACCTTGCGCGCCAACCTCACGCCCGATGCCGTGGCATTCCGCCATGCGGTTCGCTGCGCGGTGGTACTCACCCTTGCCTTCGTCGTCTCGCGGCATTACGCCCTGCCCCATGGCTATTGGCTGCCGATGACCGCTGCCATCGTGCTCCGCCCGGACTTTGCGGCCACCTTCAATTTCGGTCTGCTCCGCGTGGTGGGCACCGTGCTCGGGCTCATGCTCACCACCTTCGTGTTGCGCCTCGCGCCGGACGACGTGTGGGCGCATATCGGCGTAATGGGCGCGCTCTGCGTCGCGTTCCGTTATCTCGCCGGAGCACACTACGGCATCGCCGTGGCGGCGCTGACCGGTACCGTGGTGGTGCTGCTTTCGTTCGAGGGCGTGGACCCGCATGCGGCCATGTCGGATCGCGTCGTCAACACCGCGCTGGGAAGCGGCCTGGCCTTGCTGGCCTACGTGCTGTGGCCGTCCTGGGAGCGCCACCGCGCGCGCACGGCGCTTTCCGAAATGCTGTGTGCGTACGCCGATTACCTCGATGCACTCGTCGCGCCGGCGGACAGCCACGCACGCTACGCGGTTCGGACGGGCACGCGCACGACGCGCACCAACGCGCAGGCCTCCCTGGATCGCATGCGCGCCGAACCCGGTACGCCCGCCGTGCTTCAGGAGCTGGCGGAAACCCTGTACGCGAATGGCAACCGCCTCGCGCGTACTGCGATGGCACTGGAGGCCCTGATCGACGATGGCGAGGTACCGGAAGCCTGGCCCTCCGTCGGCGCCTTCATCCATGAAGCCTCGGTGACGCTGCGCCAGCAAGCGGACGCACTCAATCAGGGCGTTGGCATCGGCATGCCGCAAGGCCTGCGCGAGCACCAGCGCACCGTGGTCGAGGCGGTATCGCGCACCCGGGATCGCGAGCTGGCCGAGGCCGTGGCACGCCTGACGGACCGTCTCACCGACAACGTGGACACGATCGCTCACGTGGTGAATCGCCGCTCGACCGCGCCGGCCTGAGCTTGCTGCAGCGCGAGAGGCTCTGGGCGCGGGGCGGCGCTACACTCGACCGCATGCTCAAGATCGACACCCACGCGCACATCCTGCCCCGCGACTGGCCCGATCTGGCCACGCGGTACGGCGACGATCGGTTCCCGGTCATGACCCATTCCAGCGGCCACCACCGGATCTACAAGGACGGCAAGTTCTTCCGCGAAGTCTGGGAGTCGGCCTTCGATGCGGAGCACCGCATCGCCGACTACGCGCGCTTCGGTGTGGGCGTTCAGGTGATTTCCACGGTGCCCGTCATGTTCTCGTACTGGGCCAAGGGTCACCAGGCACTCGAACTGCATACGCATCTCAACGACGCCATGGCGGACATATGCCAGGCGCATCCGCGCCACTACGCCGGCATCGGCACGGTGCCGCTGCAAGCTCCCGCACTGGCGATCCGCGAGATGGAACGCTGCATCGATGAGCTGGGGCTGCAAGGCGTGCAGATCGGTTCGCATTGCAACGAGTGGAACCTGGATGCACCCGCGCTATTCCCGTTCTTCGAGGCAGCGGCAGACCTCGGCGCAGCCATCCTCGTGCATCCGTGGGACATGATGGGCGCGGACACGATGCCGAAATACTGGCTGCCATGGCTCGTGGGCATGCCGGCCGAGCAATCGCGCGCCGCCTGCGCGCTGATCTTCGGCGGCGTGCTGGAACGTCTGCCGTCGCTCAAGATCATGCTCGCGCACGGCGGCGGCAGCTTCCCGTATACCATCGGACGCATCGAACACGGGTTCCGCATGCGCCCCGACCTCGTCGCCACGGACAATGCGCGTAACCCGCGGGAATACCTGTCCCGGCTCTACTTCGACTCCTGCGTGCATGACGACACCGCGCTGCGTTACCTGATCGCCGCGGCCGGCAGCGAGCGGATCATGCTCGGCACCGATTACCCCTTCCCGCTCGGCGAACAGGAGCCGGGCAGCGGCATCGATGCGCTCGGCCTCGACGACGTCTCCCGTGCACGGTTGTTCCATGGCACCGCGCTGGAATGGCTCGGCGTGCCGCTGTCGCGCTTCCAGGCCGTGGCTGCCGTGGCGTGATCTGGCGCACACCGCAAGCGCGATAACCGTTCGCGCCCTGTGCCAGAATGCCGCGGATTGCGCGCCGACGCGCTCCAACAGGGAATCCCACGCCGTGAACCGCCCTCTGCGAGTCCTCCTGACCGCCCTCGTGTTCGCCAGTCCCGCGCTCGGCGCGACAGACGTCTCGATGATGGGAGGCGCCATTCGTTTCCCGGTGCCGGATCAATGGGTGCCGATCATGCAGTCGGAAGGCGAGACGGAAACCCAGGTGTTCCAGGTGCCCGGCTCCAGTGCGGCGGACGCCACCCTGGCCCGTGTTTCCATCACCGCGCAGAAGGTGCCCAACCTCAACGGATTCCAGCAGTTCGCGGGCAACCTTCGCAGCCACGCCACCGGCCTCACGGAATATACGCCGGGCAAGGCGGCAGCGCCGACCGAGAACGTCTACACGGCAAAGGAAGGCGCCGTGACGCTCGCCTATTTCGAACGCTATTTCTACAGCAACGGCTATGCGATCCAGTTGCGTTGCGTACGCCCCGCGAACGACGCGCGTTTCGGCGCCTCCTTCGACAAGGGCTGCGCCGAACTCGCTGCACGCATACCCTCCTGACGGTCGATTCCATGAATGATTTCGAAGCGACGCGCGCCTGGGCCGAAGCCCAGGACGCCGCCGATCCTCTCCGCTCGTTCCGCGACGCCTTCCACATCCCGCCGCACGACGGCGGCGACGCGCTGTATTTCTGCGGCAACTCGCTCGGGCTGCAACCGAAAACCGTGCGCGCCGCGATCGAGGCCGAGTTGGCCGACTGGTCGGAACTGGCGGTGGAAGCGCACTTCCGCGGTCGTTCGCCGTGGATGCATTACCACGAGTACGTGCGCGACGCGATGGCCGAGGTGGTGGGAGCGCAGCCGCACGAAGTAGTGGCAATGAACTCGCTTGGCGTGAATCTGCATCTCATGATGGTCAGCTTCTATCGCCCGACGGCGGAGCGGCCGGCCATCCTCATGGAGGCCGGCGCGTTTCCCACCGACCGCTATGCGCTGGAATCGCAGGTCCGCTTCCATGGCTTCGATCCATCGCGCGACCTCGTCGAGATCGCGCCGGACGGCCCGGGCGGCATCTTGTCCATGGAAGCGATCGAACGCGCCATCGCCGAGCACGGGCACCGCGTGGCCTTGATCCTGCTGCCGGGCGTGCAATACCGCACCGGCCAGGTATTCGACCTCGCGCGCATCGTCCAGCTCGGCCATGCACAGGGTTGCGTGGTCGGTTTCGATCTCGCCCATGCGGTCGGCAATCTCGCTCTCGCGCTGCATGACAGCG
>Ga0209437_100959_pt1 | contig 10566 bp, 7 predicted proteins | sample AraplaL_Cvi_mTSA_FD_184266 | JGI IMG/M metagenome (GOLD analysis project Ga0209437, IMG submission 184266) | Arabidopsis root microbial communities from the University of North Carolina, USA - plate scrape CL_Cvi_mTSA (SPAdes) (version 2) | ecosystem: Host-associated > Plants > Roots > Endosphere ...
GACGAGCCGAATCCGAGCTCGTCCACACTAAGGAAGCCGTCTGGCGTCTGCGAGCCCAGATCGGCGGCAACCATGGCGTCGGCTACCACGAGGGAGCCGACGTCTGCCCGGCCGGGGAACCCGCCGCCGATGCCGGCACTGATCACCAGCCTGTAGGCTGGTGAATATCCGGCCCCGGCAAGGGGCCCCGGCCTTGAAGATGTGGCAGATGTCTGTGCCACATCCGATGGGCTTGGCGCGGTGTAACCGTGCGCCAACGCACTTGTGCTTGCAGCCGCTACGGCATATGCCAATGTAGCGGCTGTTCCCGCTGCGGCCGAGGCTGGGCCAACGCCCGCAGCGATGACGTCAAAACGTTCCGCGGCCGTATCTCCCAAGCCGCGGAGGACCGCATCTTTTTCCGCATCCACCGCGGTGACAATTAACACACGTGATGATGAAGTTGTTTGGACGGAACGGATATCTGAAGTGGTCATTTCCCCAGTTATTTCCCTCTGGTGTCCACTGGTTTCGAGTGATGCGTTCGGTTTATTATTCTGCTGTTCATCCTGTTTATGGTCATTCATCTCGAATTCTCCTTGTGAGGTATTAAAGGTGTAACGGATGGTTTGGGAGCAGCTTTCAATAGAAAGCTTTAGCTACACTTCTTCGGTTCTATTCCTGCTTTCGATATTTCCGTGTGAATGTATAGTTCAACTTGTATCAATTGAATGGAGGCATATACTTGTCCACTACAAAAGGACATTTATCTCATTTTTGTCTTTCAAAGAGTGGACACTTTTTCTAAAAAGGTACTATACCTATCCAGAAAAATGAAACACTACATATAGATGTTTTGGGATAAAAGAGTGTAAATAATCTATATGTAGGATATCAATTCCAGGTTGATTGTTCATGTCCACCCTTTGAAAGACATATCTACAATATGTATGCCCAGTAGGGACAGCACAAGTTGGCACTCAAACGAACAAATAAAAGATTGAAAAGGCTGAAGGCTGCCCAGACCCAGACCCAGACCCAGACCCAAGCAACGCTAACCCTATATCAATCTTCAAATTTCATACCAACAAACCAAATGAATAATGACCGAGTCTACACTCGCCCTCTCACAGTAGCTCATTTGTGCAAACCCGAACTTAAAGCAAGTACATAGTCTCGCTAACTCTAATTTAGCTGCATAGTGATTATCGAACAATATTCCTCTCCATCATAACGGAAGGGGAAAGACCTGAACAACCTTTGTATGTCATTTGGACAAACATTAAACGTTAAAAGTTAAAAGCAAAGGTTTCGTGTAGACGGATCACTTCAAGTAGCCGTAACGCTTCCAATAGCCCACTTTACCTCACTTCAAGTGAATGCCACTCTAATTATGCCCCGTCCTAAGGCGCAATGAACCTGCTCCTAGATGTTCTATATGTCAAATAAACCATATGTTTTCTCTCTCTTTAACGTACTCCGAATAAATCAGGAAGTCAAAGTTAACGGTTGACAATCCGAATTAACTGTATTAATAATAGTAGTACAGTTAATACACCTAATACACTTCAGATACAGTCATTTAAACCCATAGGTTATTTCACACATTTACAGAAAGGAGGTGCGGGATGTTCGAATTAGATGTACGCAGCCGTAAGGCGATCTACGAGCAACTGGTGGACAAAGTCAAAGAAATGATCGTATACGGTATTCTAAAGCCCGACGAACAGCTTCCTTCCGTTCGTGCGTTATCCACGCAGCTGACTGTGAATCCGAATACGATTCAAAAAGCGTATCGCGAGCTTGAACGTGAAGGTTACATCTATTCTTTGCAGGGAAAAGGAAGCTTCGTATCATCGTCAGTGGAACATCCGAATGAAGCCATGAGAGATGAGATCAGAGAGTCTCTGGTGAAGTTGATTGCAGAAGCTTCGTATTCCGGTTTGACCAAAGCGGATATGACGCTTTTGTTTGAGGAAGCGATGGCCCGTATAGAGAAGGAGGAGCCTCATGATTGAGCTGAATCAAGTCGTCAAAGCGTTTGAACAGGAAAAGGCAGTGGATGGCGTAACGATGCACATACATAAGGGATCGATCTATGGTTTGCTCGGTTCCAACGGGGCAGGCAAGACATCGCTGCTCAAAATGATGGCTGGTATTTACCGTCAGGACAGCGGGACTGTTCGTATCGAAGATCATGAGATTTATGAAAATATGGATCTCAAAGGCCGCACCATCTTTATGGCAGATGCGCCCTACTTTTTCCCACAATCTTCAATAACTCAGATGGCTGCATTTTATCGTTCCGTATATCCACGCTGGAATGATGAACGGTTCAAGCAGCTGGCGACCGTGTTCAAACTGGATGTCAAACGCAAGTTGCATCGCATGTCCAAAGGCATGCGCCGTCAGGCAGCCGTATGGCTGGGACTTAGCTGTATGCCTGAAGTGCTGCTGATGGATGAGCCGATTGACGGTCTTGATCCGGTCATGCGCCAGCAGATCAAAAACTTGCTGTTCCAGGAAGCAGCTGAGCGTCAGGTCACAATCGTGATCTCGTCCCACAACTTGCGTGAGATCGAAGATCTGTGTGACCATGTGGCGATTATGCACAAAGGCCGAATTATTGTAGAGAAGGATCTCGATGATCTGAAGGCCGATACGCATAAAATCCAGGTCGCTTTCCGCCACCCGGACCATGCCAAAGCCATGGATAAGCAGATTGATATTTTGCATGAAGAAAAACGGGGAAGTGTATCCCTGTACATTGTCAAAGGCAACCGACAACAGGTAACGGAACAATTCCGTATACATGATCCGTATCTGCTGGATGTACTGCCTCTGACGCTCGAAGAAATATTTATCTACGAAATGGAGGACGCAGGGTATGATATTCAACCGATTGTTCTGTAACCGGGGCATCCTGATCCAAAATTTCAGACAGCATGGATGGATAGGCATTTTGTATCTCATCACATTGTTGTTCTCACTTCCGTTATATATCGCTACCGAGTACAGGGATGTGCCAGAGCAGATTACAAGTTTGTTTCAGGCCAATGGTGAAGTGCAGATTTTGTTCGCCATTACGCTGCCCGTAGCGGCTGGAATCTTTCTTTTCCGCTATGTTCAATCCGGTGCACCTTCGGATCTGTTCCATAGTTTGCCGTTACGTCGTAAACATCTATTAACGGTTAATCTGTTGACCGGATATGCCTTGATCCTGCTGCCAATCTGGATTACAACTGCGATTACAGGCTGGGTATGGGCTGTACTGGATCAACCTGCTTTTCTGTTCGATGGCAGTACAATCTGGATGTGGGGCTTGAGCATGAGTATCTACTCGCTGTTTATGTTCATGCTAACTGTGGCGGTCGGTATGTGCATTGGTCAATCTGTATTGCAGGGACTCACCGTGTACGCACTCGTCTTGTTACCTGTTGTCGTATGGTTCATTATGTCACTTCATCTACAGCATTATTTGCTCGGATATGCTTTTGAAGAAGTGGGCTTTAATGCGGAGAAACTTTCACTTGTCCTGCGTGTGGGTTCGATCAGTAACCTCCCTGTAATCCGTCAGGAGTTAATTATCTATGCGATATTTGCAATCCTGTTTATTCCTCTAGCCTATGTACTTTATGCGAAGAGACAGGTTGAATCTGCTACTCAAGCAGTTACGTTTAAGCTTATAAAACCTATATTCCGCTTTGGATTAATGTTTACATTGGTTCTGATTGGCGGAGGTTACTTTACAATGATTGCTCCAAGAGGATCAGCTGGATGGGGAATATTCGGATATATCCTCGGCGGAATTGTAGGTTATATCGTTGCGGAGATGATTATTCGCAAAACATGGCTGATCTGGAGCAGCAGGCTGCTACCCAAGCTGATTCTATATGGTATCATCGCTGGTCTGATACTGTACGTACCTATTGCCGACTGGAATGGATACGCCGCTCGAGTGCCTGAAATGAGCAAGGTGAACAGTATCAAACTTGGCGGGGAGAGTTATACCTACAGTAACGGTGTCAGTCAGAAAAAGGACGATGCTCACCTCTATTCTAATGATCCGGAATACATGGGGGCAGTTATCGCTCTTCATCAAAAAATTGTGGATTCCGATCTTCCTTTACTGGATGATCCAATTAATACAGGTATGCGTAATGATGAGTCTATATTAATTAACTACAAGCTGGATAACGGCAAGGTGATGAAACGTAAATACTACATCCCAGAAGCCGAATTCCATCAGGAATTAATGGCTCTGAAACAGTCCCAGGATTACAAAAGAGTTGCCTTTGAAACGTATAAGCTGGAAGAAGAGGCATTAAGTTTTGGCATTCGCTCTGCCACTAGTTCATACCGAAAGGTGTATATTAGCAATCCGGAGCAAGTCCGTGAATTCAAGGAACTCTTGAGACAGGACATTTTGGATCAAACCTACGAAGAACAGCGCTCCCCGTGGCAGTCGTTTGCTTACGCAGAGATGAATCAGGATTCGTCTTCAAAAGATCCGTTTCAACCGAGGGAGATGTGGAATTTTGAGATCAAACCTAGCTATGATCGGGTATTGGCTTGGCTGAAGGAGAACAAATTATATGACCAGTTGCTTGTCCAGGCAGATGAGATTGTCTCCGCTCAGTTTGCGAAGCAGGAGATTAACAGTCCGGGTTCGCTTCAGTGGACTACTCCGGAGCCAGAATATATCGATGGAAATCTAAGTGGTAACAAACAGATAGCGACTAAAAACAAAGAAATCATTAGTGATTTGCTCAAACGTCAACGGTCTGGTTATCTAACAGAGAAAGATACCATTTATCAGATCAAGTTGAATGTAACTCGTGGCGAGAACATCTATATGATGCTGAAAGAAGAGGATCTGACCGAGGCGATGAAAGCTATTCTGGTCAATCAATAAGCTGAGTTGTATAGGTTGTTAACCATAAGCGGGAAGGGTTCTCCCGTTGATTAAAGGGTTGATATTAGACCAGTCAAACTAGCACGACTTGACCAGATACAACGAATGGAATATATTAGAAAAAGGAAAGGTTCGAGCGACTCGTTCAATCGAATCTCATATGGAACGGCTTATGAGGGAAGCACCCGTAAGAGCAGGCAAATGCCTGACTTGCGGGTGCTTTTTTGTCGTTCGCTGATTTCGTTGGCTATTCTGCTACATATTTTAGAAGAAAGGGTGTAGAGACGCATGCAAACAGAAGTGTGGGAGGAAACGATAAACGATCAGGAGGCCATGTTAGCGATGATATGTGGTTGTTCCTTATTGGAACGATCAAGCTCACATAACTTCATAGATCATCATGGCTTGGTGGAGGGAAAGAAGGGTCGACAGCATATCGAAGATTTAGCTTTAGAAGGTACAGTTCCAATGGAGACAAGTTTAAGTCTATCTCATGTTTTGACAGGATATAGCGGTAGTCACGTAGCACGTCAACGTAAAGTCCAACGATCTCATTTGCGATCATTCGCTCATCTTTTATTTGGACCACGCCTACTTATAGGGCTTGTAATTTTGTTCGGCGCAGGCACGATGTATTTTGCTTCTTCAGTCGAGGCGGCGGGCATAGATCTTGGCGTAACCGCGCAGAAAGCCTGGGACTCCGTTTTGAACAAAGCCGATGCCCAAACCAAGTTAACGTTGAAGCAAACGTATGAGAAAGTAGGGAACTGGAAGGCTCAAGAGCAGGCTTGGGAACAAAAGACAAAGACACTTCATGCCGCCAATACCGCGGAATTGGAGCGATTACGTGTAGAAATAAGACAAACCGATGACGCGAAGATCGCGGCTCTAACTGAAAAAGTAAAACAAACCCAAGCCCGATATGAACCGCTATTCGCCCTCTATAGTTCAGTCAATCGACAGCTGGATGCAGCCAAAGCCATCAAAAATAAGGAATGGAGTGCAGCGATCCGTACGCAGGCAGACACATTGAGACCCGTTGTACAGCTTGCCAGAGAAGACATTCGGATCAAGAAAAAGGAACTTGCCGAAGCACGTAAACGGAAGAGTGCTGAAATAAAACGTTTACGTATTATGCTAGCAGGAACCGACTCCGCGAAGAAACAGATTCAAACGGCTAAAAAACAGGCGAGTCTGGCGAAAGAACGATATTCGGGCGCATTACAACAGTTCAAACAGAGTGCAAAGCAAGGTCAAACGTCACGTGTACTCAGCTCATTGAATGCAATGGCTTCTGCAGCAGAGAAGTGGGCAGGCACAAAACAAAATATTCATACACTGGAGCAAAAAGTATCCACTACATATATGAAAGTCAGACAGGAAATCGCTAAAAGACCCAAATAAGAGGAAACCCGGTCCTCTCCGCAACGTACACCACTTTAGATGTAAAGACGCTTCGATGATGATGGAACGAGGTGAAACTATTGCAGTCCAAGTTGGAAACAAAACGTACGGGGGCAAGAGGGCTTAAACGTAAACGGTACTGGATTCCTAGCGTTGTACTCATTTTCATCATAGGTTTTATTGGAATTGGTGCACAATGGACACCAAGAATAACGGTATTTTTATTAAAATCATTCATTGAGATTGCTAATCAAGATGCGAACAGCAAAGATCGTATGATCTCGGAAGGCGTAACTCGTGTTGCGAATGTGCCCTATGCAGACGAAGGCCATAATGACAGTACGTTAGATATCTATTATCCTTCCGTAACATCGGAACCTTTGCCTGTCGTGCTGTGGGTTCATGGCGGTGGATGGGTCTTGGGAGACAAAGCGGACATCGCAGATTATGCAGTACAATTAGCCAAGCAGGGTTACGTTGTCGTCAGTATGAATTATGCACTCGCACCGGATATGAAATATCCCATTCCCGTGGTTCAAACGAATCAGGCTTTGACTTACGTGAAGAACCATGTCAGTGAGTATCAGGGTGATCCGGAAAACATATTTCTCGCAGGCAATTCGGCAGGTGCCCAGATTGCAAGTCAGACTGCGGCAGTGGTGACGAATCCTTCCCTCGCCAAGCTCATGAATATAACACCATCCATTCAGCCAGAAGAATTACGTGGGGTTCTTCTATTCTGTGGTCCTTACAATCTGAGCACAGTAGCGGAAACGGGCTTTCCACTCATACGTACATTTCTCTGGTCATATACGGGAGTCAAAACATTTGAAGACTATCCACGTCTGCATGAAATGTCGACCGTGCTTCAGGCGACAACAGCGTACCCGCCTGCATTTATTACCTCAGGCAATGATGACCCGCTGACAAGTCAATCGATTGAGCTGGCACAAGTCTTGAAGCGACTTGATGTTGATACGGAAACTTTATTTTTCTCGAACTCGTCAGAGAAGCTGGGACATGATTATCAATTTGATCTGAAGAGTGAAGCTGGTAAACAGGCGATACATTCGGCAGTACGCTTTATGCAACAGTATAGTCGATGAGCAGACAAGTCTGTGGTACACTCGAAGCAAATGAGGGCGCAGGAGGAGAAGCATGGCAGACAAAGAAGATTTGACCCGGTTCGGTGTGGCATTTCCTACACCTCTAATTGAGCAATTTGACCAGTATATTGAGGAACAGGGATACAAAAACCGATCCGAAGCTTTCCGTGATCTTGTTCGCAAAACATTACTTCAACCTTCCGTACTGCAATCCGATCAGGATGTAGCTGGCACCATTGTGATGGTCTATGATCACCATATCAGTGATCTTCCCATTCGCTTGATGGAGCTCCAGCATGAGGCGCATCATGACATCATCTCCAATATGCACGTGCACCTGAACCATGACCAATGTCTGGAGGTAATTGCAGTGCGGGGAAACCTGGAACGATTGCGTCATCTGCATCAACAGATTCAAGTGCAAAAAGGGGTACTGTACGCTGAGCTGTCTGTGACTTATGTGGATGAACTCAATAAACTGGCTCATGCTCGAAGTCTAGATCAGGATGACAATCCGGATCAAAGCCAGGATCACAGTCACAGTGCGAGTCAGCATGGTCACAGTCATCATCATCATCGTTCTGCCGATTAAGATGAAGTGTGAGTTTAATTTCTATGAAAATATAGCGAATCTAAAAAACAGACCATTGGTTAGATGCCAACCGTCTGTTTTTTTTGTTGTTTGTTATAATACCTAACTTTATAAAGCGTTACAATTGCCGGTTCATATAAATATTCAATGATTAGTTCAAATATATGAAAATATTTGGATTTCGAAGTGAAGTTTATTGACATATGTTTTGAGTTTTGTGCTACAATTCCCCTAAAAAGTAACACGAAATAATGGAGTGCAGCACATATTTAGAGGGGGAACGACCAGAATGGGTAGATTTTCATGGAGATGGGGAAAACGAAATGTTAGAACAGGACTTGGTATCCTGCTTATATGTTCCATTGGATTATCTGGTTGTGCACAGGGCGTAGAACCGACAGCATCATCAGCAGCAGAGAACGGACAACCGGGGACTTCCACCACCAAAGACGAATTGGTGCTGGCTGTTGGTACAGAGCCGGAAGGTGGTTTTGATCCGACAACCGGATGGGGGCAGTATGGTTCTCCACTTTTCCAGAGTACTTTGCTAAAGAGAGACGCTAAGCTTCAACTGGTTAACGATCTGGCTACGGCATACTCCGTTAGTGAAGATGGGTTAACCTGGAAGGTTACGATGCGGGATGATGTGAAGTTCTCTGATGGGGAGCCTCTAACGGCTGAGGATGTAAAATTTACGTTTGAAACGGCAGCCCAGAGTGGGTCTGTAATTGATTTGACGAATATGGCTGATGTGCAGGCATCTGATGATAGAACGGTCGTCTTTACACTGAAGTCGCCGCAGTCTACATTCATCAGCCTGCTGACGACACTTGGCATTGTGCCTGAACATGCCTATGGCGCTGATTATGCAGAGCATCCGGTTGGATCAGGACCGTACAAGCTGGTTCAGTGGGACAAAGGACAACAGGCCATCGTTGAAGCCAATGAAGAGTATTACGGTAACAAGTCTGCATTCCACAAACTCACCTTTCTCTATCTGGATGAAGATGCGGCCTATGCCGCTGCACAGGCAGGTACAGTGGATATCGCTGCGATCCCGGCAGCATTTAGCAAACAACAGGTGAATGGCATGACATTAGAGGCCGTAAAAACGGTAGATAACCGGGGCATTATGTTCCCCATGCAGCCTGCTGGTGCCAAGTCGGGCGATGGTCTCGCCGCAGGGAATGATGTGACATCCGATCTGGCAATTCGCCAAGCGGTGAATGTTGTGATTGATCGTAAGGCTTTGGTTGAGGGTGTACTGGAAGGGCATGGTCGTCCCGCTTATTCCGTCAGTGATAATCTGCCTTGGAGCAATGCAGAAGCTGTATTTACGGATGCCAATCTCGATGAAGCGAAGCACATTCTGGCGTCTGGTGGCTGGGTGGATGCAGATGGTGATGGTATCGTCGAGAAAAACGGCATGAAAGCCGAGTTCAATCTGCTTTATTTTGCGGGTGATTTAACAAGACAATCTCTGGCGTTAGCTGCTGCGGATATGGTTGCCCAGGCGGGGATTAAAATCAATGTTGAAGGTAAAAGCCGTGAAGAGACGAAAAAGATGGCTTACTCCAACGCTGTATTATTTGGTTGGGGCAGTCATGATCCACTGGAAACCTATAACCTCTATAGCAGTACCCACAAGGGAGAAGGATATTACAATGTAGGACTGTACAGTAATCCTGTCGTGGATTCATGGATGGAGAAGGCCCTTCAGGCCACCAGTGAGGAAGAGGCATTGCCCTTCTGGCAAAAAGCGGAATGGGATGGCACAACAGGTTTCAGTTATCAGGGGGACGCACCTTGGGCGTGGCTCGTAAATATAGATCATCTGTATCTGGTTACGAATGGACTAAACATTGGCGAGCAGCAGATTCACCCCCATGGTCACGGCTGGCCGGTGACATCCAATCTGGAGGAATGGACCTGGGATAACAGCGCGAAATAAGAAGCATAGCGGTAGCTTTAGCCTGAATTGGGGAGAGATTGGATGACGGGCAGGAATGGATGGGCCAGATTTGTTGGTTATAAAGTGTTGCGACTCGTATCTCTATTGGTTGGAGTCAGTGTGTTGTCTTTTATATTAATGCAATTCTCTCCTGTGGACCCGATCGAAGCTTACATTGGTGGAGACATGATCAGGGTAAGTGCCGAACAGCGCAGTTTAATCGAAGAGCGTTGGGGATTGAATGAATCTCCAATGGAACGATTGCTGACCTGGGGACAAGCACTTATTCAGGGAGATCTGGGAACATCAATGATCTACAGACAGCCTGTAGCGGATATTATCCAGGAACGATTCATGAATTCTGTCGCGCTTATGGCTGTAGCCTGGCTACTATCTGGTATCTTCGGATTCACTCTTGGTGTAGTTGCTGCCATGAGAAGGGATTCAAGGCTGGATCGCCTGATCTGCTGGTATTGTTACACGCTGGCCTCCACGCCGGTATTCTGGATTGCGCTGTTGCTGCTAATGGTATTTGGGGTGTGGCTCGGATGGCTTCCAGTTGGCCTTGGGGTACCCGCAGGGATGTCGGCTGATCAGGTGACCTGGGGAGATCGGGCTA
>Ga0209437_100962_pt1 | contig 10468 bp, 9 predicted proteins | sample AraplaL_Cvi_mTSA_FD_184266 | JGI IMG/M metagenome (GOLD analysis project Ga0209437, IMG submission 184266) | Arabidopsis root microbial communities from the University of North Carolina, USA - plate scrape CL_Cvi_mTSA (SPAdes) (version 2) | ecosystem: Host-associated > Plants > Roots > Endosphere ...
GAAGGCGACGTTCTGATCGGCCTGCACCACGGCCGTGATCAGGCCGGTGTCCTGCTCGGGCAGCAGTCCCTTCGGGATCACGATGTACAGCACCACGGTCAGTGCCACGGTCAACGCCGCCACGATCATGGTCAGCGGGCGATGGGCAAGTACCCAGTCGAGACTGCGACCGTAGCCATCGACGATGCGCGACCACGCGTTGTGCTTGCCCGATGCCGCAGCGTGCTCGTGCGCGTCTTCGGCGTCCGGAAGCTGGTCCGCCTTGAGCAGGTAGGCGCACATCATCGGTGTGAGCGTCAGCGACACCAGCATGGAGATCGCCACCGCGATCGTCAGCACCCAGGCGAACTCGTGGAACAGGCGACCGGTGACGCCCGGCATCAACAACAGCGGCAGGAACACGGCGATCAGCGAGACGGTCAGCGAGAGCACCGTGAAGCCGATTTCCTTTGCGCCGACCTCGGCCGCCGTCTTGGCGTCCTGCCCCTGCTCGATGTAACGGACGATGTTCTCGATCATCACGATCGCATCGTCCACCACGAAGCCCGTCGCGACGGCGAGCGCCATGAGCGATAGGTTGTCCAGCGACATCCCGGCGAACGCCATCACGCCGAAGGTGCCCATCAGCGACAGCGGTACCGCTACCGACGGAATGATCGTTGCCCACAAGCGGCGCAGGAAGACGAAGATCACCGCCACCACGAGACAGATGGTGAGGATGAGCGTGAACTGCACGTCCTCCACCGAGGCGCGGATGGTGATGGTGCGATCGGAGAACACCTTGAGGTGCACGTCCGCGGGCAGCACCTTCTGCAGATCCGGGATCGTCTGGCGGATCTGCTGCACCGTCTGCACGATGTTCGCGCCGGGCTGACGACGGATATCGAGCAGCACTGCGGGCTTGCCGTTGGCCCACGCGGCGAGCTGGTCGTTCTCCACGCCGTCGACCACGTTCGCCACGTCGGAGAGCCGCACCGGCGCGCCGTTCTTGTAGCTGATGATCGTGCTCTGATAGTCGGCCGCATCCACGAGCTGATCGTTCGTGCCGATGCTGTACGACTGCGTCTTGCCGTTGAGCGTGCCCTTGGGCGCGTTAACGTTGGCCTGGGTGAGCGAGGCGCGCACGTCCTCCATCGTGAGCCCGAGGTTCGCGAGCTGTGCCGGATTCACCTGGATGCGCACGGCCGGGCGCACGTTGCCGGCGATGGACACGAGACCCACGCCCTGCACCTGCGCGAGCTTCTGCGCGAGGATGGAGTCGGCGTAGTTGTTGACGTCACGCAGCGGACGCGAGTCCGAGGTGAGCATCAGCGTCATGATCGGGGCATCCGCCGGATTCACGCGGTTGTACACCGGCGGATACGGCAGATTGTTCGGCAGCGTGCCGCGGGCCTGGTTGATGGCCGCCTGCACGTCCTGGGCCGCAATGTCGATGTCGCGGTCCATGTTGAACTGCAGGATGATCGTCGACAGACCCGCCGACGAGTCCGAGCTCATCATGTTGAGGCCGGAGATCTGACCGAAATTGCGTTCGAGTGGCGTGGTCACCAGCGCCGCCATGGTGCTCGCACTGGCGCCCGGATACTGGGTAGTGACGACCAGGCTCGGCGCGTCGATCTCCGGCAGCGCCGACACCGGCAACTGGCGGTAGCCGAGAATGCCGAGCAACAGCACTGCCACCATCAGCAGCGAGGTTGCGATCGGTCGGCGAATGAAGAGTGTCGAGAAACCCACGTTCTAGTCCTGGTGTCGGGACCTTGCGGTCCGTGGCCGGCGCGCCCGTCGTGGGCGCGCCGTGCATCGTCAGCCGCCCCGGCGTCCGCCCTTGCCCTGCTGGCCCTGCTTGGCCTTCTGCAATTCTTCCGCCGTCGGCGCGGCCGGTACCTGGCCCGGGGCCAGCGGCTGCACCTTGGAACCCGGCTTCAGGCGGAACTGGCCTTCGGTGACGACCTTTTCGCCCAGCTTGAGGCCCTTGCCGATCAGCACGTGGCTGTCGCCGACTTCGGTCGCGGTTTCCACGGGCTGCATCTTGACCGTGTTGTCGCCCTGCACGAGGTACACGTAGTCGCCATCCGGGCCACGTTGCACCGCCTGCGCGGGAACCACGAGGCCGTTCTTCACGGTACGGACCTTGAGGCGCGCATTGACGAACTGGCCGGGCCACAGCTCGGTGTTCTGGTTGTCGAACAGCGCACGCAGGCGGAACGTGCCCGTGGTGGTGTCGATCGTGTTGTCGATGACGTCGAGGTGGCCGGTGGACACCACATGCGCATCGATGCGGTCCAGCGCATCGACCAGCAGGGGCGTGTCGCCCTGCTCGCGGATGGAGGTGCGGACGAGATCGAGGTTCTTCTCGGGCAGGTTGAACGTCACGTAGATCGGGTGGACCTCGGTCAACGTCACGATCGTGTCGCCCGTGGCCACGATGTTGCCGACGTCGACGGCGCGGATGCCGGCAAGACCGGTGATCGGTGCGATCACCTTGGTAAAGCCCAACTGCACCTGCGAGGCGCGGATCGAACCCTGGTCCGCGGCCACTGCGGCGTTAGCCTGATCGAGCGTGTTCTTGAGGTTGTCCAGATCCTGCTTGGACACATACTGCTGGCCGCCCTTGCTGACCAGGTTCTGCGAACGCTCGAGGTTGTTCTTCGCCGTGGCGACAGCCGCCTGGTCCTGGCGCAGCTTCGCCACGGCCTGGTCGTACTGCGACTGGATCGTGCGCGGGTCGATCTCCGCGATCACGTCACCGGCCTTCACTTCCTGGCCTTCCTGGAAGTTGAGCTTCATGAGCTGGCCGCCGACCTGGGGTCGTACGACCACCGAATTACGCGCCTGCGCGGTACCGGTGGCCGTGAGGTAGACGGGGACATCCTGGGCGACCACAGGCACGACCGTGACGGGCACCGGTGGCTGGTCCGTACCCTGCCCATCGCCATTGGCCTTGCCGGCCTGCCCGTTGGCGCCGCCATGGCCGCCCAGACGGGGAACGATGAAAATGCCCGCGATCACCACAACAACGATGACGGCCAGCGCGATCTTCCAAAAACGCGACATGCAACACTCCCAGATGAATAACGGCCGGAGACCGGGTCCGACCGATGCGCCTTGCGCCGCGAGGGGTTATACCTCGCCGACATGAACCTTAGGACGGCGCCAATATAGGTGTAGGGGAACGGCATTGAACAATGCCGGTTGACAGGGGTACAGCATGACTGACGGCATGTCTCCGGCCAGCGGACCGCCCGTTTTGGAGCGGACGGCAGACCGCTGACTCGCGCGGAGGTTCCGTTATACTCCTGAAGTTCGACGCCGCTTGGGGAGACTCCCTGACGGCCGGCAGGCAGCCGGAACCCGGGGAGGGGGACGGCCCACCCAAAATCAGTGGAGTCAATGCGTGAGCGGTTCTCCGAGCAAGTCCGACCAGAACTTCATGCGTCAGTTCTCGTGGCTGACCGCCGGCCTGAGCGTGTTGGCCGTGATGTTGATGGTGATCGCATACACCATCTACAGCCACATTCCGAAGGAGCAGGACCCGGCCGTAGCCAAGCGGACCGAGGCGCGCATCGCGCCGGTGGGCGGCGTCTATGCCGGCGACACCGGCCGCGCAGCCATGCTGGCCGCCCAGGAAGCCGCCGCCAAGGCCGCCGCCTCGCAGGTCGCCTACGGCGGCAGCACCGACGGCAAGACGATCTACGACAACCTCTGCCATAGCTGCCACACGGCAGGCGTGGCCGGGGCGCCCAAGCTGGGCGACAAGGCAGCATGGTCGGCGCGCATCGCTCAGGGCATTGCCACCCTGACCAAGCACGCGATCGAAGGCTATAACGGTCCGGACGGCAACCACATGCCGGCCAAGGGCGGCAATCCTGCCCTGACCGACGAGCAGGTGAGCAACACCGTCAAGTGGATGGCCGATCAGGTCAAGTAAGCGCGTCGCGCTCCGCCACCCAGCCTGCCGCGAACGCGCGCAGGTCGGGAAAGAATCGGGCAAAGGCATCTTCGAGCGCGCTGGCCTGCGCGACCAGCACCGGTACCCCGTCCGCGACGGGGTTCGCTCGCGACAACCGCTGCGATATCCCCGCGAATGCCCCTTCCACGCGCTCGATCCGGGCATAGCCCGCCGGCAGGTCGTGCCTCTCCATGTAGGCAAGAAAACGCTTCAGGCCGTCGGGCAACAAGGGCGCTGCCGAGTGCATCTCGCCGCGCAGTCCGTTGGAGAAGGTCGCCAGCGGCACGTCGCTCCATGCCGGAAAATCGCGCGCCAGCAGATGATCGAACCAAACGTCGAGCAGGATGCCGGCATAGCGGCGGAACGGGGCTGGCAGCCGCTCTCGCGCCGCAGCCACCTCCGGATGCGCGTCAGTGAAAACGTCGATGGCGCGATGCAGGCGGATGCCGTCGCGCACCCGCGACGGCAACGAGGGATCGGGCGTTCCCCTGACGAAATCGCCCATCACACCACCCAGGCGCAACGCCGGATCGTGGCCGGCCAGCAAGGCATGCGCGAGGACGTTCATCGCGCGGCCTCGCCGCGAGGCATACGGCCAGCGGGTATCATGACGGACATGAACGATCTTCTACCTACAGCGCCGGAAAGCTTTCCGGACGAGAGCATGAGCTTCGCGCTCGACGGCCCCGCGGGCAAGCTCGAATGCGAAGCGCACGCCGCCGCGCCTGACGTGGCCCGCAACGCCATCGCCGTGATCTGCCACCCACTCTCCACCGACGGCGGCAGCATGCGCAACAAGGTGGTGACGATGATCGAGCGCTCGCTGCGCGAGTCGGGCGTCGACACGGTCATCTTCAACTTCCGCGGCGTTGGCCACTCTGAAGGCACCTTCGACCACGGGCAGGGTGAAAGCGACGACCTCGCCGCCGTGGTGGCCTGGGCACGCAAGACAAGCCCCACCGCCGCACTGTGGCTGGCCGGCTTCTCCTTCGGCAGCTACGTCACCCTGCGCAACGCCGTGCGCCTGGATGCCTCCGCGCTCATCAGCATTGCGCCGCCAGCGGCCGGTCGCGGCTGGGATTTCGGACCGATCGAGCTGCCGTCGTGCCACTGGCTCGTCGTGATGGGCGACGCGGACGAGATCGTAGAGCCGCAGGCCGTCTACGACTGGATCGACGGCCTTCCGGAGGGCCGCAAGCCGCAACTGGTCCGGATGGAAGACACCAGCCATTTCTTCCATCGCCGGCTCATGGATCTGCGCGGGGCGATCAAGAACGCCGTCAAGGATTGGCTGCCGGGACCGCGCACGGCATGAACTGTTCGGAATCGACGCCCGGCGAACGCTACCGGGACGGCATCGCGGGCCACCGCTGGGAGTCCGACCCGGCCCAGTTGCCGGTAATCGCAGAGTTCGACCGCCTGCACGCCGCATTGTGCGCACCACAACCAGCCCAGGTCGGTGGCCTGTTCGGTCGCCTGCGCAGCATGCTCGGCAACGAGCCGCGCACCGCAGTACCCGGCCTCTACCTGTGGGGTAGCGTCGGCCGCGGCAAGACCTTCCTGATGGACCTGTTCGTCTCGAGCCTGGCGCCCGGCCTCGCGCTGCGCCGTCACTTCCACCGCTTCATGCTCGAAGTGCATGCGATGCTGCGCGAACTGGGCGAGCGTCAGAACCCCCTGGACGAAGTGGCGGAACGACTGGCGGCGAAGTGCCGCGTGCTCTGCCTGGACGAATTTCTGGTCTCGGACATCGGCGACGCAATGATTCTCGCCGGCTTGCTCGACGGGCTGTTCGCACGCGGCGTCACCCTCGTGACCACCTCCAACACGCCGCCGCAGGGCCTCTACAAGGACGGCCTCCAGCGCGCCCGCTTCCTGCCCGCGATCGCCGCGATCGAGAAGCACTGCGTGGTTCACGAAATGATCTCGCCGCGCGATTGGCGCCTGCGCGCGCTGAGCCAGGCTTCGGTATACCTCGTACCACCCGGCGCGGAAGCGGAGCGCTCGCTGGCGAAGATCTTCGTCGCGCAAGCGCAGGGCGAAGTCGTGGAAGGCGGCACCATGGATCTCAGCGGCCGCGAGGTCGCGGTGCGCAAGCGGGCAGAGAACATTGTCTGGTTCGATTTCCCGGCCCTGTGCGAAGGGCCGCGCGCTGTCGCCGACTACATCGAACTGGCCAAGGCCTATCCGGCGGTCATCCTGTCCAACGTGCCCCAATTCACTGTCTACTCCGAGAACGAGGCCAAGCGCTTCGTGCTCCTCGTGGACGAGTTCTACGATCGCCAGGTGAAGCTCGTGATATCGGCCGCCGCGCCGATCACCGAGCTTTACGACGGCGCCAAGGTACGCGCCGAGTTCGGTCGCACCGAGTCGCGACTCATCGAGATGCAGAGCGAGGACTACCTCGGCCGTGACCATAAACCCTGAACAGACGGTGGAGGGAGCCGGCTGCCGCTTTTTCCGCCGCCCCGCAAGCTAATCGAGCGGGCTTCCCGCGCCATCAGACGAGGTTACGCCATGGAACAATTCGAGCTGGTCCCGGGTCGCGGCATCCGCCGCGGTCATACCGACATCTTCTTCGGCATGCCACGCGCCAAGCTGCGCAACCAGCTCGACTGGAAGCCCGGCGGCGATTCGATGTGGGACGACGAAGACGAATACGCCGATGCCGAAGGTGCCGAGTGGCTGCGCCTGCGCTTTCTAGACGACAAGCTCTGCGACATCGAAGTGTTGAGGGGCAAGCTGGTCCACGACGGCATCGAACTGCGCGACACCGACATGGATACCTTGCGTGCCGAACTGACGCGCAAGGGCATGGCGCTGGAAAAAACCGAATGGCTCTCCGAAGGCCACGATTGCGTCGATCTGCAGATCGTGGTGGCATCGCAGGACGATATCGGCGAAGTCGGGAACGAGATCGCATGGGTCAGCACCAGCAGCGACTTCCGCGTCGAATGATCACGCACCTCGGCAGGGCTGCCCGCCGCGCCGGCATCGTGACCGGCGCGGTTGCCATGGTTCTGCTGGCGGCATGCGCCACTGCACCGCGCGTGCCGCCGCAACGCAGCTCGCTCGCGCACTGGACGCCCTCGCCGAACTACAACGCGCGCAAGGCGCAGATCATCGTGTTGCACCACACGTCCATCGGCAATGCGGCAGAGGCGCTGCACGTGCTGCGCACACGCAACAGCGAAGGCCAGGTGAGCGCGCACTATCTCGTGGAAGCCGATGGCCGCATCGATCAGCTCGTGGACGACGGCGATCGCGCGTGGCACGCAGGCGCGTCGCACTGGGCCGGCATCTCGGATCTCAACTCGTCGTCGATCGGCATCGAGATCGATAACGATGGCGAGTCGCCTTTCACCGAGCCGCAGATCCAGGCGCTGGTGCGGCTGCTCGCCGATCTGACCTCACGACTTGGCATACCCCGCGAAGCGGTGGTCGGTCATGGCGACATTGCGCCGGGTCGCAAGAACGACCCGAGCGTCAAGTTTCCTTGGGCCACCCTCGCTCGCTACGGTTTCGGCCTCTGGCCCGACGCCACGCTGATCCCCGCCCCGCCCGGTTTCGACAGCCTCGCGGCGATGCGCCTGGTGGGCTATGACGTCTCCAATCCGCGCAGCGCCATCATCGCCTTCCATCGCCATTACCGGGCCATGGAAACCGACACGCTCGACAACACCGACGCCGCGATCCTCTATTCGCTGCAGCGCAAGCTGATGGCGCCGCGTCAGTAGGCAAACGACGCGAACGCGGCGATCGTGCGCTCGATCGCCGCATCGTCCACGTCGAGGTGCGTCACCAGCCGGATCGACGGCAGGTAACCGATGCTCAGGCGCACGCCGTGCGCCGCCGTGTGCGTGGCAAGATCGGCCAGCCGCGCCGCCGGTACGTCCACGAACACCATGTTCGTATGGCAGCCCTTCACGGTGAGACCGTCGATGGTGCCCAGCCCCTCCGCGAGACGGGCCGCACGCGCATGGTCTTCGGCGAGGCGCGCCACGTGGTGATCCAGCGCATGCAGCGCTGCCGCGGCGAGCATGCCCGCCTGACGCCAGCCGCCGCCGGCCACCTTGCGCCAGCGCTTGGCCCGCTCGATCAGGTCCGTGCTGCCCAACAGGACGGAGCCCACCGGTGCGCCAAGGCCCTTGGAGAAGCAGACCGACACGCTGTCGAACCCGGCCACGACGTCGCGTGCCGGCCGTCCATAGGCCACCGCGGCGTTGAACAGGCGCGCGCCATCCAGATGGAACCCGAGACCACGGCGGCTCGCGAGTTCGCGCGCCTTACCCAGGTAATCGAACGGCAAGGGACGACCGTGCCAGGTGTTCTCCAGGGCGAGCAGGCGGGATCGCGCGAAATGCGGATCGATCGGCTTGATCGCGGCTTCGACCTTGTCCAACGGCAGCGTACCGTCCGCCTCCTGCGGAATCGGCTGCGGCTGGATGGAACCGAGCACCGCCGCGCCACCGCCCTCGAAGCGGTACGTGTGTGCGTCGGCACCTACGATGTATTCGTCGCCGCGCTCGCAGTGACTCATCAGCGCCAGCAGGTTGCTCTGCGTGCCCGTGGGGACGAACAGCGCCGCCGCGAAACCGAGGTCGGCGGCCAGGCGGTCCTGCAAGGCATTGACCGTCGGGTCTTCGCCGTACACGTCATCGCCTACCGGCGCACGCAGCATCGCTTCGCGCATGGCATCGGTGGGCCGGGTCACGGTATCGCTGCGCAGGTCGATCGTCTGCATGGTCGCATCGCATCGCTTGAAAGAGGACGAGGCATGGTACGCGACACGCCCGCCCGCTCGCGATGCCGCTACGCCGTTCACGATTCCATGCCCTTTTTCGCGGCATGCTCTCCCGCATGATTACCATCGTCATGGGCGTCTCCGGCAGCGGCAAAAGCACGATCGGCGAAGGTCTGGCCACGCGCCTCGGCATCCCGTTCGTCGACGGCGACAGCCTGCATCCGGAAGCCAACCGCGCGAAGATGGCCGCGGGCGTGCCGTTGGATGACGCAGACCGACAGCCGTGGCTTGAAGCCATCGTGGCGGAAATGGATCGCCATCGCGAAGCCGGTGACTCGTTGGTGCTGGCCTGCTCGGCGTTGAAGCGGCGTTATCGCGATTTCTTGCGGAGCGGGCACGACGACGTACGTTTCGTCTATCTGCGTGCGCCACGCGAACTGCTGGCCGAACGCCTAGGCCATCGTAGTGGCCACTTCTTCGACCCGCGTCTCCTCGACAGCCAGTTGGCGACCCTCGAGGAACCTACCGAGGACGAAGCCCTGCGGGTCGACGTGGCACTGCCGCCGGCTGAAGCGGTGGCATCGATCATTCGCGCGAACTGCTCGGCCTGAGGCCACGGTGAGCGGTGTGGGTGGCCCCGCCGCTCACACCGTGTTCTCATATTCGCTCCCCCGAGCTTCAGGAACGCCCATGCAAGCCCCCGTCGACGCGGCGTTGGACGGCCGTCGCGCGGACACGACCGTGTTCAGCGTGCTCTTCGCGATCAGCTTTTGCCACCTGCTCAACGACATGATGCAGTCGCTGCTTCCGGCGATCTATCCGGGGCTCAAGGCGGACTTCCAGCTCGACTTCGGTCAGGTGGGTCTCATCACCCTCACCTACCAGATCACCGCCTCGATTCTGCAACCACTGGTCGGTCTTTACGCGGACCGCCGTCCCACACCGCTGGCCTTGCCGGGCGGCACGCTGTTCTCGCTCGCCGGGCTGCTCGTGCTGTCGCGAGCGCACGCCTATCCCGTTCTGCTTGCCGGTGCGGCTTTGTTGGGCATGGGTTCGTCGGTGTTTCACCCGGAATCATCGCGCGTGGCGCGCATGGCATCGGGCGGCCGGCATGGTCTCGCCCAGTCGCTGTTCCAGGTCGGCGGCAACGCAGGGCAGGCGCTGGGTCCGCTTGCCGCGGCACTCGTCGTCGTGCGTTGGGGCCAGTCGAGCCTCGCGTTCTTCGCGCTGCTCGCGCTGCTCTCGTGCGCAATCCTGTGGCAGGTCGGTCAGTGGTATCGGCACTACGGTCTTCCGCGACTGGCCCAGGCCGGGGCAAAGCAGCGCGACACCCCGCCCGCGAGTGCCGAGGCACGTCGCGGCATCGCCGTACTGCTGGCCCTGATCTTCTCGAAGTACGTCTATCTCGCCAGTCTGACGAGTTACTTCACCTTCTATCTCATCCACCGCTTCGGCGTGTCGGTGGAGAACGCGCAGTACCACTTGTTCCTGTTTCTCGGCGCCGTTGCGGTGGGCACGGTGCTAGGCGGGCCGGTCGGCGACCGCTTCGGTCGCAAGCGCGTCATCTGGTTCTCGATTCTCGGCACGCTGCCGTTCACCCTGATGCTGCCGCACGCGAGTCTGTTCTGGACCGCGCCCCTCACCATCGCCATCGGCTTGATCCTGGCCTCCGCGTTTCCCGCGATCGTCGTGTTCGCGCAGGAACTGGTACCGGGCAAGGTCGGCATGATCTCCGGTCTGTTCTTTGGCTTCTCGTTCGGTATGGGCGGCCTTGG
>Ga0209437_100963_pt1 | contig 10458 bp, 8 predicted proteins | sample AraplaL_Cvi_mTSA_FD_184266 | JGI IMG/M metagenome (GOLD analysis project Ga0209437, IMG submission 184266) | Arabidopsis root microbial communities from the University of North Carolina, USA - plate scrape CL_Cvi_mTSA (SPAdes) (version 2) | ecosystem: Host-associated > Plants > Roots > Endosphere ...
CATACCCTTTGCCCCAGTGATCCCGGGTTAGATGAAATCCCAGTTCATAGATATCCTCTTCTGGAGAATACGGACGCAGGCCACAGCAACCGACAAACACCTCCGATTCTTTCTCAAAGAGCGGCCAATATTGCACCCCCGCTTCCTTCTGCCTTTGAATCTCCTGTGTTAATCGCGCCTCCACTTCTTCCTCGCTCAGTAATCCATTGCTGCTAATCCATTTGGCAACCTCATGATCACCCCACAACGCAAATGCCAACGCACGATCTCCTTCATTCCACGTCGCACATACCAGTCGTTCCGTTTCAAATAAGATTGTTCTGTTCATCATCCACTAACCTCCTGTATGCCAACAACAGTCTGCGTGCCGCCTATACTTTAAATTAATCGAATGAGCGTCAGGGTAAACAACATTTATAATCTGTACATGTTATTTCCTTGTACTAACCCTTATAATTGCTTAGCCAATTTCTCAAATTGATTAATGTGAGGCTTGATCTCTTTTTCTATGCTTTTAATAAAAGAACTAAATTGCTTAGGATTATACTCATCTCCAACACCAACACTTTTATATACTTTTCCCTTTTGATATGTAAACGAGAAGAAGTAGTTATTCTTCAATCCATTCAAAATATTTCCGGCATCTCCCAAGATTTTAAGACTCAATTTCGAATCTTTGTAAACAAAAGAATATGGCGGATCATATTCTCCATTTCGTACATCATAACCTGCAATCCACTGATCTTTGGCAAATGTTCCTGTTTGGATTCGTGATTCCAGCATTTCTCCAGTCAAAGCTATTTCGTTAATCTCAAGTTTACCTTGACCATCTTTCTTGTCGTTCTTCCAGTTCCCGTCATACTTGGACTCTATAATTCTGTCCTCAGCGCGTGTTATCACTTTATATACGCCATGTCCTGAACGTTCCCCTTGGGCCCAGCTTCCTTTATAGGTTTTGGTTTTTCCCCAGGTCATGGTTCCACTTCCGTGAGGTTTTCCATTTTTGGTCTCTCCATAATATGTAGCCCCATTGCCATACTCTAGGGTGGTCATCTCAGTCGTCGCCTGAGCAACATGTGGTGACAAGATTACAGACAATCCTAAGGTTGCCCCCAAAATGCAGATGAACAACTTTCTAAACATCAAATCTCCCCTTCTCTCGCTGTATAAGAAATTCATTCTTATAACAACCTATTAATCAAATAATAAGACTCTAGTATAATATCACTTTCAATCCAGAAGGTTCCACATAAAAAAGAAGACCCCGTCGACAAGATGTCCGACAGAGGTCAATTAGACCCGCAACAACAATTAGAAATCAGATGTTGCCACTTGAATCGTACCTGTTGAAGCACCAGCTGCACTAGTCAATAAGGCAGCTACGAGCAGCAAGTGTACAGACAGTGTAAGGCTGTTGCCGGCAGGAATTAAATACGTGATGACAGGTGCATTCACGCGAGTAACAACCAACTCAACTGCAAACGGACCAAAGTTGTTAACCGTGATACTGGCATTAGTGCCCCCAGCCAAATTCTCATAGTAGGATTTGCCCACACCTGCTGCCAAATTATAAAACTGTTGTGGTAAAAGGATGGCCATTGAAATCACCTCCTTTTGCTTTGATACGGTATTCTATGCTTGAAATCTATTAAAGCAACGGTGAATTACCAGCGTCATAATGTCCAATTTTAATAGACTTCATAGATTGATAGACGAATGTACGCAAAAAAAGCCCCACCGGACCATCCGGTGGAGCCAACTCAGCTTACTTTAATAGTACAAGTCTAACTACGCATACAGCATGTAGAAATTTAATTCATGACCCTGCTGCTTGAGATAGTTATAGAGCTGCGAACGGTGATGGAACACATGTGTCAACGTTTCAATCTGCCATTGCGCCTGCAAATGACCGTGTTCCATATAGAAAGCTTTGGTAGAGCGGTTCAAATAATCTTCTTCACTTAATCCCGTGATATAGGCTTTGTAGGATTCGAAATTACTCCACAATGTTGCTTCCAGCTTCTCAATATCCTGGTTCCCGGACAGACTGTTCTCCACTAGCCCAACCTCAGCTTCACCTTGTTCTTGCATGATGGCAAGGTCCGATGCGGTGATCTGGATAAAATGATGTACAAGCTCTACCAGTGAACGCATATTCTCCTGTGGACGATACGACCAATCCTCCGAACGGATCAAGCGAATTAACGAAGCTCCCGTCCTTACTCCTGTTTCCAACTCATTTAACAAGTGATCCCGAATCTGCAATGTTCCATTCATATATGATGTCTCCCTTATCTTTTATTCTCACGACTTCAGTATAACCGAAGGTGCTACAGATCTATTGTACAAATCGGACAACATCCTGCCGTGCTCTCTGGCTGCCGTCAACGGAGTCTCTCCATAAAACTTGCGAAATTGCCGAATCAGATGGGCTTGGTCAAAAAAACCATGATTCTGGGCCAGCATTGCCCAGTCTGCCGTGTTCCCCTGATGAATATCCCTCAGCACACGATGAAAACGAACCACCTCACTGAATCGCTTCGGGCTGATTCCGACCCATTCCGAGAACTTGCGATGCAACTGCCGTTCACTGATCACTTCACGCATCGCCAGCTCTTGAACACTCATACGTCCCCCATCTATAAAAATCCGGTGCAGCACGTTTTTCATCAAATTGTTCTCAGATGTGGTTGTCTGCACGGATAACGGATTCAAATATGCGTTCATGACCTCTACCCGTTCTGCAAAACGATTCGTTCCAGCCATCCGCTCCTGAAGCTCGTTCAGCCCCTTCCCCTCCGGCCAACATTCCTGAAGGGCAATTCGCTTATCCGTAAACCATTCCAGAGGCATGCCATGGAAGACATGCGCCCCACCTGGAAAGAACCGGACACCAAAGGTGTAATCTCCAGCAGGAGGACCATCATCGGATTGCTCAGGTACAATGAACGGCTGTGTATAATTGCCACAGTAAGCATAGGTATGCACGGAACAGACGGGGTCGTATGTAATCAGCATATCCGTACAACCATCCGGCAATACCCGAGCAGGTACTGTCATCACTGATGGCTCTTGATCTTCTCCCATAACCCCCTGCTCATGTGTGTATGGAAGAGATCCCGATTCCCAATAACAGGCCACATACGCCATTAAGCCGGGAGCGGGTATTTTCTCAACATAATAACTGTTAGAATACGTTCCATTCATCTGAATCGGCTTAAACAACGGGTGCAAGCTGTGATCCACTACGCAATCCTCCGATCACTAGAGTTGGTTACACATTATGTATTTATCTATCATACCATCAACCGAACAAATGAAGAAAAAAAGTGCCCTACCGGAGGACAATCCGATAGGGCCAGTCACACATCTATTTAACACGAGAAGGGGTTTACAAGACTTATCTTACCTTCGTAACCTTAATAGAAACTGAAATTGGGATGAAAAGAACATCAATTTTTCTAAAGTGTCTTGATTAATATCGACGCAATCAACACGGACGCCGTTGTGACCGTTGTGAACCCACCCACCAGCATTGGCGTTAAAATCTCATCGAGGATGGCTTTGCGTTCACTTTCATCACGTCCAACCGAACGACTTACTTCCTCACAGATAATATAGTCCCCCGGAAAACCGAATAGTGCGGTCAGTGCCACAGGCAGTCCTTTGAGCGGGTCCCATTTGAACAGCTTGGAACCGACAAATCCACCGATTAGCACCCCAACCACTCCGATCGCGATAATGAACAACACCGGAATAATGGAACTAACCACCGCATCGAAAGTAATTGACTCCATACTTGTCATAACGACTACGATCAGACCTGTCATCGCAATCCCCGATGTACTTGCTTTATCCAGCACACGAGATGGGAATACTCCGATCAGATGTCCCAGAACCCCAAGCAACAGTGCCCAGATACTATAGCTAAGTCCGGTTACATTTCCTAGATAAATGGAGAGACTGCCCATAATGAACAAAAGCAACAGCAGAATAGGTGCGGTTTGGAAACGTTGTGGAAGGAATGTTTTGGCATTCGCTTCTTTAATGTTCACATTGGATTCCCCTGCAACCTTGTGCTCAAAAGCGCCCTGTTTCTGTAGTTTCAGCGCATATCTGCGTAACATGTTGGTTGCAATCGGCATCCCCACGAGAGAATGAATACCCAGAATAACAGCCGGAATTGTAATCAGATGACCCAGATTCATCTCTTGCAACTTCGTCGTTGTGATTAGATATGAGATAATGCCACCGACAACCGGACTTGATCCGGCAACAGCCGTAGGATAACCGTAGAACGGTGATACGATTAACAGGATAAGACCGGTCGCCGTGAGTGATGCGAACAATGAGATCAGTATGGCTTTATATTGGGAACGTATTAATTTCAGCGGTATTAATGTGCCCATGTGTACAATCAGCGGAGCCACCATGAGAGCCCCGAACGCAGTCAGAGCAGAGCTGGAGACCACACCTTTGGGAAATGCCCCCGCCCAGTTGAGCAGCAAATATCCGATCAGAATCACAAGCAAGGAAGGAATTCGTGCTTTGGACCAGATCGAAACCAGTTCCCCTATAGCTAAAATAACAAGTAATACCGTGGCGATATATATCGGTTGACTAAACATGGTGGCTTCTCCCCATTCTCTATGTTGTCAGTGCAGTACACGCAGAACCATCTTTCTCTTTCTTATTTCAAGCGTTCACCTGATAAATAGACCTGTTCGATATTCTCTGTGTTTTCGAGCAGTCCAATATCCATCAACGGATTCACATTTAATACAAGCAGATCAGCAGCTTTGCCGGGTTCAATCGTACCGATCTCCGCTTCCATCTGCATGGCCCTTGCCGCATCCCTTGTTGCAGCCACAATCGCTTCCATCGGCGTAAATCCAACATCTTCCACAAGCAATCGCAGTTCGAGTGCATTCCCGCCATGCTCAACAGGTGCACACGTGCAAAAATCTGTCCCTACCGCAATGGTTACGCCTGCCTTACGCGCGATAATCATGTTCTCAATGTGCTCCTGATATACACTTTTGGCTTTACGAATGCCAAATTCGGGAACACCGTATTTATGCCCTTCTTTGATGATCCGATGTACAATGGCCAACGTTGGAACCAGAACCGCCTTTTGATCCAGCATCATGCCAATACCTTCTTCATCGATGTAGATCCCGTGTTCAATAGTGCGTACGCCCGCTTCCAGCGCATTTTTGATCCCCTGTGTACCTTGCGCATGTGCAGCCACATATGACTGTACCGCTTCCGCTTCATACACGATTGCCTTCAGCTCATCCAAGCGGAATTGCGACCAGCGAGGGTCATCTTTCTCCGAAAGCACCCCGCCTGTGGAACACACTTTAATGAAATCCGCCCCCTCACGGAACTGCGTACGTGTCGCCTTAATCACTTCCGGAACGCCGTCACACACCGTGAACATATTCAGTTCCGTTGGAATCATATGAATATCTGCATGTCCACCCGTCTGAGAGAGCATATGACGGGATGTTTTAATCCGCGGCCCCTTCACCACACCTTCCTTGATCAGATCACGAATGTATACAGCAACATGGCTGCCCACATCCCTGACGGTTGTAAAGCCCGCGTTGATCAGCTTCGGCAGATCCTGAAGTGCTCTCCCCATTTGAAGTTCATTAGCTTCCAACGCCACCGCAGCCATATTCAGATTTTTGGCCCCGTGCACATGGACATGGGCATCGATTAAACCGGGGATTACCGTTTTACCCGATACATCAACAAGCTTGGCATTTTCCGGAATTAGAACAGTTGCCTTCGCACCCGCAGCTATGAATTTCCCATTCTCAACCAGGACCACACTATCGAAAACAGGCTCTCCACCTTGTCCATCAATCAACAATGCACCTACAAAAGCAGTAATTTGACTCATCTGTACTCCACCTCATTTTCAGACTTGGTTGTCAGTTCAACTAAAGAATATTTACACTCTCACTCCGATGATCCTTACCTGTTCGATTTACAGCTCTATTGCTGTACTACGATGAAATTGTATTGTGTTAAAGTTAATGACATTATATAAGTTGCAAATGTATAATGTCATTGTTGATAACAACAGCATTTTGATATTTATTATGGTGATATGCACAATATCGAATATAAATTACACAGCATAGTGAAGGTCATGTTATATATGTAAGCATTTTGCCATGTGAATACGAAAGGAGTACGTTTGCTATGATTCATGAAGCGGTTCGCTCATTTATGGTTCAGGTCTTTGGATCTGCTTCGTACGGAATCTGGATGAAGGACGAATACGATTTCCAATGGAATAACTGGTTGCGTGAAGGAGAGGTACCTGAATATACAGATCAAGAACAGATCGAGTCATCCTGGAAGATTCTCAGGTATACGTTTGATTTTTTGTCCAATATTAACATTCGTGTGGTTATCGATACCCAGAAGCAACTTACCCTGCTACAAAGTGAACGTCTGGAGTCCTTGATTCGGGAAGGACTGCTGAAGCAGCAGATTGAGATGGAACGTGCGCACAATGATCGATGGTTGACCGGACTGCGGGAGCTGACCTGTTCCCTGGAGTTGAATGACTTGTTATTCAAAATCATGGAAAATGCACTGCATGTCATCCCCTCTCTTTCCTGCGGACTGTTCATGATGGTTGATCCGGACTCTGGCAAGATGATTCCTAGAGCCAAGGTCGGTTTTCAGGATAGTGTGTATCAATATCAGGGCGAGCTGAATGAGGGAATTACGGGAAAAGTATACGAGGAAGGCATTGGCCGAATGTATAGCACACCGGATGATGCCTTTAAGGATATGGGCAATGTTAGTCAGGAGAATGCGGATATCATTGTACGTTCACTGCCTGACGGTATTATGGCGAAAGGGCTTATCGTCGTTCCCGTGACGATGAACACCCATAAAATCGGGGTAATGCTGGTATACCAATTTGAACAAAACAGACGATTTGCACCACATGATCTGAATGTGATGCAGGGATTTGCGGATCAGGCAGCCATTGCCATCTCCAATGCCACCATGTATTCAGAACTGCTGGAAACGAACCGATATCTCGTTAGCCGCAACGAAATTCATAATCAATTCACGGCCCTTTCCATTGAACATGTGAGCCTTGGACATATCATTGAGACGGTTGGATCGATGCTGAAGCTTCCCACCTATTATGTGGACATGGCGAGAAATGACTGGTATCCACTCATCCCCGAAAGTGTCTTGCTAAGTGAGCTCGATATCTATACCGCTCTAGACAGTCAGTTTAACCCCATCACCTTATCCAGTGGAGCGGATCATAACGATTATTACCTGTATCCGATTGTAAATGGATCTCTGATGCTTGGCTGTTTTGCCATCCAATTAGATCATCCGTTAGGTCAGTTGGATCATGTGATTTTGGAACAAGGCGGAGCTATTGTCATGCTGGAGATGATGAACACCTACTCCCTCACCGAAATGTCCTATCGAAAAAACCATGATTTCTTCAGCGATCTGGTGCAATATAGAGAACCCCAGCAGTTGGAAGCCAGACTTTCCAGCTTCCAGTTGCCAGCACACCAATCCTTGTTCGTCACTCAATTGCAGCTCTATGGGGAACATCCCGATATGAAAACAACTGAAAATTGGGTGCGCAAGTTGATTGGATTTATCGAAAAGGAACTAGGCACCCGTGAACATCTGTTGTTCAGTGCACATCACAAAATTACGATCTTGGCTGCTGCATCCGAGCCCAAGGTCAGACACTGGATCATCAGCAGGCTGGAAACAGCTGTGGATAAATGGACCACCTCCAAGACTCCTGCTCTATCCATCGGTATCGGCGGACTTTATCAAGGGCTTGAGTATGTGTCCAAAAGCAATGATGAGGCTACACGCTCATTGTCCTTTTTGCTTAAACAAAACAAAGCTGGCCTGATGCTCTATGAAGAAATCGGGATCAATCGGCTGTTTCTGAATCAGGAACCGTCCGATATTGAGAACTACATTCATGAAATTCTGTCCCCTCTTCAACAGCAAAAATCAGGAGAGCTTGAACTCACACTCAAAACCTATATTGCGGCGAATCGATCTGTGCAAGCCACAGCAGAACGTCTGCATATTCATACCAATACGCTGTATCTGCGCCTGCGAAAAATAGAGGAGATTCTAGGTGTTGATCTGAACGATTCCGAGGGTTGGATGAAGGTGTATCTGGCATGTCATTTAAGTGAAGTGTACTCTGTTGCTCCTACCGCAAACGGAGCATTAAAATTGTAACTTCATCAATTCAGTCCGTGCAGTTTGCGAAAACGTTCCGGACTCATGCCTGTATGTCTCTTGAACATCGCACAGAAATAACTGGCGTTCTCGTAACCCACTCGATCAGCAACTTCATATATTCGGAGCTCTCTCTCACTGAACATAAGTTGTTTGCTTCGATTGATCCGTTCCTGGTTCACGTAAAATACAGGTCTGGTATGGAGCGCCTTCTGAAACAGCCTGCACAAATATTGGGGAGATACCACAGCCACATCGGCCAGTTCCTTCAGCGAAAGTGAACGATCCAGATGCTCTGCGATATAACGCAGCACAGGCTTCAAGCGCTCCAGTTCATCATTATAATTGGCGGATGCGATGAGCAGTGGCTTCAGATCCAGCAGCAGGGCATATAATTGTTTGGAGCATTCAACATCGTAATCTGCGTAATCCGTATCACCGCCATTCTCTCCTCTAACCAGAAGTTGCTCCAGGCCATGCAGCAGCGTGGCTGTCCTGAGTCTGCACACGCGTGAACCGGTAATCCCCGCATAAGATAATAACTGGCTGGCCTCTCTCCCCTGAAACGAGACCCAAGCCAGCTCCCAACGGTCACTGATGGGCATATATCGATGCGGTACATCGGGATACAGAAAGAAAACGTCACCTGGTCCTACGATATACTCGTCTTCTTGTATAATCAGTCTCCCCTGACCATGAATAATCTGGTGGATCTGATAATCCGGGAATCCCTCTGGACGCTCGGTTTCATATTGGTGTTCCCAGTAACCAACCGTCGTCATATAGATCGGCAGGCGAGCAGCTTCTTCTGTTTTACCAAAAAAAATCCGGGTATGCATCCAGTACACCACTTTCTTCATCGTTAGTTTCATATTGTGATATATATGGGCAATATTCTTTATTCTCTAAGTCATCATTCAATTCTATAATGACAATATTATAACATTTCAGAAGGAGTTGCTGTTATGCGAAAGAAACTGGTACACACCCCTCCGGCAAATGGATACCCGGAATGGAACAATAATCCCGAGACTTTTCAAGTAGGCCGTCTACCCGCACATGCGTCTATGGTAGCGTTTCCATCTGTAGCAGAAGCGTTATCCAATGAATCCAGCGCATCGCCATGGTACGAATCACTGAACGGTCCGTGGAAGTTTGCCTTTGCGGAGACACCGGAGCAACGGATTACATCCTTTTATGAGAACAACTATGATGCCAGTGACTGGGACGAGATCGCTGTTCCTTCCAACTGGCAGCTGCAAGGTTACGATTATCCCCACTATACAAATATGACGTATCCGTGGGTCGAGCGTGAGCCTGAATTGAAGCCACCATTTGCACCAACAACTTATAATCCGGTGGGTTCGTACATCCGCACGTTTACTGTTCCTGCGGACTGGAAAGACCGGCCTGTCCTGCTGCACTTTGAGGGCGTTGAATCTGCCTTCTATGTATGGGTCAATGGGGAACTCGTCGGTTATAGTGAAGACACATTCACGCCCGCAGAATTCGATATCACTTCGTATCTATTGGAAGGTGAGAACAAGCTGGCTGTGGAGGTATATCGCTGGTGTGATGCGAGCTGGCTGGAGAATCAGGATTTCTGGCGGTTAAGCGGCATCTTCCGTGGTGTATACCTGCATTCACCTTCACCGGTTCAGATCGCCGATTTCTTTGTTCGCACTGAACTGGATGATGCCTATCAGGATGCGGAGCTACTGCTGGATGTGAAATTATTTAATCATAATGCGGTGCAGACTACTGCCGGATTGTCCGTTCAGGCACAGCTCTATGATGCACAACAGCAGACTGTACTGAAGCAACCACTTACTGCGGCGGTTACTTTCCAGGGCGAGGATGAACTTTCATTCCAGTTGTCAGCAGAGGTTATCAATCCGCTTCTATGGAGCGCCGAGACCCCCCATCTATATACACTTGTACTGTCCATTCAGAATGAATCGGGCGAAATACTGGAGGCTGTTCGCAGCCGGATCGGATTCCGCAAGTTTGAACTGAAGGACGGCCTGATGCAAATCAACGGCAAACGCATTGTGTTCAAGGGCGTCAATCGTCATGAATTTTCCCCGGATAAGGGTCGAGCCATTGGTCGGGAAGACATGATCCGTGACATCGAACTGATGAAGTCCTATAACGTTAACGCTGTGCGCACATCCCATTATCCGAATC
>Ga0209437_100964_pt1 | contig 10371 bp, 7 predicted proteins | sample AraplaL_Cvi_mTSA_FD_184266 | JGI IMG/M metagenome (GOLD analysis project Ga0209437, IMG submission 184266) | Arabidopsis root microbial communities from the University of North Carolina, USA - plate scrape CL_Cvi_mTSA (SPAdes) (version 2) | ecosystem: Host-associated > Plants > Roots > Endosphere ...
CAGGCGGATGCGTTTCGCTTAGCCTCTGGGCCGCGGCGCCTCTAATCGCGCGTTTCTATCAGGCGCCTGTGCTGTTGCCCCTCACAGCCGTCATGGCCGTCAACGTATTGCTAGGATCGCTCGGTGCAATCCACAGTACGCTGTTGAGCAAGCGTTTGGATTTCTTCACTCAGATGAAGGTGGGTTGTGTAGCCACTATTGCATCAGGTGTGGTGGCGATCCTGTTGGCGAGGGCGGGATTCGGCGTCTGGGCGCTCGCCTTGCAGGTTTTGGCCATGACAACGGCTTCGACCGCGCTTCTGTGGTTCGTTCATCCATGGCGGCCAGCGCTGGTCTTCAGCTTCGATTCCGCGCGAAAGCTTTTCGGTTTCGGTGGTTATCACCTGGCTTCGAGCCTGTTGGAGATGGTTTACGCTCGCCTTTACACGCTTTTTATAGGGCGCTACTACGGTGTGCGTGCACTTGGCTTGTACAATAACGCCGATTCAACGAAGCAACTGCCCGGCGGTTTTCTGGCCAGCGTGCTGGCACGTGTCATCCTCCCCATGTTTTCGGCCGCGTCAAGCGACCCCGCCGTGCTGGTACGCGGTGCGCAGCTGACGATGCGCGGAATGATTCTGCTCAACGCGCCCATGATGCTTGGTATGGCGGGTGCTGCGCCGACCATCGTAAGAACCCTCTTCGGGGCCCGATGGGTCGAAGCGGTGCCCATCTTGCAAGTGCTTTGTCTGGGTGGCTTGTTTTGGCCTTTGCACCTGATCAATCTCAATCTCTTGATGGCGCAAGGCCATTCGAGGCTGATGTTCCGGCTGGAGGTCGCCAAGAAGATCCTAGGGGTTGTGCTGCTTGCACTAGGAGCGACGCAAGGCGTGCTCGGAATTGCCTGGAGTCAAGTGGTCTTCAATGGGGCAGCGTTCGTGATCAATGCCCACTACAGCGGCAAATTGCTTGGGTATGGCGCACGCGCGCAATGGCGCGATATTTGGCCGGTGATTGTTGTTGCCGCATTGGCAGCAATAGTGGTTCGGTTCTCTTCCGGTTATCTGCCTGAGGACTCGCTCCTCGCATTGCTTGGCTTGATCATCCTGGGCGTGGCAACGTTCTTTGGAGCCGGGTGGATCGTCCGACTGAAGGCGTTGCGTGAGATTCAGATGTTGCCCTGGCATAATTTGGGCGCCTCTTGGCGGAAATAGGCCCTCCTCCAGATCGAGCTCCAAGGTGGTTTAAATGGGACCTTATTCATGAGCCAGGTATTAATTTCCGTCTGCGTGCTGACATGCAACCAGTCGGCTTATATCGAAGCGTGCCTGCAGAGCATCCTGGCACAAGCAACGGATGTGTCCCTGGAAGTCCTCGTGGGAGACGATGCTTCAGACGATGAGACGAGTCAGATCGTCTCGGGCTTCGTGCAGAAGTATCCAGCGATGATCAAGCATTTCCGTCACGAGGTACGACTGGGCGCATCTCGCAACTATCAGGCAATTCTCGCCCACGTTTCAGGTGAGTATGTGGCTCATTTGGACGGAGACGACTATTGGTTGCCGGGAAAGCTCAAGAAGCAGGTCGAATTTTTGGAGGCTCATTCCGAGTGCTCGGCGGTCTACTGCAACGCACGAACAGTGTCCGAGGATGGCGCAGCAATTGGCTTGTTTAATGATGTGGGCAATGCACAGTTCAGTCTTTCCGACATGCTGTCACGTGGGAATTTCCTCAATACAAGTTCGATGGTTTTCCGAGCGTCTCTGTGCGATGCGATCATCCAGATCGAAGACGCATTTATCGATTTCCGGATCCACCTCCGGCACGCGCGTCGCGGTGTTCTCGCGCATATGGCCGATGCGATGGTGGGCTACCGGGTCAATGCCTCGGGTTCAATGATGGCCAATTCGAATGCGCTCGTCCGCCAACTTTATTGGGAGGCCATTCTCGACGGTATCGGTGCAGGCGTCAGCGACGAATTAGCTTCAAGGGCTCTTGCCGACTTTACGCGACGAGTATTTTTCCGTTCTTTGCGCTTTGGCCAATGGTCGTTGATGAGAGAATGGATGCCTCGGATTCGGGAGCGGGTGCCTTACAGTGGAGGAAGATTTTTTCTTCTGGTTATGGCATCGATTGTCCGAACCGTGATCAGGGAGCTTTACGGGCGGGCTTCTTCATTGATTGGCGAGGGTAGGCCGGCGGTGCTCTATCGCCGTTAGACTTTGGGGGCTAAATGCGCATCATTAAATTGGTCAGGTACGCGGTCATGGGCTGGGTCCCGGGCGGTGGCCGGCGATGTATTCTTTGCGACAACGCTGTTTGGCGTTTCATGCCTTTCGAAGGCGGGTCTGCGGGAGCGCCTGGCTTGATTAAGGCTTTGGACATGGTGGGCAGCGATCTCGATCAGTTCGAGTGCCCGCGGTGCGGGTCGCACGACAGGGAAAGACACCTCTTCATGTACATGCAGGCAACCGGCATGTTTGCTGGTATGCAGGGCAAAAGCATTCTCCATTTTGCGCCAGAGAAAAGGCTGGCCAAACGTCTGATTGCCGAGCAGCCAGGGTGCTATATGCGGTGCGATCTGTATCCTCAATCCGCAGATGTGGTTCGAATGGATATGTTGGCCATGGACGTCCCGTCCGACTCGATTGACCTGCTTATCGCAAACCATGTACTTGAACACGTCAACGACTATGAAACCGCGCTATCGGAGATCTTGCGCGTTTTGAAGCCCGAAGGGTATGCCATCCTGCAGACTCCCTATGCCAAGGGGTTAGCCGTCACATGGCAGGACGAAGGCATAGATAGTGATGAAGCACGGCTCCAGGCCTACGGTCAGAAGGATCATGTCAGGCTGTTCGGCAAGGACATTTTTGCCCGAATTGTGGCGGCAGGATTTGACTCGTGTGTTCTTCAACATGACGATGTGCTTCGCGACACCGATGCCAAAGGGTCTGGCGTTAATATTGGGGAGCCGTTCTTCCTGTTTCGAAAACCGCCTCAACCGCACTGAAGCGAAAACTTGTTCAACGAATGCCGGGAATGCCGTATCGAGCCAGAAGAGCGAGCTTTCGAGGAATCGGGCTGAAGCAGCTCAAGTATTGGCGTAGCGTGCTTTTTTGCGAATTTTGCAGCACCTTTCGTTGCTTCGTCAGGCGGCCGAGGTCCCGAAAGAAGTGGGCGATCGCTGCCCCGTAGATTCGCGTCCAGATGTGCCCGTCCCTCTTGATGACGGTGAGGGTCGCCCCTTCAAGCGCAAGAAGCACAAGGTGAGTCAGTAACAGTGGCCAAATGATCGCTGTGGGCGTGCACACCAACATGACGGCGGTCTTGTTTCGTTCGCTCAAGTAGCGTCGACGAAATGTGGTGCGGAGCCCTTCTCGAATGCTTGCCCGATTACCACCGAAGCTGGCTCCCTGCCGGTGCCGATATCCGCTGCTTCGGGTCACCTTTACAGAATAGCCGTCTAGTCGGGCAACGCAGCACAGGTATAGGTCTTCGGCAATGGACCCCAGCCACTCGGGAAACCCTCCCAGCTGTTGCCAAAGCGCTCGCGGCATCCAGAGGCATGCGCCGATGGTCATGGCGACCTCGCTACGCGCTGGATCCATGTTTGGCGTCGGGTTGTAGAAGGGATCAAGAAGGCAGCCCCGATCGACCAGTTCGTTGCTTTCCCAGTCGCGCTGCGGCAACGTCAGTATCCCGGGACGATCCTGAGTCATCGTTGCGGCCGCCAATGTCGACACCGCGTCGAGATCGAGCGCGGCATCATTGTTCAGAAGAAGAACAAACGTGCCCCGTGCATGTTCGACCATGCGATTGTTCGCGACGCAGAAGCCCACATTTTCGTCGCTGACAATGACTTCGACCTGGGGATAAAGGCGGCGGAGCAGGTCGACAGATGCGTCATCAGATGCATCGTCATGGACGATGATTTCCACAGCGATGCCGCCTTCCTGGCGAAGTACGGACTCGACGCAGTCGGCGAGCAACGCCTCACCATTATAGTTGGCGATGCAAACAGAGCACACCGGAGTCGCTGGGCGATTCAGTGCTGGCAGGTGTTGAACCATTCCCACGTCCGTTTCAATCCTTCACGCAAGCCAACGCAAGATTTCCAGTTGAAGAGACGCTGGGCCAATGCTGTATCCATGTCGATGCGCGGTGCGTCGACGGGCCTGCCAATTTCATAATGCCTATCGAGACGCCGTCCGGCGACATCCTCGAGAGTGGTCAGTAATTCGTTGATGCTTGTAGGAACTCCGTCTGCCGCATTCACCACGATGGTGCCCGGTTGTCGGGGGGCATCGAGCACGCGCAGGCAAAGGTCGGTAAAGTCGTCGACGTAGAGATAATCTCGCGTCGTCGAACCATCACCCCAGACTGGCAATGTTTTGCCGTGCCTGATGCTGTCCATCGCGGCTGGAATGATGCCAAATCCTGGCCGGCCTGCCTGACCAGGGCCGTAGATATTGGACGGCCTCAATATGGTCGCAGTCGCGGCGAACTGTTGTGTCCAAGCCCGTATGAAGAACTCGGCAGCTACCTTGCCGGCGCCATGGTAAGAACGAGGGGCAATAAGAGAGTCCTCGGTGGACGCATGGCCCTCATTGTTCCCATACAGACTTCCGCCGGAGGACACGTAGACCAACTTCGTCTGCGAATGCTCTTGCAATGCCTCCAGCAACGCCAACGTTGGTTGAAGATTGCCGCGGAGTTCAGCCAGGGCTTCGCCAGCAGAGCTTCCCGGGGTCGAGCTGGAGGCGAGATGCACGACGGCGCGGCAACGAGCAATCAGTGGCGAAAAATGCTCCGGCTCGTTCAATGTTCCAATGACCGTTTCTATCCCTTCAAACCTGGCATCGGGAGGCTGGCGGCAAACGGCAATCACTTTGTCGCCACGGCCAACCAGGGCCTTGATCAGGTGCGTCCCAACAAAGCCGTAGGCGCCGAGTACAAGAACCTGATCAGTCACCGGCGTCCTCCCTTAGCAAGGTGTTATAGATTTCTCTGTAACGATTTGCGCAGGCGTCCCATGTACCCATTTCATTGCGAACCCACTCACGCGCGGCGTTGCCGTACTGAAGGTTCGTGACCGGGGATCCTAGCGTGTTCAAAGCGTCCTGATACGTTTTGAAAGAATCGCACAAGAGGCCAGTCTTTCCATGGAAAACGATTGAAGAGTGGGCCGGCATGTCAGAGGCGATGATGGGCAGCCCCGCCGCCATCGCTTCGAGCATTACCTGCGGCCGACCTTCCGCATGTCGACTAAGCGTGATGAGGCCAGTTGCTCGAGGGAACCATTTGTTACACAGGTCTTCCGGCGTTGCCGCGCCGTGATAGTTGACCCACGGGGGAACCTCTACACCTTCCTGCATGGGTCCGAAAAGGTGAAGCTCTCGCTGGCTTTCTGCGAATAGTGGTTCAGACCACTCAAAAAGAGGGCCGAGCTTGTCGGCGGTGAGGCGCGTCACGGCAAGCCAGCGCTGAGGTTCGGTTGTATTGCTGCGTTGGATGGCGAACCATGTGGGGTCGATGCCGAACGACACCGGAACGACGTTCGCCACATCGCCAAAAGCTCTGGCGAGTGGCTCGTGCATCCACTCAGCGTTAGGGCAAAGAATCACTTTCCGCTTGGCCATGGTTCTACGCATGAGTGGACGCATAAGGGGAAGGCGAAGCAACTTCAGGTCGTTTCCGAGCACCGTTATGAGCGCTGGCACCTTGTTGTCCGGCAAGGGAATGGCGCATTGCAGCCAATTGATGTGATAGATGTCGACGTCGCGTGTGCGTCGATAGCATTGGCCCAACATGCGAAGGAGCTGAATCATGGCGAGAATTCCCTTGACTCCGCCCGAGCGCATGATGTGAGAGATGCCGTTGGCCCGCATGAGTCTCCGGAGCCAGCGGGACTCCGAAGGAGAAGTGGCATGTTCCACGTTCGAAGGCAAATCGCCTGGCGGTGCCCAGACGCTCAGCTTCACGCCATCGAGCCTGGAGAGAGCTGCGACTATGTGACGAATGAACACCCCGCGCCAATCACGAGAATCGCTGGGGTACGACGTGCTTATGAGGAGGACGCGCATGCTCTTCTTCGCCGCTCGTGATTCTGTGTTGTGCCGTGAAATCGTCATGCTTGAGAGAACTCAAAAGCTAGGCGGCAGGGTTTTGTGCCGATTGGCCAACATGGTGGCCAATTGTTCGACGCTGCTGTCGAGCGAACCGCCAATGCTGAGCTTACGCAGTCGCAGAAGATCGTCCTGCGCGCGGTTCAGTTCCCCGACGGCAATTTCCATCTTTATCAGATTCATCAGGTAAACCGCCTCGTGCGGAGCGCCATCGGACGCCCGGCGCGTCATCTCCAAGCCCATTTGCTTGTTGTCGAGGACATTCCATGCGTACTCTCCATACATCGAAAGCAGGCGTGCTGTTGGGTTTGGATGATCCAATGCGGCTTGGAAGGCCCTGGTCATCTCCTGGGGAGGCAGGTCGCATAGTCGATCGGCGGCGCAATGGGCCAATGCCCCGAGCGAGCTTTCGTCTTGGACTCCAGGCCTGCGCTCCTTGAGTTTGGTGGCCATGGTGTCCCACCACTTCGGGTCTAGCGGCAGGTGCATGCGGGAATTCATGAAGATCAGCGCCTGGAGAGGAAGGATCGACGATGCCGAGATTCGAGCAGCTCTCTCCAGCGGAGGGTAGGCGAGTTTTGTGTATGGCGAGTGCGGGTCATAACCCGAGTAAATGATGTACGTTCGCCCGAGCTCGTACTGCGCCCGGGGTGAATCGGGGCCGCGATTTGCCAGTTCGACGGACAAGCGCAATGGATCGCCCCAAGCGTAAGCGGTCAGGGCCGTGGCTGTGGTCCACCAGAGCGTGAGAGCTAACAGGGCAAACAGCGCCAGTTGTGAATCGATGGTCCGCCGTGGTTGTGAGTCTTGCGCAGCCGTATCTATACATGTGCTCGATACAGTGCGCAAATACAGCAGATCGACAATCGTCAAGAGCAAGCCGAAACTTGCGAAGTAGTTACGGTGCTCGTAGACAAGTTCGAGAGGCAATATCGTCGCCGTGAGCAGCTGTGCTCCAAGAAAAAGTGCGATGCCCGTGGAGGCCAATGGGCGCCGCTTCTTCATCCACAGCATCAAGCCGATCAATGCGGCCAGGATGCACAGGCATACTGATGTGCCTACAGGAGACAGCAGTCCGGTCGAGACGATGTAGTCGTCGTGATAGAAGGAGAGGAAGGAGGGTAGTGGAAATGCTGTCCAGACCATGTAGTCGACGACGACTCTTGCCTCTGTCAGGAGGCGGGTCGAGATATTAAAGTCGCGCGTTGCCCATGCCTCGGGTCGCAACAGTGTCGGAGCGAGCCATGCGGCGCCCAAGATAAACGGCACGAACAAAGTCACTACGAAGAGGGCAATGACGCGCCGGTCCCTTTTTATGGACTTGCGCGAGCCGAATCCAAGCAATATCGACTCGATGAGAAATGCATACAGCGGGAGCATGATTGCCGTTTCTTTCGCCATCAGGCCGAAGACAGTTCCAGCGATCAGACTGCCCGCGCTAATGCCAAGGCCAGCAAGCTGCGAGCCGTTCTCATGCTGCATGCGGTAACGCCCGACAATGTAGCCAAGTAGGCCCAGCAATACGAACACATTGGCGAGGCTTTCCATGCGCTGGACGACATACAGCACGCCCGTCAGGTTGATGGGCAGCAATAACCAGCAGCTTGCCACCCAGCCGGCGAAGACCTCGGCCGTACGCTTGGTCGGTCGATGCCGATCAGCCAGCCGGGTTAGCGAACGAGCGACCAGAAAAATCAGCAACCCGTTGATCAGGTGAATCACGAGGTTGCTCAACTTCATCCAGAACGGATCCAACCCCGTCAGGAGAAAGTTCGTTGCGAAGCTCAATGATGCCAATGGGCGCTTGAGGTCGCTGGCAGGGGACGAGAGTGCCGCCGTGATCAGTGATGGAAGGTTGGCCGACTGCGGCTGAATGCCCTTGTTGTCGACGATGTTCGGATAATCATCAAACAACCAGCCTCCATACAGGCCAGGCCAATAGACGATCGTCGTTACAAGCAGCGCCAGAGCCACCATGCGCAGGCCAATGCGAGGTTGTGAGGAGCCTTCTGCCACGGTGTCCCATCATTAAGAATTTATGACGCCAGCTTACAGGGTCGTCGTTCTGGCCCCTAGGTCACCAAATCCTGGCCTCTCCGATTCTCCCTGAGCAAGGGAATCCTTGGCGGACCATGGGTTTGAAGGCCGCTCCTGCTCTTTTCACAGCGCCGGACGGGGTTCGGTGGCACTCCGTGATCGCATTTCAACCTGGATCGCGAGTATTTGGGGGTCATCACGCAACGAAGGCTGCAGCGCAATCGCATACGCGATAACCGCCGCGGACTCCGTGTCGCGTCGACTGGATGCCAAGTACGAGGCCAGCTGTTTAGCGTAGCCGGGAAGATCCTTCTCAAGCCTGAGCGCAGCCTGCCATTGCTGGACCGCCAGATCCGGATCATCCAGAGCCTCGCCAGCAAGCTCCGCATACTCCACGTGCAACATTTCCCTAGTCGGCGACCGCTCGATCGCTACTGCATAGGCGTTCGCCAGCCGGTGGGCATCAATGCCCTTCTTACCACCGAGTCGCTGGGTCATCAGCTTGTTTAGCGCTGCGTAGTTGTCGCCCATTAGAGGTCCGGTTTTCAGCTTGTGGGTCAAACTGTCCCACCATGGCTGAGCGGGCATGTCCGGACGGTCGGCTGCGACAAGCAGAAGAGACTCTTCCGGTAGCGCAGACGACGTCGGCAATGCCGCTGCCCGCTCGAGTTCCTTGAGGCTCATCGCATAAAGTGGTGAATCCGGGTCGCCCCCCGACATGGCCATGTAACGCCTCGCCAAGTCCAGAGCTGCGCGGGTGGAACCGGGGTTGGCATCCGCGAGTGCGACGGATAGCTGAAAAGGGCTGCTCCAGATGGATGCGCGGATGAAAGTAAACAAACAGAGATTAGCGATGAGCAGCGCCGCAATCAGGGCAGCCACGCGGGCGTCAGCCCGCGCAAGCATCAGGCGCAGGAGATCAGCGACGGCCAGCAACACGCCAAGAAGCGCGGGGTAATTGCGATGTTCGAAAACCAGTTCCAAGGGAATGGGGCTGCTGGTGAGGATATGGGCAATGAAAAACCAGCCAATGCCCAGCGCCAGCAGGGGCCTGCGATATCGCGCGGCGATAGCCACGAAAGCCAGCCCGGCCAGGACGACGGCTCCTAGCAGCGTACTAATCGGATGGAAAAGATCTAGAGAAGCCGCGTAGTTGTCGTAGTAGAACTGGAAATGGCTGGGTAGAGGCGCCAGTATCCAGTAGAGGTACATAGGCAGTACGCGCAATTGCGTCAATTCACGCTGGGAGGCTGTGAAGTTGCGGCTCACATAGTTGATGGGCTGCGCGACGTGTGGAATCAGATGGAACAGCAGAAAGCCCAGCGCCGCTGCGCAGCCGATGGCGTAAAAGGCTTTCCACGTCCGTGAGACGCTCGGGCTGGCCGCGCTGAAATGCAGTAGCGTCAACTCGATGAGCAATGTGTAGCCTGGCACGAGTATCGCCGTTTCCTTGGCGAAATAACCGGTCGCAATGAGTGCACCGAAGAGCAGCAGCCACGGCCATGCGCGCTGGCCCGATCGTTGGCATGTGCGCGCCTTCCAGTAGGCGAGCAGCGCCAACAATGTGAACGTGAAGCCGAGCATTTCCATGCGCTGTACGACGTACATCACGGTGGAAACTTGAAGCGGATGGACGGCCCATGCCAGGGTAATCGCCAGTGCGCTGAAGTCGATCAATTTCCGCGAAATATTACCATTGTCGTTCTCGCGAAGGCGCCATGCCGCACCGAGCAGGTGCCTCGTTAACGCCAGGGTTAGCAGTGCATTGATCAGATGTATAAGCAGGTTCGTCAGTTTGAAGCCGAATGTGCTGCCACCAAGCGCGTAGTTGAGCGCATAAGTCAGCATGGCCAACGGTCGCTGGATATTGTTGAGTGACCAGTGCCAGACAGACACCCAGTCGTCCCAGTGCCATCCAGTGACATGGACGGCAGGATTTTCCGCGAAGATTGGGTAGTCGTCGAAGATGAAGCCGCCTTGGAGGGCCGGGAAGAATACGGCGAATATGAGAATCGCGGCCAGCAGGGAGAGGCCTCTCACCGAGAGTTTCTGGTGCTGAGACTTTGATATGCGACTCATAGGCTAATTCTGTTCCATCAAAAAAGAAGGGCCGCCTAATGGCGGCCCTTGTGGATCTAACCGCAATCAGTTGTTTACTGGCAGCTGGCCGGGGCGTACTTTGCCGACACGCCATGGGCAACGCTGCTGCAGGTCCACGTGCCGCTAG
>Ga0209437_100966_pt1 | contig 10333 bp, 10 predicted proteins | sample AraplaL_Cvi_mTSA_FD_184266 | JGI IMG/M metagenome (GOLD analysis project Ga0209437, IMG submission 184266) | Arabidopsis root microbial communities from the University of North Carolina, USA - plate scrape CL_Cvi_mTSA (SPAdes) (version 2) | ecosystem: Host-associated > Plants > Roots > Endosphere...
CCCGTATCCGGCTTCCAGCCTTGCTCCATCAGCACCTCGTACACCAGTCCAGCCATACCATATACGCCTGCGTCACCGCTGGAAATTACGGCAACAATTTTGCCCATCTCCGCTTGTCTGACTGCTTCTTGTGCACGGCTTACTTCCTCCGTCATACCTGTGCGCACAATCGCTTGCCCGTTCAACAGAGGGCGAATAAGATCCACATAAGTGTTGTATCCGATAATTACCTCGCTCTCCTGAAGTGCTTCGAGTGCCCGCTTGGTGATATGTTCCATTGCTCCTGGACCGAACCCGATAATCAGCAGCTTGCCTTGATCTTGCATGACTTCTCCTCCTTCATCACACTTGTCGTACTGATCTAAACAGTGAAGAAGGGCGGCTATGCCGACCTTCTCCCCCACTGTACTGCATGTCCAACTCGTCAGCTCTGTTTACTCAGACTATCAACAAGGCTCTTACATCACCTGTTATGATCCAACTAATCTATTCTTCTACCTGCAATTTCCCTACATAGGGTAGGTATCACAAGGATGTACATTTATCTATAAAAACAAAAAAATCCCATCCTTGTAACGGATGGGATACGCATGTACGTACACTCAAGAACATAGTCCAGACTCCCTGAGGGTAGTCCTGTGACTATGTGGCCCAAGGGGGGCCAGCCAGGCGAACCGCTTGTTCGCCCATTTCCTGATTCTTCGTACACCACTCCTTTCCGCGAAGGGTTCGGTGACACATGCAAGGTAGGTCTCCTGGCTTTGGATCATCAGCTTCCTTTTCTGTCTTCCCCGGCTTTCCGAGTGACTTGGATCAAAAAGGGCTTCACCATTACAGTGGCGGGACCGCTCGGGACTTTCACCCGATTCCCTGTTACCTCTTGCTGCACGCAAGAGCACCTTGCTTGTTTTCATTCAATATTGTTTTCATAATAACACCGCGCAGGAAATAATGTCCATGCTTATGATACTTGTCCGTTCTTCTATTTTCAGACAAAACAGAAAAAAGTCCTGATCCAAAAAAACGGATCAGAACCTGATGTAACATATACATATAAGATTCGTTTTAAACCATGCATCTACCTAATGATTAAATACATTCATAGTCATTGATAACTATGATTGCAGGCCACTACTCTTGGCCGCACGCCCCGCAGCGAAGTAACGTCCAAGCTCAACGATGAGTGCTCCCATCTTCTCTTCCTCCGGAATGACCAGCGCCTCAATGCCTTCTTCACGCATGGAGTTTGCTGTAACTTTACCTACAGATGCAGGAATTACGCCTTGTCTGAAGGCAGCAAGCATCGGCTCAAGCTTGTCCTGGGAGGCCGCGTATTGCGTCAGGAATCTGACCTGAGGGCCACTTGTGAACGCAACGGCATCTACCTCGAACTTTAGAATTTCATTCAACAGCTGTTCCAGCTCTGCCTCTTCCGGCGGTACATGCCGGTAAGGGAGCACTTGTCTGACGATTGCACCTTGTTCTTCCAACCATGCGACGAGTTTGGGAGCTGTCTCCCCATGAAGCTGCAATATGACCTTTTTCCCTGCGAGATCATGTGGGGCGAATTCTCGAATGAGCCCGTCCGTGCTACCATCATCATCTCGTACCAGTGGTGTTAACTTGCGCTTTTTGAGCGCATTAACCGTCTTGTATCCCCTCGCTGCAATGGAGGATTCCGATAATACATCCAACAATTGTCCTGCGACTTCCATATCCTCAGCCATTTCAAACAATGCATCCAATCCCATACCCGTCGTCAACACCGCCCAGTCTGGCGGGTCTGAGATCCAGGATACCAACCCATCCCTGATACTCCGATCATCCAGGAATACAGTCCCTTGTGCCGGTCGCACAAGTGGGATTCCCCCCATTTTTTCAACCAGTATGGACATTTCTTTCGATTTTCGTGGTCCTGTCAATGCTACACGCACACCTGCCAAATGTTGAGCCATTCATGTTCCCCCCGTTAGTCCAGCCGAATGTTCATCAGTCTGACTACAGTATACAGGGTACTTCTGTGTAGGGAAACTGTGCTTACCCTATTTTTGCCCGTTCAGCTATAAGGATTTTTGATGAAATGTATCAGGAAGGCTGGAGTTCCCCACCATGAGAATCCTGCCTTCTTTTCTCTCCGTTCTTCTCCGAATCAGTGGATTCTTGTCCCTGTTCATGCTTCTCTTTCTTGGACTGCTCTCCCGACCTCTGGTGGGCAGATTCTTTTTTATCCTTTTTGCGAGGACGAAGGAAAAGAAACAGCACAATCGGGAACAGTACTTCAAAAACAATGGCAATCCATGTCCATTCCCGGGTAAAACGATACAACTGAATGGCGTTTCTGAAAAACCAGAATGCACAAACAAAGCCTAACAGTGCCACCGGACCAGTCAGGACCTTTCCGGAAACGTTTGGAATCATTCGCTTCAGTCCCCAACAGACAAAGTACAGATCAAATGCAATTTTGGTAATCATGGTAGGCAAGGTTGCCGCTGCCAGCGCCAGGTCAAACCGATCCAGGAAATCACTAATTTGCAGCTGCCTTGCAAGTTCATACGAAGGGTATACCAGTCTGGAGGCAATGGGCACACCAATCGACGTGATGGTTTCCACAAGAATCAACATCATCAGCAATCCCGAGATTATTATGCCCCATAACACAGACTTGAAGCGAAAATCACTGCCCTTGACGACAAAAGGCAAGGCGATCATCTCGCCGTAAAAAGAAAATATGTACCAACTCCCTTTGCCTACACCTGCCGTATCGACATGAAAATAGGGCATCAGATTGTCCATATTGATCTGCTGGATAAGCATGAAAGGCACAATGATAGAGTTCAACAGGAACAGGGTAACATAGAGTTCCGACATTCCGATCAACGAACCAAGCCCACCTCGGACGATAAATACCGCCATAATCATGAGGGACAATACCACAATGGATATCGGTGTTGTCTCCAGCAAGGTTATACTTACATAATCGCCAATTAATCGGATATCTCTTGCGAATATGAAGAAAAAAAACAAAATGTACATTACACCTGCGAGTCTTCCCATAAAGGGGAACCGGTCAGCAAGGGCCTCAAATAGATCCTGATTCGGAAATCTCCGCTGGATTCGGCTTACCATCCACATGGATATAATCATCACGAGAATAACTGGCACATACGAGAGATAAGCGTGCTGTTCCGCATAATAAATAGCCTGCGCATGGGGTTGAATCAACGTGCCCGTAATACTGAGCAGTAGCACGAGTAGTACAATCTGTCGAGAAGTCACACTTTGATTCATACCATACCTCCTTTCCATCATTCAATCTGTACTTCGCACCACCCCCAGTCCCCATCTACGGTAACGGTAAGAATCGCTGGATGAAATGACTGATCCATACCGATACAAAAAAGGTTTTACTTAAATGGGTTACATAGAGCCAAAGGCCTGTTCCTAATGCAATCAGACCGTAGGATAACCAGCGATTAATGGCTGCGGCCTGCTTCAGATGTCTAAAGTCCATCACAATGACAATGATGACCATCCCCAGATAGGTGAATAAAAGTGGTTTAATCATGTACGATATCCTCCTCAACGACACCGATCGGTTTATTGATTACCCCTACATTTTCAATAATGACGTGGGGAATAACGTTTACCTCAACATCAGGATAGATATCATCCCATCGATCTTTCATTTTGTCCCACTCTTTAGGCAATTGTTGATGGATCGACCGGCCGATCCCGAGAATATCGGCATGATATTTTTGCTGTATTAACCGAACTCCTTCAACGATATCCTCTTTTATTTTTTTGTGGATCGCGTCACTTAATTTCAGAATCTCTTTTTCACGCAGATCACCGTAATTCGATTCGTTATCTACTATCACGCCTTTGGCGTACAATTGAACGGTCACAGTAACCTTGTCATTCTTGACACTGGGGTGCAGTGAAGAATTGTTCTCGTTCAGCTTGATGAATATATCTCCTTCTCCGCGTGGAGCCTTGACCATAACTTCGGGCGCATTGGCTTCCCCCATAGCGAGAATTAAGGCATCGGCGGGAGCCTTGTCAATCATGCCAACCAGCTTGTCTTTCTTGAACACGGCCAATCCATCCAGCTTGATGTTTGTTTTCGCGTCCTTCCAATTTTTTGGAACATTTTCCACTTTTGAAGCAACAGGCAGGAATGGATCTACCCCATCACTAAGGATGGAATCGATGAACGTTTTAAGGGAACGTGGATTACGCATATTTAGAAAGCACAACTCTCTCACCATCTCAGATGGAAACTTCTCTATAGGTGCATCCGTATCCATGACTTCATATGCTGCGCCTTTCGTAACAACTGGTAATGCAGAGAATCGGTTCAGCGGGTACCGTGTGAACAGATCGAGCATCGGAGCCACGCCATCCCGGGCAAGTTCCTCTCCAATAAGCATGGTACGACGGTGCGCATAATAAATCTTGCGAGATAGTGCTTTTTGGCCTTCAAGTGTTGTCCCCCTCAGTGTCTTTGCGGTATTGGATAACATGAACCAGGATTTGTCCCCGCTTGTACCCCCACCACCTCCCGAACTGCCGGTAGAACCGGATTGTCCAGGTAGAGCAATCTGCAGGCTGGATCTGTAGTTGTCCTCCTCCTTATCAACTGCTATGCCAATCACAAAGGCAATATCATTAATTTCCTTACGATCCCAACATCCTGCTATGAAGATGGTACACATTAGTAACATCAACGCAGCAAGGAATTTACGAATAAGAAACATCTGTTCACCATCCTTCCTCAGCTTCAGGCGAACCATTGATATTGCCTTTCATCCGTTTCTGGTTATCCTGAACCGTAGAAGGACGATTGATCATCTTCCACCACGGCACACGAATAAGAATATCCTTGGTGTCTGTCTTACTGTAAGGGCTAAGACCTGACAGATAAGGTACACCAAACGAAGTCATCTGTGTCAGATGCACCGAGATCAGGACCAAGCCAATGACAATGCCATACAGTCCGAGCATACCCGCCAATAACATGATCGGAAATCGCAATAGACGCACAGTAATTGCAAAGTTAAACCGCGGAATTGTAAAGGAAGCTATACCTGTCATGGATACGATAATAACCATCGGTGCGGACACAATCCCTGCCTGAACTGCGGCCTGCCCGATCACAAGTGCGCCGAGAATACTGACCGCTTGACCTACTGTTTTGGGTAACCTGACCCCGGCTTCCCGAAGGGCTTCGAACGACAGCTCCATGATGAGGGCTTCCACCAAAGCCGGAAAAGGGATGGCTTCCCGTGCACCAGCAATACTCAGAATTAGCGTGGTAGGTAACATATCCTGATGAAATGTCGTGATTGAGATATACAATGCTGGTAGAAATAGAGCAATAGCTACGAATAAAAAGCGAATCCAGCGTACCAGATTACTGATGAAGAAACGTTCATAATAATCCTCACTAGCCTGAAGCATCTGCCACATCGTGACTGGCGCAATTAACGCAAAGGGAGTGCCGTCTACCAAAATGGCAAATCGCCCTTCCAACAGGTTGCCTGCTACTGTATCCGGGCGCTCCGAATAGTGCATCTGCGGGAATGGAGAATATGGATGGTCTTCAATCAGTTCCTCAATATAACCCGTCTCCAGAATGCCATCGATCTTTATTTTTTCCAGACGTTTCTTCACGTCCCGTATCAACTTTGGATCAGCAATATCGTCCAGATAGGTCAGAACGATATCGGTCTTGGTTTCGCTGCCTAGTGTCATACTCACCATCTTGAGAGAGGGAGTTTTCAGCTTGAACCGCAGTAAAGCCGTATTCACACGGAGTGTTTCGGTAAATCCCTCCCGCGGTCCCCGAATGACGGATTCTGTCTGCGGTTCCTCCACACCACGTCTGACACCGCCTTTGACATTGAACATCCAGGCTTCGCGACTCCCATCGACAACCAAAAGAGCAGAGGATGCCAGCACCCCTTCTGTCGCAGCAGCCCAAGTATCCACTCGCTTCACCTGTGTCAGTTCAACACGTGTATCATCCAGTGGAACATCTGGTTCATCTGTACGCTGCTGCACCAGCCCTCGAATAATTGGGCGCAGCATATGCTCCTGGATGTCAGCCGAGTTAACAATGCCTTCAATATAGACCAGAATCCCTTTCACTTCCGGCGTAATCATGACGTTGCGAAAAACCACATCCGAGCATTCGGAGAAGATCTCCTTTACCGCTTGAACCTGAGTTTCATGTACTGCACTAATCGGCTGCCGTAGAAAAGGCGGGGATGGCAGTCCCAAAGGGATATGTTTTTTCTCTTCTGAAGCTCGTCCCGGTTGTTGGGACTTGTCTTTCCCAGATGTTTTGTCCGCCATATGCCGCCCCTCCGTTCTTGTTTTTTATACAAGGTAGCTTGTGCCAGACAGCTGGGAATTATGTGGTCTTTTTTTGCAAAATTACGATTAAATTCTCTGAATTCAGACAGCAAAAAGGCCTCTGTATTTAACAGAGACCTTTTTATCTATTCCAGATCCTATTTAACCTATTATTCAGTTAATCCGCAAAATAATCTTCAGGCACATAGCGAATCTCCGACTTCGCATAGATGCTTAGCGTGTGACTCTCCTCGTCGTACACGACCCGTTCACCATCTACGTAGTACCAGTGTTTCAAAAGGGGCTGATCTTTGCGTTGGACGAAGCGAAATACGTTCAGTTCCTGTCTAAGCTCCACAATCTGTTCCACAATCTGCTCGTCCAGACCCGTCACGGTAAATATGAAGCCTGTACCCTCCTGTTGGAATCGATAGGACAGGGAATCTGTTTTGCTATTAGCCAGTCCTCGCCCGGTCACCGCATGTTTGACCATAAACCATTCCTGTTGCGCCATACGTGTATATCCTCCTTCATCTTGGAGTTCATTTCATCAGCCATCTACGGCAAATCAATAATCATATAGAACGTATCTTCGTTTGCTTGCAGTTCAATTGAATTTCGCTGTTCCACACGAGCCGTGTCGCCTTCGCTCAACAGGTACTCTCCATCCAATCCCAGCTTGCCTTCGATGGAGAAAATGTACATCCGACGGCCCGAATCCTGATTGAAGGTTAACGTTTCGTCTTTGGCTAATCGGCCAAGATAGATCGTCATATCCTGATGAATGCTCGCAACTCTTGGTCCCCCATCTGGGGATACAATCGGCACGAGTGCTCCTGCCAGTGCCGCTGGATCAAATGATGTGGTCTCATACGAGGGTTGCAGCCCTTTCGTATGCGGCATGAACCAGAGTTGAAGCAGGCGTACTTCTTCGGTATCGGATGCATTATGCTCGGTATGAATCATGCCACTGCCTGCTGACATCCGTTGAATACCGCCAAAACCTGTAACGGCGACATTACCCAGATTATCTTCATGTCGTAGCTTGCCTCTGAGTACGATGGACACAATCTCCATATCACTATGTGGGTGAGCTCCAAAACCGCGACCAGGCGCAATTACATCGTCGTTCGCTACCCGCATTGGTCCAAACGCCGTATTCTCCGGGTCTTGGTATTCTCCGAAAGAAAAGCTGTGACTACCCCGGAGCCAGCCTCGATCAAAGCTGGAGCGGGCATCGGATGGAATGACGTTAATCATAAAATGCATCCTCCTTATTTTTTCTTAGTAGCATACTTATTCTCATTGTAACAAACCACAGGCATGTCGTCCAAACTAAAAAAGTTCTCTACCGATCAGGCCGGTTCGCAAATACAATTTCCGAACCGGCCTGGCCAATAAAGAACCTCGTTACAGGACTAATCCTGCACTTCATTATTTTTTAGCAATCGTTAGTCGCTTCAAGCACTCACATTCTGACGAGCGTTACCCTGTCTGGAGAAAAGATAATCCACAGCCAGGAAGCGGCTTCCTGTGAAGAGCAGTGTAAGGGAACCCGCCAACAGCAGGTAATCGAACTCGGTACCACTCATGAATGGCTGACCCACTTTGGCTGTAAGCAGAACACCACCCATAACGATAACAAACAGAGCAGCAAACACACGTGTTCCGAGACCCAGAATCATCGCTGCACCACCTACCAACTCAATAATCGCTACAACGGATGCGAGAAATCCGGGAATACCGATACTTTCAAAAAATCCTACCGTACCGCTAATTCCACCTTCGAATTTACTCCAACCATGCAATACAAAGATCAAACCAATCATAATCCTGGAGAAAAGCAGTCCAATCTCTACACTTTTATTATTCATGTTCATCTTCCTTCCTCGTTATATTCGACCTCACATTTAGCCAGATTAATCTATCCGATGGACCAAACAAACAAGATAGACAGCAATAGGAAAACAGTAGCCGACATCAGAACAGCATAACGTGGCAATCTCAGCGTCACGTCCTGTTCCGGGTCCAGCAGACGTGAAATTCGGACATTCACCGACGTATCTGCAAATGAGGATTGAACGGTCAGTTCTTTTGCTCCCCAAGGTTCAGGACAAGCACGGAGCAACTTGAGCAAAGCACTGCCAATGCCTGCCACATTGCCTGTACGCTCAATAGCCTCATTGTCTGCCAGAATTTCTCTAACGATATGATATTGCTTTGAAGTGTGCTTCAAAACGGGGATATACGGCATCATGATTGCAAATACCGACAGTAACGTCGTCTTGAGAGGGTCACGGTGCCACAGATGGTGTACTTCATGATAGACAACCGCTACTTCCTCTTCCGCATCAAGCATGTCCAGTAGCCCAGTGGAAAGTACAATATAGGGTCTCCATAGACCAATGGTAAATGCAACGGGTGAAAGCTTGTCCACCACAATGAAACTTGGCTGTCCCAGATCATGATATGTGGACTCCAACTCACGGGATAGCGCCCGAATCTCCATGGAGCGGAGCTTGTGGATCGCTGCCCGTGTTTTCATCATACGTACCGTTAGCAACCAGCCTGTTCCGGCAAATGTCAGCAATACCAGTGCAAGCAGGAAATGTCCAACGGATAACCAACCAAGTCGACTCATCCAATGATTGCAGAGCCAGAGCAGATTAAACGGGATATCCCAGCCAAAGATTTTGTACATCGCGTACATGAACATCTGCATGAACACGAGTAACGGAATGCCAAACCCGACGGTAAACAAAAGTTTCGAGCGGGTCTTCCACATATTAATCGCTATCCTTTTTCCACTGCTTGATCTTCTGTTCCAGGCGTTCAATCAGACCTGCATCTGCTTCGTCCAGCGCATCCAGCATATGATTCAATGCCAAAGCTCCGAATTCATCCACCAACTCATGTGACAGTTCCTTGGATTGGTCGTTCATAAACTCCTCCTTGCTCTGTACCGGTTGGTACAAAGATGTTCTGCCCTTTTGTGACTTTCCGAGAAGTCCCTTATCCACGAGCCGGTTCATCACGGTCATGACTGTATTAAAATTGACGTCTTTGTCTTGTTCAAGTGCGGTCTGCACTTCACGGATGCTACTGCCAGGACGAGCCCATAAAATGTCCATGATCTTGGCCTCCAGCGGACCGAAAAATCGGTTGAGCCCACGCTCACCCACTTTGAAATTGTGTATTCTCATGTTCTGACACCCCTCACACTACCCATTGTAGTGCCATCAAATGAGAAGTCAACCTCTATGTCAGCTATTTTATGTAAATGATTTGTAAATTTGTTTTCCATTTCAGCAAAAAAAAGCGAAAGACCGGGAAATTCCGTACGTTCACGGTTTGCCCGGTCTTCACCGAATATCAGTCCATATGATGTTGTGAGAACATGGTTTTACTGTGCTTTATTTTCCATCCTGTGACGGCATATGTGCAGATATATCCACACCAAGTCCATGAGCCAGACGTCCGCCTAGCTGTCCATCCGCCCGGAAGAAGTGGCATAAAGCACGCATTTGAATATCAACAGATACTCCCTTGAGGTCATTAATCAGATTATCCAGCAAATGCTGTTGCTCTACAGGGGTAAATGATCGGAAAAGCTCTCCTGCTTGCGTGTAATCATCCGTTTTCTCGATTTTCTCGCGTGTAACATGCCCTTGCAATGGAACCTGACTGTCCCGGTATGCCGGATCTTCCTGCGGGCTGTTTCCGGAACTGTTCGGTTCATAGTTCACCGGAGATGGGTCCTGATTCACATTCATGAGTCCATCACGCTGGTGATTACGAACCGGTGCGTACGGGCAATTCACCGGAATTTGCAAATAGTTCGGTCCAAGCCGGTGCCGCTGTGTATCTGGATAGGAGAATAAGCGTCCTTGCAGCAATTTATCTTCGGAAGGCTCAATTCCAGGTACAAGCGCACTAGGAGAAAAGGCCGCCTGTTCTACTTCAGCAAAGAAGTTTT
>Ga0209437_100967_pt1 | contig 10272 bp, 5 predicted proteins | sample AraplaL_Cvi_mTSA_FD_184266 | JGI IMG/M metagenome (GOLD analysis project Ga0209437, IMG submission 184266) | Arabidopsis root microbial communities from the University of North Carolina, USA - plate scrape CL_Cvi_mTSA (SPAdes) (version 2) | ecosystem: Host-associated > Plants > Roots > Endosphere ...
TGACAAGGTTTTCATTGCGACCTTTGGCAGGCTTCATGCGAAGCACGGCTTTCCGCACATCGCCTTGCTGACGATGGGCACGGTCACGGCCATCGGCACCTTCTTCGATCTGACCGACGTCATCAACATGCTGCTGACGGCGACGATCCTGGTGCAGTCGATCGCACAGATCGTGGCCCTCATCGTCCTGCGGCGCCGTGAACCTGGGCTTCATCGACCCTATAGGCAATGGCTTTACCCGGTGCCTTGCATCATTGCCCTCGTGGGCTGGGTGTACGTGTACGTATCCGCGTCACCGCTTTCGCTGATGCTGTCGGGCGCATGGATCGTCGCAGGCCTCGTGGTGTTCACGCTGTGGGCCCGGGTGAACGCAGCATGGCCCTTTGCGCCGACCGAGATGCCCTCCACCGCCGCCCCGGAGCTTTGACGTCATGCCAGTTTCAGCGAGGATCGTCCTTGCAGCAGTCATCGCAACGAGCCTGGCATCCGCCTCCGTGGCGATGGCAGGTACTACCTACACCGACACGCGCGTTGCCGCGGACACCGGCACAGCCAGCCCGATCGGCCATTGGCAGATTCAGGACACCGCAAAAGCGCAGAGCGACGGCGCGACGATTTCCAAGCATGGCTTTGCCACGAAGGACTGGTATCCGGTCACCGGCCGCGCCACGGTCATGGCAGGGTTGTTGGAGAACGACGTCTTCAAGTTCGACGTCTTCCATAGCGACAACCTTCGCGCGGTGCAGGTGCCCGACGCCAGCGGCAACCTGTTCGTGACGCCGTGGTGGTACCGCGCGGGCTTCGAACTGTCGGAGGCGGAGGGAACACGACATACCTTGCTGCGCACCCACGGCATCATTGCCGCCGCGGACGCGTGGGTGAATGGGCAGAAGGTGGCCGACCATGCGGATCTCGCCGGGGCGTATCCCGAGCACGACATCGATGTGACGCGATGGGTGCATGCCGGTGCCAACGTCGTCGCCTTGAAGGTTTATCCCGGCGATCCACGAATGAGTCTGTCCATCGGCTGGGTCGATTGGAATCCCACGCCGCCGGACAACAACATGGGCCCATGGCGTGGCGTGGACATCGTTCAAACGGGCCCCGTGGCGCTGAGCGCGCCACACGTCGCTCCGACCTTGTCGACAGACCTGGCTCAGGCGACCCTGGCCGTGACCGTCACGGCGACGAACCTCGATGCGGTGGCGCACGACGTCACCGTCTCGGGCACCGCCGCCGACAAGCCGGTGCAACAGACGGTCCGTCTCAGCCCGGGGGAGGCGAAGGTCGTGTCGCTCGCTTCCGGTTCCGCGCCGGTCGTGACGTTGGATCATCCCAAGGTGTGGTGGCCCATCGGCATGGGCGAACATCCGTTGTATCGAATGGCGGTGACCGCGACGGTCGACGGCGCGCCCTCGGACCGCGCAGCGACGAACTTCGGCGTGCGCCGCGTCGAGTCCACGCTCACCCGCCAGGGCTATCGCCAGTTCATCATCAATGGTCAGCCGTTGTTGATACGCGGCGGCGGTTGGGCACCCGATATGTTTCTGCGCGACGATCCAGCGCGCATGGAGGCCGAGTTCAGCTACGTGGTGAATCTCGGCCTCAATACCATACGCAGCGAAGGCAAGCTGGAGAACGAACGCTTCTACGATCTTGCCGACCGCAACGGCATCCTCGTGCTGCCCGGCTGGGAATGCTGCGACAAGTGGGAAGCTGCCGCGCAGACGGGTGGCGAGCCCTGGACCGACGCCGACATGCGCGTCGCGCAGGCATCGATGGCGAGCGAGGCGCGCCTGTTGCGCAATCATCCGTCCGTAATCGGCTTCTACATCGGCAGCGACCACGCGCCGCCGCCTGCGCTTGCGAAGATGTACATGGATACGCTTCGTGCCGAACGATGGTCGTTGCCCGTCATTTCCGCAGCCATCGACGTGACGACGGCCGAAGCCGGCCCCTCGGGCATGAAAATGGCGGGCCCCTACGACTGGATCCCGCCCTCGTACTGGTACGCGGACAAACTCGGCGCGGCATTCGGGTTCGATTCGGAAGTCAGTGCGGGAGCCGTCATCCCGCGTCTGGAGGATGTGCAGCGCATGCTGTCACCGCAGGAGCAGGAAGCGTTGTGGAGGTACCCGGAGACCCGGCAGTACCATGCCTCGGCCGACTGGTCGACGTTCGCCGTGCTCACGCCATTCGACACTGCGCTCGCGAAACGCTACGGCGCACCGACCGACCTCGCCGACTATGTGGCGAAGGCTCAGTTGGACAACTACGACAATGTGCGCGCGCAGTTCGAAGCCTTCAATGCACGCATGGGTGCGGCGAATCCTGCCACGGGCGTCATCTACTGGATGCTCAACAACGCTTGGCCGTCGCTTCACTGGCACCTGTACGACTACTACCTTAATCCGGCTGGCGCGTACTACGGTGCGAAGAAAGCGAACGAACCGCTGCACATCCAGTACTCGTACGATTCGCGCTCCATCGTGGTCGTGAACCATACGCTGGAGCAACGACGTGGCTTGCAGGCCTCGGTCAAGGTGCGCAACCTCGACGGCAGCGTGCGCTACGACAAGCAGGTGCAGCGCATCGACCTGCTGGGCAATCATGCACAGACGGTGCTCGATCTGCCGTCGGTCGCCGGTTTGTCCACGGTGTATTTCGTCGAACTCGCACTGACCGAAGCCGACGGAAAGCCCGTGAGCCGTAATGTCTACTGGCTGTCCACGCGCAAGGACACGCTCGACTGGCCGAAGTCGAACTGGTACCTGACACCGGTCGTTCAGTACGGTGATTTCAGCGCCCTGGCTTCGTTGCCGAAGGCCACTCGCGAGGTCCGCGCTTCGACCGTGCGCGACGGCGACTACGCGGTGACCACGGTCACGCTCTCCATTCCTTCGTCGTCGCCTTCGGCTGCCGTGCAGGAACATCTGGCGATCCGCCGTGGGGCAAAGGGCGAGCTTGCGCTGCCCGTGACCTGGTCTGACAATGACGTGACGCTCTGGCCCGGCGAGTCCGTCGTGCTCACGGCGCGCTATCCGGCGCAGGGCACGGCCGATACGGTGGTCGAGGTGTCCGGTTGGAATACTCCCGCGGCGCAGTTGGTTGCGGGAGCCACCCAGGGAACGAAGCATTGAAGAGGCCTTCATGTCGCGCGTGACCATCAACGATGTGGCTCGTGCGTCCGATACATCCAAGAAGACCGTTTCCCGCGTGCTCAACCAGGAACCGGGCGTGCGCAAGGAAGTGCGCGAACGGGTGATGGCGGCCGTTGCGGCATTGAACTACCGCCCGCTCACGTCGGCGCGAAGCCTGGCTACCAATCGTTCCTTCATGATCGGGCTGTTGTACGACAACCTCTCGCCCAGCTACATCATGGAGGTGCAGGCCGGCGTGCAGGAGGCCTGCGAGGCGCAGCAGTACAGCATGATGGTGCAACCGCTGGACTCCACGGCGCCGGATTTCATGGAGCGCGTCGAAGGCATCCTGTGGCGGCACCGCCCTGATGGTTTGATCCTCACGCCGCCCATTACGGACCACCCGGCGCTGCTCGCGCACCTGCGCAGCGCGGGCCTGCCGTTCGCTTCCATCGCGCCGCGCAAGGCGAAGGGCGTCGCGGGGGTCATCCTTCATGAGCGCGAGGCTGCGGCTGCGATGGTCGATCATCTGGTCGCGCTGGGACATCGCCGTATCGCGCACATCATTGGCGATCCGAAGCATGGCGCAGGTGTGTGGCGCCTCGCGGGCTACCGCGACGGCATGAAGCGCGCCGGCCTGGAGGAACGTGCCGATTACATGGTGCAGGGCCAGTTCTCGTTCGAATCCGGGGTAAAGGCTGCTCGCCAGTTGCTGCGGCTGAAGCAGCGACCCACGGCGATCTTCGCAGCCGACGACGATATGGCCGTCGGTGCCATATGGGCCGCCGCCGAAGCGGGCGTGATGGTGCCCGCCGAGGTTTCCATCTGCGGTTTCGACGACACGACGATCGCGACGCAGGTCTGGCCGCTGCTCACCACCGTTCACCAGCCAGTACGCGACATGGGTAAGCGCGCCACGGAGGAACTGCTGCTTGGTCTCCTCGGCAAAGGCGAACCCCGCATGGTCGAGGTCGACTACCAAATGCGTCTGCGTGCATCCACAGCGCCCGCGCCGCCCTAGAGGAAACACCGTATGTCCGAGCGCCGATACCATTTCATCTCGGGCCTGCCGCGCGCGGGCACCACGTTACTCGCGGCCATCCTGAACCAGAATCCGCGCTTCCGCGCCGGCATGACCAGCCCGGTGGCCGACATCATGGGTGTGGTAGTGGCCGAGGCCAGCAGCAAGAACGACTTCGCCTTCGACGTCACGGACGCGCAACGGACGGCCATGCTGCGGGGCCTGGTGGAGAACTTCTATTCCGTCGATACCCGCGCGGAAGCGGTGTTCGACATGAGCCGCCTCTGGTGCAGCCGCATGGGTCTGCTCGCCACGCTGTTTCCGGGGGTAAAGGTCGTCGCCTGCGTGCGTCAGCTTGCCTGGGTGCTCGACAGCATGGAGCGTCTGGTTCAGAAGCAGCCGGTGAGCGTCAGCAAGGTGTTTCGCTTCGATACCAACACGACGGTCTATTCGCGCGTCGAGGCGCTGACCGATCCACGCGGCATGGTCGGTTTCGCGTACCAGGCAACGAAGGAAGCCTTCTACGGCGCATGGGCGCGCGATCACCTGTTGCTGCTGACCTATGAGAGCCTGGTGCGCGATCCGGAAGCCGCCTTGCGCGCGGTGTACCGGTTCCTGGGCGAGCCTTGGTTCGCGCATGACTTCGACGACATCGCGTACAGCGCCGACGAATTCGACGCGCGGGTGGGCATGCCGGGGTTGCACGTCGTCCGTGCCAAGGTGGAGGCCGTCGAACGCCCGCCGGTGCTGCCGCGTGAGGTCTTCGCGCGCTTCGCCAACGAGGCGTTCTGGGCCGATCCGAAGAACAACGTCCATCAGGTGCCCATCGTCTGACCATGATCGAGCCGCATGGGGGTGTGCTCAAGCATCTGTACCTGCCGGAAGCGGAGACGCAGGTCGCGCGGCGTGCTTCCGGCACACTGCCGAGCGTGCGGCTGGAACATGGGCAGCTCTGCGATCTGGAACTGCTCCTCGACGGCGCGTTCTCACCGCTCGAAGGGTTCATGGGCGAGGCGGATTACGACGCGGTCGTCACGAGCCTCCGGCTGACGGACGGCACCCTCTGGCCCATGCCGATCGTGCTCGATGTCTCTGCAGACACCGCGGCATCGTTGTCGATAGGGCAAGACGTCGTGCTGCGCGACGTCCAGGGCACGGCGCTGGCGCTGCTCACGCTGTCCGACATCTTCCGCCCGGACAAGATGCGGGAAGCGTTGCAGGTTTACGGAACGCGAGATTCCGGGCATCCCGGTGTGGCCGATCTGTTGCGCAGGGGCGAGGTCTGCCTTGGCGGTCGGGTTTGCGGTTTACAGAGGCCCGCCCACCACGATTTCACCGACCTGCGTGCGTCCCCGCGCGAGATGCGTGCGTGGCTCGCCGATCGGGGTTGGGATCGCGTCGTGGCCTTCCAGACACGGAACCCATTGCATCGAGCCCACGTGGAACTCACGCGCCGAGCGATGGATGCGGTCGGTGGCAGACTGCTGTTGCACCCCGTCGTCGGGCGCACGCGGGACGGCGACGTCGATAGGTATACCCGCGTCCGCTGCTACCGCGCCCTGCTGGAGCGTTATCCGGAAGATGCGGTGAAGCTGTCGGTACTGCCGCTGGCCATGCGCATGGCCGGGCCGCGCGAAGCGCTCTGGCACGCCATCATTCGAAAGAACTACGGTGCGAACTTCTTCATCGTCGGGCGCGATCATGCCGGGCCAGGCAAGGATGCCTCGGGACAGGCGTACTACGAGCCATTGGCGGCGCAGGTTTTGGTCCAGGCCCATGCCGACGAGCTGGGTATCGCAGTGCTTTCGTTCGCGCCGATGGTTTACGCGCCAGGGCGGCAGGCGTATGTCTCCTGCGATGAACTTCATCCGGGCGAAGCCGTGAGCGACGTCTCGGGCACCGAGCTGCGCAAACACCTCCGCGAGGGCAGCGCCATCCCTGCATGGTTCACGTATCCGGAAGTGGAAGCCATCCTCAGGCAGCGCTTCCCACGCCCCGAGAACCGAGGGTGCGCCATCTTTTTCACCGGACTTTCCGGCGCAGGGAAGTCGACCATTGCCCAGGCGCTCAAGGCGGCCATCCTTGAAAACACCGGACGGCAGGTCAGCGTGCTCGATGGCGACGAGGTACGAAAGACCTTATCGGCCGGCCTGGGATTTTCGCGCGAGGATCGCTCCGCGAACATTCTCAGGATCGCCTACGTCGCATCGGAAATCGTCCGCCACGGTGGCATCGCTATCTGCGCGCCGATCGCTCCCTACGCCGAGGACCGGGCGGCCGCGCGCGCGCTGGTCGAAGCGCATGGGGATTTCCTCGAAGTGCATGTCAGTACCGCGCTCGACGTGTGCGAGGCGCGCGATACCAAAGGTCTCTACGCGCAGGCGCGGTCGGGTGCGCTCAAGCAATTCACGGGCATCAGCGATCCCTATGAAGTGCCCGCCGCGCCCGACCTTCGCCTGGACGGTGCGGAGCAGACACCGGCGCATCTCGCAGCGCAGATCGTCGCCGTACTTCGCGAGCGCCAATTGATCGCCTAGCTTCGTAGGAAAGATCCTTGCTCGACGTAAGCGCCTCTCCTGGTGTTGGTCTCGCCTGCGTGGGCTGATCGGCCGATACCTCGAAGATGTGTAGGAGGAGGGCTCGCCCCATGTCGGGCGTGCCCTGAAGGCAGCCCGACTACGGTGTAATCCGTCCGCTGGCGCCGCCCCTCCCCAATCCTCAAGGAGCATCATGAATACCTTCTATCCATCCCGCCTCGCGATGAGTGCGGCCGTGGTCTGCGCTTGCCTCTTCGCCGACCAGGCCACGGCCGGCACGATGCCTGCCCCCAGTCTGCCCGCGTGCCATTCGACCATCGAACCAGACGTTACCTGCCGCCTGCCTGTGAAGAACGGCAGTTTCACCGCTCTTACCGGCTGGGAGGCCCTCGGTGACGTCACGCTCGGTAGCGAAGGCGGGGCCTCCTATCTTTCCATGGGTCACGGAAGCTCGATCGAGCAGCCCGTGTACGCCATGTTCTACAAGTGGAGTAGAGCAGCTTATGCGCTTCGCTTCCGTGTCCGTGCCGAATCCGCCGACACCGAAGTCGACGCGGCGCTGTACATGAGCGACGACACTGGACGGTATACCCAGCACATCGGAAGCGTGATGGCCACTGCCTCGGTGGGTAAATGGCGCGTTGTCGAACTGGTCGCGAACGGGAAGCCATTCCCGGCGCCTGCTCACGTGCTCATCAAGATCTCGAATGGCGGGAACGGATCGTCGATCCAAGTAACCGACGTTATGCTCGTCGACATGTTGCAAGAAGGCGCCGTCGACCTGCGTTGACGGAGCGTCGCTGCCCGCGGTGCGGGCGGCGACACTCAATCGGACGGCCGCACGATCCGCAGTTCGGTACCGAGTACGCCGGGCAGCGTGCGTAGCGTACGCACGAGATCAGGCAGGGCGCGAACCCGCCACGCGTCGCCCAGTTCGAAGCTGGCCTGGCCGACGCCATTGCGGTATCCCGCGAGTAGCAATGGTGTGCGTCCACCGCGATAGCCCATTAGCGCCTGACGTAAGTGCTGCGGAAAATCCGCACCCACGCCGTTGAGCTTCACCGTCAGTAACCGGCCGAAGTGTTCCATCGCATCGGACAACGAGTACGCCTTGCGCGCACGCAGTTGATAACCACCGGCGAAATCGTCGATCCGCAGGCCGCCCTCCACGACGATGAGGTTGCCGCGCGTGAGCAACGGCGCCGCTTCCGTGAACACTTCGCGGAAGAAGCTGGTTTCCAGCAGGCCTGTGGCGTCCTCGATCTGCACGAAGGCGTCGCTGTCTCCGCGCTTGCGCATGCCCACGACCATGCCGGCCACGGTCCACGGCGTTTCGGGGCCACGCCGGAAACGGCTTGCGTTGTCGTCATCGTCGCTGCGCCGCGGCTTGGGCGGCTGATAGCGTTGCGGAATCTCACCGATCGGACAGCTCGACAACTGCGCAAGCTCCGCCTTCCAGGGATCGGTCGGATGGCCCGACAGATAGTGGCCGAGTGTGTCGTGCTCGCCCTGCAGCAGTTGTTCCAGCGGCCATTCGGGCACAGAACCCGACAGTTCGATAATGCTGGGGGCCTCGGCCGCACCGAACGCATTGCCGAAGATGTCGACCTGGCCCGACGCGCGATTCTTCGCTTCCTGGTCGGCCGCGCGCATGGCTTCGGGGATGTGCATGAGCAGCGTGGCGCGGTTGACGCCAAGCGCGTCCAGCGCGCCCGATTGCACCAGCGCTTCCATGGTCCGCTTGTTGAGCTTGTTCGAGCCGACACGCTGGCAGAAATCGACCAGGCCGCGGAACGGTCCGCGCGCCTTGCGCTCGGCGACGATCTCTTCGCAGATGCCCTGGCCCACGCCCTTGATGGCGCCGAGGCCGTAGCGCACGACCTTCGGCTCCACCGCCTCGAACATCCACTCGGAGGCGTTCACGTCCGGGGGCAGCACTTTGATGCCGATGGCCCGCGTTTCGTCGAGGAAGGTGACTACCTTCTCGGTGTTGTCCATGTCCGACGAGATCGTCGCGGCCATGAACTCGGCCGGGTAGTGCGCTTTCAGCCATGCGGTCTGGTATGAGACCAGCGCGTACGCGGCGGCGTGCGATTTGTTGAAGCCGTAGCCTGCGAACTTCTCCATGAGGTCGAAGATCGCGTCGGCCTTCTCGCCGTCGATGCCATCCTTCGCGGCACCTTCGCGGAAGGTGGCGCGATGCTTGATCATTTCCTCGGGCTTCTTCTTGCCCATCGCGCGGCGCAGCAGGTCGGCGCCGCCGAGCGTATAGCCGCCGACGATCTGCGCCATCTGCATCACCTGCTCCTGATAGACCATGATGCCGTAGGTCTCTTTCAGGATGGGCTCGACGCGGGGATCGGGATATTCCACCGCCTCCTTGCCGTGCTTGCGCGCGCAGAAACTGGGGATCAGATCCATCGGGCCGGGGCGGTACAGCGCCACGAGCGCGATGATGTCTTCGAAGCGGTCGGCCTGCGCTTCCTTGAGCATGCCTTGCATGCCGCGCGATTCGAGCTGGAAGACGGCGACGGTCTGCGCCTTTTTCAAAAGGTCGTAGACCTTCGGGTCGTCCAGCGGCAACGCTTCGATCACCAGCGGTTCGACGCCTTCCTGCGCGCGTCGCTTGTTGATCGCCTTCACCGCCCAATCGATGATCGTGAGCGTGCGCAGGCCGAGAAAGTCGAACTTCACGAGACCCACGGCCTCGACGTCGTCCTTGTCGTACTGCGTGACGACGCCTTCGCCGCCCGCTTCGCAATACAGCGGCGCGAAGTCGGTCAGGGGCGTGGGCGCAATGACCACGCCGCCCGCGTGCTTGCCAGCGTTGCGCGTGAGGCCTTCGAGGCTGAGCGCAAGATCGATGAGCGTGCGCGGTTCTTCCTCGGTCTCGTAGACGTCGCAGAATTCCTTGACGACGCGGTCCGGCTCTTTCTTCGCTTTTTCCGAGCGACCGAGCGCATCGGACAGCGTGAGGTCGAGCGGCCGGTTCGGAATCAGCTTGGCGAGCCGATCCACCTGGCCGTAGCCCATGCCGAGCACGCGGCCTGAGTCGCGCAATACGGCCTTCGCCGCCATCGAACCGTAGGTGATGATCTGGCTGACGTGATCGCGGCCGTATTTGCGCGCGACGTAGTCGATGACCTCGTCGCGGCGATCCATGCAGAAGTCGATGTCGAAGTCGGGCATCGACACGCGTTCGGGATTCAGGAATCGCTCGAACAGCAGCTCGAACTGGAGTGGATCGAGGTCGGTGATCTTCAGCACCCAGGCCACCAGCGAGCCGGCGCCCGAACCGCGACCGGGGCCTACCGGAATGCCGTTCTGCTTACCCCAGTTGATGAAGTCCGCCACGATCAGGAAGTAGCCGGGAAAGCCCATCCGGATGATGACGTCCACCTCGCGATCGAGGCGTGCCTGATAGTCGGCCAGTGTCTTGCCCGGGGCGAGCGGATGCTCGCGCAGGCGTTCCTCGAGACCCTTCTGCGCCTGCTCCCGAATGAACGTGTCGAGCGTGTGGCCTTCGGGCACCGGAAAGTTCGGCAGGTAATAAGTGCCGAAGGTGAGTTCCAGG
>Ga0209437_100968_pt1 | contig 10259 bp, 7 predicted proteins | sample AraplaL_Cvi_mTSA_FD_184266 | JGI IMG/M metagenome (GOLD analysis project Ga0209437, IMG submission 184266) | Arabidopsis root microbial communities from the University of North Carolina, USA - plate scrape CL_Cvi_mTSA (SPAdes) (version 2) | ecosystem: Host-associated > Plants > Roots > Endosphere ...
CTCGTATTCGATAATCGTCATCTCGCGCTCAGCTTTGGTATTGGTGGAGCGGTGTCGGGTCTTCTGGCAGGGCTTTTGCTGGAATGGGGCCTCGACGGTTCGAACGTGGGGGATACCTTCGTACGACTTGGTGCAATGCTTATCTTGTCAGGCGTATTGACCCTGTTCTCCTGGATTGTTCCGATTAAGGAGAACACGCCGCGGAAGAGTAGGGGACGCCGTGAAGCTGGCGGCGGAACTTCTTCAGCCGAAGGATTCGGTCAGAGAGCAAGAGATTCACGCAGCAAAGGATTCTAACGTCGGGAGGTCAATGGAAATGCGGTTTATGGATGCAGACCCTTCGACACCCTTGATTCGAAAACTGACACTTGCGGTGGACGAAGGACGTTGTACACTTCGCTGGCTCTGGCCGGAACGGGTAGAAGCTGTATATGTGGAACGGCTGGAGCTGGATATGATGAACGATGATCGTACCGGGGAAGAGCCTGCACAGGGCAAGCTGAAGCTGTACACGAGAGAGGAATATAAGGCGAGCAATGGTTATACGGATCGGATCACAGGTTTTGGTGCCATCAAGTACACGGTGTATGTGTGTCAGATGCAGGAAGACGGGCCTGTGCTGATCCGTCAACGAGATGAGGACAATATGGTGATTGCAAGCTCTGGGAAGGCGGATATCCGCTTTTCCATTCGCTACAAGAGCGGTTTTTTTCAGAAGCGAAAAAGTGTATTGATCACCGTCACAGCGGAAGTGCCTGTTCCGAAGGAAGCCCTCTGTTATGTTCGCAAACAGGGCGGGGTTCCGCTGAATAAGGAAGATGGTACGGTGTATCCTTTTGTGAGTGATTTTGCTCCCGGAAGAAATGAGATGCCGCCCGTTGAAGTCGCCAAGGATGATTATGTGAGATTATTCTTCACGGATGGACCGAAGTATGGAGCCGCCTATAGATTAATATCAGACTAGATCGTTAGGCTAATTGTAAATCATCTTAGTCTGACTGATCAGGGAGGGGAGTGGCTATGAGCTTTTTTAGTCGGTTTTTGAAGAGACAACAGCCGGAGGAACGCCCGCTGTTTTACGATATTGTCTGTCCTTATTGTTTCAGCAAGTTTTCACCGGAAGAGGTGGTGTTCCGCGCCGCCCATCACCGGGATGATGATGAGGACTACGCACTCGGGGAAGATGCGAAGTTGAATCGGTATCGCGAAAGATTCGGACTCGACACGGTATTTGATATGGAGGCGGTATTGGCTCCGCATGATGTACCGGAGGAACATCGGATTTATTCCGATAACATCGTGATGGGTCTGAACGATCGGTACGGTGTCGTTACACGTCGCCGGTTGTGCCCGCAATGTCATAACGAGCTACCTGTTACGGCGGGTAAAGCACCCAGCAATATCATTTCCATTATCGGTGCATCTCAGGTGGGGAAATCCGTCTACATGACTTCATTAATTCATACATTGCAGCATTACACGGCGGATCATTTTGACGCGGCTTGCATGCCACTAAATGCGGAGATCAGCCGCCGATTCCGTGCGGATTATGAAGAACCGTTGTTCGAACGGGGCGATCTGCTGGATTCCACACAGAAGGAGAAGCTGCAGGAGCCGTTTATCTTCCAGTTTGTATTCAAGGACGAAGATAAAGCACCGCTGACGCTGGTGTTTTTTGACGTCGCAGGTGAGGGTATGGTGGAGCAGGATTATCTCGGACTTCACGGGCAGCACATCAAGAACTCGGCAGGTATCCTGTTCATGGTGGACCCGCTTCAGATTCGTTCGATTCGGGACAAAATCCGCATTAACCTCGGCAATGAGCCGGGAGAGTGGACACCACGATACGATGAGCCACGCGACGTGGTGCTGACGATGTTTGGAGATTTTATCGCGTATCAGGACAAAGCCAAAACGAATATTCCAACTGCTGTTGTGCTCACCAAAAGCGACATGCTGCATTCCCTCAAGGATGAAGAGGGGGATTATATCAAATCCAACAGTAACGTCTTCCGCAACATGGTTCACCGCGATTGGTTCGACTTAACCGAGTTCGAGAATATCGATGGGGAGATCCGCCGCTTTATCGAGAAGGTGGACCGCCCGTTCAAGGGCACGATGGATGTGTACTTCAAGGATACAGCCTATTTCGCAGTCTCTGCGCTGGGCAGCAATCCGGTGGATATGAAATTGCAGGGTGTGGTTAGTCCGATTCGCGTGGATGAACCCTTCTTATGGCTGTTGTACAAGCTGAAGTACATTGAGGGGAGAGTGGGATGATGCGTTCTTCCGTAACCCCGCCCATTGAACAGCAGCTGTATACCCGAGAGCGGCGCGGGGTGTTTCGCACAACAGAGGGGTTTGATACGGTTGCGGCATCGCCGGGACTGGACCCTTCTTTTATCAAAAAAGTGCTTCACCCCTACTGTGTCTATGACGCTCCAGCGGAGCTAACAGGCCGTAGCGAGAAGGACGAGACGAAGTTCCCGGCTTCCATTCACCTGCTTCATCTGGAGAGTGGAGAGACGATCCTTGGGCAAAATGTGTACCAGTCTGCGGATTTCACGGGGCTGCGCAGTGCCTTTTTTGCTCATAATTACGTCTTGTCTCCTGAGCGTTCGGAAGAACAGATGAAGCAAGGCGGCTGGCTGGATGCCGTGTTCGCCACGTCCTATGACATCGAACAAGGTACAGTACTGCCTGCGCTTGCTGAATTGCCTATATCACCTGGAAGCGGACAGGGTGCGGCAAGAGATGCAGCTGCTGGACAGGAAGGATGGACTCAACCTGGCGCCAGTCTGAGTGCAGATTCATCGCCAAGCCAGATACTGAGCGCCTTGAAGATGAACGAAGTGCTGTTCAAGCGCCTGCTTTACGCGGTAATGCAGTCTGTAGCGACACGCAGAAAAGTATACATTGCGCTGGACCTTCCCGCAGAAGAAGTGACCGCAGGGGCCAAAGGTTTGCTGCGTTTGCTGTATACTGCGTTACCATACGCATTCCGCCGGCAGCTGGGATTCATGACGTTTGCCAAGGAGCCACAGGCCAAGAAGGGCATTCATGTCCAGTTTGTCGAGCGGGGGACGTTACGTCCGAAAGACCGGAATACGGAGAAGGACTTCACCTTTGATATGGTATCCGGCAGAGTGACGCATGCGGATGCATCTGTGGCGAAGTTACCTTATGCGGACTTCGCCTGGGCCTTATTGCAGGAACCGGGCGCTGCGGATGCGTTCTATACATTTGCCGACGAGATGTTGTCTGGCATGGAGCCTGGACGGGAGCTTTCCATCGAAGCCTATGGCGAACTCTCGGTGTTCTATGGACTTGAACAAGGCATGGAAGATCTGTACTTGGATAACAAAAGCCATGTCCTGAGTGGTTTATTGACCTATCTGAAGCCGGAAGGAGGAGCACGGCAGCGTTCGCGTCTGAACGAGCTGTTCCTGACCTTGCTCAGCCGTGAACTGGACAGCGTGAAGCGTGAGAACGTACCCGAAGAAGCGGTTGCTGCTCACATTGGAGAATATTTCAGTGTTGCCGCACCCGTGGTGCAATCCCGGATTGTGGACTATTTCATCTATGGTGTGAATAATGCCCGCGCCCAGAAGCGTATGCGTGCTGTGCAGGAATTGTATGCTGTCTTGGATCGGGATACGCAGCTGAATCGGGCTTTCTTTGATAAAGTGCTGGCCAATGAATCACTCACCAAGCTATTGTTCGAGCCTTATCTGGACAATCAACTGAAACGCACCGAATCGGCAGCGAACGTCGTGGAAGTGATCCGAAGATGGGTTACGTCCCATCCATCTGCAATCCACTCCAGCTTCTTGCTGGAGCGGACAGCCGGTGAGCTGCGTGAACGGTTACGTTCTGCACCGAGTCCGGTGCAATCTGCGAATGAAGCACTCCAGCGCGTTAGCATACTGGATCGGGTACCAGCTGAAGGCATTTATGATACAGGTATTACGGCACGAATTGGTCAGTCTGAATCTACAGCCCGCCCTAATCGAAAAGGGGGATCTCCGGCTGTTGGTCAAGATCCGGCATATCAGGAGGAGTTAACCCGTCTTGCAGACAAGCTTGCTTATGTCATTAACCTGTTTATGATTCAGGATCTGGATCTGGAACAGGTTAACCGTGAGCAGCTACTTAGCATCGATATATTGCAGCATGGCAATGAGGTACGGGATTGGGCAGCACGTCAGGGCGCTGATGTATCTGCTCGAACCAACATGATGCTGGCTGCGAGAGTGTGGCTTAGTGGCGAGGGAAATGAAGAAGAGGCATTGGAGGCACTTTCCCTCCCAGAACGCAATGAACTTCAACGCTGGACACGTCGCTGGCTTGCCGGGGAGCTGCAGGCTCATCCGGGGATTGCGGCCTATGAAGCTTTGCCGATGGCTTTTTATCGGGGAGGAAGCGGTAGCAACCGACTGGACTACCCTGGCCTGATTGAATTCGTCCGCAGCCATGCAGACCGTGCTGAAGGGCTGTATCCATTCTTCGAATGGTCAGGGAATCAACGGATGTTTGTTCGGGGGTCCAATGCACATAAAGGATATGCGGATGCCCTCGTCGCGTATTTCAAGGCCCATGACCGTGAAGCTTTCAAGTCGAAGTCGGCTTTCAAACCGTATTATGCGAGAGCAGACAAGACAATGAAGCCCGTCTATGACCGTGCGAAGACGGAATTGTCCTCTCCACTGGTGCGGATGCTGACAGGTAAAAGGAAGAATCTGTTCGGGTTACTCCTCTTGATCCTGGTTCTGGGTATTGCTGGCGGTACATATGCATGGATGAAAGATTCTGTAGAGCCGCCAGCGGCATCTCCTCCATCTACCCAGGATCCTGCCATACCGGCTGAACCCGAGGTACAGCTCGCGGAGCAGATTGCTTATATGATTCCTGCGAGTGAACAGGAGGGTACGCAATCAACTGCTCAACTGGTGATCCGTTTCAGAAACGATACGGGAAGCACTGAGTTTGAGCAAGGCAAACTTCAATTGACAATGAAAGATGGCAGTACTCAGGAGCTGGATACCACAGGCAAGTGGGAGAGCTTTAATCGGAATGAAGAGCCGGATACCCAAGAGCCTTCTGATGGTAGTTCAGGAAGTACTTCCGAAGGAAGCACGGATGGGTCGTCAGCGGGAACCGTGGGGAACACAGAGCAGGCGGAGGATGGTGATCCACAGGCAGACTCATCAACATCGGGTGATTCCACTTCAGATCCTGTTACCGGTACAACAACGGATACAGGGGCGAATACATCGTCTAATGCTTCGAGTGGAGACACGGATCAAGGCAACGATGCAGATCAAGCTACTACAGGTTCGACATCGCCTGACACATCAGCATCCAATGAAGAGGATACGACCACTCCTGCACAGATGTCTATTGGAGATGCAGATCGTATCTATCCGTATGGATTGCAGATCGATCTTCCAGCAGACCTTGATGCTGAGAGTATTGCCAGTGTGCAGAGTACTCAAGGCGGCTTGACCGTAATCCAATTGATGCCGCAGCCGAAGCTGTAAGTTATTTTTATGAGCATGTTGCATAGATTTATTAAGTGCTTTTGATCCAATATTGAAAAATGCGGACTTCATACCTTATTAAACGAGCGTATGTGAGGTGACCTTGGACTTTAGATTTCAAGGTCATCTTTTTTTTTGATCCACACCCCGGATGCAGCAATCGCATGAAAAAATCATATATTCACATTTCCGACACAAATTTAACGATTCAAGAGTTCAAGAGATAAGCGGAAGTGATGAAATGCGCGTAGTGAATGAGAAAAGCTCTCATATTTATTTATAAAGATTAACTTAAAACTACTTAAAAAGATCGGAATAAAGCTTGGAACAAGCAGAAGATTTGCATTTTCATGTTGACAAATGATAATGATTATCAGTATCTTTAGTGTAGAAGATATTTGCGTCGGAAATACACAGAATTATAATTTCGTTTTCGTTGTCATAGCCGGATTACATAACCGGGATAAATGAGAGAGGGATGATCGCATGTTTCGTCTGGAGACGACCAAGCTGGATATCGCTTATGAGGAAAGACTAATTGTAGAGGATCTGAATATTCAGATTCCCCAAGGAAAAATTACAGCACTTGTTGGAGCCAATGGATCAGGGAAATCAACCATCTTGAAAACGATGGCACGTATTATGGCTCCAAAAGCAGGTAATGTATTGCTCGACGGGAAGTCCATCCATAAACAATCCACGCGTGAAGTTGCCAAGCAGCTTGCGATTTTGCCACAGAATCCAACAGCCCCTGAAGGACTTACCGTTACTGAACTGGTATCGTATGGTCGCTTTCCTTATCAAAAAGGATTTGGCTCCATGCGGGCGGAAGACAAACGTATGATTGAATGGGCTATTGAAGTGACAGGCATGACAGAATTCCACGATCGTCCGATTGATCAACTGTCCGGTGGACAGCGTCAGCGTGCCTGGATTGCCATGGCACTTGCTCAAGAGACGGATATCCTCTTCCTGGACGAGCCTACAACGTTCCTGGATATGGCTCACCAGCTTGAAGTACTACAACTGCTTGAGCAGCTGAATGCCACAGCTAACCGTACCATTGTTATGGTTGTACATGACTTGAATCATGCTTCCCGTTATGCACATCACATGATTGGTATCAAAAAAGGTAAAGCCATTGCTCATGGTTCACCTGTGGAAGTCATGAACTCGGATGTGCTTCGTGAAGTATTCAACATTGAAGCAGATATCGTGATTGATCCGCGTTCCGGTGTACCACTCTGCTTGCCCTATGCACTTGCAGGCGAACGCCAGCAACCGAAGCAGCCGGAGCAGATGGTCATGAACAGTGCAATGGTTCATGCTGGAGGACGGACAGAACAGCGCGTTCAAGCGACAGGAAGTTAACAAAATGGGCCATATGCTGGTCCTGCATTATAGAAAGAATGAAGCCGCTGTGCGCTATGCACGCGGCTCATTCTTATTCATGGGAGCAAAACAATATGGGGAGACCCGGAATTTGGTAATCACATCGGATCAGGTTTATAATAATAAGACAGGCTGTATGTTCATTGGTTATACTAACGTGCTCGGAGCAGCCCAATCCAACACTTGTCATGGGAGGAATCAGTCATGTCCGTATATTCATATCAAGCGGTAACCACCGCGAATCAAGAAGTCTCACTGGATCTGTATCAAGGTAAGGTATTGGTCATTGCCAATACAGCTAGCAAGTGTGGACTGACCCCGCAATACGGTGAATTGCAAAAACTCTATGATCGTTATCGCGATCAGGGTCTCGTTGTACTGGGGTTCCCTTGTAACCAGTTTGGAGGGCAGGAGCCAGGTACAAGTGAGGAAGCTGAGTCATTTTGCCAGATTAACTATGGTGTGAATTTCCCGGTGTTTGCCAAGGTAGATGTGAATGGTAAGGATACACATCCCCTGTTCCAATACCTGAAGGAGCAACAACCTGGCGCAGGTGAAACAAGCGACATCCAATGGAACTTTACCAAGTTCCTTGTTAACCGTGAAGGTGAAGTGGTCGGTCGTGTTGAACCGAAAGAATCTCCTGAGACAATGATCGCAGATATCGAGAAATTGCTCGGTTAAACCATGATTGTTTGAGAAGCCTGTCCTTGCATGTGCAAGGACAGGCTTCTTTGATTATTTTATTTTATATACGTGGCTTATTGGAGGATAGAACCTCCGTTGTAATCCTAACGGGTGGAGAATTGACTGAAGCAGCATAAGGGATAGTTATTCCAGCTGTCATCGCGGTGATGTCAAGCGTGACAGGAACCATGCAGAGTACAGCAGGCATTGAACGACAGGGATCGCGGAAGCCATTGCATAGCATAAACCAACCCGAATCCGGGGACAATGAAATCAATACAATGAAGGGAAGAAAGGCTTAAATACAGCGAATAACCTCATTCGACAAATTTTTTTTTGCTCAACCTATTGAAATGTGAAAAAGATCACATTATAATGAGTGTATAAAGTGAAATAAATCACATATACAGTTTCGAGCAAGAAGTGAAATATTTCACAACCATAATAACGTTATATTCAAACTCATTTATATATTTCGAGGAGGAACTTTTAATGAAAATCGCAGTTATCGGATGTACACACGCAGGAACCGCAGCCATCGTAAACACCGCCAAATTGTACCCGGATGCTACCATCACCGTGTATGAGCGCAATGACAACATCTCCTTCCTATCTTGTGGCATTGCGCTATACGTAGGTGGGGTTGTGAAAGACCCTGACGGCTTGTTCTATTCTTCGCCTAATCAATTGGCAGAGCTTGGTGTGGAGACCAAGATGCTTCATGAAGTTACAGCAGTTGATGCCAAAGGTCATACCCTTCAGGCTAAAAACCTGCAAACCGGGGAAGAATTTGAAGATACGTTTGACAAACTGATCGTGACAACAGGTTCATGGCCTGTCGTTCCGAAACTTGAAGGCATCGAGATGGATAATATTCTGCTATGCAAAAACTACAATCATTCCAACACAATTATTGAAAAAGCCAAAGATGCCAAACGTGTTACTGTTGTAGGAGCCGGATATATCGGCGTTGAATTGGTGGAAGCTTTCCAGATGAACGGCAAGGAAGTTACCCTGATCGACAGTGTGGACCGGATTTTGAACAAATACCTGGACCCTGAGTTCACAGATGCGATTGAAGATACGCTGACTGGGCGTGGCATCAAGCTCGCTCTTGGTCAAACGGTACAGAAGTTTACTGGAGAGAATGGCAAAGTGACCAAGGTGATCACGTCCAAAGGGGAATTCGAAACCGATCTGGTTATTCTGTGCATTGGTTTCCGTCCAAATACCGAGCTGCTCAAAGGCCAAGTGGATATGCTGCCAAACGGGGCAATCATCGTGGATAAATATATGCGAACCAGTCAAAAAGACGTCTTCGCTGCGGGTGACAGCTGCGCCATTCATTACAACCCGACAGGTAAAGCATCTTACATTCCACTCGCGACTAACGCGGTGCGGATGGGTACACTCGTAGCCCGTAACCTGGTTCGTCCTACGACACCGTATATGGGTACACAAGGAACATCGGGTATTAAAATTTATGAGCAAAATATCGCGGGTACAGGAATGACTGAAATGTCTGCTGCTGACGAAGGTCTGATTGTCGAGTCGGTAGTACTGGAAGACAGCTATCGTCCGGAGTTCATGCCAACGGCGGAGAAACTGTTGCTCAAAGTGGTATATGAGCAGGCTACTCGTCGGATCGTTGGAGCACAGGTGATGTCTCAGGTTGATCTGACCCAATCGATTAATACGATCTCGGTCTGCATCCAAAACAACATGACCGTAGATGAGCTGGCCTTCATCGACTTCTTCTTCCAGCCACATTACAACAAACCGTGGAACTTCCTGAACACGGCTGGTCTGCAAGCACTGCCACCGGTAGAAGTAAAAGCACCAGCAATGGTGTAAGGAAGCAGAATCGATGGTTTTAACAGCGATCTTGATAAACGCCAAACAAAGATAAGTCATGCTTATCTGTAAATATAAGGTGTACAATAACTGCCAGGAATACGAAACAAGGCGGACGATTATAAGCAAAAAGAAGACTGGCGAGTATATCGTCAGTCTTTTTTGTGATTTTTTAGCTATATAAGGCCTAACTGTCTCTTGCTGTCATAACTATGCAAAGCCGATCTTAAAAGCATCTTTTTTAAACCGCATTGTGATAATTTGCACAAAGTTTCGCGCTATACCCATATACAATTGAGATATGGCATTCAACGTATCAACAAAGAAATTCAGGCGGTTTTATTCCACGAAGAACAATGAAGGAGAGGATGAAAGATATGGCAGCAAAAACACCTCTTGAGGTTGCACAATATACGGCGCAAACAGGCATGAAGAAGGCTCAAAATCCGGTATCTTCTGTACTCGTGCTCAGTTTTCTGGCAGGGGCTTTTATTGCGCTGGGATTTCTGCTGGATATTCGTGTGATTGCTTCTGCACCGGCTGAATGGGGAAGCTTGGTTAATCTGATTGGAGCAGCAGTGTTCCCGGTCGGATTGATGCTAGTACTCATAGGTGGCGGTGAATTGCTGACAGGGAATATGATGGCTGTTCCGCTCGCTACGATCGCACGCAAACTGTCAGTAGGCAGCATGGTGAAGAATCTTACCTTAGTAACGATAGGTAATTTTCTTGGAGCAATCTTTGTCGCGTACGCGTTTGGACATGTGCTTGGTCTGACCGGAGAGG
>Ga0209437_100974_pt1 | contig 10178 bp, 8 predicted proteins | sample AraplaL_Cvi_mTSA_FD_184266 | JGI IMG/M metagenome (GOLD analysis project Ga0209437, IMG submission 184266) | Arabidopsis root microbial communities from the University of North Carolina, USA - plate scrape CL_Cvi_mTSA (SPAdes) (version 2) | ecosystem: Host-associated > Plants > Roots > Endosphere ...
CGAGACCGGCCAGTTCGAACGCCTGGGCTCGGGCCGCACGCGGCATGCCAAGGTGCGTGTGGTCAGCGCAACCAATGCGGACCTGAAGGCGATGATCGCGGCAGGGACATTCCGCGAGGATCTCTACTACCGCCTCAACGTCATCGACGTGAATCTGCCGCCGCTGGCGGACCGCACCGACGACATCCTGCCGCTGGCCGAATTCTTCCTCGACGGTAAGGCCGCCTTGAGCGAAGACGCGCGGGAAGCGCTGCTGGCGCATCACTGGCCGGGCAACGTGCGCGAACTGAAGAACGCGATCGCACGCGCCGCGTTGCTGGCCGCGGACGGTCGCATCGAGCCGGTGCACCTCAACCTGCCCACGCCGGTACCCAGCGCCACCCGCAATCTCGACGAGCCCAGCCGCGAGTCGGTCGAGGCGGCCCTGGCCTCCGCAGGCGGCGTGATCAGCCGCGCGGCCACCACGCTGGGGCTGTCACGACAGGCGCTGTACCGGCGCATGGAGCGCTACGGGCTGGCGGTCTGATACGTTCGCGCTCATGAAGACGTTCTCGCTCGAAGGGCGGATGACGCTGGTGGTGGCCGCGTCGGCCATCGTGGGCGCGCTGGTGTTCGCGGGCGTGTCGATCTGGCCGTTCCCGCAGATGCTGGCCTGGATGCGCGCGGTGCCCGACAAGGCGGGCCGGCTCCCCGTGAGTGGCGTGGTCGAACCGTTCGACGTCAGCACGGCCCTGCTGATCTGTTTGTTGGTGCTGGTGCCGCTGGCCGCCGCCGTGGCGCATGCCTTGGTCGAGCCGCTGCGGCGGCTGATGCGCGCCCTGGAGAGCGCCGTGGCGAGCTATCGCGACGGCGATTTCAGCATGTCGATCGGCACCGACCGGCGCGACGAGCTAGGCGACCTGATCCGCATGCACAACGCGCTCGGCCAGACCTTGCGCGATCAGCGCCAGCACCTCGCACAGCGCGAGCTGCTGCTCGATACCGTGGTGCAGAACACGCCGGTGGCGCTCGTGCTGACCGAACCCACGGGCAAGGTCACCTACGCCAACATCGCGGCGCGGCACCTGTTCAACGAAGGACGCTCGCTGGCGGGGCTCGATTTCGAGACCGTGCTGAGCCGCATGCCGCAGAGCCTCCGCGATGCGTCCGCCGGCGGCGAGGACGCGTTGTTCTCCGTGGAAATGGACGGCAGCGAAGAAACCTTCCATCTTTCGCAGCGCGGCTTCCGGCTGCAGGGCAGGCCGCATCGCCTGCAGTTGTATCGGCGGATGACGCGCGAGCTGTCCCGCCAGGAAGTGCATACGTGGAAGCGCGTGATCCGGGTCATCAGCCACGAACTCAACAATTCGCTGGCCCCGATCTCCTCGCTGTCGCATTCGGGTGCCGAGCTGGCGCGCCGCGGCGACCTTGCGCGGCTACCCGGCGTGTTTGCGTCGATCGGCGACCGCGCAAAGCATCTGCACAGTTTCATCGCCGGCTATGCGAGCTTCGCCAAGCTGCCCGCACCGCAAGCCCGCGAGGTGCCCTGGGCCGCCTTCCTGGACGCGCTGGCGCTCCATGCGCGCTTTCGCATGGCGGCGCCGCCGCCGGAAAAGCCGGGTTGGTTCGATCCGACCCAGGTGGAGCAGGTGCTCATCAACCTCATCAAGAACGCGCACGAAGCAGGCGGCGAGCCGGACGAGGTGACCCTGGCCGTGCATCAGCTCGGGCGCGACACGCTGATCGAGGTGGCCGACCGGGGGCCCGGGATGAGCGAGACGGTGCTATCCCAGGCCTTGCTGCCGTTCTATTCCACCAAGCGTTCCGGTACCGGGCTCGGGCTGGCGCTCGCGCGCGAAATTTCTGAGGCGCACGGCGGTCGTATCGCCCTGGCGAACCGCGACGGCGGCGGTCTGCGCGTGACCTTGATCCTGCCCGCCGGTCCGCCCTGAGCGCTTCGCCTATACTCCCGAGACACATTGGAAAAGGGAGTGAGCATGGCCATGGGAAGTCTCGTCGCGCTGGTCATCGTGGTGGTCGTCGTCATCGTGCTGGCAAAGCTGATCCGCATCGTGCCGCAGGGCTACGAGTGGACCGTTGAAATGTTCGGCAGGTACACCGGCACCCTCACCCCCGGCCTGCATTTCCTGATTCCGTTCGTCTACGCCATCGGCCGCAAGATGAACATGATGGAGCAGGTGCTGGACGTCCCCTCGCAGGACGTCATCACCAAGGACAACGCCGTGGTGCGCGTCGACGGCGTGGTCTTCTACCAGGTGCTGGATGCCGCCAAGGCCGCCTACGAGGTCGCCAACCTCGAAGCCGCGGCGCTCGCCCTGATCATGACCAACATCCGTACCGTGCTGGGCTCGATGGATCTCGACGAAAGCCTCAGTCAGCGCGACGCGATCAACGCGAAGCTGCTCGGCGTGGTCGATGAGGCCACGCACCCCTGGGGCGTCAAGGTCACCCGCATCGAGATCAAGGACATCTCGCCGCCGCGCGACCTCGTGGATGCCATGGCGCGGCAGATGAAGGCCGAGCGCGAGAAGCGCGCCAACATCCTCGACGCGGAAGGCTTCCGGCAGGCGGCGATCCTCAAGGCGGACGGCGAGAAGCAGTCCGCGATCCTCGAGGCCGAGGGCAAGAAAGAAGCCGCCTTCCGCGAAGCCGAAGCACGCGAACGCCTGGCCGAAGCCGAGGCCAAGGCGACCACCATGGTCTCGCAGGCCATTGCGGGCGGCGACGTCAACGCGCTGAACTACTTCGTCGCCAACAACTACGTCGAGGCGCTGAAGGAAATGGCGAAATCGCCCAACCAGAAGACCTTGCTGCTGCCGATGGAAACCACCGGCATCCTCGGTTCCCTGGCCGGCATCGCCGAGCTGGCGAAGGACTCCCTGTCGTCGCAGCAGCGTACGACCAGCGATTCCGCTGCGCCGCGCACGCCACCCATGCCGCGGTGACGCCATGGAACACGTTGCCGTGCATTACCTCTGGTGGATCGTCGCGCTGGTGCTGATTGGCGGCGAGGTGATCCTCCCCGGTTACTTCATGCTTTGGATCGGCATCGGCGCTGCGGCGACGGGGCTGGTCCTGCTGCTGATGCCCGACCTCGGGCCGCTCGCGCAGGCGATCGTCTTCGGCGTGCTCGCGTTTGTCTCGTGCTTCGTCTACTGGAAATTCGTGCGTCCGCGGCTGGAACGTGTGCCACCCGGCAATGCACGCCTCAATCGGCGCGGCGAGCAACTGCTCGGTGAGCGCTACGTGCTCTGCGAGGCCATTCGCAACGGGCGCGGCAAGGCGCGCGTCGGCGACGGCATGTGGCTGGTCACCGGGCCCGACCTGCCCGAAGGCGCCAATGTGGAAGTGATCGGCATCGAAGGCACCACCCTGCGCGTGAAGGCGGTGGACGTTGGCTGACGCTGTGCCGCTGACGGTACCGGTGAGCTTCGCCACCACGGCGATCAACACCCGCATCGCCTTTCTGACCGAGCTGGCCCGCCGGCTGCATCAGTACGGCACCACGGCGCCGCGTCTGGAGACGGCCATCGGCCGCTCAGCGCAGCGCCTGGGCCTGGCGGCAGAAGTATGGTCGAGCCCGACCGCGATCATCGTGTCCTTCGCGGACCTGGGGCAGGGCGAGGAGAGCGTGGCCCAGGTCACGCAGGTCATGCGGCTTCCCCCGGGCGACGTCAACCTCGGTCGCCTCTGCGAAGCCGATCGCATTGCCGATGCGGTGATCGACGGGCAGATGGAAATGCGCGAGGGGTTTCACCTCCTGCGCAAGCTCGGCGCGCCGGAAACGCTCCGCGACAAGGTGGGTCTCGTTGCGAGCTACGGGCTATGCGCCGCTGCCGTCGTGGCCTTGCTGCTGCACAGCGCGTGGCCCGACCTCGTCACCGCCGGCATCATCGGCACGATCATCGGTCTTATCACCGTCGCATCGGGCAGTCGGCCGCGACTGTCGGCGGCGAGCGAAGCCATCAGCGCCATGGTCGCGACGGCCATTGCCATCATTGTCAGCGCTTACATCGTGCCGCTGGCGGTGAAGTCGGTGATTCTCGGCAGCCTCATCGTACTGATGCCCGGTATGGCGCTGACCACCGCGGTGCGCGAGATTTCGAGCCAGCACCTCGTCGCGGGAGTGGCCCGCATGGGCGGCGCGATAGCGACATTGCTGAAGCTGACCTTCGGCACCGTGGCGGCAAGCCAGTTGTGCGAGGCCTTCGGCATCACGCCACGCGACTACGCGCTCCCGCCGCTGCCGGCATGGACGGACTGGCCGACGCTGCTGCTCGGCGCGTTCTCGTTCGCGATCCTGTTCCGCGCCGCTCGTCGCGACTGGCTGGTGGTGATGGGCGCGGTGATCCTGGGTTACCTCGCCACGACCTGGGGCGGCCGGATTTCCGGCAGCTTGCCGGGCGCGCCGTTCGGTGTGTTCGTCGGTGGCCTGCTGCTTGGTTCGCTGAGCAACATCTATGCGCGTTACGCGCAGAAGCCGGGGGCGGTGGTCCGCGAGCCGGGCATCATCCTGCTCGTGCCTGGATCGGTCAGTTTCCGCAGCGTGTCCTACCTGCTGGACCGCGATGCCTCGCTGGGCATGGATACCGGGCTGCTCGGCATCACGCTCCTCGTGTCGCTGGTTGCCGGGTTACTGTTCGGCGATCTGCTGGTGGCACCCCGCCGCTCGCTTTGAATCGTGGCAATGACGCGGCGCACCACTGCCAAGCCCGTCACAGAACCGTTTTCCGCCCTCTAGCGGGCCGCATCTCGCGGTGAGATGTTGGATCGATCCAAGGTGACCCACCCCACCGAAAGGACGATGCCAGCATGAACCTCTCCACATATGGATTTCGTTCGTCCCTGCTCGCCACGGCACTCGCGGTAGCGACTGCCGCCGCGTCGCCGGCCTTCGCCGATTCCGCCATCTATGGCGGCGGACCCTTCTACAGCGGCGGCACCGCCGTGATGAACGATCTTCGCGCCTCGGGATTCACCACGGTCATGCTGTGGAGCATCCACGTGGACGCGAACGGCGACCTTAACCTCAACGATCAGAAGCTGATCTCCAACGGTACCTACATCGGTTCCAACACGAACTGGTCGGCGCAGTTGCAGATGCTCAAGCAGGCCCCGACCTCGATCGATCGCATCGAGGTGTCCATCGGTTCGGGCGGCGTCGCGGATTTCGAACACATCCGCGACCTGGTCAACAGCACCGCACCCGGCGGTGGTACGGGAGCCGACAGCATCCTCTACCGGAACTTCGCGGTGTTGAAGCAGTTGACCGGTGCCGATGCCGCCAACTTCGACGACGAGAGCGCCTATGACCTGGCTTCCGCCACGGCGTTCGGCCAGATGCTCGCAGGGCAGGGCTATCGCATCACGTTCGTGCCGTACACGAACCAGGCGTTCTGGTCGTCGCTCAAAACCAACCTCGCGGGCAGCGTCGACCGGATCTATCTGCAGGTCTACGACGGAGGCGCGAGCAACGATCCGAAGCAATGGTCCACCGCGATGGGCATGACCGTGCGCCCCGGATTGTGGTCGTTGCACGGGACGGGGTGCCGGTCGGGCGACAGTCCGTCGTCGGTGAAGACGAAAATGAGCGCGTGGAAGAAGAGCACCGGTATTCCCGGCGGTTTCATGTGGCTGTACGACGATATCCAGACCTGTTCGACGCAAGGTCGCGAGACGTCCGACTATGCCGCTGCGATCAACAGTGCCGTCGCGACCCTCTCGCCGCGCGCCGACTTTGGCGCAAGCAGCCAGGGCCTCACCAGTCACTTCACGGGACAGGTCGAGGTCGGCGACGCGCGCATCGCTTCGCAGCGCTGGACCTTCGGCGACGGCACCCAGGCAACGGGGGAGGCGCCAACGCATACCTATGCGGCGCCCGGCACGTACCCCGTCACACTGACCGTCACTGATGCGCAAGGCGCCACCGATATCCGGACGCGGAGGGTGACCGTCGTCCGTTGAACGGCTGTTCCATCGCTTGCTGACAATAAAAAAACCCCGGTACGGATACCGGGGTTTTCGATGAAACGCTCAGTGATTCAGATGAGCAGGTCTTTTTCTTTCTTTCCGGCTTTCAGTGCATCGTTGAACCAACGCGGACGCTTGCCGCGACCGGACCAGGTATTTTCCGGATTGGCGGGATCGCGAAATTTCGCGGCCACCGTAACGCCAGTGCGCTTGGGCTTGGCGCCGCGGGAGGGGAAAACGTCATCGATCGTCATCCGCTCGGCCTTGAGGATGGCCTGGATCTTCTCGCGAACCTTGCCGACGCGCTCCTTGGAAAGTTCGTTCTGACGGGCCTGTGCCTTGGCGATCAGATCGGCAAGCTGGTTTTGGTTGAGGTTCTTGATATCGACGGCCATTGGCGACTCCGGTTGTGGTTCTTTTCAATGCCTATGTATCAGTCAGGCAATCATTGCTTACGGGCGAGGCCGGATTGTGCCTAATCGATTCGGTAATGTCAGCCACGTAATTCGCGTATTCGTCGATTTGTCATCCATTACCGTCGTTCGTAAGGATTAATACTACACGATGCGGCGTAATGGCCTTATGTCGCCCGCAGTGCTCGCCCAAGAAAGTACGGAAACGTCATATTCAAGGGAATGCGCCGATGAAATACCCCAGGGCCATGCTGACTCTAGCTGTCGCATTTTGCGCGACAACGAGTCATGCAACGACATTTCAGGCGAATTTTCCGTCGGGCAGTATCGGCGAGGTGACTCGCCTCGATGCCGACGGGCTTCAATGGCAGCTTGCCTTGCGCGACGACAACGATAACGCCGCGTTGCCCCATAAATTTCGCGCCTGGTGGTATGTGCGTGCGAACGACGTCAGCGTGACGAAGCCAATGACCCTGGCTTTCACGCGCATCGGCTGGAATTACGAGTTCAGGCCGGTCTATTCCTACGACAACAAACGATGGCATTACTTCGAGGATGGCGAGGCCCGCTTCGAACCCGGATGCCGCATTGCGGAGCCGGACACGTGCCGCATGACGATCACGAAGGCATTCGAGCGCCCCGTCGTCTGGATCGCTCGTACCTTTCCGTACACCTATGCCGATCTGCGGGCGTACTTGAGGAAATTCACATTCTCGCCGTATGTGAAACGGGTCGGCATAGGAAAATCGCCCATCCTTGGCAAGACCGTACCCGTCGTCAGAATCGCTTCGCCTCGGCAGGGACAACGCCAGCGCATCGTTATCCATGCGCGTACCCACGCGGCGGAGACAGGGCCCAGCTACGTGGTCGAAGGGCTCATGAACGCATTGACCCGGAACGATGCGCTCGGGCAGCGACTACGGGATCGCTATGTCTTCGACATTGTCCCCATGCACAACATCGACGGTGTGCAACTTGGCAACTACCGCACCAACGGCAGCAGCCTCAATCTGGAAAATCGTTGGTTCATGGATAAGGCGGTGGCGTTTCCCATCAGCCTGCTGCCCGAGGCGCCAGAAGAAAACCAACAGCTCAACCGTGCGGTCTTCGCCCCTGCGGTAAGCGACCAGGAAACGCCGACCGTGCTCGCGCTCAACCTGCATGCATCGAACTCCGCACCGAACACGCAGGCGTTCTTCTTCCCGCACTTTGGCAGCGATCCAGCACGATACTCATCCGAGCAGAGCGCGTTGTGGCGAAAGCAGCTGTCGTTCATCCGGGCCGTCGCTTCCCATTACGACGGCCGCATCGAGCAGCCTCCTGCCGATGGAGGAGCTGGCTTCCTCAACTCAGCTTTCGTCGAATCGTGGTGGTGGCATCACCAGCAGGAACAGGTCAACGCGATTACCCTTGAGACGACCTACGGCCGGGCCGGCTTCGATCACTGGATCACCCAGGACGATCTGCGGCGATTGGGAGAGGCCTTGGCCCTGGCCATCGATGGCATGGATCGGCCCCATTCCCGTTCGGTGCGTTCGCTCGACGATCCTGCGCGGGCGAACGACGTTTTCCGCGAGCCGTTCAAGCCCGAAATCTACGAGAACGAGGCTGAGCACTGACCGACGTGCCTTCGATGACGAAGGCACCCATGCCAGAGCATCCCGTGGGACTTGGTTGACCGTTCGGGTCAGCCAAGCAGCCCGAACAGCTCCTCGCGTGTGACGTTGCGTGCTTCGGTTTCGTTGCGCGCGCGGTACTCGAACGTGCCACTTTCCAGACCACGGGCGCTGACCACGACACGATGCGGAATACCGATGAGTTCCATGTCCGCGAACATCGGGCCGGGGCGGAGGCCACGGTCGTCCAGCACCGTGTCGATGCCTTCCTGCGACAGCGACTGGTAGAGGGACTCTGCCGCTTCGGTCACGACGGGATCGTTCTTCGGGTTGATGACGCAGACCGCCACGCGCCAGGGCGCCATGGCTTCGGGCCAGACGATGCCGGCGTCGTCATGGCGCTGTTCGATGGCGGCAGCGACGATGCGGCTGACGCCGATGCCGTAGCAGCCCATGTACATCGTGCGCATCTTGCCCTGGTCGTCGAGCACGCCTGCACCCATGGCCTCGGCGTACTTCTGGCCGAGCTGGAAGATGTGACCGACCTCGATGCCGCGTGCGAAGCGGATCGTGCCGCGCCCGTCGGGCGACGGGTCGCCCTCGACCACCTTGCGGATGTCCGCCACGCGGCTGATCTGCGCGTCGCGACCCCAGTTGGCGCCGGTGTAGTGGGTGCCGTCCTGGTTGCCGCCGCAGACGAAGTCGGCGAGCACGGCCGCGCTGCGGTCGACGATGACGGGGATGTTTGCCGGCAGGCCCACGGGGCCGATGAAGCCCGGGCGCGTTCCCGTAGCGGCGAGGATCTCGTCCTCGCTGGCGAGTTCCGACTCGTCGGGCAGCTCGGGCAGGTGCGAAGCCTTGACCTCGTTCACCTCGTGATCGCCGCGCACACACAGCGCCACCAGGCCTTCACGGCCGCGGACAAGAATCGTCTTCACGGTGTGTGCGGCGGGGACGCCGAGGAGAGCGGTGACTTCCTCGATGGTCCGCTGCGTGGGCGTTGCCACGCGTGCCAGCTCGGCCGAGGGCGACGGACGCTCGATCGACGGGGCGAGGGCTTCGGCCTTCTCGATGTTCGCCGCGTACGGCGACGCATCGGAATAAGCGATGGCGTCTTCGCCGGAATCGGCGATGACCTGGAACTCATGGCTGGCGCTGCCACCGATGGCACCGGTATCGGCGTCCACGGCGCGGAATTCCAGGCCCAGGCGAGTGAAGATGCGCGAGTAGGCGTCGTACATCACCTTGTAGGTTTCGCCCAGGGACTCCGGCGTCACGTGGAAGGAGTAGGCGTCCTTCATCAGGAACTCGCGCGCACGCATCACGCCGAAGCGCGGGCGAATCTCGTCGCGGAACTTGGTCTGGATCTGAAAGAAGTTGAGCGGAAGCTGCTTGTAGCTCTTCAGCTCGTTGCGCGCGAAATCGGTGATGACTTCCTCGTGCGTCGGGCCATAGCAGAACTCCTGCTCCTTACGGTCCTTGATCTTCAGCAACTGGCCGCCGAACTTCTCCCAGCGGCCGGTTTCTTCCCACAGCTCGCGTGGCTGCACGGACGGCATCAGCATTTCGATGGCACCGGCGCGGAGCATCTCCTCGCGGACCGCAGCCTCCACCTTGCGCAAAACACGCAGGCCCAGCGGGGCCCAGGTGTACAGGCCGGAGGCGAGCTTGCGGATCATGCCCGCGCGCAACATCAGCTTGTGGCTGATGACTTCGGCGTCGGCAGGGACTTCCTTGACGGTGGCGAGGTGGAACTGGCTGAGGCGCATCGGCGAGCGGTCCGGACGGTAAAGGCGCGATTATAGGCCGTTTCGTCCATGCCGCCGCCGTGCGTCGGCGCTCAACTTCCGCAGTACAGGGTCATCTGCGCCTGCGTGGTCTTGATCTGGCTCTGCCGCTCGGCGTCGTCCACCTGCTTCATGCCGCCCTTGCCGTCGTCCATGGTCACGACCTTCTCGTTATTGAGGATCGTGAGGTTCTTACGCAGTTGCTCGCACAGCTTCTTCCGGTTCTCGGGCGTGTCGGTGTTCGCCGACGCGCCGTTCGACGGTGTCTTGGCGGCTGCGGCAGTGGATGCCGGAGCCGGTGCCTCGACCGTGCCGGAGGTCTTGATCTTCTCGTAGCGAACGTTGCCCGGCGGCGGGGCGTCGGCGTAATGGGTCACGCCCTGGGCGTCCTT
>Ga0209437_100976_pt1 | contig 10098 bp, 5 predicted proteins | sample AraplaL_Cvi_mTSA_FD_184266 | JGI IMG/M metagenome (GOLD analysis project Ga0209437, IMG submission 184266) | Arabidopsis root microbial communities from the University of North Carolina, USA - plate scrape CL_Cvi_mTSA (SPAdes) (version 2) | ecosystem: Host-associated > Plants > Roots > Endosphere ...
GCGCCGGCGTTTTCTTTTGGCAGCGACTGAGCTGTGTGAAAACTTGCTCCGATGTCGCGCAAGAAACTACGAGTCAGTACGTCTGTAGGATTACCCCTACAGCGATCAGCGGTAGTGCCTTACAGAACTTGTCGACCCTCAGGAATACGGTTGCGTAGGGGGTATTTGGACCGTTCTACAAACACAGAGAGGCACGCAATGAAGGGTTTGCTTGGAAAGCTCGCGCTGGCCGCTATTCCGCTATTCGGCATCGTTGGAAATGCTTACGCACTTTCGCTCACTTCGACGTCGATCAAATACTTCGACGAGAACGGCGCCATCGTCGGACAGTTTCTTCGGACCTGCGAGGCCCTGACTTATCACGGCGGGAATACGCACACCGCCTACACGATCTATGAAGAGACGCCCTGCGGTAGCAATCCCTCACCGCACTACCTCGTTCCCGGAAAGATCGTCACCAATTACACCTTGCCTGGCTTCCTCACGATAAGCGCCGCGTGCGGCCCCGCAGAGTGTGAGCCGGCAGGCATCGCTGAGCCGCGCCTTTTGGAAGACAAGGGTTGGACCTTTACAAATCCGTAGGGAAAAAAGAAAACGCCGGCTAGATGCCGGCGTTTTCTTTTTGGAGGAAACACGGGTCGAAGCCCGTGTCGCCGTCAGGCACGAAGCGTTATCAGAACGCCATCTTCAGCCCGAGGTTCAGGCCGTTGAAGCGCTGGGTGTCGTCGCCGAAGCGGCCGCTGTAGCTGACCCAGCCGCTCCAGGTCTGGTTGAAGTCGGCGCTGACGCCGAGATCCGCCGTGACCCAGGTCTTGTCGGGCGTGAAGCCCTGCACGCTGAACTCGCCGGACATGTTGGTCAGGCCCGCCGTGATGTAGCGAGCATCGGCGCGACCGTCGTGGTTGTACGCGACTTCCGCGAACGGACGCAGCATGGTGTTACCCGACTGCCAGGTGCCCTGCAGGCGCCAGCCAGCGGTTTCGATGCGGGCGTTGCGCGTCTGACGGTCGAAGCGCATGGCGGTGCTGGTGTTGCTGCGCTCGGTGTAGCCGAACACGCGCAGCTGCTCCCATTCCACCGACGCGAACGGACCGGTCTTCAGGGAGTCGCTGCCGAACCACCAGCCGCCGCTCAGGCCAGCGCCCACGTGCGAGCCGTCGGTCTTACCGGTTTCGGTACGGCGGGCGGCGCCGAGGTCGATGCGACGGTCGATGTCGGTGAAGCTCAGCTGGCCGAAGCTGGCGTAGCCGCCGAAGTAGCCGCCGCCGTTGTGATAGAAGGCGTAGCCCGAGCCGGCGATGTCCTGCATCTTGTAGCCGCCACCGCCCTGGAAGTCCGCCTTGGACTGCGCGACGCCAGCAGCAACGCCGACCGACACGTGGTCGCTGACCTTGGCATCCGCGCCGACCGTCAGGTTGACGTTGTCGCTGTCGGTCTTGGGCGAGGTGTCGGTGGTCTTGAACTTCTGCTGGCCGTAATCGACCGCCGCGAAGAAGCGCGAGTCGGCACCGAAGTTGTCGGCCATCATCTGGTTGCGCAGCGTACGCACGTGCGCGGCGTTGGACGCGAGGCCCGCTTCACCCAGCAGCGAGATCTGCTGCGGCGCGCGGATGATCGAGATCGCGTACTGGCCGAGTAGCGCATGAGCCGCGTTGGTCGGGTGGATGCCGTCAGCGAACAGGTAAGTGTTGGCGGCATTCGGATCGCGCAGCGTGGCCGGCGAGCAGGTGATCGAGCTGGCCGTGGTGCATGCCGGCGTCGTGACGTTGGTGAAGCCGTAGGTGCTCGGGCTCGCGATCACTTCGTTGAGCAGTGCGTAGGTGTCGATCGGCACGATGCCGCGGTTGGCCTGTGCGAGGCCACCCGAGAGGATGCCGTTGTAGATCTGGGTCAGCTGGGTGATGCCGGCGGATGCGGCGGCACCCTGCGAGAGCGCAGCAGGCGTTTTGCCGACGTCCGGCAGGTTGAAGACGACGATGGTCTTCGCGCCTGCGGCCTGCAGCGCCTTGATCTGCGCTACTTCGTTCTGCGCGGCGGTCGCGACGACAACCTGCGCGGTTGCCGGGTTGCTGGTGGCGGCGAGCAGATCGTTGGCGCCGATCCACATCGTGTACAGCGCATTCGGGTTGGCCTTGCCGCCGTTCGCGGTCAGGTACTGCTGAATCTGCGTCGACGTGGCCGGGACCGGGTTCGCAATGGCCGCGCGTGCGCCACCGAACGCGTAGTCGGTGCCGCCCTGGAGCGACGGCGTCAGCGTCAGGTTGAAGTACTTGGCGATGTTCTCGACCGCGACGGTGCCGGGATTGGTGGTGAAGCGCGAGACGACCGGCGAGCCGGTCAGCAGGGCAACGTTGCCGTTGTCGCTGAGGCTGTCGCCGAAGGAGACGACCTGCTGATATCCGTCGGCGTGCGCCCCGGCACTGAAGAGAAGGGCGGCGCCGATGGCACCGGCAAGATGGCGAATACGCATATGGATCACTCCGTGTGTGGGGCGTTAGAGAAACGTTACGTTAATGGAAGCCATACGCAAGCGCATGCTGCGCCGCGAAATGGAAAATGAAAGTAGCCCCTGAACGCTCATGGCCGACGGGCCGCAAGGGCCGTAAGACCTTACGTCATTGGCCCGGACCGTTGGATCGCAAGGCGGTGGCGTGCTCGCCCACCGCAGCGGTGGCTGCGGCGGGCGTCTGAGTTATTTCTTCAAGGCGCGGGAGAACGCGTCGGCAAAGGCGCTGTTGGCAGGGGCGGCCGCAGGCTTGGGAGGCGGCGTTCCGCGTCCGCCACCCGGGCCACCGCGGCGGTTGCCGCCCGACGGCGCGTCGTCGCGAGCGGCGGGGCGTCCGCTACGGGCCTCACCCGGCACATCATCCAGCCGCATGCTGAGGGCGATGCGCTTGCGCGGGAGGTCGACCTCCATGACCTTGACCTTCACGATGTCGCCGGCTTTCACGGCGTCGCGGGGATCCTTGACGAACGTATGCGACAGCGCCGAGACGTGGACGAGGCCGTCCTGGTGCACGCCGATGTCGACGAAGGCGCCGAACGCGGCCACGTTCGTGACGCGACCTTCCAGCACCATGCCCACCTTGAGATCCTTCAGATCCTCCACGCCCTCGGCGAAGCTTGGCGCCACGAACTCGGGACGTGGGTCGCGGCCGGGCTTCTCCAGTTCCTTGAGAATGTCGCGGATGGTCGGCACGCCGAAGGTGTCGTCGGTGAAATCCTCCGGCTTGAGGCTGCGCAGGAACGAGGTGTCACCGATGACCTGCTTCACCTCGCGGCCGCACTGCTTGAGGATGCGCTCCACGACCGGGTAAGCCTCGGGATGCACCGAACTTGCATCGAGCGGATTGCTGCCGCCGGTGATGCGCAGGAAGCCGGCGCACTGCTCGAACGCTTTATCGCCGAGGCGCGGCACCTTGAGCAGATCCTTGCGGCTCGGGAACGGCCCGTTCGCGTCGCGATGCTTCACCACGTTCTCGGCCACGCTCGACGATAGGCCCGCAACGCGTGCGAGCAACGGCGCAGAGGCCGTGTTCACGTCCACGCCAACGGCGTTCACGCAGTCTTCCACGCGGGCATCGAGCGCACGCGCGAGCTTCACCTGGTTCACGTCGTGCTGGTACTGGCCGACACCGATGGCCTTCGGTTCGATCTTCACCAGCTCCGCGAGCGGATCCTGCAGGCGGCGCGCGATCGACACGGCGCCGCGGATCGATACGTCGAGGTCGGGAAATTCACGGGACGCGAGTTCGGAGGCGGAATAGACCGAGGCGCCGGCCTCGCTCACCACAACCTTGGACAGGCCGAGGTCAGGATGCTTGCGCATCACTTCGCCTGCCAGCTTGTCGGTCTCGCGGGACGCGGTGCCGTTGCCGATTGCGATGAGATTCACACCGTGCTGCTTCGACAACTGGGCTATGCGCGCGAGCGACTGATCCCACTGATTGCGGGGCTCGTGCGGATAGATGGTGTCGTACGCCAGCAGCTTGCCCGTGGCATCCACGATGGCGAGCTTGCAGCCAGTGCGGATGCCCGGGTCGAGGCCCATGACGGTTTTCGCACCCGCGGGGGCGGCGAGGAGCAGATCCTTGAGGTTTTCGCCGAACACGCGGATGGCTTCGTCTTCCGCGCCTTCGCGCACGCGACCAAACAGATCGAGCGTCAGGTGCAGATGCAGCTTCACGCGCCAGGTGAGGCGCACGGTCTCGCGCAGCCAGGCGTCGGCAGGGCGACCGCGATCGACGATGCCCGCCCGCGCCGCCACCCGGCCTTCGCCTTCGGCGTGGCCCTGGTCGGCATCCACGCCCGGATTGAGGTCGATCTCGATCACGCCTTCGTTGCGTGCGCGCATTAGCGCGAGCAGGCGATGCGACGGAATCTTGGAAACCGCTTCCATGTGGTCGAAGTAATCGCGGAACTTCGCGCCTTCGTTCTCCTTGCCGGGAACGACGGTGGCGCGGATCTGGCCTTTCTCCCAAAGCCAGTCGCGCAACTCGCCCACGAGTGCGGCGTCTTCGGCGATGGTTTCCATGAGGATGGCGCGCGCGCCGTCGAGTGCGGCGCGGGTTTCGGCGATGCCTTTCTCCGCATCGACGAAGCTTGCGGCAAAGGTCTCCGGATCCAGCGTCGGATCGTCGCGCAGGCCCAAGGCGAGCGGCTCGAGGCCTGCTTCACGTGCGATCTGCGCCTTGGTGCGGCGCTTCGGCTTGTAGGGGAGATAGAGGTCTTCCAGGCGCGCCTTGGTATCGGCGGTGAGGATGTCCGCGCGCAGCGCGTCGGTCATCTTGCCTTGCTCGGCGATGCTATCCAGGATGGCCGTGCGGCGGTCTTCCAGCTCGCGCAGGTAGCGCAGGCGCTCTTCGAGCAGGCGCAACTGGATGTCGTCGAGGCCGCCGGTCACTTCCTTGCGGTAGCGCGCGATGAACGGCACGGTGGCGCCGCCGTCGAGCAGCTCGACCGCCGCGCGCACCTGTTCGGGCTTGGCGGCGATGTCCTGGGCAATACGTTGTTCGATGCTCTGCATGTCGTTCCTGTGCGTTGCTCGCCGGCCGAACGTCGGGCCGGGCCGCCGATGATAGCAAGCACAGGGAAGGCCCCGGCCGGATCGGCCGGGGCGGTGCGTCAGGCGTCGAAGCTGCCGCCCGTACGGCCGCGTGGCGCGGGCGACGCGACCTTGTCGGCGCGGCCGACAAGCACGTAGGTGCTGGCGAGGAGGTCATGCACACCCTGCTTGCGCTGGGTGAAGGCGGCGACGACGTAGAAGACCATCGGCACCAGCAACGTGAAAGCGTTGAGCAGACGGACCGCATTACGCCCTGCGGCGCGGCCCACGCTGATGCGACGGCCCTCGGTGTCGGTCACGCGGATGCCCACGGCCATCTTGCCCGGAGTGGCCTGCCACTTGGAGCTTTCAAAGAAGGCGTAGTAGACGAAGCCGATGACCAGCAGCACATAGGTGATGGGCTGCGCGGTGGCGGCATACGCCGTAATGGCTGCCGTCTGGTCTTTTTCCATCTCGGCGAACAGCCGGGTCATCGCCGCGCCCAGCCCCATGCTCAGGCTGATGGCGGTGAAGGGCACCATGAGGATGAGGTAATCGATCACCCAGGCGCCGAAGCGCAGCCAGAAGCCGGCGTACTCCGGCTCAGCGGTCTCGTGAACGCCCATGAAGGGCGGTGGCGGTGGGGGTACGGCGCCTGATGCGGGGCGCTCGTCGGGGAACAGCTCACCGAGAGGCCGCCAGTCGGTCATCCCCTCGTACCAGCCGAGTTCCTCCGGACGACAGGTGCCGTCGCGCAGCCACTGCCGGACTTCGTCTTCCCCATAGGGGCCGAAGCGCTCGCCGTTGCGTCCGATCCAGACTTGCATGGTGTTCCTTCCGCTCGCTTGCTCGATGTCGGAATGATGCCAGATGGGTCGTCGGCGCGCCGACTGCTGGATGGCAGGGTGTCGTCAGGCGGCGCGGCGCTTCAGATGGACGAGCAGGAGCGAGATGGCCGCGGGCGTGACGCCACTGATGCGCGAGGCCTGCCCGATGGTGGCGGGCAGCGCGCGCTTCAGCTTGAGCAGGACTTCGGCCGAGAGGCCGCGCACGCGGTCGTAGTCGAAGCCTTCGGGAATGGACGTGGATTCGTGACGTCGCTGGCGCTCGATGTCTTCGCGCTGGCGCTCGAGGTAACCGGCGTACTTGGCCTGCACCTCGACCTGCATGGCGACTTCGGCGTCCTCAACGGCAGGGCCGAGCTCCGGGACCGTGGTGAGCGTGGCGTAATCCATTTCCGGCCGGCGGAGCAGATCCAGCGCGTGCGTCTCGCGGCTGACGGCGAGGCCCAGCGAGCGCTCGATGGCGGCGCCCAGCGCATTGTTCGGTGCCGCCCAGAGGGCGCGCAGCCGGGCGCTCTCGCGTTCGGCGGCATCGCGCTTGCCCTCGAGTCGACGGAAGCGCGCATCGGACACCACGCCCAGCGCGTGGCCCTGGGGTGTGAGCCGCAGATCGGCGTTGTCCTCGCGCAGGTGCAGGCGGTACTCCGCGCGCGAGGTGAACATGCGGTAGGGCTCGATCGTGCCGTTGGTGGTCAGGTCGTCGATCAGCACGCCGATGTAGGCCTCGTCGCGACGCGGGTACCACGGCGCGTCGCCGCGCACGGCCAGTGCCGCGTTCAGCCCCGCGATCAGGCCCTGCGCCCCGGCTTCTTCGTAGCCGGTGGTGCCGTTGATCTGCCCGGCGAAATACAGGCCGGGGATGCCCTTGGTTTCCAGCCACGGATGCAGGCCACGCGGATCGAAATAGTCGTACTCGATGGCATAGCCGGGCCGGGTGATGTGCGCGCGCTCGAAGCCCGGAATGGAACGGACCAGCGCGTACTGCACGTCGAACGGCAGCGAGGTGGAAATGCCGTTCGGATAGATCTCGAAGGTATCGAGGCCTTCCGGTTCCACGAAGATCTGGTGCGAGGTCTTCTCGGCGAAGCGCACCACCTTGTCCTCGATCGACGGGCAGTAGCGCGGGCCCACGCCTTCGATCTGCCCGCTGTAGAGCGGCGAGCGGTCGAGCGACGCGCGGATGAGCTCGTGCGTCGCCTCGGTGGTGTGGGTGATCCAGCAACTGACCTGCCGGGGGTGATCGGCCGGCGAGCCCATGAACGAGAAGTGCGGCATCGGGTCGTCGCCCGGCTGCTCGTCGAGTACCGAGAAGTCGATGCTGCGGCTGTCGATGCGTGGCGGCGTGCCGGTCTTGAGTCGATCGGCGGCGACGGGCAACTCGCGCAACCTTGCGGCAAGCGTTGTGGCCGGCGGATCGCCCGCCCGGCCGCCCGCGTATTGGGCCTGCCCGATGTGGATCTTGCCGGCCAGAAAGGTGCCGGCCGTCAGCACGACGCAGCGTGCGTGGAAGTCCAGGCCCATTTGCGTGCGTACGCCCGCGACACGGCCACCGTCGAGAAGGAGATCGTCCACCGCCTGCTGGAACAGCACGAGGTTGGGCTGGGTTTCGACCAGGTGCCGAATGGCGGCCTTGTAGAGCGCACGATCCGCCTGGCAGCGCGTGGCGCGCACGGCAGGCCCCTTGGACGCATTGAGCGTGCGCCACTGGATACCGGCGCGATCCGCGGCCAGCCCCATCGCGCCGCCCAGCGCGTCGATTTCCTTGACCAGATGTCCCTTGCCGATGCCGCCGATGGCCGGGTTGCAGCTCATCTGACCGATGGTTTCGATGTTGTGGCTGAGCAGCAGGGTGCGCGCGCCGGCCCGCGCGGAGGCGAGCGCCGCTTCGGTCCCGGCGTGGCCGCCACCGACCACGATCACATCGTAGGTTTCGTCATGCAGCATGGGAGGGCGTGGGTAGCGGAATCGGGATCGATATTTTACGCGCTATGCGGCGTCGCGGCGGACCGCGTCTTCCCGTCTTCGGACGGGGTGCTGGCACGTCTTGTGCTTTTCACTACTCGCACTTCCTCCGGGCAGACGCAGCGCGATCATCCGCGCGCCGAGGCCGAACGCAGGGGTTTGGCCGAGTGCCGAAGGAAGGAAGCGGGGTGGGCAGGGATGCCTCATCCGGTTCGAAGAATGAGATCTGGCGCCCGGCGGTCTCAGGAACAGGGGGAATCCAGGATGACCGTGTTGCCGGGCGCCAGAAACCGAGTGACTGGCACAAAGAGCCGCGGCTATGGCCGCGGCTTTTCTTTGTTGAAGGTCACACTACACTTTTCCACTGAACCGTGTGTGACTTTTGCGTCAAGAAAGTGCTCTGTTTCGGCATTTGGTGACGCAGTACGTCAGTTTCTTACCTTCCGTGAGACCCTGCGTGACGCAGCGCACGATCAGCCAAGGGCGACGCGCCCGAGGATGTCGGTCAGGTCGCGCGACAAGTCCTTGCGAGCGGCGAGCTCCGCGACCACGGCATGGGCGGCCTCACGCCGCGTCGGCTCAAGCCGCTTCCAGCCGTTGAACGCCGTCGCCACTCGCGCCGCCACCTGCGGATTCAGGCCGTCCACGGCCACAAGCCGGTCCGCGAGCCACCGATAGGCCGCGCCGTCGGCGCGATGGAATCCCGTGGGATTCGAGCGGGCGAACGTTCCCACCAGCGACTGCACGCGGTTCGGATTCTTGAGCATGAAGCTGGGGTCGCCTTCCAGCGCCTGCACCCGGGCCAGCGCGTCGGCACCCGGAAGCTGCGCCTGCATCGCGAACCACTTGTCGAGCGCCAGCGCGTTCCCCTCGTAGCGGCGACGGAAATGCGCGATCGGTGCGATGGCCTGCTCCGGTGCCACGGTGGCGAGCGTGGCCAAGGCGGCCAGCCGGTCCGTCATGCCCGGCGCTTGTTCGTACTGAGCGAGTGCGAACGTGGTCGCAAGCGGCGCATCGATCAAGGCAAGCAGATCGAGCACGCGGCGCTTCAACTGACGACGCGCCTGGCTGGTGGCGTCCATCGCCGCACTGGTGGACGCACGGAGTGCCTCGTAGCGGACCCGCAAAGGGGCCGCCCCCACGCGCAGGGCCAACGCCAGCAGCATCGCCTGGCGCGCGGCGCGGATACGGTCCGGGTCGCGCTCGGCCTGTCGTTCGACCAGCTCGATTTCCCCGGGCGGGGTCAGCAGTTCGGCGAGCAGCGCATCGTCCAGCGACGCGTCGGCAAACAGTTCCGCGAGCGCTCCGGTCCAGGCGAGCAGCGCCGGGCCGTCGGCCCGGGCATCGCGGCAGTCGTCGTAGGCGAGGCCGGCCAACTGCTGGCCGGCCTCCCACCGATTGAAGCCATCTGGATCGTGGCGAAGCAGAATCGCCAGATCCTCTGGCTGGTAATCGCATTCGAGAATGACCGGCGCAGAGAACCCGCGCAGCAGCGACGGCACGGGTGCGGCGTCGATATCTTCGAAGACGTAGTGTTGTTCGGCCGTGTCGAGCACGACAGTGCGTTCGGTGCCTTCCGCGCGGGCCTCGTCTTCGAGGCGCAATGGGAGCGCACGGCCGGAGCGGTCGAACAGCGACAGCCGCACCGGAATCGGCAGGGCCTGTTTGGTCGGTTGGCCTGCCGTGGCCGGCGTGCGCTGGCGCAGTGTCAGACGGTATTGCCGCTGCGCTGGGTCGAAACGCCCTTCAGCCGTGAGTCGCGGGGTGCCCGCCTGTCCGTACCAGGCCAGATAAGACGACAGGTCGATGTCGTTGGCATCGCCGAGCGCCTCGATGAAGTCTTCGATGGTGGCGGCCTGTCCATCGTGACGATCGAAGTACAGGTCCATGCCACGGCGGAAGCCTTCGGTCCCGAGCCTGCCGGCCAGCATGCGCACCAGTTCGGAGCCCTTTTCGTAGACCGTGGCCGTATAGAAGTTGTTGATCTCGCTGTACTGCGACGGGCGTACGGGATGCGAAAGCGGACCCGCGTCCTCCGGAAACTGGGCGCGCCGAAGCAGTGCGACGTCCTCGATCCGCTTGAGCGGTGCCGAGTTCATGTCAGCCGAGAAGCTCTGTTCGCGGAAGACGGTGAGGCCTTCCTTCAAGCTGAGCTGGAACCAGTCGCGACAGGTGACGCGGTTGCCGCTCCAGTTGTGAAAGTATTCGTGGGCGACCACGGCCTCCACGTGACGGTACTCGTCGTCGGTG
>Ga0209437_100978_pt1 | contig 10097 bp, 7 predicted proteins | sample AraplaL_Cvi_mTSA_FD_184266 | JGI IMG/M metagenome (GOLD analysis project Ga0209437, IMG submission 184266) | Arabidopsis root microbial communities from the University of North Carolina, USA - plate scrape CL_Cvi_mTSA (SPAdes) (version 2) | ecosystem: Host-associated > Plants > Roots > Endosphere ...
CGAAGAAATCGCCCGGCTGGACGGTCAGGGAGACGCCCTTCAGGGCCTCCACGCCGTTGCCGTAGGTCTTGCGTAAATCGTTGACGTGTAAAGCAGGAGTGGTCATGGGCTGCGCCGGGATGACAAGCCGCCTATTATACCGGCCTTTGCTGCGGGGCTTCGTTCCCCAGCGTCAACAGAGACTTTCCATGGCAGAACAGTTCCCGCTCCGCCTCGTCGACAGCTTCATGCTCGCCCCGACGGTGCGCCACCTCGCTTTCGAGCGGGTGGACGGTCAGCCGCTGGCGTTCGTGCCGGGGCAGTTCCTCCAGGTGCACTTCAACTACGACGACGGCAAACCCACCAAGCGGAGCTACTCCGTGGGTACGGTGGGCGATGGCAGTGGTCCCGTCCAGCGCATCGAGATCGCGGTGAGCTACGTGGACGGCGGTGCCGCCACGAAGCTGCTTAGCGGCCTGGAGCACGGCGACACGGTGGATGCGAGCGGCCCGTACGGGCGCTTCTGCCTCATGGACGGGGACACCAACCGGCGCTACATCCTCATTGCCACGGGCACGGGCGTCACGCCGTACCGGGCCATGCTGCCGCAGATCGAGAAGCTCATCGCCAGCCGCGGATGCCGTTTCGTGCTTCTTTACGGTGCCCGCAACGAGGGCGAACTGTTGTATGGCGAGGAATTCGAAGCGTTCGCACGTGCTAACGAGGGTTTCGTCTTCCATCCCTGCCTGTCCCGCGGCGCGCGTCCTAACCCGCGTCCGCACGATCGGCTGGGTTACGTGCAGGACATGCTGGCCGAGCTCGAGCCCGGTGGCACCGACGACATTGCCTACCTCTGCGGCAACCCGAACATGGTGGATGCCGCGTTCGCCGCGCTGAAGGATCACGGCCTTTCCGTGCAGCACATCCGCCGCGAAAAATACATTTCCTCGCGCTGACGCCACCCTGCGTGGCGGGCTTCATGACCCGCCGCCCGCGTTGAAGCGGCTTTCCCAGGGCTATAATCCGCCGCCATGCATGCCCCCGCCGCTTCGTCTTCCCTCTCGCCCGAGATGCGGCGCTACGCGGCGCTGGATCAGCGTCTTCTCGCGGCCGTCCGGTCCATTCGTATCCTGCCCACCGTGTCCTGGCCGGCGTCGGTGGAAGGGCGCCTGATCGAGGAATTCGGCGCCGGACGCCTCTCGATCCCCGATATTCGCTACCGCCCCCCGGTGCTGGACGACACCCGCGCCGAGCTGGATGCCATCGAGGCGGAGGCGGACGAGGACCATCCGATCGCCGAATACCTTCGCCGCACGGCCGAGTCCTGGCGGATTGCGACCGACATGCTGCACGCCGCAGGCACCGACGGTGTAACCACCGCCTCGATCGCGCTCTACGGCAAACCCGGCGACGCCATCCCCGGCAGCAATCGCAGCAATCTCGATGCCGCCCGCTACTTTGTCGACCTGGCTGACGAACTGGGCGCCGACCTCGACACCGAGGACGCGACGGGGACCATTCCTGCCGAGGAACTGCGCCAGGACATGGCCGAACGACTGGATGCCTTTTTCGCCCCCGGCATGATTTCGGTGGAAGTCGATCCAGAGCTGACCGCGAAGGCCGCAGCGGGTGCGACCCGCATCCGGCTGCGTGGCGGCGTGCGCTTCACGGAATACGACCGTCACCAGCTGCTGGCGCACGAGGCGTTCGTCCACTCGCTCACCGCGCTCAACGGACGCGAGCAACCCGTGCTCGCTTCGCTGGCCCGTACCTCGCCGCGCGTTACTGCGACGCAGGAAGGGTTGGCCGTCTTCGCCGAGCTCATGTCCGGCGCTATCGACATTTCCCGGCTGAAGCGCATCAGTCTGCGCATTCTCGCCATCGACATGGCCTTGAACGGCGCCGACTTCGTCGAGGTATTCCGCTACTTCCGCGCCTGCGGACAGAACGTGGCGGACAGCTTCCACTCCGCGCAGCGCGTATTCCGAGGCGTGCCGTTGACGGGTGGGTCCGCCTTCGCGAAGGACAATGTGTACCTGAGCGGCCTGCTCGCCGTGCATACGTTCTTCCGTTGGGCACTGCGGCAGCGCCGGTTGGATCTGTTGCGCAATCTTTTCGCGGGAAAGCTTGCCCTGCACGACGTGATGAGCCTCGAACCGCATTTCCAGACGGGCGACGTGGCTGTGCCGCGTTATCTCCCACCCTGGATGCAGCACGTGCATGGCCTGGCGGGAAAGCTGGCCTTCTCCCTCTTCGTCAACCATATCCACATGGCGGGCGTGGAAGCCGAGGAAATCTCCCTCGGTCTTTGATCCGCGCGGGCGAATTCGATCTCACGGCATACCCGACCGCATGGTCGCTCGCGGGCGTTCTGCACGCTCGCGGAGCACAGCCATGCCTGCGCGCGATAGGTCGAAATCGGTATCACTGCTTGTCGCAATGCAACACAGTGGAAGGGGCTGGGAGCGCAGGACGCGGTGCTAACATGCCGGGTCAATCGCCGGCCCAAGCCGCGTCAAGCCTTTCCCTTTCGCCGAATCGCACAGGATCCCATGGCCATTTCCGAGGAACTGAGGCAAGCCGCTCTCGAATATCACCGCCTTCCGCGCCCGGGCAAGATCAAGGTCACGCCGACCACGTCGTTGCTCACCCAGCGGGATCTGTCGCTTGCGTATTCGCCCGGCGTCGCCGCTGCGTGCGACGCGATCGTGGCAGACCCGCGAGCCGCTGCCGAACTGACCGCGCGCTCGAATCTCGTGGCGGTCATTTCCAACGGTACGGCCGTGCTGGGCCTCGGCAATATCGGCGCGCTCGCCGGTAAGCCGGTGATGGAAGGCAAGGGCGTGCTGTTCCAGAAGTTCGCCGGCATCGATGTCTTCGACATCGAGATCGACGAGACCGACCCGGACAAGCTGGTCGACATCATCGCCAGCCTGGAGCCGACCTTCGGCGGCATCAACCTCGAGGACATCAAGGCGCCGGAGTGCTTCATCGTCGAGCGCAAGCTGCGCGAGCGGATGAAGATTCCCGTCTTCCACGACGACCAGCATGGCACCGCGATCATCGTTGGCGCCGCGGTCATCAATGCGCTGCTGGTCACGGGCAAGAAGATCGAGGACGTGAAGCTCGCCACCACCGGCATGGGCGCCGCGGGCATTTCCTGTGTCGACATGCTCGTGACGCTGGGCATGCGGAAGGAAAACATCCTCGCGTTCGATCGCGACGGCGTGCTGCACACCGGCCGCACCGACCTCGATCCGGACAAGCAGCGCTATGCGCGCGATACCGACAAGCGCACGCTGGCCGAGATCGTCGAAGGCGCGGACATCTTCCTCGGCCTTTCGGCCGGCGGCATCCTGAAGCCGGAAATGGTCGCCACGATGGCGGACCGCCCCATCATCTTCGCGCTGGCCAATCCCAATCCGGAGATCCTGCCGGAAGACGCCAAGGCCGTGCGTCCCGATTGCATCATGGCCACCGGGCGCTCGGACTACCCGAACCAGGTCAATAACGCGCTGTGCTTCCCGTATCTGTTCCGCGGCGCGCTCGACGTTGGCGCCACGGTCATCAACGAGGCCATGAAGGTTGCCTGCGTGCAGGCGATCGCGGAGCTGGCACGGCGCGAATCGTCCGACGTGAGCGCCCGCGCCTATGGCGGCAAGCCGCCGAGCTTCGGCGCGGATTACCTGATTCCGCAGCCGTTCGACCCGCGCCTGCTGATCCAGCTCCCGCCGGCCATTGCGCAGGCGGCGATGGACTCCGGCGTCGCTGAGCGTCCGATCACCGATTTCCCTGCCTACGTCGAGAAGCTCACCAGCTTCGTGTTCCGCACCGGCCTGCTGATGAAGCCGGTGTTCGATCGCGCCAAGGCCGATCCGAAGCGGGTGGTCTACGCCGAGGGCGAGGAAGAAACCGTGCTGCGCGCCGTGCAGACGGTGGTGGACGAGGGTCTGGCCCGGCCGATCCTCGTAGGCCGTCCGGACGTCATCGAGAAGCGCATCGCGCGCGCCGGCCTGCGCCTCAAGCCTGGCGTCGATTTCGAAATGTGCAACATCCACTCCGACCCGCGTTTCGAGGCCTATTGGCGCCTCTACCACTCGATCATGGAACGCCGTGGGGTGACGCCCGCATCCGCCAAGGCGGTGGTGCGCTCGCGCCCGACCGTGATCGCCGCGCTGATGGTGGAGCGGGGTGAGGCGGACGCGATGATCTGCGGCCTCGTCGGCACCTACCAGAGCAAGCTCGATTACATCTGCGACATCATCGGTTTGGACGAAGGCATCGCCGAAGCGTCCGCCATGGCCGCGGTGGCGACCGAGAAGGGCACGTTCTTCTTTCTCGACACGTACGTGCAGGAAGACCCGAGCGCGGAGCAGATCGCCGAGGCGACCCTGCAGGCGTCGATTCGCCTCAAGCTGTTCGGTATCCAGCCGAAGATCGCGCTGCTGTCCAATTCCAACTTCGGTAGCCGCGAGACGCGCAATTCGCGCAAGATGCGCGCCGCATTGAACCTGATCCGCGAGCGCGCCCCGCGGCTCGAAGTGGAAGGCGAGATGCAGGCCGATGTGGCCCTGACGCCGGAACTGCGCGAGCGGATCTTTCCGAACTCGCGGTTGGAGGGCAAGGCCAATGTCTTCGTCTTCCCGAACCTGGACGCGGCCAATACGGCCTACAACATGGTCCGCGTGCTGTGCGACGGCGTGGTCATCGGGCCGATCCTCATGGGCGTGGCGAAGCCGGCCCACATCCTGACTCCGCAGGCCACGGTGCGCCGCGTGGTCAACATGACCTCGGTGGCGTGTGTGGAGGCGCAGATCCGCGCCGGTAAGCCGCGTACGGTCGTAAACGACTGAGTCGCGGCACGACCATCGCCAGCAGGCTGGCTCCCACCAAAGCGCAACCCGGTGGGAGCCAGCTTGTCGGGTGAGGGTCAACTTCTCGGATGTGAACCGGCTTGTTGGTGGGAGCCAGCCTGCTGGCGATCCGGCGAAGCCGGCAGATCCCCGTTGCGGAGGACCTGCTCCAGAAGGAATCCGGCTTCCGGGTGGGAGTCGACTTGTCGGATGGGAGCCCGCTTGTCGGTGGGAGCCAGCCTGCTGGCGATCCGGCGAAGCCGGCAGATCCCCGTTGCGGAGGGCTGGTTCAGAGGAGTCCGGCTTCCGGGTGGGAGTCGACTTGTCGGATGGGAGCCCGCTTGTCCGGTGGGAGCCAGCCTGCTGGCGATCCGGCGACAGCCGGCAGATCCCCGTTGCGGAGGGCTGGTTCAGAAGGAGTCCGGCTTCCGGGTGGGAGTCGACTTGTCGGATGGGAGCCCGCTTGTCCGGTGGGAGCCAGCCTGCTGGCGATCCGGCGACAGCCGGCAGGCTCGCCACATATCCCATTTGCCTCGATCCAAGCGCCCATACGGCCGCGTATCCGCGAACCTTGGGTTATCATGGAAAGGTTTTCCCGCCACCCCAGCGGCCTTCTTCAGTCCCCATGAGCGCGCGTCATGCGCGAGCGGAGCATCCATGGACCAGTTCGACGACATCCTGAACCAGGACCTCGACCCCACCGAAACCCGCGAGTGGGTCGAATCGCTCAACGCCGTCATCAATCACGATGGCACCGAGCGCGCGCATTTCCTGCTGGAACGGATGGTCGACTCCACCCGTCGCGCCGGTGGCTACCTGCCGTTCGATCCGACGACCGAGTACGTCAACACCATCCCGCCGCACATGGAAGCGCGCAGCCCGGGCGACGCCGCTCTCGAATGGCGCATCCGCTCGCTGATCCGCTGGAATGCGCTCGCCACGGTGGTGCGCGCCAACCGCAAGCCGGGCGACCTCGGCGGTCACATCTCCAGCTTCGCCTCGTCGGCCACGTTGTACGACGTGGGCTTCAATCATTTCTGGCGCGCTCCGAGCGCCGACCATCCGGGCGACCTGGTCTTCCACCAGGGCCACTCGGCACCCGGCGTGTATGCGCGCTCCTTCCTCGAAGGTCGCATCAGCGAAGACCAGCTCGACCTCTTCCGCATGGAAGTGGCCGGTAAGGGCCGTGGCCTGTCGTCCTATCCGCATCCGTACCTGATGCCGGATTACTGGCAGGTACCGACGGTGTCCATGGGTCTCGGTCCGATCCAGGCGATCTATCAGGCCCAGTTCTGGAAGTACCTGGAACATCGCGGCCTCATGCCGAAGACCGATCGCAAGATCTGGTGCTTCATGGGCGACGGCGAGTCGGACGAGCCGGAGTCGCTCGGCGCGATCTCGCTGGCGGGTCGCGAAGGCCTCGACAACCTCATCTTCGTCATCAACTGCAACCTGCAGCGTCTCGACGGTCCGGTGCGTGGCAACGGCAAGATCATCCAGGAACTGGAAGGTGTGTTCCGTGGCGCGGGCTGGAATGCGATCAAGGTCGTCTGGGGCAGCTACTGGGATCCGCTCCTTGCCCGTGACACCACCGGCAAGCTGCGCCAGCTCATGATGGAAACCGTCGACGGTGAGTACCAGGCGTGCAAGGCCTTCGGCGGCGCGTACACCCGCGAGAAGTTCTTCGGCAAGTATCCGGAGACGGCAGCGCTCGTTGCGAACATGTCCGACGACGACATCTGGCGCCTGAACCGTGGCGGCCACGACCCGCACAAGGTGTACGCGGCGTACCACGCGGCAGTGAACACCACCGGCATGCCGACCGTGATCCTCGCCAAGACGGTGAAGGGCTACGGCATGGGCGCGGCGGGCGAATCGCAGAACCCCGCGCACAACCAGAAGAAGATGGATACCGAGGCCGTTCGCGCCTTCCGCGATCGCTTCAATATCCCGGTGCCCGACGACAAGCTGGACGAAGTGCCGTACTACCACCCGGGCAAGGACTCGGACGAAGTGCAGTACATGCTGGAGCGTCGCCGTGCGCTCGGCGGTTCGCTGCCGCAGCGTCGCCGCAAGGCGGACCAGTCGTTCAAGGCGCCGGCGCTCGACGCGTTCGACCAGATCACCAAGGGCACCGGCGATCGTGAGATCTCCACGACCATGGCCCTCGTTCGCGGCATGAACCTCATGCTGCGTGACAAGGAACTCGGTCCGCGCCTCGTCCCGATCGTGGCCGACGAAGCGCGGACGTTCGGTATGGAAGGCATGTTCCGCCAGATCGGCATCTACGCGCCGTTCGGGCAGAAGTATCGTCCGCAGGACGCCGACCAGCTGCTCTACTACCGCGAGGACCAGAAGGGCCAGGTGCTGCAGGAAGGCATCAGCGAGGCGGGCGGCATGAGCGCGTGGCTCGCGGCAGCCACCAGCTACAGCGTCAGCAACGTGGCGATGCTGCCGTTCTTCATCTATTACTCGATGTTCGGCTTCCAGCGCATCGGCGACCTCTGCTGGGCGGCGGGCGACATGCGCGCGCGCGGCTTCCTGATCGGCGGTACGTCGGGTCGCACCACGCTGAACGGCGAAGGCCTGCAGCATGAGGACGGCCATTCGCACCTGCTCTCCGGTGCGATCCCGAACGTCGTGTCCTACGATCCCACCTTCTCTTACGAATTGGCGGTGATCCTGCAGGACGGCACGCGCCGGATGATGCAGGAGCAGGAAGACGTCTACTACTACATCACGGTCATGAACGAGAACTATGCCCACCCCGATCTGCCGAAGGGGAGCGAGGAAGGCATCGTCAAGGGCATGTACCTGTTCAAGGACGGCGGTAAGGCCAAGAAGAACGAGCCACGCGTACAGCTCATGGGCTCGGGCACCATTCTTCGCGAGGTCATCGCGGCCGCGGAGCTGCTGGAGAAGGATTTCGGCGTCACCTCCGATATCTGGTCGGTGCCGAGCTTCTCGGAAGTGCGTCGCGAAGGCTTCGATGCCGAGCGCTGGAACCGCCTGCATCCGGAAGCGACGCAGCGCGTGCCGTATGTGACGGGGCTGCTGGCCGATCGCCAGGGTCCGGCCGTTGCCGCCACCGACTACGTGCGCGAGTTCGCCGACCAGATCCGCGCGTTCATGCCCGACGGCATGCGCTATACGGTGCTGGGCACGGACGGCTTCGGTCGCAGCGATACGCGTGCGAACCTGCGCGGGCACTTCGAAGTGGACCGCTACTGGATCGCACATGCGGCCCTTGCCGCGCTGGCGAAGGACGGCAAGGTCAACGCCAAGGACGTCAGCCGCGCCATCAAGGAATACAAGCTCGACGTCGACAAGCCCAATCCCATGACGGTCTGACGGCCGGGAGATGTGGGAAGACGAGGGCCGGGCGACCGGCCCTCGTCGTTTCCGCATCACACACCGTCCATGGACCGGCTGGTATCCCTTACCCGTTCACCGATCGCGGACCCCAACCCATGCGCCCATTCGCCTTTGCCGTCATCGCCGCCCTGTTGACGGGTTGTGCCACGTCGCCCAGCGACCACGGCTCCCGTTCCCGGCTCCTCTACGTCGCAGGCGCCAAGGCGCCGTGCACGAATGGCGCCACCAAAGCAGAGTGCCTGCAATACCGCGAACAGCCCAACGAGCCATGGCAGACGACCGCCGTGCCGATCGAAGACTTCGATTGGAAGCCGGGCAACGAATACCTGCTGAAGATCACCGAGGTCCATCCGAAGGGTGTGCCGCAGGATGCGCCGGCTGTGCGCTGGCACGTGGACAAGGTGGTCGAACAGCATCCGGTGCCCTGAACGCCGACGCGGCACGATCGGTAAAGGTGCTTCGCGATTTGCGAGTAGGCCAACACTGAGGCGCTCTTGTAGGAGCCGCCACGGCGGCGAGGGAAGGCTTGCCTCACCGTTCCTCGCTGGTTTCCCGCGTCGCCGCTCTGTTGGCTCCTCGCCGCCATGGCGGCTCCCACAACACCGCCCCGTTGGCTTTTAGCACCAGGGTGGCTCCCACAACAAAAAAAGGCCGGGATTGCTCCCGGCCTTCGCCTGCACCGCCGCAGGCCCTCATTAATCGTTGTCGCTATCGCTCAGTCGTCGTCGCGCAGCGCGTGGCGAATCAGCAGGAACGTACCGATGGCGGCGGCCGCGATACCGATGGCGACGCCCGGGTTGCGACGCACCTGCTTGCGCAGCTTGCGGTACTGGTACGTGGCCTCGTCGGCGACGTCCTCGGCCATATAGCGGATGCGCTGGCCGTTGCCGTTCGTGCGCTTGGCAAGCTTTCCGGTGACCCGACGGCTCCGTTCGAGCAGATCGTTACCGACGCTCGATGCCTCATCGGCATAGTGGCGAACGCGGCCGGACACCCCGTTCACGGCGCTCTCGACCTGGCGGGCGAATTCGCGATTTCTGCTCATTGGAAGGCTCCCTAGACGTTTGCGGTCGTAACGACTTTGCGGTCGGCCCCGTGAGGACGGTGTAAAAGGCGGGCGGCGGATTGAGCAGGGGTTCAGCGTGCCGGCTTGGCGACCAGGTCGTAGTCGCCAGCGCGTTCCAGCGCCGCCCGATAGGCGGGCCTCGCATGGATACGTTCGAGGAAACCGAGCAGCCCGGGACGCGTGGCGTCGAGACCGCCGCGGCTGACGGCCGCTTCGAGCGGGAAGCTCATCTGGATGTCCGCCGCGGTGAACGCATCTCCCGCGAACCAGCCCGTCTTGCCGATTTCGCTCTCCATGTAATCGAGATGCAGGGTGAGCTGGGGATCGACGAAGCTCTTCTGCGCACCACGCGCCAGCATGCGTGCAATGGGCTTGGCGAAGAACGGAACGGGGGCGGACTCCATGCGCAAGAACACGAGCTTCAAGAGCAGGGGCGGCATGGCGGAGCCCTCTGCGTAGTGCATGAAATAATCGAAGCGTCGCGCATCGGCCGTGCCCGGTGAGGGACGCAGGCGACCCTCGCCATAGCGATCGAGCAGGTAGGTGACGATCGCGCCCGACTCGGCCACGGTCACGTCGCCATCCACGACGACAGGCGATTTGCCGAGCGGATGTACTTCGCGCAGTGCCTTGGGCGCCAGCATCGTCTTCGGATCGCGCTGATAGCGCACGATCTCGTAGGGCAGGCCGAGTTCTTCCAGCAACCAGAGCACGCGCTGCGAGCGCGAGTTGTTCAGGTGGTGAACGACGATCATGACAGCTCCGGAGCGGGGGACCGGAACAGCGTAGCAGTGTGTCTCGGCCGCGCACCATGGACGCGGCGC
>Ga0209437_100979_pt1 | contig 10081 bp, 6 predicted proteins | sample AraplaL_Cvi_mTSA_FD_184266 | JGI IMG/M metagenome (GOLD analysis project Ga0209437, IMG submission 184266) | Arabidopsis root microbial communities from the University of North Carolina, USA - plate scrape CL_Cvi_mTSA (SPAdes) (version 2) | ecosystem: Host-associated > Plants > Roots > Endosphere ...
AAAGTAGCCGAACCACTGGCCGCCATGGCCCACATAGCCGGGGTAAAAGATTATCCACATCATCTGTTGACACATGCATGGAAGATGCTGATGCAGAATCACCCGCATGATAGCATCTGCGGATGCAGTGTGGATGAGGTTCACCGTGAAATGGTGACCCGCTTCGCCAAGAGCAGACAGCTTGCAGAGAAATTAGTTTCCCAGAGCGCGCAGGCGATTGCTGAATCCATTCGCGTGCAACCTGCTGAGGCTTGGGGAGAGGAAGCGGTGCTGTTCACTGTGTTCAACACGAGTGGGTGGAATCGAAATGGAATCATGGAGATGGATCTCATTGTGGACAAAGCTTTTTTTCCGGAAGGGCCTAATCCCCAGGCACTTGCGCAGAAGGTGGAGACAGATGCACTGCCAGCGTATCAGCTGATCGATTCGGATGGACGCAAGTATTCAGCAGAAATCAAGGATCTGGGTTCCCATTTCGGTTATGAACTTCCGAAGGATCGTTTCCGACAGCCTTATATGGCTCGTAAAGTAAGAGTTACTTTCCAGGCGGTGGATGTACCTTCGCTGGGTTATAAGACGTATGCTCTCATTCCAGTTCAGAAGCAAACAGAGATTCCTGAGATTGCTGAAGTGCCCGCTACGAGCGAACACATTCAGGTTCAGGGAATGATGATGGAAAACGGTCATTTGCGGGTGACGATTGAAGAGAATGGTACGGCAACAATTGAAGATAAGGTCTCCGGTGCAGTATACAGGGGACTGAATTCATATGAGAACAATGGTGATATCGGCAATGAATACGTCTATCGTCAGCCTGACGGAGAGACGACTCTGACCTCTGAACATCTGAAGGCAGACCTGCGGATCGTGGAGCAATCTCCGTATCGTGCAGTCATGGAAAGTGTATTACGCTGGGACATTCCTGCTGGAGCAGATGAACTGTTCGAGCTGGAGAAGCGACAAATGGTTCCTTTTACAGAACGGAAGGCGCAGCGGGTGAAGAACACTGTTCCGTTGGTGATTAAGACAACGTATACGCTAGAAGCAGGCAGTAATATGGTCAAAGTAAAATCTGAATTTAACAATCAGGCCAAGGATCATCGGTTGCGCGCACTCTTTCCATCGGGACTGGTGACAGAGGATCATTATGCAGATTCCATCTTTGAGGTTGCCAAACGTTCGAACACACCGGCCAAGGAATGGGTGAATCCGAGTAATGCGCAGCATCAGCAAGCGTTTGTACATGTGACCGATGGTGATCATGGCTTGATGATTGCAAACAAAGGGCTGAATGAATACGAGATTTTACAGCATGAAGAAGGTAGTACGATTGCGGTTACGCTGCTGCGCGCCTCTTCGGAACTGGGAGATTGGGGTGTGTTTGAAACACCGGAAGCCCAATGTCTGGGACCTCAGAGTGTGGAATATGCGATTATTCCATTTGCAGGTGATGCGGCACAGTCAGGTGCATGTGCATCCGCATACGTGTATCCGATTCCGTGGACAACTGTGCAGCTAGGGGCATTAGCACGCACGTTTGAGCAAGAGGGTCATGCTGGAGCTGATGGGCAACAGGTGGAACTACCTCTGTCGAAGCAATGGTTAGCGTGGAATGCACAAAGTTCGTCTCTAGCCTTCTCCACATTGAAGATCGCAGAGGAAACCGGAGACGTGATCGCTCGCTGGTATAATTTGAATTCCGAAGCTGGTGAATTGAACGTTCAGCCTGGATTCGAATGTGCCTCTGTTTACGAGAGTGATGTGCTGGAACGGGTTAAGGACACATTGGAGGGGGACAGCCAGACGATATCTTGGTACAAAATAGTTACACAAGGTTACAAGCTTTGTTGAGTGTGTAATTACAAACAGCAGAGCACTCTTTCATGATGGCGTAATGTCGACGAACAGATTTTTCTTCATTAGAGGTCACTATTCAAGCAGCTTTTTCGTATTATCAGGTTAGCCAGTAATTACTGGTTGGCCTTTTTTTTTGGTTGGTTTACGATAGGGGGGGAGCCGGGAGAACGTGGGGCTTTAGGGACGTGGACCTTGTAACAAAAATAGTTCCCATGACCTACAAAAAATCATGTTTGGATATGTGAAGCCCCGTTGAACATGGGGCGATACGTTTACAGAGCTCCAGCATGTCACCCGGCAACATGAGTTTGTTACCGGACTATCGTTCAAGCCAGGTTGAACAGCAGGGCCTTGGGCATATGTTTGTATTGAAAACCAAAAGCAGTCCCATTCAAACACCTTCCTGCCATTGGCATTGAATTGCATGACAACGAGCGTTTAAATAATCAAGAAGCCTTCGTTCAGTTGAGTACCAAACGAAGGCTTCTTGATTAATCTGGAATGAAGTATTTATCTTACTGTATATTCAAACGTTTGATCCTGAATTTTAATTTCTGCTTTCAACGGTTTATCGCTTTTGGCCACTTCATTCGGGATCTCTACAAGATAGTAAATCGTTCCGGTTTTGAGCGGGTCTATATCAGTAATGTTCGTATAGGTAAAGTCTTCGCCGCCCCGTTTTTCAATCGTACTAAACGTATCATAATCATACTTATTGTCGTATTTCAGACCGACCTCCGCGATTTTGTCTGCGGTAATACCTTCCGTACTCAAATTTTTTGCTTTGAGGATCAGTGCAAAATAGCTAGAGTCCGCTTCTTTTGATTGATAGTATGTATAAAATCTACCTGGTTTGGATGGCTCTATCTTTTTAGCAATCTTATTCGAAGTCACGGTTATGTCAGCGAAATCTTCGATTGTAACAGTTTCGCCTTTTTTGATAGACGTAACGGCTTCAACTTGTTGTTCTTCAACTTCTTCTTTTGGTTCGACAGGTTCTTTAGGTGTTTCTGTAGTCTTAGCCGTCGTTGCAGCACTTGTGTTACCTGATTGCGTGTCGCTTGTTGCAGTGGTTGGCGTAGATGAGCATGCCGTAAGAGTCAGAAATGCAGCGGTCAACAATATGCCTGTTACTATTTTCATTTATCATGTCCTCCTGATGGTCAATTATATTATAGTCTATCAGACCCAGTAATATTTTTCTACAACAAATTAAGTTGGATCAAAAGAACTAGATCTGACTTCATCTGGTAGGCCACCTCTATTCAAAAAAACAACCTCCTTACGGATGATTACTTCACCCTTAGTCTATTGTACCTTCATGGGAGCAAGTTGCGTTGGAGCATGATCCCGATCAACGACGTTTAGTCCGTCATACTCACACCATGCCAGTCTGGCTCAGGAGGGGAGTCCCCCCAAGAATCTATAGGAGTTTTGGGATATGTACTCTGTAAATTCAGTCTTTAGTAGGAGGTGAACGACAATAATGTCCATATAATTAAGAATTGAAAGGAGACGTCATATCATTACTTAGGATGGGCATCTTTATGACAAATTGGAGGTTGAAAAGATTGAATAGGCATGAAAAGGGCACCAATGCATCAAGCCTGTTTCGCAATCGGTTTCTGCAGACGATTTTATTATCAAGCGTGCTCCTGCAGATCGGTATCTGGGTACGTAATTTCGCTATTCTCCTGTATGTTGCGGAAAGAACAAACAATGATCCATACGCCATTTCACTAATCAGCGTAGCAGAATTCGCACCTATTTTTGTTTTTTCATTCATAGGAGGTACATTTGCCGACCGCTGGCGGCCGAAGCGAACGATGATCTGGTGCGATTTATTATCCGCGGTATCGGTATTCGTAGTACTTCTGACCATACATTACGGTTCTTGGCAATCCGTCTACCTTGTCGCATTCATCTCGGCAATTCTTTCGCAGTTCTCCCAGCCTTCAAGCATGCGATTGTTTAAGTATCATGTGGCTGAAGAACAGCTTCAGCAAGGGATGGCTCTGTTCCAATCGCTGATGGCCATCTTTATGGTGCTTGGGCCGATGCTGGGCACGTTCATATACAGCACGTTTGGTCTTGAAACATCGATCGCTGTCATGGGTGTGGTTTTTTTGCTCTCCGCACTCGTCCTTATTCGTCTGCCAGAGGATAATATGGAAGCACAAACGGCCGCTGAAAAAGGGCAGTTCCGTAAAGAATTCATTGAAGGCTTCCGCTATGTCTGGCAAAGCCAAGTGCTGCGCATGCTCGGACTCGCGTTTATTCTCGCGGGACTCGCTGTTGGCGTCGCCCAAGCTCTCAACTTGTTTATTGTAACGGAGCGGCTGGGCAGGAGTAAGGAGTTCCTGCAATATCTGCTGATGGTGAATGGCGCAGCCATGCTGATTGGTGGCGGAATCGTAGCTGTCTTCGCGAAACGGGTTCCGCCGCAGGTTCTTCTTGCGATAGGTATGATCGCAGGCGCTTTCTGTACAGCTATTGTAGGGTATTCGACGAGCGTTCCGCTCACCCTGACTGTTCAATTTCTGAATGGGCTTGTGTTCCCATGCATCCATATTGGGATTAGCACAATGATTCTGAAATGGTCACATGCATCCATCGTCGGTCGGGTGAATGGGGTTCTGAATCCGATGTTCGTTGGCATGATGGTCATTTCCATGTCCTTCGCAGGCGCTTTAAAGGATGCTTTTTCGCTGAGTACGATCTATGGCGGTGCAGGATTATTATTTCTTCTTGGCGCACTGGTCATGGTGCCGATCATGAACCAAAAAGCCCCGAATAACGCACTTACTGTTGTAGAGACATAATATCGCGATATCTATAAGATTTTTATGAGAAGAGCCGGCTATGAAAAAGTGGTCGGTTCTTCTTCATTCCCTGGTGGTTCATCAGGGATTAGCCATATTTTATATCTAATCGTAGTAACTCATTGCATCCCGATAGCAGAGCCTATAAAAAGACTCTCATTTTCACACCTAAACCAATAAACAAAATGAGTGTAAAGAGCGCGTCGATTATAAACAATATGAGGGACAATGATACTTGCACACTGTATTTACAGTTAGAACGAACAGCGAAGTTATTTCGGAGCAGATGACAACATTACAGCGGCTGTTTCAACACTATGCCATGGCTTATGGCGAAGAGCACTTGAAGGGATGGAGAATTGAGTTTTAATGACTATCTGCATTGTCAATCCTGAAATTCAAATCAAATCCTGTTATTGGGCATTAATTTCTAACACTATAATTTGTCGCGATTTTATACATTTATTGTCGTGAGTTTCTATTAAAAATACATTAAGTCTGTGATAACTTATAGATAAATGTCAGAATATTATATAGTATGGAGGTAAGATACATTGACCATTCGAATTGGGAAAATTAGCTTGTGGCATGTTCACGCATGGGATTACATCAAGCAGGCACAGGAACATGAAGATACAGTCATCGCAGCCGTGTGGGATGAAGATGCCAAGCGGGGACAGGAAGCGGCTGAACGTTTAAACGTACCATTCTATGCTTCACTCGAAGATATGCTGGCTAAGGATGACATCGATGCCGTTATTGTAGATGCGCCAACCCGCATCCATGAAGAAGTGATCACCGCTGCTGCAAAAGCAGGGAAACACATCTTCACGGAGAAAGTTATTGCAGCGACACAAGCGGAATCCAACAGAATCCTTCATGAGGTAAAGGCAAACAAAGTCAAGATGACAGTCTCCTTACCACGTCTGAATGCAGGGTATACGCTCACGATTCAGGATGTACTTAACCAAGGATTGCTTGGCAAAGTGACTTACGTCAGAGCACGTTTATCGCATGATGGAGCGATTTCGAACTGGTTACCTGAACACTTCTATGATCTGAAGGATTGTCAGGGCGGTGCACTGATTGATCTGGGCTGCCATCCAATGTATCTGGCCAAACTGTTTCTGGGTCAGGAAGTAACAGCGGTTAATGCGAACTTCGGATACATTACGGGCAAAGAAGTGGAAGATAATGCAGTTGCAACCTTGTTTACGGATTCCGGAGCAGTTGGCGTTGTTGAAGCTGGTTTTGTGAACAGCCATTCTCCATTTACAATTGAGGTTCATGGTACGGAAGGTACACTTCTGTACGGGACACCTGATGAAAAGCTGTTGATTCGTACAAAAGCAGCACAGGGACAGTATGAAGAGTGGACTGAACTTCCTTTGGCAGACAAAAGAGAAAGCGCATTCAATCAGTGGGTCGCACATATACAAAATGATACGGATGCAACTGAAAACGTGCAGATTGCTATGGAGCTAACCCGGTTGATGGAAGCTGCGAATCTCTCTGCCAAGGAAGAGCGTAGAATATCTCTCAATGAGTTGAAGGGTTAGGTTTTATTAAGGAGGTGTGCAATCTTGAGCCTGTATCCTTATGAGAAAATGCTTGAACGGCAGGATCTCCTAGAGAGACTGGATATTGCAATGGTGTGGGGACATTATGAGATTCGCGTGATGCGATTTCATCTGACTTCTTTTCCAGCAGGCCGAGTTGTGGATTTCCATAATCATGCGGAGTTTGAGTTTCATTTTATCCCGAGAGGAAAAGGCAAAGTTATTCTTGATGATCAGTCACATGCACTTTCGGAAGGTATGCTGTATTTGACTGGACCGGGTGTCGTGCATTATCAGGAGGCGGACGCCAAAGAGGATATGGATGAACTATGTCTTCATGTGGATATCGTTCATAAGCCAAGAGAGCATGTCGATCCTTGGGAAGCCGCTGAATCCGAGGAGACGATTGAAAAGCTGAGAACGCTTCCGCATACTCCGGTGAATGATTATCATCGCGCGATGCATTGTTTTTTGGAAGCCTATGAGGCATGTGATCAGAAATTGTTAGGTTATTATACGTCAATCAAGCAACTGGTCATTAGCATATTACTCAAAACTGTGCGAGCATACGACACCGGTGGGAATCGACCGGAAGCCCCTGTTCGGGACATGTCGGCGTATCGTTATGAGTATGCCGTGCAGTATATGGAGGCGAATCATCCTACAGTAGTCACGCTGGAGCATGTAGCTGAGAAACTTCATATCAGCAGCAGACAATTGCAGAGAATCTTCTATCAAGTACAGCCTGAGATGCCGTTCAGCCGCGTACTGGAGGATATTCGTCTGCGCGCCGTGTGCCGTAATCTGGAGGAAAGTAACGTATCCATCGAACAGATCGCTCTCGCTTCAGGCTTCAATAATGCCAACTATTTGCATGCTGTATTTCGTAAACGTCTGGGTATGACCCCGTCGGCTTTTCGTAAAATGAAACAACCAATACTTAAGTGAGGGTGAATATATATGAGTAAAGTATATCGTATCGGAATTATTGGCTGTGGTGGAATCGCGAATGGTAAACATCTGCCAAGTCTGAGTAAACTGGATAATGTTGAACTGGTGGCTTTCTGCGATATTGTTCAGGAACGTGCAGATGAAGCCAAGCAGAAATATGGCTCTACTGATGCTGAAGTCTACACCGATTATCAGGAATTGCTCAAAGATGAGTCTCTGGATATTGTGCATGTACTTACGCCGAATATTTCTCATGCCGAAATTTCCATTGCTGCCCTGGAAGCAGGCAAACATGTTATGTGTGAGAAGCCCATGGCGAAGACCTCTGCCGAAGCACAACTCATGCTTGAAGCGGCAGAGCGTACCGGCAAGAAACTGACGATTGGATACAACAACCGTTTCAGAGAAGACAGTCAATATTTGAAGAAGGTGTGCGAAGCGGGTGATCTGGGGAATATCTATTTTGCCAAAGCACATGCCATTAGACGGAGAGCAGTACCAACCTGGGGTGTTTTCCTGGATGAGGAGAAACAAGGCGGAGGTCCGCTGATTGATATTGGTACGCACGCACTTGATCTGACGCTATGGATGATGGATAACTATCAACCAAAGGTTGTTCTCGGCACGACCTATCATGAGCTCTCGCAACGTGAAAATGCGGCCAACGCCTGGGGCCCGTGGGACCCGAAACAATTCTCCGTAGAAGACTCGGCCTTCGGCATGATTGTGATGGAGAATGGAGCAACAATCATGCTGGAATCCAGCTGGGCGCTCAACTCACTGGACGTGGATGAAGCCAAATGCAGCTTGAGTGGCAGCGAAGCAGGTGCGGATATGAAGAACGGACTGCGCATCAATGGCGAGAAATTCAGCCGTCTATACACCAACGAGATTGAACTGAGTGCAGGCGGGGTAGCATTCTACGATGGTAAGAGCGAGAGCGCACCGGATGTGGAGATGAGAAAGTGGATTGAAGCGATTGAGAACGATCAGGAGCCAGTCGTTACACCGAAACAAGCGCTGGTTGTATCTCAGATCCTGGAAGCACTCTATGAATCTGCTCGCACAGGTAAGGCTGTATACTTGAATAACGCTAGCGAAGCATAGAACAGAAGGAAATACAGAAAGCACAGATTACAGAACCCTTTGTCCCTTTATTGGGGACAGAGGGTTCTTTGGGTGTTTTGGATACTAGCTATTGGTCCATACCAGACTCTATTTCAGCACATATGATGAGAGAAAACTGAGCTGAAAAGAGGGTATGTCTTGACTAAACACAAAACGAGTCATGGTGTTTCCATTGTTGTATGTACCAATCGGCCGCAATTTTTTGAAAACATCCTGCAAAATTACAGTCGGCAGCATTATAAAAGCAAAGAACTGATCATTGTCCTGAATCATGACAGTATGAATCTGGCGTCATTCCAGAACCGTGTTCGAAATCTTGCCAATGTTCATGTATATCAGGTTCCGGAGAGCATTTCCCTGGGACAAAGTCTGAACGCTGGCATGACAAGGGCTCGTTTTTCGTTGATTGCCAAATTTGATGATGATGACTACTATTCGCCATATTATTTGACAGAACAGGTGAGAGAACTTAGACGGACTAAAAGTGATATTGTGGGCAAACATTCCTGCCTGGTCTACTTGGGTGCCTCCAAGACACTATTGGTCAGATCCCCCTCTGAAAAAAATAAACCGGTTGAATTTGTGCAAGGGGGTACTATTTTATTCAAAAGGGATATCTTGAAAAAGGTCCGCTTCACGGACCGTTCAGTAGGGGAAGATGTAACCTTCCTGAGACAATGCAGGAAAAGAGGATTCAAAGCGTACGCGACCTCACCTTTCAATTATGTGTATCACCGGAGAAAAAACAAAAAAAGCCATACGTGGAGAGCAGATGATAACTTTTACCTGGAGGGAAGCACCAAACTTGCAGTTACGGAGGATTTCAGACCCTTTGCTAATAAAAAGGTATAGAGGGCAGAAAAGACTAGATAGATTGAACTAAACATTTACACAAAACGGAGAGGACAGAAATAACCTGAAGAAGCGGAGCGTTCGCCTACAAGCTTTCTGAAAGAAAGCTACATCGGAAGCATACGCTATCCCCGGATTTTCCCCCTTTCAAAAAGGGGTTCAAAAAAATCTGGGGATAACAGTGATCGGAAGGTTGTTCTGTCATCGTAGTGAACGGTGTAAATCAACTAAGGGGAAGATGCATCTGCTGCGTGCAGATGCGTCTTTTTTGTGCCCAAATGGTTCAATTGGGAGGTGGTGAGAAAAAAATATGAATTTAATTGAAAAAAAAGTATTGCATATAAGTTTAGTCGGAATTATATTAATGGTATAAGGTCTAGACCATATACAGATCGGAGTGTTTAGATGTCCAGTACGTTTTCATTTCGTTTTGAGAAAGTATCCACCAAAAAGGTTAGTGAATTCATAAGAGAACAACTGGAAGAAGCCATTATCTTGAAAGAATTGATGAGTGAAGAACAGCTTCCAGCCGAGCGCGATCTGGCAGAGATTTTTGATGTAAGCCGCATTACCGTTCGCGAGGCACTCTCTTCATTGGAAGAGAAAGGCTTGATTGAGAAAAGGGTAGGTGCCAAAGGCGGAACATTTGTATTGCCTCTGACAGCCAATTCGCATAAACGGACCAGAGAAGAGATTAAACGGGATTGGTCACAGATGCTCAAGGTGTTTGAATATCGAACCATCATCGAGCCGGAGGGAGCTTTTCTCGCTGCTGAGCGGATCACCGCAGGCGAACTGGAGCTACTTGAGGGCTATATGGAACAAAGTATAGAGCCAGACTGTACAAGGGAATGGTTCAGGGCGCTGGATGTGAAATTTCATCTGACCATTGCCAAAGCTTCGGGGAATCCC
>Ga0209437_100983_pt1 | contig 10052 bp, 7 predicted proteins | sample AraplaL_Cvi_mTSA_FD_184266 | JGI IMG/M metagenome (GOLD analysis project Ga0209437, IMG submission 184266) | Arabidopsis root microbial communities from the University of North Carolina, USA - plate scrape CL_Cvi_mTSA (SPAdes) (version 2) | ecosystem: Host-associated > Plants > Roots > Endosphere ...
CCCACCAGAACCAAGCTCCTTCCCCGTTCAGTCCGCCGTTGCCTTCTGCTTCATGATACGGACGGAACAGAACCGGCACGTTGTTGTCCTGCAAAATCAGCAATTGTTCTGCCAGATCCTCAATGGTCATCATCACGTATTGATACTCTTTGGTACCGGGAATTACCGCATTTGCAGTATTAAAATTCGTTTCGGTTGGCTTGTACGTTGCTTCTTTCCAATCAACAAAGTCTCCCAGCTCATACGTATTGAAATTTCGAGGTACATTGATATGCCAGGAAGCTGTTGCAATACCTTCACGGTTATTCACCCAATCAATCATGCGATCAGTTGTACCGTCCTCCCAACCATACAACGGATTGTAATTCATCATATCAAAGCCGCGAATAGCCGGGTACTTTCCGGTCAGATCATGAATCCATTCGAATTCAAGCTCTGAATCTCCGTCATTCCCTCCTCCATAGATCTCTTGCTGACCAGAAATAATGTTGTTTCCGTATACCTCCGTTAAATAATTCATCAAAATTTGAGTTTCCGGTGTAGCTTCAGGATCAGTGAGAACTGGCTGCACATTCAGGGGATCCAGATCAGCATAATCCACTGTAAAAGTATCAAAATACGCGAAGCCCCAGCCAGCCTTCAGCTCAATCGTGTTGGCACCCTGATTCAGCTTGTGAAAGCCAAAATCGAAGTCTGACCATGTTGTCGTGTAAGGCAGCATGTACGCACCTTTCGTAACGCCGTTTACATTTAAATTTTGTGACCTTCCATCAGCACTGAGCTCCTGCATATATCGTGTGGAGATTTCGTACATGCCGGTTTCCGGGACAGTAACTGTGAAGGTTAGTGTGCCAGAGTTCTGCATCCAGACAAATCCGTCCCCTGAGAATCCGGGCTTGGGTTGTCCATAGATTGAAGTGACCACTTGAAGATCTGGGGTAAGCTGCGCATTTTCGCTTTCGATGGTGAAAAGTGGGGGGGCTGCATGAACGGGCGCTGTCACTAATCCAAGCAGTAAGATCAATGCCAGCATCATTGCGGTTGCCTTTTTGAGCAAATTTTTCATCAATTCCATCTTCCTTCCCAAGTGAAATATGATAATGAAATGTCAATGAACCCATTCATGATGGCGCTTTCATTGTAAACATATCATGCACATCAATATTTGTAAATATATGGTGAATACGAATGTTGGGAATTCTTTTGTACCAGTACTTTGAGTGTTATTTTTTCTTCATTCAACCCGAATTGATAAAAATCGAAAACGATTCATTATCTAACCAGAATCGGGCCTAAACCTCATCTCCCGTTATATGATTTTACTTGGCAGAAAACCTAAAAAACAAAACAAAAAAAGCATTCCTGGATCGAATGCTTTTTCAAAGAATGGCTCTTCAATTCTCCTTGTTCTTGTTTTTATGCCTACGTCCTACGTCCTGTGCACCAACTCAACTAACGGTTTCCTCAGCAGATGTCTCCTTTACCGCACAGCGTTCCCCTGCCTTGCGTACCGCCCGAATAATGCCACCGTAGCCGGTACAACGACACAGATTCCCGCATAATCCCGTTTCAATCTGTTCTTGTGTAGGCTCAGGATGTGCATCCAGCAATGCTTTGGTTGAGATCACCATGCCCGGAGTACAGTAGCCGCACTGGAAGCCACCTTCCTCCACAAAAGCTTGTTGAATCGGATGCAGGGTGCCTTTCTCCTCGCCATGCAGACCTTCAATCGTCGTAATGTCACTGCCATCACATTGATAAGCCATGACAAGACAGGAATTCACGGGCTCTCCATCCATTAGAACCATACATGAGCCGCAGCGACCAACTTCGCAGGATACTTTGGTACCCGTCAGTTGCAAATGAGTCCGAAGCACATCGACAAGTCGGGTCGTTTGCGCAATCTCCAGATGTTTATGTTCACCATTCACAACGGCTGTCCAGTGATTCTCAAGTGGCTTATTCATGATGGACTCACTCCTTCCTGCAAAGGTACATTTAAAGGTCTGACCAGTTGTTCCCTCGGTACAGGAAGACGGTTAACCCATACGCCTGTCGCCTGATGTATTGCAGCAGTAATGGCTGGCGCAAGCGCTACGGAACCAATCTCACCGATCCCCCTCGGTCCAAACGCATCCCCTTCGGGTAAGTCTTCAATAGCTTCAACCTCCAGATTGGTATGAATATCCTGAATGGTTGGGATCATATACGTGTCAAGGTTAGTGGTTACATAACGGCTGTCCTGCATGACCGCATCCTCGGTCAACGTGAATCCCAGCGCCATGACACTGCCGCCTTCAATCTGTCCGATATAGCCCATAGGGTTGATAACTGGGCCTGCCGCTACAACATGGCGTGTATCGAGCAGCTTGGTTTCTCCGGTCAACGTATTGACTTCCACCTCTGCCGTAACCGCCGCATACGTATACAAATAATGCCCGCCTACCATATTGTCCGGCGTAGTTGGGTAATCGAACTTTGTATCGAAAATCCATTCATCGGCTTCGCCCTGCGTCGCGAGTTCAGCATACGAGATCACGAGGCCTGAACGCTCTCCTGCTTTCGCTATGGGATCAGATGCACTTTCAAGTTCAGCATCTTGAACTGTTACATTCAGCCCTGACATTTCCTCGTTCTCGCTCTTTCGTGTCCTTTGCACTTCGCTTTCTACTTCTGAACTTTCGGCAGGAAGCTGATCTTTGCGCCATATACCACCAGGTCCTGTTACCAGTTCATCTGCCGGAATGCCTGATATTTCAGACGCAACAGCGAGAACACGTGAACGAAATGGAGACTGTAAGCGTTGAAGAGCCATCCAGGCCATCGTTGTTGAACGTGAAGCTGTACTTGACCCGCTGTGTGGCACACGATCCGTATCTCCAATGATAATACTGAGATCCGATGTACTGCATTGGAATAGATCACATAACATAATTTCCAGCGTTGCAATGAGCCCCTGACCGAATTCCTCGTAGCTGAACGCCACCTCAATCTTGCCTTCGTTATTCAGGGCCAGACGGCCTCCCGCAGGGTCTGGAATGCCGTAACCCAGCCCTGCACCGTGCATGGCAATCGCTGCTCCCACACCGCGCTTGATCCACGGCGGCAAAGTAGGATCTGTCGGGGGATGCTGATGTTTTTGCCACAGTTCGGAGCGATCCAAAGCCTCCCATACTTGGGACAGTCCATCCGTAACCAGAATGCGTTGATTCAACGGTCCGGGATCATTCTTTTCCCTCATATTGCGTCTGCGGAACTCCCAAGGGTCCATGTTCATGATCTCTGCAAGCCGATCCATCTGGCCTTCCATGGCAAAAATCGCCTGGTTCCCACCAAATCCGCGAAACTCACCCGACAATCCATTATTCGTATACACAGACACACCTTCCACATCCACATTCGGAATGGCGTATGGTCCAAGGCAATGTTCGGTACAGAAGTTCAGCACGGGTGCACCCAGGGTGGCATACGCTCCCGTATCTGCTGTAATACGGACACGATGTGCTTGTATGATACCTTCTCGACTCATACCGGTCTGCATTTCAATCTTCATTGGGTGCCGTTTCAGCCCTGCACGCACGGATTCTTTACGTGAATTATGCATTTTCACAGGACGTCCGCATCTCAAGGCCAGCAGTGCACCATAAGGCTGTACGTTGAGTTCATCTTTTCCGCCAAATGAACCACCAATCGGTGAAGACACCACACGAATATCTTCTTCAGGACAGCCAATAATCCGCGCAAGCTGCATCCGATCCTTATAACCGTGTTGCGTTGCCGCAAATACATTCAGCCTTCCCTCTTCATCCGGGACAAACAGGCCACCTTCTGTCTCCATGTACGCATGCATCTGGCGAGGCGTATAATACGTCTCTGTCACGATATGATCGCACGTGGCAAAGGCTTGCTCGGCGTCTCCACGTTTGATCTCCGTCCGATGCAGCACATTACCTGGACCATGCTCATGCAGCTCTGGTGCACCGAGAGCCAACGCAGCGTCTGTGCTATTCAGCGGAGTGAGTTCCTCATACTCTACGCGAATCGCATCCAGCGCAAGTGCCGCACGTTCCGGGGAATCCGCAGCAACCGCTGCAATGGCATCCCCAACATAACGGACAATATCCTCGCAGAACACGGGCTGATCCGGGGTTGCTATGCCAAAACGATTCAGACCAGGCACATCTTTGGAGGTCAGAACCGCATAGACACCTTCCAACGCCTCAGCTTCCGAAGTATCTATAGACAATATGCGAGCATAAGGATATTCGCTTCGCAATACTCTGCCATGAATCATGTCAGGTAGCGTCATATCCGTCAGATATTGAAGCTGACCTGTTACTTTGGGTGCCCCATCTGGCCGCAGGTGCCAGCGTTTCCCGCTCTGTTTCCGATTCAGCAGCATAATCCTCTCCCCCTTTGCTTGATCCCTTTTATCTATACGTGAAGTGCCTCCCATAGCCCGGCACCAAGCAGGTTGCCTGCGGTCTGTTTACGATAATGTTCCGTTGCAAATGCATCGCCATAAGTCGTAAATTCGTCAGTCACAGCTGTTGTAAGAGTCGCCGCTTGCATGACAGAAGCTTCGCTGTTAAGAAGCTGTTGTTCTGACTCCAGAAGTCTCATTGCCATGCCTGAGCCCCCGCCTGCAGCAATCGCAATCTTAGTCCAGCGATGATCCGAATCAATTTCACCGTATAACGCAACCGTCACCAGCGATGCACTGAACGTCTCCCGTCGACCCAACTTGCGGTAAAAGGAAACTTCTCGTGCAGCAGGCTTGTGCCCACTGTCCACATCAAGCAGAGAGGACGGTCTCATCGGGATATGAATCGAGATTAATACGTCCCCTGGATTACGCCTGCCATCCGGTCCACCCTGAAGCCAGGAAGACACACTGCGAATCTCCATTCCTTTGTCAGTCAACCAATGCAGCTCCGCATCATATACAAGCAAAGCAGGCAGCGTATCGCCTACTCCGGATACAATATTCCCGCCAATGGTTGCCACATTACGAATGGAAGGGGCAGCAATTCCATTCACCGCTTCTTGCAGGATCGGCAGTTGATACAGCAACCCTTGTGAAGCACATTCCTTTAATCGGGTCATTGCGCCAATGACGATCTCATCTCCACGATTAGATATCCCTCTCATTTCAGGAACACGAGCCAGGCTTATCATGTGTTCAGGTGCAGGAATCAAGCCTCCTTCCCACTGGGTTCGCAGCAATGTTCCGCCTGCCGTGAAACAACATATCCCCTTGAGTCTACTTCTTAACGTTTGGAGTTCTTGCAGGTTCTCAGGCTGCCATACCAATGGCAATGCTCCAGAACCGTATGCCGGTGTTACCATCGCCGCATCCCCTTTCTCTCTCTTCCATGGGCAGGACATTCAACCGTCTGATCCAGATAATTCTTCAAATCATATGAGAGTTAAGCAGCAACGTCAATTACCTTCACATCGTTTTGGATAAATGTATAAAACCTGTGTTCTATTTGTGCTTGATGCATTATGATCTATCAAAAGCTAACATGAAGTTTCTTTCACCACACGTGAAAAGAAGACAAACAGGCCAACCAGACTGCCTGGCTGACCTCATCATGTAATTAAATTATACATAGTCATTAATCTTCTCCTGTTATATAGTCTGCCTGCCCCGATTCATATACATGATTCAAAATGCGTTCCAATTCCGGTTCTGTATCCGCGTCCCAGAAACTAGTCTCAGACAGTGGTACATGCACGCCTGAATAGTTAGCGCTGCGCATAATCTTGCGTGCCCCCTCATCTCCATGCAGAGACAACAGAGGTCCGAACATATGGGAGCGAAAAGCAACGGGCGGCTTGCCACCCTCACCGTCGGTAGCTGCCACATAGTCACACAATTTGTGAGTCGCCAGTGCTGTAGTCACCCGATTAATATCCTTCGCTTTTAATAGAGGCTGATCACCCAGCAACATGAGAATGCCCTCCGGTTTGTACTCCATGGCCGACAACACGCCAGAATGAAGAGAATTCGCCATACCAAAAGCATAGTCTGCACAGACAACAATTCGAAGTCTCGCTGTGGGATGATAGGCATAAGTGGCAGAATCAATCCATTTTACAGGCAGCCATGCCAACGAATCTTCCGGTTTGACCACACAGACCACTTGATCCAGCTCCGAATTCAGCGCAGCTTCCAGTGACCATGCAGCCAGTGACCTCCCGTCTGGCATGACAACCGAGAGTTTATCCCGACCAAGGCGACAACTCTTACCTGCTGCCAGAACTATGCCCGTCATTCGCATGTGCAACGCTTCCCTTCTGCCCCACCTCGGAACTCAAGGAAGAAACCTTATGTTTACATGCGATCAATTCCGCTGCAATGCTGATGGCGATCTGTTCGGGACCGTCCGCCCCGATGCTCAAACCAACGGGAGAATGTACATATTTCAACGGTGGTAAACCATCCAGCAGACGGGCTGTTCGTGTTTTGGAACCCATGATCCCAAGATACGCATACTCACAGTCCACTAACATCTCCAACAGTTCACGTTCGCGGGGGAAATTGTGACTCATCAATATCAAATAATCCCCTTTGGTTACCTTTAACAGAGGCATGATCTCACATGGGAAACCCAGTACGAGTTCGGTTTCAGGGAATCGTTCCGAAGTGCATAAGGACTCTCGCCAATCGGCTACCACTACACGGAATCCTGCGGACCGGGCGAGTCTGGCAACAGGAATAACATCATTTCCGGCTCCGATGATAATCAGGCGAGGTTTGGGTGTGTACTGTGAAGTAAGTTGCTGCGGGAGATCCCAGGGATTCGTTGAAATCGCATCGTTAGTCGGTATATCAGCCTCAGAGATATGTTGTGAATCACCGGACGGAGTGGTAGAGTGAGATCCGTTTGACGTAGCAGGTACCCTTTCAGGCACAAGCGTAAGGCGAGGTATATCGCGAGAATGTTGTGTTAATGCCGTATGTTCATGCTTGATATTCCCACTGCTGTGTTGTACATCAACCTGCAATGAAGTTAGATTATAATATGCCACACGATCATGAGGGGGGACGAGCGAAGGACGCAAGACTGGCTGGTGCCCTTTTTCCGTAGTCCCAATCCGTTTCCATTCATATTGAACCCTTGTGTAATCATCTTGGAACGTTCGGGTTAACGCTGTTGCAGCGCCGGATTGCAAACACTCATGCATCTTCTGCAACGTAGATCGGAGTTCACCACACACAGGTTCAAGCAGCACAACAACGAGTCCGCCGCAGCCAATTGTCTCCCCCCAGGACAGATCATCCTCGGGACGCATGTCGTACTCCACGAACTCCATCTGCTTCGTATCCAGCACATGGCTCACCCGGGCCTGAAGATCACTCTCCAGGCATCCCGGACTGATACTGCCAACCATTTGGCCTTCCTCGGTCAACAGCATAGAGACTCCCTGCTTACGGTAAGCATGACCCTCTACCTTGATCGCTGTTGCGAGCACGCAGCGCATTTCACGGGCTGCGATTGTACACAGATCATGCATTTCCATATCGGTCTCCATCCTTTCTGAATTGCATACGTTTCCTTCGATTAGATGCGCTTCATCAATCTCGCAATGCTTTTATCCGACTCACGCAGCACAATACCACGATCAATTGTCTGAATCTTGCGATTCTTGAGTACAATGCTGCCATCGATAATTACGGTGTCCACACAACTACGTGTTGCGGAATAGACCACGCGTGAATAGACATCCGTCTCATAAGAAGGGTACGTGTGGAAATCATCCAGATCCAGCAGTAACATATCTGCCTTTTTGCCCACTTCGAGACTGCCAATTTCCTTCGACAAGCCGAGCACCTCCGCACCACCCATGGTAGCCATGCGCAATACGGTCCGGGCATCCATCACTGTAGGGCCATGAGGAATCTTCTGCATCAGCGCTGTGAGGCGCATCTCCTGAAACATATCCAGATTGTTGTTGCACGCCGCACCATCAGCCCCGATCCCAACCGCGATCTGACGATTCAGCAGATCAGGAATATCCGCTACTCCGGAGGAAAGCTTCATATTCGATCCAGGACAGTGAGTGACTTTGACTCCGCGCTTGCGGATGATCTCTTTCTCTTCCTCACTCAGCCATACACAGTGGGCCAGCACCAATCTTGGGGTAGCCAGACCAATATGATCGAGGTATACGATGTTACGCATTCCGCGTTCGTGTTCTACCAGTTCGATCTCTCCGCGATTCTCGGAGGCATGGGTGTGGACTTTGACATGATATTTATTGGACAGGTCGCGTACCTCTATCAGCAATTCTTCGGTACACGATACAACAAAGCGTGGACAGAACGCATATTGAATGCGACCTCCGCCAAACCCGTTCCATTTCTCCAGCAGATCCACACTCTGTTGCAGCGAAGTTGCTGTATTCTCACGCAGAGGTTCCGGAACCTCGTCTCCATGATCCATCATCACCTTGCCGGAGATGACCCGGATGCCGCTCTGTGCCATCGCCTGAAACGCCGAGTCTGTGTGATGTACCGTCTCCATATCCAGAATGGTCGTGGTTCCGCTGGAGATCAATTCGCCAAGTCCGAGCATTGCTGAATAATACACGGACTCCTCATCATGCGCTGCTTCCAGCGGCCAGATCCGTTGACGGAGCCAATCCATCAGTTCCAGATCGTCCGCACGTCCACGGAATAAGGTCTGACACAGATGAATATGCGTCTGGATGAAGCCTGGCAACAGCACTTTGCCGCGCGCATCAATGACCTGGTCAGCCTGAACATCGATGTGCGTTGCAATCTCCTTGATTTTGTTATCCTCGATCAACAGATCTCCAATGAACACTTCCTCTTCTGCATTCATCGTCACAAGCTGTGCGCCTTTCAGCAGGATCGTTCCCATGCCAATCTCCCCTATCTGTGTCTGTCTATATCGTTCAACTCGCTGTTATCGTGTAATTATCCAGTTGAATTTATAACTGTTCATGTAACTGTTACCACCCAATAGCCATACCATCGCCTCTTGGGTCTGCCGCGCCGCTAATCATGCCGTCCTCACGAATGACAATGCCTTGCGACTGTCCCATAATACCGTCCCACGGTGCTCTCGCTTCAACGTTATGTCCCCACTTGGCCAGGGTTGCACATACGTCATCGTGATATCGGTTCTCCACACGCATCGTATCGCCTTCTTCGCCCCATGTACGTCCATACACCCAACGCGGCAAGCTGATCGCTTCCTGAATGTTGAACCCGTAATCAAGTACGCCGGTAAGCACCGATAATTGGGTCTGCGGCTGGCCTTCTCCCCCCTGTGTACCCACGAGCATATAGGGTTTGCCATCTCGTGTAACAAGGCCCGGCATGAGCGTGTGGAATGAGCGTTTGTTGGGTTCCAAAACGTTGGCATCCCTCGGGTCTAAGGAGAAAAACGACCCCCGGTTCTGCATGATCACCCCCGTATCCCCTGGGACATAGGCTGCACCAAAGTCAAAATACAGGCTTTGAATGAAGGAAACGGCATTGCCTTCGCTATCAACAACCGCTGCATACGCCGTGTCCTGACCTATTGTTTTGGACAAAAACGGCTGTGCCACAGGTGGAGCAGACTGTATCTCATTCCACAATTGGTCTCCGTAATCCTTGGATAACAGATGTTCCAGCGGAATGTCTCTGAAATCCGGGTCCGTCAGATATTGGTCACGATCACGAAACGCCTTTTTTACCACTTCCGCCATCAGATGATAGAATTCCGGTGAGGTACGTGCAACCGAGGACAGATCAATATGCTCCAGCATATTTAACATCATTAGCATGGAGAAACCCTGCGAGTTGGGCGGCATCTGATGAACTTCGTAGCCACGATAACCTGTACTGACCGGTTTCACCCATTCTCCCTGATGACCCGCAAAGTCCTCTGGTGCAAGCATGCCCCCATCCTCACGAATAGCCGAAGTCAGACGATCCGCGAGTTCTCCTGTATAAAAAGCATCTCGCCCTTCTGTCTGAATCAGACGAATCGAGGCAGCAAGATCAGGCTGGATCATTAGATCGCCTTCCT
>Ga0209437_100984_pt1 | contig 10045 bp, 14 predicted proteins | sample AraplaL_Cvi_mTSA_FD_184266 | JGI IMG/M metagenome (GOLD analysis project Ga0209437, IMG submission 184266) | Arabidopsis root microbial communities from the University of North Carolina, USA - plate scrape CL_Cvi_mTSA (SPAdes) (version 2) | ecosystem: Host-associated > Plants > Roots > Endosphere...
CCTGGGCATGTGTGCGATGTAATCGCGCTTTAATGTTTTGACGAAGGACTCGGCCATGCCGTTGCTCTGCGGAGAGCACGCCGGCGTGGTCAGCGGATCGAGCCCGATCTGGCGTGCAAACGCCCGCGTCTGGTGAGAGATGTAGGGCGAGCCGTTGTCGGTCAGCCACTCGATGGGACGATCGGGCAGTGTTGCCCCGATGCGCTTCTCCATCGCCGCCAGCACGACATCGCGCACGATGTCGCCTGTTTGACCGCCCGCCGCCGCCCAGCTCAGGGTCTCTCAGTCGCAGCAATCCAAGGCAAAGGTGCCGCGGGCCGCATCGCCGTTATCGCAGCGAAATTCGAAACCGTCCGAGCACCATCGCTGATTGATGGTATCGACGGCGACTCGCCCCTTGTGGCGACGCGACCGCCGCGGCCACGTGGAGGAACGAACCAGCATTAGCCCGTGCGTGCGCATGATGCGATCGGTGAACACCTGATGGCCTCTTCGGATGAGCTTGGGATAGTTGGCCAGCATTCAACGCCACCGCCAGTTGCTACCAGTGCATGAATACCTTTCCACCGTTAGCGGGGTCACGCGTCGTCGATAGATTGCGATCGTGGAAGTGGTCACGTCCTGTATCGGTTGGATGCATGTGTGCCGGCAATGCCGCGCGGACGTGCGAATTCGCCGCGCGACGATCAATGCGATGGGGCGAGTAGCTCAGCAGGTCGTACGGCACGTTCCATTCCGCGAATCCGGCTTGAACATCGACGTGAGGCGGCGGAACGGTCGGCAAAGGCGGACCGGTATGCACACGCCCGAGCGAGGCGCTGCTGTTCTGTTGACTGCTTGCCTGGCGCTTCACCCCTTGCCCCTGCGCACGACCGACATCGCCCATCGCTGCCATGACGCACGTCGTGAGGGCCAGGATCGTTGCGCTCATGCACGCCAGGACATTGCCTCGGGCTCGTGCGCGCAGGCGTGACCGGCGCACGAAGTATCGCTGCTTTCGTGTCAACGATGATTCGCTTGTGCACAGCGCGGCCGCGTCCGCGAGCAAGGGGCCCTGTGGCAGCAGGTCTTCATCGCGCCGGCCGCCGCGATACCAACGGTCGGCGAAGATCGCGACCCGCGCGCGGGTGCGCAGGAAGGCGCGGTGCGCTTCCATCCACTGGGCACAACGCGGCCAATGCGATAGCAGCGGTGGATGGACCATGCTGACGCAGTGGCCTTCCTCAGTGTCGAAACGTACCAGCAGGCGTTCTTCCACCAGGCGAAGAGCCAGCCGCCGCTCGTCGCTATCGAGCGATGCCCAGCGTGCGTGCGCCAGTTGCGCATCGTCGCCATCGACTGTCACCGTGGCGAGGTGTTTGAGTAACCGCAAGAAGGTCGTTTGTTCTGCCTCGTTCAGACCTGAGACCACCTGTTCGGCGTGTCGGCTGACGATGCCATCGACGCCACCGAGGGTTCGATAGCTGGGAAAGTCCAGCGCACTCGCCGTGTTGGGATGCTCGGCCAGCGTCGCCAGCGTGAGCTGGAGCACCGGCAGGGGCCACGGATGCCTCCGCAGTGCGCCGATCAACTCATCGTCCAACCGCCATCCCGTTGCCGGTTCCTGTTCGAAAGGAAGTCCGGCAACCTCGGCCGGCACGCGAATCATTTGAGCCAATTCCCACTCGCGCGGCGGATGCACGGTCATCGCGGCATCGGGCAGACCGGCCCACCTTGCCCGTTCGAGCACGCGGCGGCGACCCTCGCTGCGGCTGATCCCGATCACGACAATGCGCCCATCTTCCGTGAGTCGAGCGATGGCTTCGAACAGAGCCCTTGCCACATCGCGGCGAACCCCCGGCGCTACGAGTTCTTCGAGGTTGTCGACGACCAGGACAAAGACGTCGTCTTGGATGTCGCCCGCGCGCCAGGCAATGCGACGCGCGATCTGCGCGGTGTCGCGGACCAACGCCCGTCGCAGTTCGCGGCGTTCCGTTGGTGGGAACAGGGGTTCGCCGCCGGATTGCCAGCGAGATATCGCGTCGGCCAATCGATGACGCAGCGTCGATGCAGGACCTCGGGCATCGAGCGTCGCCCAATCCAGCGCCTGCAGGCCGCGTCGACCGCCCTCGCGTAACAGCACCGGCAACACGCCGGCATGCACGAGCGACGACTTCCCGCTACCGCTGGGTCCGTCCACCAGCAGGAACGATGGGCCTTTGGTGCGGACTTGCGCGAGCAGGCGAAGGGCTCGCTCCGTTGCGCCGGAACGCCCAACAAACACACTGGCGTCTTCCCGTCCGAAGGCACGCAGGCCGGGGTAGGGTGAACCGCCGCGCCAGGGCCGTATACCCGGAGCCTCCGGAACTGCGGACCCGCCCAGCGTGACCGGCGCGATGAGTCGATAGCCGCGCTTGCGTACTGTGGCGAGGTAGCGGGGCGACCGTGCATCGTCACCGAGTGCCTTGCGCAGCAGGGCGATCGCCTTGTGCACCGGATTGTCCCCGTAGAACGCACCGGCCCAACACCGATCGAGCAGGGTTTCGACGCTGACGACGTCGCCGGGATGCTCCGCCAGACACGCGAGGACGTCCAGCAACTTGGGTTCCAGCGGCGTTCGTTCGCCCTGCCGTTCGATGAATCCGAGGGCCGGCCGGACCGTCCAGTCGCCGAGCGTAAAAAAGGGAACGTGCTTCGTACGCGTTTTCATCTCGCGAGCGCGATCGCCATGGATCGGCTCCAAGTTCCTGACTTACCTGGAAAACTTCAAACCGTAAGGTTTCCGGAAGGACGTTCGCGCGTCTGCCCGACGAGGCTTCGCGTCTCTTCCAACGGGACTTTCCACATGCCAGACCCATCATCGAAGGCCGGCTTGTCCGGTCGCATTCTGTCACACCCTCCAGGCGAGCCGGCCGCGGGCGTTCTTCCCGCGGGCTCCGGTCCGGGAGGGCGGTTGCGGGTCGTGCTGGCCGACGACCACGCCATTGTTCGCGAAGGCGTGGCAGCGCTGCTGCGCCCGCATGCCGCGATCGTTGCCAGCACCGGGAATGCCGAGGATTGCGTTCGGGCGGTCCTGCGGGAGGAGCCGGACCTCGTCGTGTTCGACAACCTCATGTGCGGGCTGAACGGTATCGAGGTCGTCCGACGCGTCTCAGCCCGGCGACCGCGCACGCGTCTGTTGTGTCTTTCCTCTCGCGATGATGCACCGTCGGTACAGGCGGCGTTCGACGCCGGCGTCCATGGTTACCTGACCAAGCGCGGGTCGTTCGCGCATCTCGTCCAGGCCATCGATCGGGTCTTTCGGTGCGGTTGCTACGTTCCTCACGAGATGGCCCATGTGCTGGTGCAGGGCTTCCGCACACGCCACGGCCTGCCGCCATCCGATGGGCAGACGCTCACCGCACGCGAACGTGAAGTGGTTCGACTGTACGCCGAAGGTCTGAAAACCCGCGAGATCGCAGACACCCTCCACGTGAGCATGAAGACGGTCGGCACGCATCGCGAACATGCGATGGAGAAGCTTGGCCTAAGAGGCATCGCACAGCTCACGCGCTATGCAATCCGCGAAGGCCTCATCTCGGTAGATGACTGACCGAACGCCACTCGGCTGTCCATACCAAGGCAAATCAGCCGCGGTCCGATATCCGCGAAAGCGTGCTTTCCGGATAGTGACGCCACGGCAACGCAACCCACAAGACAGAGAAGAACCATGGCCGACTTCCACCGATTTGCACCCATCCTTTTCAAGCACGAAGGTGGTTACGTGGACGATCCGCTCGATCCGGGCGGCGCTACGCACCGAGGCATTACGCTCGCCACGTTCGCCAGCTGCGCACGCGAATTGCTCGGTATCACGCCGACGCTTCAGGCGCTGCGCGAGCTGACTGAAATGCAGGCGGCGACGATCTACAAGGCATTGTATTGGGATGCTGTGCGTGGCGACGAGATGCCCTCACAGGCCATTGCGAACATGGTCTGCGACTTTCAGGTGAACGCAGGTGCCGCGTCATCGCGTCTTCTTCAGCGCGTTCTGAACCAAATGGGCACACAGCCGCGCCTGCGGGTCGATGGTGTCATCGGCAAACTTACCATCGCGGCATTGCGCAAGGCCGACCTCTTGCAGGTCCAGCTCAACTTCCAGCAGGGGCGACGCGACTACTACCGCAACCTGGTACAGCTTCGCCCATCGCTGGGGCGATTCCTCAAAGGCTGGCTACGTCGCGTGGAATCGTTCGATCCCGCGCCGACGCCGTCAAGGGAAGGCTGACCGATGCCGACGCAGACTCCGCTGCCGGGTCTCATCGAAGCCATGGCGGGTGCGGTGATCGATGCACAGGATCGCATCGAGAAACGCCAGCTCGCGAACCTTGGCGATTACTTCGACGACGACAATCGCCCCAAGAGCATCGTCATGCGCATGCCATCGATGCAGCCAGGAGCCAGGGAGAGCGACGAGGACCTCTACCGCGCACCATTGCTTCCCCTTGTATCGAGCAACTTTCTGCGCATCAAGGATGTGGAAATCAGTTTCGACGCCGACCTTGGCAGCCTTGTGCACGGTGCAGAGGAAACGGCCTCCGAGGAAGCACCCGGCAAAGGAAAGCGGGGTTGGCGCCGCGGCGGCGAGCCCACGAAGACGCCCCAGGTTCAAGTCGATACCACGATCAAGGCGGGGCGCGGCAAGTCCGGATCGGTGCACGTCGTGCTCCGCGTGGAAGGTTCCGAACCGACCGAGGGTGCCGCCCGACTCATGAACCACCTGACGCAGACGCAAGGTGTGTTCCGCACGTTCAGGTACGAGGAGTAACGCGTGCCGAACCGTGCCGTGCATGGTGCGCGGCACGTCGTTAGTCAATGCAAAGGAGTGACACCATGACCGAACTGGTCAATATGGCCCAGCAGTTCCAGGGTCTGCCGATGGGCGATCTGATTGGCGCCCCGCTGGGAGCCGCATGCGACGCACAGGTGAAGCTGGCCCAGGCGACGGCTGATTTCATCAAGACCGTGGGCTTCATCCCCAAGGACGACGGCACGCAGGAAACGCGTACCGCTGCGTTCAAGTTCAATCGTCCGGTCATCAACGCCGACGGTACCACCGGTGAAGAAGAAGTCTCGATGGAGGTGCCGTTGTTGGCGATCGTCAAGGTGCCGAACCTTGGTGTGACCACGGTGGACATCACCTTCGACATGGAAGTGAAGTCGTCATTCGCCCAGAACGAATCCAAGGATTCCAAGCTGGATTTCGACGTGACGACGGGCCTGAAGGTCGGTCCGTTCTCCATGAATGCCCGCGTCGCGGGTTCCGTGGCGTCGCACATGGAAAACACGCGAAGCTCGGATAACTCGGCCAAGTACAACATCAATGTCAGGGCCGAGGACAAGGGTATGCCTGAAGGTCTGGCACGCGTGATGGATATCATGCAGACCGCATGCGAGCCCCGCGTCAAACCGTTGCCCGCACCGACGCCGGCGCCGTAATCGACCGTTCCTGACGCTCCACGGTCGCATTCAGCGGCCTCGTTTGTCCCCCTCCCCAAGCCGTGTGCGACACGGCGGTCATGGCGCCCTTGTGGCGCCATGACCAGAGCATGGAATAACGATGTTCGATCTCTCCGATGTCAAATACGTCAAACGCATCGTCGTCGGCAGCAACAATCCGAGTCAGATGAGCACCGAGGAGCAGGTGGAGGAAGCGAAAGAGCTATTGAATCGCTGCCTTACCGGTTCACCCAAGGGAACCATCGTCGGCCTGGAGAAGAGCTTCACGATCGTGCGTATCGGCGAGCACCAGGTGGTGTTGCAGTGGATCTGCTACCACGTCGGGTTTCCGCGCAAACCCGCCTGGCTTGGCGACGCCTGATGGCCAGCTACTGGCTGAGCGACGTCATGCGTTCGCTGGTTCGCTCGCTTTGCGATGCCGAGCGTGGACTGCGTGCCGGGCACATGGCTTACGGCGTGACACCGGCATCCATGCCGCGGGTGGCGGAGCTGTCCGTTGAATTCACCTGTTGCATCGACTATCGCTGGAACCCGAAACGCCAATGTGAGGATGCGCGCCTGCGACTGGGACGCCGCAGCTTCTTCTGGTTCCGGCGGCCATTGCATCGTGTTCGTATCGTCTGCCGTCATGACGATGACTGGCAACCCATCCTGCACATCGACGGTTCCCGGGCACGACCGCGCATTACCGACGCTTGGGCTGGCGCCCATCCCCCCACCGAAACGGATGCACTTTCAACTTTCCCCATCAAGGAGTGACACCATGTCGGCAATCTCGAAAATCTCTTCCCTTCTCATGGCGACGTTCTTCGTTGCGACCAGTTGCGTGGCTGCGGCGTCGTCGTTGGGCGTCAACGGGCAATGGTCGGGCGTCATGCGCACCGAAGACGGCAAGCGCACACGCGTGCAGACGAAGATTGGTGCGCAAGCCATCTCGCTTCACTTCGGCGAACCCGCCAATTGCAGCATTGAAGGATTGCTGCTCGACGTCGAGCAGTCGACGACCGTCTATCGATTCAAGGTGCCCCAGAACGGGGGCGCTTTCTGCTCCCGACTCTATCCTGGTGAAGTCATGATCACGCCCGACTCTTCCGATATGGTGCGGATGTCGTTCACCCGGTCGGCCGTGCCTTGGTCGGCTCTTCTCCATCGAGCGATCGAGCCGTGAGGAGTACGGCCATGAGCATGGAAGGCATTGAAAACCTGTGGCTGCTCATGGCGGCCATCGGCGGGGCGATCATCCCCGTGGCGATCTACACGGGCAGTTCGCAGAAGCGGGCCATCGTTCGCGTGGTATGCAGCACTTTGCTTGCCGTATTCCTCGCTCCCGCGATCAAAAAGCATTACATGCCGGAGGCCGATCTGGACCTGCAGGCCGCGGTGTCGTTTCTCGTCGGGGCCTTTGGTCTGAAGGTGACCATCCTTGTGCAGAGGATCCTCGACGGTTATGCCGAAGCCGCGGCGAACCGATTGTTGGGGACCATTTTCAAGGGAGTGCGCAAATGATCGTCGGATTGCTATTCGTGAACCTGATCGCGTGTTGTGTCATGGCCGCCAGCGCCGTGTGGTTGGTAACGGATCGGGCGCGGGGGCGTTGGCCACGCATATGCCTCGCGCTCATCCTGTGCGGCGCGATGGTGAATGTCGTTGCCTTGTGGTCGGCATTCACCAGCTTTCACCCGTCCCATCCGGTGACTTGGCCGCCCGAGGCGATGCTCAACCTTGGCTCGGCCGTGCTGCTGCTGCGCTGGGCCGTGAAGAGCTTTCGCCAGCGCCCCGCGGCGCCCGATCCCGCTGCCTGACGAGGCGCAGCCGGTACTGCCATCGGCCGTGCGGCATACATATGTGCGTATTCGGCATGGCCGACAATTCCTTCGGCGCAGATGCGTGAAAGTGGCCGCACCGGCCAAAGACCGGTGCAGAACTGGCGCAACGTGCGTTCAGACTGCCTTATTCACCTTGAGGACTCACCATCATGCGTATCTACGTCCGTCCATTACTCGCCTCGTTCGTCACGCTCTCGCTGTGCGTCGGCGCGGCGCAGGCACAAAGTGCGTTGTCCGGCCTCGGCCAGGCCTGGCCCAATGCCACCGACGTCAGCAGCAGCCCGAACTATCACGTCTACGTCTTCCAGCGCGGCGGCACCCGATATATCCAGGTCAACGATGCCAATGGCAACGTGCGTGGCGCGTTCGCGCGCACGACCTATTCGCTGGTCGGCCTGCCCGTCGGTGTGGATGCGTCACGATTGGCTACGCCGGATGAACCGATGCCGGCCCCGGCCAGCACGTCGGGCGAAACGGTCTACCAGGACAACTCGGTCAAAGTGTTCGTCTCGCCTCAGCCGGATGGCACGATGCAACTGAGAGCCGTGGGCGGCGATTGCACGAACCCGGTGGAATGCACGACGCGCGCCCAGTAAGCCCCCGCGGGCGGAAAGCCGCTGGAGGGAAACAGGCAGGGGTTTTCCCTCAGCGGTGCTGGGCGCCCATGGGCGTTTCCGTCAACGCGCGCTTCGACATCCGACGCGCGACGCGCACACCGAACAGCAGCGAAGTGGACAGCACAAATGCCAGTACCGTCTGCGCCTGGATCATGGCGGGATCCTGCAGTCGGAACGATGTGGAGGCCATGCCGACGCTGGCGAGCATGCCGCCGAGCGCACTGCCATGCCAGCCGTGTCGCCAGGTCAGCGCCAATACGGGTGCAGCCATGGCGATACGTGTTGCCTGCAATGCGCCGCCATCGACCTGCGAAGCCACGCCCAGCAGCAAGGCGAGGATCGGCACGGCGATGAAAAGCGTGTCGCGGGTCAGCGGACTGCGCCACCATGCCTGCCACGTGGCCCTCTTGCGCCCCATCGCGACCACACGTTCGCGCAGCGCCATGATCGTCGGGGTGATGGTGAGCGCACCCAGGTAAGCACCCAGCAGCCAGGCCAGGAAGATCGGCGCGGTGGCGGAGGGCGCTGCCGAACCGTCAGCCATGACCACCGTGGACAGCACCAGGGAGTTATCGAGCGTGGTGACGAGTGCGCATGCAAGTGTGGCGAACATCAGCATCGCCATGTTGATCTGCCCGTCTGGCCGACGCAGTGACGACCGTGCACGCAGCAATCCCACGATGGGCATGCAGAAGATCATGGGAGGAATCGATGCGAGCACGGCCCACGTGATGCCGAACTGGTGCGCATGCAGGGCGGCCATCTCGGCGATCGGCAGCGCTTCACCCACGGCCAATGCGGGCCAGAAACGCTTGGGCACCAGAAAGAGGCAGGCGAGGCGCAGGCCTGCCGTGAGCGTCCAGTGGGAGAAGGAGAAATACCGCGTCAGCTCGTAGCAGGCGGCGTAGGCGCCCGCGACGGCAACGTAGCGTCCCCAAGCTAACGGATCCCTGTTTAGTCTCCCCACGTTCGCGCCCCCACGTCTCATGCGTCCTGACACATTAGGCCGACGATGACGAGGCACTTCATCCGCCGACCGACCATGGTCCTGCAACCCGGAATACGTCGCCGGACTCATGACCGCGCAGCTAGTTTGAAGGTATAGCGGCCCTTCTGCTATCGAATGGAGAGCGTTTTGATCGATTTGCCGAATAAGGGCCCGGTTTTTACCGGCGCCTACCAACGCAGCGCACGGGGGCCCACGGCGGCGCCGATGGCGGCGGGAATCAGCATGCCCAGCAGGTACCAGGTCGACCAGAACGGCGGCGCCATTTCGGGGCAGTGCAGGCAATAGGCCACCGTGCCCGTCGCGCCGGCCAGCAAGCCCACGGCGGCGCCGGCAAGACGCGGGCGCACTGGGGCCATGCCGCGCACGGCCCATAGCATGGCGATCAAGGCCGGCATGGCGAGCGTGGCGATAAGGACGGGACAGACGCGCCACGTATGACCCAGGATCAAGGGCAACTGCGCCTCCGGCGCGGCATGCGCCAGCACCCAGCCCATGGCCAGCCAGCCGACGGCTACCGGTGCGGCAAGCACCGCCCAGGCGCCGCCCACGCGCACACCGGGCCGGGCCAGCCGTGCGGTGACCCAGAGCGCGGCGGCGGCGATCGTGGCGGCGTATCCCAGGCGGAACCAGAACGTGGGCACGCGCACGGCGTCGGCGATATCCGGGCGCACGCCCAGCAGCAGCACCATCAATAGCAGCGCGGCGCCAAAACCTGCGATCCAGGCCAGCGCGAAGCGGCGTGCCGGGGCGTGCCGATCCACGGGCGGGGCCTGGGTGGCAAGAAGAGCAACGAGGTCGTCGGTCTTCATGAGCGCCCCCGGATGCGCGCTGCCAGCGCCTTGAGGCCACGATGCACGCCGACCTTCACGGCGGATTCGGACATGCCGCTGCGCAGGGCGGCCTCGGCGACCGAGAGGCCCTCGAGCTTCACGAGTTGGATGGGCAGGCGATGGCGGTCGGGAAGGGCGTCGAGCAGCACGCCGACGTCTCGCCGCGCATCCGCGGGCTCGACGTCGGAGGCCACGAACAGGCCGCCGTCATCCTCGAACGGTTCGTGCAGCGCTTCACGGCGCGAATGGGCCCGGAAGAAATCCATCAGCTTGTAGCGTGCGATC
>Ga0209437_100985_pt1 | contig 10027 bp, 11 predicted proteins | sample AraplaL_Cvi_mTSA_FD_184266 | JGI IMG/M metagenome (GOLD analysis project Ga0209437, IMG submission 184266) | Arabidopsis root microbial communities from the University of North Carolina, USA - plate scrape CL_Cvi_mTSA (SPAdes) (version 2) | ecosystem: Host-associated > Plants > Roots > Endosphere...
AGTTCATGGTGCTGCCGGTGGGCGCGCCGAGCTTCGCCGAGGCGCTGCGTTACGGTGCGGAGATCTTCCACGCGCTGAAGTCGGTGCTGAAAGGCCGCGGCCTCAACACGGCGGTGGGTGACGAAGGCGGTTTCGCCCCGAACCTCAAGTCCAACGTCGAAGCGCTCGACACGATCCTGGAAGCGGTGAACAAGGCAGGCTACAAGGTCGGCAGCGACATCCTGCTCGGCCTCGACGTCGCCAGCTCCGAGTTCTTCAAGGACGGCAAGTACGATCTCGAAGGCGAGGGCAAGGTGTTCACGCCGGAGCAATGGGTGGACACGCTGGCCTCGTGGTCGAAGCAGTACCCCATCGTCACGATCGAGGACGGCATGGCCGAAGGCGACTGGGCCGGCTGGGCACATCTCACCAAGGCCATCGGCGAAGGCATCCAGCTCGTCGGCGACGACCTGTTCGTGACCAACCCGAAGATCTTCGCCGAAGGCATCGAAAAGAAGATCGCCAACGCCATCCTGATCAAGGTCAACCAGATCGGCACGCTGTCCGAGACGCTGGAAGCCATCGCCATGGCGGATCGCGCGAAGTACGCGGCTATCGTCTCGCATCGCTCCGGCGAAACCGAAGACACCACGATCTCCGACATCGCCGTAGCCACCACCGCGACGCAGATCAAGACCGGTTCGCTGTGCCGCACCGATCGCGTGGCCAAGTACAACCAGCTTCTGCGCATCGAAGAAGCGCTGGGTGCCAAGGCCCGCTACGCCGGCCGCAACGCATTCCCCAGCCTCTCGAAGCTGCCCGGCTGAGTCGTGCCTTGAGCAACGCGGCACTCCTGCGCTGGATCGGCCTGATCCTCGTCATCGTCCTCATCGCGCTGCAGCTCAAGCTGTGGGTCGGCGGTGGGGGCATGGCCGAGGTCGATTCGCTGCGCGAGTCGGTCAAGAAACAGGCCAATGAAAACGAGTTGCTGCAGAAGCGCAACCAGGCCCTGGCGGCGGACGTCGAGGATCTGAAGCACGGCGAGCAGGCGACGGAAGCGCGTGCGCGCCAGGAACTGGGTCTCGTCAAGCCGGGCGAGACGTTCTACCAGGTGGTGGAGCCGGGGGCCGCGACCAGCGTACCGCCGCCTCCGCCGCCCGTCGCTCCCGGCGGCCAGTGATGGATGCGCTGTGGTGCGTGTTGCCGGCGGCTGGCAAGGGCGTCCGGGCGGGCGGCGATCGGCCGAAGCAATACCAGCTGATCGACGGCCGGCCGATGCTCGATCACACGCTTGAACGGCTGTCCGCGCATCCGCGCATCGCCGGTTTCATGGTGGTGATCGCGGCGGACGACCGGCATTTTGGTGCCATGGATTCGATCGGCGGTAAGCCGCTCAAGACCGCCATCGGCGGCGGCGAGCGCAGCGACTCCGTGCTCGCCGGACTGATGGCCTTGCCGGCTTCCGTCGGCGACAACGACTTCGTGCTAGTGCATGACGCGGCGCGGCCGTGCGTGCGACTCGACGACATCACCCGCCTGATCGAACGTGCTGGCCCCGTTGGCGGCGGTCTGCTGGGTGCGCCTTTGCGGGACACGCTCAAGCGTGCCGACGCCGAGTGTCACAGCGTCGCCACGGAACCGCGCGAAGGTCGCTGGCGGGCGTTTACGCCGCAGATGTTCCGCCGGAGTGACCTGATGCGTGCACTTCGTCTTGCCGCGGAGGCCGGTATCGTACCGGGCGACGAGGCGATGGCGATGGAACGGGCAGGCGCATCGCCGCTGCTGGTGGAAGGATCGGAAGACAACATCAAGGTGACGACGCCCGCGGATTTCGCGTTGGCAGAGTTCCTGCTCAGGAGGACACGGTAGTGCGCATCGGCCAGGGATTCGACGTTCACGCTTTCGGCGAAGGCGACCACGTGATGCTGGGTGGCGTGCGCGTGCCGCACGCCAGGGGCGTGCTCGCTCACTCGGACGGCGACGTGGTGCTGCATGCCTTGTGCGATGCCTTGCTCGGCGCGCTGGCGCTGGGCGACATCGGTAAGCATTTCCCGCCGTCCGACGAGACCTGGCGCGGGGCGGACAGCCGCCAGTTCGTTCGCGCCGTCGCAGCGATGCTCGCCGAGCGTGGCTACGTGCTCGGCAATGCGGATATCACGGTGATCTGCGAAGCGCCGAAGGTCGGCCCTCACGCGCAGGCCATCCGTGAGGTGATTGCCACGGACCTCGGCGTCGAGCTGGACCGCATCAGCGTCAAGGCCACCACGACCGAGACGCTTGGCTTCACCGGGCGTCGCGAAGGCATCGCCGCGCTCGCCACGGTGCTGGTCGTGCGCCCATGAGCGAGATCGAAGCGCGCGCCTCTACGCCTCGCCTGCACGACAGGCTGGAGGCGATCACGGATCTGTTGCGTCGTCGCGAAGGTCTGCTTGCCTTCGCGGGCGCCGCGCCTGAGACCGACGACGCCGCGCTGAATGCCACGGACGCGGAACTCCAGGCGCGTCTCGACGAACTGCACCCGGCGGACCTCGCCGACGTGCTCGAATCCTTGCCGTTGCACGACCGCCTCGCGGTCTGGCAGCGCGTGCGCTCCGATCGCGACGGTGACATTCTTCTCGAGGTATCCGACTCCGTTCGCGAATCGTTGATCGCGGACATGGACGATCGCGAGATTCTCGCCGCCGTCGAACCGCTCGATGCCGACGAACTCGCCGACCTCGTCGACGATCTGCCGACCGAGGTGCTGCCTGAGCTGATGGCGAGCCTCGACGCGCAGGAGCGCGAGCGCGTGCAGGCGGCCATGTCCTACGAGGACGACCAGGTCGGCGCGCTGATGGACTTCGACATGGTCACCATCCGCGAGGACATCAGCCTCGAGGTGGTATTGCGCTACCTGCGCCGCTTTGACGAATTGCCCGCGCAGACCGACAAGTTGTTCGTCGTCAACGCCGATAACGTGCTGACCGGCGTCCTTCCGTTGCATTGGCTGCTGGTGAACTCGCCGGAGAAGATGGTCCGCGAGATCATGGCGCCGGACGTAAACACGTTCCATCCCGAAGACGACGCGTACGACGTGGCGCAGGCCTTCGAGCGCTACGACCTCGTTACCGCACCGGTCGTCGATGCGCACCAGCGTTTGATCGGCCGTATCGCCGTCGATGCCATGCTCGACTTCATCCGCGAGGAGAGCGAGACCGAGGCGCTGTCACGCGGCGGTCTGCGCGAGGAAGAGGATATCTTCGCCTCCGTGTGGAAATCCGTGCGCAATCGCTGGGCGTGGCTCGCGATCAATCTGGTCACGGCGTTCATTGCGTCGCGTGTGATCGGTCTCTTCGAGCACTCCATCGAAAAGCTGGTGGCGCTCGCGACATTGATGCCGATCGTCGCCGGTATCGGCGGCAACTCGGGCAATCAGACCATCACCATGATCGTGCGCGCCATGGCGCTGGAACAGATCGGCGTGGCGCAGGTGAAACGTCTCTGGCGCAAGGAGCTGGGCGTAGCGCTCGTCAACGGCATCGTGTGGGGTGGCGCCATCGGTACCGTGGCGTGGCTGCTCTACGGCAGCGCATCGCTCGGGCTGGTGATGACCGCGGCGATGACCTTGAACCTTCTCCTCGCGGCGTTCATGGGCGTCGCCATCCCCATGCTGATGACCAAGATGGGGCGCGATCCGGCCCTTGGCTCCAGTGTGCTCATCACGGCGATGACCGACAGCGGCGGCTTCTTCATCTTCCTCGGCCTGGCCACGGTCTTCCTGCTTTAGAGACACCCTGAGTACCCCCATGACCGACAACGAACTCCCTTTCGCCTTTGGCGAGCCTCCGCTGCGCGCGCATCTGCGTACCCAGCCCGAAGACTTCTTCGTGGAGGAGATCCTCGGCTACGAGGCCGACGGCACAGGCGAGCACGCCTTTCTGCGCGTGGAAAAGCGCGGAGCGAACACCGACTGGGTGGCGCGCGAGCTGGCGAAGTTCGCCGGTACCGCTCCGATGAACGTCGGTTACGCCGGCATGAAGGATCGCCACGCGGTCACCCGCCAGGTGTTCACGGTGCAGTTGCCTGGGCGGGCCGATCCCGACTGGTCCGCGTTCCCGCATGCCGACGTGCGTGTGGAATCCCTCGGCCGGCATTCGCGCAAGATCAAGCGCGGCGCGCTGCGCGGCAATCGTTTCGTGCTCGTCTTGCGCGAACTCGACGGCGATCGCGCGGCGGCGGAAACGCGCCTGCGCCAGATCGCCGAACATGGTGTGCCGAACTACTTCGGCGAACAGCGCTTCGGACTGGGTGGCAACAACGTCGCGCAGGCAAGGGCGATGTTCGGTGGCCGTCGCGTCGATCGCGACAAGCGTTCGATCCTGCTTTCGGCCGCGCGCTCGCACATCTTCAACGGCGTGCTGGCCGAGCGCGTTATCTCGGGCACGTGGAATGCGCCGATGGATGGTGAGATCTGGTCGCTCGAAGGCTCGCGTTCCTGGTTCGGCCCCGAGCCGTTCTCCGATGCGCTGGCTGAGCGCTTGGCCCGTTTCGATATTCATCCGTCCGGCCCGCTGTGGGGACGCGGCGAAACGCCCGCCGCCGATGCCGCGGGCGACTTGGAACGCGCCGTGGCCGCGCGCGACGAGGATCTTGCCAAGGGCCTCGCCGATGCACGCATGGATCAGGAGCGCCGCGCGCTGCGCCTGCAACCGCGCGAGTTCGCCTGGCGATGGCTCGACGGCGACGCGCTGGAGGTTTCCTTCGGCCTGCCGGCCGGCGCATACGCCACCACGGTGATCCGCGAACTGGCCGTTACCTGACCGCCTCCGCCCGCTGTAGTTGCGAAAGCGGCTCTCTCAGCCATTCGCGAGCGAGCTTGACGGTGGGAGCCATCCTGATGGCGATGGGAGCTTGCTGGTGGGAGCCAGCCTGCTGGCGATGGGAGCTTGCCTCGCGGCTATACCGCTTCGTTGGCTTTTCGCCACCAGGGTGGCTCCTACCTTTGCTTCGTGGGCTTCTCGCCGCTATAGCGGCTCCCACAATGGTGGCGGGGTGTCACGCTTTCAGCAGCACCACTACCGCGCCGGTGCCGCCTTGCATGGGTCGTGCGGACGCGAACGCCACCACGTCGTCACGGCGGCGCAGGAGACGATCGGTAAGTCCTTTCAACACCGGGCCGCCCGCTTTGGAGCGGAGTCCCTTGCCGTGGATGATGCGCACGCAGCGCAGGCCATCGTGGCGGCATTCGGCGAGAAACTCCGCGATGGTGAGTTGGGCCGCGGCGGCGTTCATCTGGTGCAGGTCGACATCGGCCTGGATGCTGAACTGGCCGCGCTTGAGCTGCTTCAAGACTTTTGGCGGGTAGCCGTCGCGCAGGTACGAGAGTTCTTCGCCCACCTCCAGATCGGCGGGATCGTAGTCGAAGACCAACAACTCGGCGGGTACGGCCGCCTCGTCGGCATCGCGCATGTGCGGATGCGGTTCGGGGCGTGGCTTCTCCGGCACCGTTTCCGTGACGAGCATGGGGCGCACGTCGCCGATGGCCTCGCGAAAGAGACGGCTATCGTCCTCGTTGACCTTGGGCGGGCGTCGCGTCATGCCACCATCCTACGGGATGCCTTGCTGGATGTGGCGGCTTGCGCGTGGCTGGTTGTGGGGCGTGTCCGGGTTCCGTGAATCCCGCTGCCCGGTCCGGTAGACTTGGCCGGTCGGGCGGCTCAATGACGATGGGGCCGCCGCACCCGATTTTCGATCTGGATCAGCATGCAAGTTCTGGTTAGCAACGACGACGGCGTGGAGGCTCCTGGCATCCAGGTGCTGGCCGAGCGCCTCGCCGAATTCGGCACGGTGACGGTCGTGGCACCGGACCGTGACCGTTCGGGCGCGAGCAACTCCCTCACTCTCGATTCGCCGATCCGGGTGAAGCGCCTCGACCCGAGCACGTACCGGGTCGCTGGCACGCCGACCGACTGCGTGCATCTGGCGCTGTCCGGTCTGCTGGCGCATGAGATCGACATCGTCGTTTCCGGCATCAACAACTGCGCCAACCTCGGCGACGACGTTATCTACTCCGGTACGGTCTCCGCCGCGATGGAAGGCCGCTTCCTCGGTCTGCCCGCGATTGCCGTGTCGCTCGTCACACGCGAGGACAGCGGCCGGCATTTCGACACCGCCGCGCATGCCGTGCTCATGCTGATGCGCCGCCTCATCGTCGATCCGCTGCCCGCCGACACCATTCTCAACGTGAACGTGCCGGATCTGCCCTGGGAGCGCGTGCGCGGTTTCGAAGTCACGCGCCTGGGCAAGCGCCACCGCTCGGCGCCCGCCGTTCGCGCACTGGACCCGCGCGGCCGCGAAATGTGGTGGATCGGCCCGCCGGGCGAGATCGACGACGACGGCCCTGGTACCGATTTCGATGCCGTGCGCCGCGGCTATGTTTCCGTGACGCCGATTCACACCGACCTCACGCGCGTGCAGGCGCTGGAAAAGGTCAGCGGCTGGATGTTGCCGCTCTCGGCGGCAATGAATGGCGAGGAGGCGGCCTGACATGGTGAACATGCATGCGCTTCCGCCATCCGCGTTGCGCGGCGAAGGCATGACTTCGCAACGGGCACGCGATCGGCTTGTGGCGAAGCTTGCAGAGGAGGGCATTCGCGACGAGCGCGTGCTCGAAGTGATCCGCCAGTTGCCGCGCCATCACTTCATCGACCAGGCGCTGCACTCGCGTGCCTACGAGAACACCGCGCTCCCGATCGGGCACGGACAGACCATTTCGCAGCCTTACATCGTGGCGCGGATGACCGAGGCGCTGATCGAGCACGGGGTGCCCGAGCGCGTCCTGGAAATCGGTACCGGCTCGGGTTACCAGGCCGCGGTGCTCGCAGGCGTGGTGCCCACGGTCTACACCGTGGAGCGCATCGAAGAACTGCTGCGTCAGGCACGCCGTCGCTTCCGTCAGCTAGGCATCGAAAACCTGCGCTCGCGGCACGATGACGGCAAGCTCGGCTGGGAATCCGATGCCCCATTCGACGGCATCATCCTTACGGCTGCCGGCGATCGCATCCCGACCCGGCTGCTGGATCAGCTCAAGCCCGGCGGTGTTCTCGTGGCGCCGGTGGGCAGTCCGAGCCAGCAGGTGCTGGTGCGTCTGCGCAAGGACGAGCAGGGTGCGGTAACCCGCGAGGATCTCTGCGCGGTGAGCTTCGTGCCCTTGCTTGGCGGCATCGGCTGATGCCGCCGCACGTTTAGTCAACTCTTCAAGGAAACCCGCCGCATGCGGATGTTCGCTTCGCTCTACGAGCGCGCCATCGTCTGGGCACGCCACCGTCACGCGGTCCGCTACCTGGCCGGGCTTTCCTTCGTGGAAGCCTTTATCTTCCCGGTCATGCCGGAGGTGATGCTGGCGCCGATGATGCTGGCGGAACCGCGCAAGGCGTTCCGTTTCGCCAACTGGAGCCTGCTGTTCTCGTTGCTCGGCTCGCTGGTGGGCTATGCGCTGGGTCACTTCGCCTACGAGGCGCTGAAGCCGCTGCTCGAATCGCTGCACCTGCTGGCACCCATCCAGAAGGGCGTGGAGAACCTGCGCCAGGACATGCAGGCGCATTCGCTGGGCCTGTACATCGTGCTGGCGATGGCGGCGCTGCAGCCCGTGGTGCCGATGAAGTTCGTGACCTGGGCCTCGGGCATCGTGGGCGTGCCGTTCCTGCCGTTCCTCCTGTGCATGCTGATCGGCCGCGGCAAGCGGGTGTGGCTGCTTGCCTTGCTGATTCGAATCTTCGGTGAACGCGCCGAACAGATGCTGCGTAAACACATCGAGTGGATAGGTTGGGCTGTTATCGTAGCCCTCGTCCTGCTTGCCGCCTGGTGGTTCTTGTTGCGATGAGTGACCGTGAAGGGAGATCCGCGATGCTCACGATCCGTCCGCTTGCCCTGATTGCCGTCGTGGCGGCTGCGGGTGTGCTTGCTGGATGCGACCTCACCCGTAGCTCGGTCGTCGTCACGCGCAGTCCGGGGAGCACATACACGACCACGCGCGTACCGTCGCCGCCGCCACCGCCCGGGGGCAGCTACCGGGTCACGAAGGGCGACACGCTCTACAGCATTGCGTTCCGCAACAAGGTGGACTTCCGCGACCTCGCGAGCTGGAACGGCATTGCCTCGCCCTACACGATCTGGCCGGGTCAGGATTTGCGCCTGTCGCCGCCGGGCCGCGATACGAAGGCCGCGCCTGCCGCGACGCAGGTCGCACCAGTGGTCGCCGCTGCGGCGCCTGTGTCACCTGCCACGCATCCGGCTCCCTCGCCGGTCGTGCCGGTGAAGGAGCCTGCGTCGGCCCCGTCACCGTCGGCCGTGGCCATGGCGCCGGCTCCCGCGACGACGACCAACACCCCGGTCGTGGTGGCCGGCAAGCCGGGCGAATCGCTCGTGCCGCCGCCTCCCGCGCCCAGCGCCCCGGCCACACAGCCGCCCGCACCGGTCGAAAATCCGCCGGCTTCGACGCCGATCGTCGCCAGTGGTGCCACCCGCAGTGCGGGCGGCATCACCTGGCGCTGGCCGGCAGACGGCGCGCTGCTCAAGAAGTTCTCATCGAGCGACGCCATTCCCGGCATCGAGGTAGGTGGCAAGGCGGGCGATCCCGTGCGCGCGGCCGCCGACGGTGTCGTCGTCTACAGCGGCAATGGCCTGGTGGGTTATGGCGAACTCGTCATCATCAAGCACAGCGACAGCTTCTTGTCGGCCTATGGCCACAACCGCAAGCGTCTGGTGAAGGAAGGCGAGAAGGTGAAGGCAGGGCAGACGGTAGCCGAGATGGGTTCCACAGGCGCGACCCGGGACGAGCTGCAATTCCAGATTCGCCGCGACGGCAATCCGGTCGATCCGTTGCAGTATCTGCCGTCGAAGTGATGCTGCGCGCCTAGGGCGCGCGTGACTCGCGGGCGCGGCGCACGTCGAACGCCTGCAGGTGCGCGAATGCCACCTCCAGCAGGGGCGCTGCGATACCGGCATCGCGTGCCCGCCTCAGCATGTCGCCGATGATGTGATCGGATTCGATCCGTTGCCCTGACTCGAGGTCGCGCAGCATGGACGCCGTGAGGGGCGAGTCCTGCTGGGTCAGCGTTTTCCAGGCGAAGGCGCGTGCGTTGTCGGGCACCGGGTGCCCAGACGCCCGTGCAACGGCGAGGCATTCCTCATAGGTGCGTTCGACAAGCACGCGCCCGTCGTCTGTCGCGACGATGTCGCCGACGCTGGCCCGGAACAGACACGTGGTAGCCGCAAGCGTGGCGAGAAACGAGAACTTTGCCCAGAGATCCCGCTGGATATCGCTGGAATGCGTGTGGTCGAGTTTGGCGGCCGCGAACACATCGGCGATGGCCGCGCAGCGGTTGTCGTGAAGCTGACCGTCGCGTTCGCCGAACGTGACCGACGCGCCGTTGCCGAAGTGGACGATCTCGCCGTGCGGGCCCTTCGCCGCACTGATGACGCACAGGCCGCCCAGCACGCGATCGGGACCGAAGCGTTTGTCGAGCATGGGGTAGTGCGCCAGCCCGTTGAGGATGGGCAGGATCACGGTGGCGTCGCCCACCGCGGGATCGATCGCTTCCATCGCGGCGTGCAGGTCATAGGCCTTGCAGGACAGCAGCACGAGGTCGAACGCACCCGCCTCGGACACGGTGTCCGCTGTGACGTGCTTTATCTGCACAGTCGCATCGCCGAAGGGGCTCAGGATGATCAGGCCCTTGTCGTCCAGCACCTTGGCGCGCTTGGGGCGAACCAGAAAGGTGACGTCCAGGCCCGCCTGGGCCATCCGGCCGCCGAAGTAGCCGCCTGTGCCGCCGGCACCGAGAACGAGAATGCGCATGGATGCCCTCAGGGCAGGATGAACGCCGCCACGACGCGCCGGCCTTCGCCGGCCAGCAACGTATAAGTACGTGCTGCGGCACCATTGGTCATGGCTTCGATGCCGATCCCACGGCGAAGAAAGGCCGCCATGACCTCGGCGGGCGGAAAGACCTGGCGCTGGCCGGTACCAAGCAGAACCAGCTCGGGCGCCAGCGCGACAATCGTCTCG
>Ga0209437_100986_pt1 | contig 10026 bp, 11 predicted proteins | sample AraplaL_Cvi_mTSA_FD_184266 | JGI IMG/M metagenome (GOLD analysis project Ga0209437, IMG submission 184266) | Arabidopsis root microbial communities from the University of North Carolina, USA - plate scrape CL_Cvi_mTSA (SPAdes) (version 2) | ecosystem: Host-associated > Plants > Roots > Endosphere...
ATGCGGTCGCCGCTGGCCGGCTCGGCCACTTCCATGAAAGCGTAAGCCGCAGGGATCGGCTTACCGTGTTCGATGCTGTCGCTCTTGAGTCGCATGGGGCTTTCTCCGTTCTCAGTTCTTGTAGGTCACGCGATAGATGGCACCGTTGTCGTCGTCACTGATGAGCAGGCTGCCATCCGGCAGGGGCTGCACGTCGGCCGGACGACCCGAGACCTTCTCGCCCTTGAGGAAACCCTCGACGAGCGGTTCATAACTGGCCACCTTGTTGCCGTTGAAGCGCACGCTCATCACCCGGTAACCCGACTTCGCCGTACGGTTCCAGGAGCCGTGCTCGGCGATGATGGCGGCACCACGATAGGCCGCAGGGAACTGCTTCCCATCGTAGAAGCGCATGCCGAGCGCGGCCACGTGCGCTCCCAACTTCAACACGGGCGGTGTAAAGCTTTTGCAATCCTTGCCCTTGCCGAACTCGGGATCGGGCGTGTCGCCTTGATGGCAATACGGATAACCGAAGTGTTCGCCTGTCTTGGTGACGTGATTCAGTTCATCGCTGGGGAGGTCGTCGCCAAGCATGTCGCGGCCGTTGTCGGTAAACCAGAGCGACTTGTCGCTCGGGCGCCAGTCGAAGCCCACGGTATTGCGGATGCCCTTGGCGACGGTTTCCGCGCCTGTGCCATCGGGATTCATGCGCCATAACTGCGCAAAGCCCTCGTCGCCGCGATCGCAGATGTTGCACGGCGCACCGACGGGAACGTACAGCTTGTCGTCCGGGCCAAACGCGATGAACTTCCAGCCATGGGCGGTCTCGGTATGCAGCTTATCGGTCACCAGCTCGGGTTTCGGCGGCGTATCCAGGTGGTTTTCCAGATCGCGCAGCACATAGATGCGATTGACCGCCGACACGTAGAGGTCACCGTTGTGGAACGCCACGCCGACCGGCAGTTGAAGCCCGCTGGCGACGGTGCGGATCTTTTCCACGCGGCCATCGGCGGCGTAGCTCACCGCATAGACCTTGCCCGCGTCGCGCGAGCCGACGAACACCGTGTTCTTCGTGCCGAGCGCCATCTCGCGTGCGTCGGGCACCTGGTCCGTCCACACCGCTATGTGGAATCCCGCTGGCAAGGTCAGCGATGCCATGGGCGGCGGAGTGGCGAATGCGGGGGCCGCTGACAAGGCGAGACTGAAAGCAAGGGCGCTGCGCATGATGACTCCCGGTGCTGGAATGACCCGCCGTGCCGTCAGGACAACGAATGACTCAGCGGACGATAGCGTCGAAACGAGCGGCGATGTAGTCGTCGGTGAAGCTGGTCATGCTGAAGTCGCGGATGAAGCCGCAGTGCCCGCCGTACATGGCGATGTCCAGTTCCACGTTCGGTGGCAGGCGCAACTGATCGAAGGCCGTCACGGGGATCACGGGGTCGTCCCGCGAGGTCAGGATGGTGGCGGGCAGGTGCAGGTCCATCAGCCGGTCGCCCGCGACGGAATAGCCGTCCAGATAGGCTTCCAGCGAATCGAAGTCGGTATGCCGCAGCACCAGCGAGCGGGTCAGGTCGCGCATGTTCTGGCGCAATTCTTCGAGTTCGAAGTAGGTCTGTTGCGGAAAAGCCTGCTGCTTCAGGCGCAAGGAACGGCGCCACTTCTGCATGAAGTACGCCTGGTAGAACCAGGGCGCATCACTCTCCAGCGAAAAGAGGCCTTCGGCCGGATCGATGATCGGGCACACCGCCAGCACGTAGTCGATGGGGACGCCGAGCTTTGGCGCCAGCATCGCCGCACGCAGGGCGAAGTTGCCGCCGAGCGAGAAGCCCGCCACGCCGATCGCCCTGGCGGGAAACATCCGTGCGATCTCGCCGAGCGCTGCCACCACCTCGTCGATACGGCAGGAATGGAACAACGCCTCGTTCAGCCCGTGGCTGTCGCCGTGATCGCGAAAGTTCAGACGAAAGACGTCCCAGCCGTCCTCGAGCAGGCGACTGCCGGTCTGCAGGACATAGGTGGAATCGACGCTGCCTTCCCAGCCGTGGAACAGGATGGCGAGACCACGTGACTCGCTGCGGGTGCGCTGCGCCGTGAAGCGGCCGCTGAGGCGATCGCCTCGCCCGACATCCACCAGCACTTCCTGCGCATGTTCCTGCACCCGACGCGCACGGCGCGGCAGCAGCTGGCGGCGAATGCCGCTGGACGAAAGCATGGTCTGGATATGACCGCTGCGCAGCGGCCATGGCGGACGAAAATCGGCCCCCGTCGGCAGGCTCATGCCGGGGAGTCGGTATCCAGGGCCTGCGCGATGCGTTCGCGCGAAGCCTCCGCCATGCGGCGACGTCCGTCCGGGGAGACCGGCACGGGTTCGAGGAAATGCACTTCGACGTCGAGCGGCGCCTCACCGAGCAGGCGCAAGAAATTGCCCATGAAGCTCTCACCCTGGCGGAACCCGGCGTCGATCACACGCCGACCGTTGCGCGCAAAGCGCAGCGCCACGGGCTGCACCGGCACGTCGGCATCGAGCGCCGCCTGGAAGATGCGGGCGTGGAATACGCGCAGAACACCGTCATGACCCGTGCCCCCCTCGGGGAACACCGCCACGGAACGACCCTCGCGCAGGCGCTCGACCATGGCGGCCATTACCGAGGCCAGCGAATGGTTGTTGCCGCGACGGTGAAAGATCGTGCCGCCACGCGCGGCCATCCAACCCACCAGCGGCCAGCGTGCGATCTCCGCCTTGGCGACGAAACACGCGGCACGCTGCGAATGGAGGAGTTCGATGTCCAGCCAGGAGGTGTGGTTCGCCACGAACAGCACCGGGTCGGGCAGTGCCTTTCCAAAGCGGCGGCTGCGGAAGCCAAAGACCCGCAACAGCAGGGTCGACCACATGCGAATAGTGCGGTGGGCGAGCGGCTCACGGCCGTTCTTCATCACGCCACCGGCCCAGCTCAGGATGAACGCGCAGACCAGAATGCCGAACAGCACGTGGAGCAAAAGCAGGGGTATCCGCCACACATAGCGCAGCGGACGCAGGCGGTCGCGTGGGGTCGGGTTGGTGGTGGCGGCTTCCATCGAGCGCACAAGATTAACGATGGGCGTGTCCTGCCGCTAGGGGAACCTGACTTTATTCTTATGTCACGTGGGCTTGGGCCGTCGTACCAACGCTCATGTACGGACATTTCCCAGCGGCAAGGCTGTCGATGCCTTGACCGTGCGCAGCACGAAGCTGGTGTTGACGTCCGCCACACCGGAGGCATTGAGCAGGCGATCGAGCAGGAAACGGGAGAACCCGTCGAGGTCCGCGACATACACCTGCAGCAGATAATCCATGTCGCCGGTCAGGGCATGGCAGGCCACCACCTCTTCCCAGGCCGCCACCCGCTCGGTGAACGTCTCGATGGCCTCGGCCTCGTGCCGGGAGAGCTGCACACGAACGAAGGCCTGCAGACCCAGGCCGATCGACCGCGGTTCCAGTCGGGCCCCATAGCCTGCGATCACGCCATCGGCTTCGAGCTTCTGCACGCGCCGCAGGCAAGCGGACGGTGAGAGGTTCACCTCCGCCGCCAGTTCGGCATTGCTAGCGCGGCCGTTCGTCTGGAGCGCGGCGAGAATGCGCAGGTCTGTGCGGTCGAGGGCGGCTTGCACGTTTGTTTCTCTATTTGTTGAATAGGCGCCGCATTATTGCGCTTATGGCGGCGTGCCTTGCAACTTTGCAAGCCTATTGCGCCGAATCACGGCTAATCTGTGGTTCTTGTCACCCCACCAGGAGCCTCGCATGGACACTCCCCGTCGCGTCGAACACCAGCAAACCGACCGCGGTTACGTGCCCGTCTATGCGACCGGCACTGTGGAACAGCCGTGGGCCAGCTATTCGAAGACGGACCACGAGGTGTGGGACACCCTGTATCGGCGCCAGCGGGAACTGCTGCCCTCGTACGCCTGTCAGGAATTCCTCGATGGCGTGGAGCGCTTCGGCCTCGGCGATGGTGGGATCCCGCGCTTCGATGATCTGAACAAGGTGCTGGGCAAGGCCACCGGTTGGGAGCTGGTGGCCGTGGAAGGGCTGCTTCCCGACGAGGTGTTCTTCGATCACCTCGCCAACCGCCGCTTTCCGGTCAGCTGGTGGATCCGCAAGCCCGACCAGCTCGACTACCTGGCCGAGCCCGATCTGTTCCACGACCTGTTCGGCCACGTGCCGCTCCTGCTCAACCCGGTCTTTGCCGATTACATGCAGGCGTACGGCAAGGGTGGCATGAAGGCCCATGCGATCGGGCCCGAGGCGCTGATGAACCTCACGCGCCTGTACTGGTACACGGTGGAATTCGGCCTGATCCGCACGGAACGGGGCCTGCGTATCTACGGCGCCGGCATCGTGAGTTCCAAGGGCGAGTCCATCTACTCCATCGATTCCGCCGCCCCCAACCGTCTGGGTTTCGACCTGGAGCGGGTGATGAACACCCGGTACCGGATCGACACGTTCCAGCAGACCTACTTCGTGATCGACAACTTCGAGCAACTGTTCGACGCCACGGGGCCGGACTTCACGCCGATCTACGCGAAGCTCGCCCAGGGCGAGGCCGTCGCCGCGGGCGATGTGCTCCCGACGGACACGATTTACCAGCGGGGCACCCGGGAAGGCTTCGTTTCCGGCGGAGACAACTGAAACTCAACGGCGGCCTAACGAACGACCGCCTACGATGACTCCACTTCCGATCAAACAGGGTGGGTCCATCGTGGTCGTCTTCGATATTCCGTTCGAGTCCGTCGGTCCGGGGCTGTGGCTTCTTCAGAAGAACGAGTTCGAGGTCGGCGAGTTCTGCTCGCGCGACGACGCCCTTGAGTGCGCCATCAACGAAGCACGCCGTATCGAGGCCGCCAACGCGGCGTCCGACATCGTGCTGAACATCGAAGGCAACGACGGCGTATGGCGCGCTTTCGACACGTCGATCAAGCCGTACGCATCGCGCGTCCAGCACGCCTGAGTCGCAAACACAGCGTTGCCCCCAGCGGGCGGGTCGGGAAACCGGCCCGCCCGCTTTCCGTTCGTAGGGGTTCCAAGCTCGTCGTGCCGGGTCGCTGAGGGCGGCAAGGCCACCGCCTTGCGCCACGCTGGCAGCTTCAGGGAGCGCGCCGCTACCCACTCGAGGCACGGCCACACACTCACCGCGAACCGCTGCGGCGATGGAGCCGGAGGGCCATGGGCAAATGTCGGACAAAATAAAACCCCGGCAGCCAGGGGAGGAGCTGCCGGGGTCGCGTCGGGTCCAGGCTATCAGGGGAAATAGCGGGACCCGGGACAACCGATCAATACATCGCGCCGGTTGCCAACAGGTCGCCTCTCGGCGATCGAATACTTAGATAAGGGCGGAGCCGTGAAGTTCCCGTATCACCTCAGGGGAGCATTTGGTTCCCGTTTAACTTCGGCCGCCGCCGCATGCTCGGCAAGCCACGGACCCACCTGCGCCACCCACAGCGCATAGCCTGACGCATTCATGTGCAGCCCGTCCTCGCGGAACAGGCCGGGCTTGGGTTGGCCCTGCGCATCGAGCATCGCCGGGGCGACGTCGAGGAACGCAACGTTCTTCTGTGTCATCGACCAGGTGCGGATGAGCTGGTTGGCCTTGCGGATGTTCGGTAGCAGGGCGAGCCGGGCAATGCTCGGCTTGATCGAGATGAAGGCGATCGGTACCTGAGGCTGGTCCTGGCGAACCTTGGCGACGAAGGCGGCGAAGTCGTCGCGGACCTGTTCCGGCGTGTCGCCGTTCTGCAGGTCGTTGTCACCGGCATACATCACGATCGCCACGGGATGGTACGGCGTCACGATCCGGTCGGCGAACGCCGTGCTGTCGTCCAGGTCCGAGCCGCCGAAACCGCGGTTGATCACGCGATAGCCGGGAAAATCCTGCGCAAGCGTGGACCACATGCGAATCGACGAGCTGCCGATGAACAGCACCGCGTTGGCAGGTGGCGGATTGCTGCGGTCCGAGGCCTCGAAGGCCTGGATATCGTGTTCCCACTGGCTGTGGTCGGGGCCTTTCGCGTGCGCGGCGAAAGAAATAACGAGCAAGGTGAGGAGGATCGTCAGCTTCTTCATCCGGCGCACCGTAACCGCTTACGTCGGCGGGGGCAAACCGCCCTGGCGTTCCACAGGTGTGACCTTGAGCACCGCTTCGATGCGCTTGCCGTTCCAGCGATAGATGAAATGTTCGGCCTGAACGCACGGCGCCACCACGTCCGGATAGAACGCCGCAATGCACTCGCCGCCGGCATGACGTGCGCTGTCGTAGACGATGCCGTTGGAGCCTTGCTCGCGCAGGCTCCGCGCCAGTTTCACGCTGGCCACGTAGGAGTCGGGATCGTGCTCGTCGACCCACCCTCCGCGGATGTCGTGGAAGCGACCCGTGATCGCGGTCTTGTAGCAACGGACCTGTACGTCCATCGGCGGCTCGTGAGTCGCGGCGAGAAAGGCTTCGCGATGGAACACCGTTTCCTCGATCGCCGTGGGAATGCTGTGCGCCGCGTAGAACACACCCCAGTGTCCATCGCTGAAACGGCTGCCTTCCGGCGGGATATGGGTAAACGCGGCCATGATCGGCGTGGTGCCGTGCCCGGACACGCGCCGCTCGGGCGGCACGAGGCGCAAGGCGCCCATTTCTTCGCGCAATCGGGGGTTGGTCAGCGACTCGATCTCCATCACCGCATCGATGTCCGCAGGGTCCGCGATGCGATCGAACAGGCCCACAGGCGGGAACCGGCTCGGCACGATCCGATAGGCATGGCTCCAGCGGATGCGGCGAAGCGGCGGCGTCGCGCTCATCCGTTCCAGCCGCGCTGGGCATCCAGGTACTGCCGGACCACGTAAAGGTCGGCCACGTTGCCTGAAAGCATCCGATCCAGCGCCGAACGCCCGCCGAACAGCGGCGCATCGTTGGGCCGGCGCACCCAGGCGTCGGCCTGGGTGGGATCGGGGAAGAGGATCTGCAAATCTTTCCAGATGCCGAGCAGGTAGCTGATGCGTTCGATCACATCGCGCGAGGGCGTGCCGTCCTGCTGTTTCTTCCACTTGAAGTAGGTGGATTCGGGCGGCTCGCCGAGCAGCGTACGTTGCTCGGCGGCGCGGAGCTTCCAGCGGTCCGCCAGTGAGAAAAAGGCGCGGAGGGCGGGGCCGCCCAGGTCGGTGGCCGGCGGCGGTGCGGCTTGGATGACATGGTGCATCGTGGCTTCACCTGTGGAGTTGTGATGCAGTGTACTCCACTTGTGGAGTAAATGCTGTAGGCACCACCTCGCCGGCCGGCTTATTTCCGGGACGCGATCCAGGCGTCCACATGCTGCTCCAGCACCGGCAGCGGCACGGAGCCCAGCGCCAGCACCGTGTCGTGGAACGCGCGCAGGTCGAACTTCTCGCCCAATTGCTTCTCGGCGCGCTCGCGCAGCTCGCGAATCTTCAGGTAACCCAGCTCGTAGGACAGCGCCTGTCCCGGCCAGCTGATGTAGCGGTCCACCTCATTCGCGATTTCACGATCGCTCAGCGCCGTGTTCTGGGTGAGATAGTCGATCGCCTGCTGGCGGGTCCAGCCGAGATGATGGATGCCGGTATCCACCACCAGGCGACACGCACGCCACATCTGATAGGTCAGGTAACCGAAGTGTTCGTAGGGCGTGTGGTAGATGCCCATCTCCTCACCCAGGTATTCCGAGTACAGCGCCCAGCCTTCGCCATAGGCGGAGATGTAGCCGTCGCGGCGGAACGGCGGCAGGCCCTGCTGCTCGGCCGAGAGGGCCAGTTGCAAGGCGTGGCCGGGCATCGATTCGTGCAAGGTCAGCGCCGGCATGTTGAACAGTGGCCGGGACGGCAGATCGTAGGTGTTGACCAGATAGACGTCCGCACCGCCGCGACCGGAGGTGTAGTACGGCGCGATATCGGCCGGCACGGGCTCGATGGCAAACCGTTGCCGCGGCAGCAGGCCGAAGTATTGACCGAGCTTCGCATCGACCTGCTTGGTGACCCAGGCGGTACGCATCAGCAGCTCGTCGGGCGTCTTCGCGTAGAACTGCGGATCGGTGCGCAAAAAGGTGAGGAACGCCGGGAAGTCACCCTTGAAGTCCGTTTGCTTCATGGTCTCGAGCATCGCGCGGTGGATGCGGTCCACCTCGCGGAGGCCGATGGCGTGGATCTCGTCGGGCGTCAGGTCGAGCGTGGTGTATTCGCGGATCTGCTGCCGGTAGTACGCCTTGCCGTCGGGAAGCGACTCGGCGGCCAGCGTCGTTCGCGCCTTCGGCAGGTATTCGTTGCGGAAGAACGTCAGCAACTTGCCGTACGCGGGAATGACGCCCTTGGCGATGGCGTCACGGGCCTCCTTGCGCAGCGCGTCGGCGTCTGCTGCCGGCAGCGTCTTCGGCATGGCCTTGAAAGGCTTGTACAGCGCGCTGTCTTCGGGGTTCTTCAGCGCCGCGACGGCAGCGATCGAGGCGTCACGACCATCCAGCACGGCGCGCGGCACGGTGAAGCCGCGCGCGAGGCCCAGGCGCATGTTCGCGATCTCCTGGTCCATGTAGGTCGGGATCTGGCGCAGACGCTCGATGTAATGCCGATAGTCGTCACGCGTGCGCAGATCGTCGCCGTGCAGCACGTAGCCGATGTCGGACCAGAACGCCGAGTCGCTGTTGAACGGCATCTGCCACTGCGCGAAGCGCTGCGACGCGGCGAGATTGCCGATCTGCTCGCGGTACACCGCGTAGTCGACCTTCGCCTCCGGGCTGAGCGACGCCGTGTCGATGCGGTCGAGCTGGGCCAGCACGTCGTTCCAGTAGGCCAGACGCTTCGCCTGACTCGCCGCATCCACGGTGTCGAGCCGTCCGTCGCCAGGCTGCGCCTCGCCCGAGGTGAGTATCCCCGACTGGCCGTTGCGCCACTGCCATTCCTTTGAATAGATGGCCTTGAAAGCATCGTCGGCCGTGGTGGCCGCCTGGGCGGTGCCGGCGAGAAGGCCAGCGAGGGCAAGAACTCGGATCCAGGGGGACATGCGCATTCCGTCGGGTCGGGTCGGGGAAACCCCGATCATCGCATCCTCAGCGGAGGGTCTGCAGGCTTTGCGCGGTGTTACATGCCGTCGTAGTGACGGCGCATCGTGTCCAGGTACGCGTCCAGGTTGCGGCCGGGCAGATCGGCAAAGGTTTCGCCGGCATCGCGGCAGTCGGCGATGCGGTCGGGGCGGAAGTTACGGAAGGCGTGGCGATGGCGACACCAGGTGCCGAGCGTCCACGCGCCGCCCCAGAAGGAAAGGCATAGCGGCTCGACTTCGCGCGTGGTACTGCGCCCTTCCGCGTCGCGATAGTCGAGGCACAGCACGCGGCGCGCCAGTACGGCCTCGTGCAGGCGGTCGAGCATCATCGCGACGTGATTCTGGAACGGATCGCGCCAGATCGGCGCGAAGATGCACGACTGCGCCGACTTCTCGCGCAGGTCGGGCGGCAGCACCGCCTCGATCTTGATCAGCGCCGCCTGCGCCTCGCGCGCCAGCCGCTCGCCGGCAAACGCGCGAACGAAGCGCGTGCCGGCGACCAGGGCTTCGAGTTCGTCGGCGGAGAACATCAGCGGCGGGATGTCCGAGCCCTTGCGCAGGAGATAGCCCACGCCGGCCTCGCCTTCGATGGGCACGCCGGATAGCTGGAGGTCGGCGATGTCGCGGTAAACGGTGCGCAGCGACACCTCGAGCGTGCCCGCGAGCTGTCGCGCGGGCAGCGCCGTTCGCCGCCCGCGCAGCGCGTTGATGATGAGGAAGAGACGGTCGGCGCGGCGCATCGATGCATCATCGCTTTCCGCGCGGTGCGCGGGAAGCGATGAAGGTCACGGCCACGCATGTCGGCCGACTCAGGCGGCCGCCAGGGTCTGCGCCCGAGCGAGCGCCGCGTCCTGCACCACGGCACGGACGATGGCGGGGCGCACCATCAGCCGTGCCACGTAGGCCTCGAAAGCATCCCGACGCGGCACCACCCCGAACTTCATGGTCCAGTCCAGCGCACTGGCCCAGAGAATGTCGGCAG